>Ga0306920_100011157_pt1 | contig 12110 bp, 12 predicted proteins | sample flu12Cox44000170_FD_204666 | JGI IMG/M metagenome (GOLD analysis project Ga0306920, IMG submission 204666) | Lab enrichment of tropical soil microbial communities from Luquillo Experimental Forest, Puerto Rico - flux4day.12C.oxic.44.000.170 (v2)... | ecosystem: Environmental > Terrestrial >...
CCGCCATAGGGCTCGGCGCAGAATGAGGCGCATTCGAGTACCTTGCCATAGAAATAGGCGAGCGCCTTCGGAAAACCTCGGCGGATGGCCGGCGCTGCAAAGATCGCGCAATCGCTGCTGCGGCCCCCGATGATCACATCGGCGCCCTGGCCGAGGAGCTTGATGTAGGGGTGGATGCCCGGCCATGGCGACGACGCGCTCGGTCGCGTCCAAGGTGGCGAGATCGAGCGGCGGCCGCCTGTCGAGCCCGGTGATCTGATCGCCGGCCGCAATGCGCTGCCGCAGCGCATCCGTGCTGACCTCCGAATAGAAAGCTCCGACGCGAAATCTGGGCAAGCCGTGCTTTTTGGCGAGATCTCGGATGATGTCGACGAACAGATCCACCCGGCTGTTGCTGCCGGTGTCGCCGGCTGAGCCGACGATCATTGGCACGCCGAGATGTCGGGCGGCGAGCAGCATCGTCTCGAGATCGTCCGTCTGCCATTGCAGCGGACTGGACGAGATGTCCGTGCCCAGCGGCACGGGTCCGACATCGCACGACCCGGAATCCGCGCAGATCAGATCTGGTTCACAACGGCAGCCGATGCGAAAGCTCCCGGCCTTGATCGGCGCGAAACCGAGATGGCCGTTCGGGCAAACGATCCGCAGCGTATGATTTGCCGAACGTCCGTGCTGGATCGATGCAGGCATAGACAGCTGTCCTCGTCTCAATCGCTAGTAACGAATGCGCCGTCTCCCGGCGAACTTTTGCCGGCCGGCGGTGTTGTTCTGACAGTGGTTGGGATCCGGAATGGATGGCAATTGCCTTTCGCATACAGGTGAGAGCCGATGACCTTGAGCCGTGTCCGATTGACGTTAGCCGGCGCAGGATGCGCCGCTCTCGTTCTGTTTCCGGCGTTCTCCGGCGCCCAGTCGCCGCCCGCAAACGGCGACTTGGCAGGCCGCAATCTGACACAGAAGGCCCAGAACGAAACTACGATCGCATTGCCAAGCTTTGCGCCGCTAGCCGAGCACGTACTGCCGGCGGTCGTCAACATCTCCGTCGAGTTGACGCAACAGGCCGCCGAGCAGGAGGAGGGTGGCGCTCAAGGCGACGGCGGTCTCGTGCCCTCTGTGCCCGGCGGAACTCCGTTCGACCAGTTTTTGCGGCGTTTCTTCGAAAACCCGTACCGAAATTCACAAGAAAAAATGATCGCACTCGGTTCCGGGTTCATCATCGATCCCACCGGTTATGTCGTCACCAATAATCACGTCGTTGCAAATGCCGAGAAAGTGACGGTTACGTTTCAGGACAACAGCCAGCACGCCGCAAAGGTCGTCGGGCGTGACCCGAAGACCGATGTAGCGCTGCTTAAGATCGAGACCAAACAACGACTCCCGTTCGTCACATGGGGCAACAGCGACGACGCCAAGGTTGGTGATTGGGTGGTTGCGGTCGGCAATCCGTTCGGGCTCGGCGGGACTGTGACCGCGGGCATCGTCTCGGCGCTTGGGCGCAATATCAACGAAGGCCCGTATGACGACTTTCTGCAAATCGACGCACCGATCAATCGGGGCAACTCGGGCGGCCCGACCTTTGACCTGCATGGGCAGGTGATCGCAATCAATACCGCTATCTATTCTCCCTCTGGCGGTTCGGTCGGGATCGGGTTCGCCGTCCCTTCGAACATTGCCAAGCATGTCGTCGCCGAACTCAAGGAGCATGGCCACGTTACCTGGGGTTGGCTCGGTGTTGCGATTCAGGGCATCACGCCATCGATCGCCAGAAGCCTCGGCCTCGACCCCAATCACCCGGCCGGCGCGCTGGTTGCCTCGGTGACACCAGACAGCCCCGCGCAAAAGGCTGGCCTCAAGCCGGGTGACGTCATCACCGAGGTGGACGGTCGCAATATCAAAGCAGTGCACGAGCTTCCGCGCATCGTCGCATCAGCGCCAATCGGCAGCAAACTGGAGCTGACAATCCGTCGCGGTGGCGAACAGCAGAAGCTCGAGGCGACGATCGCCGAGATGCCCCAGACGATGGCCTCTGCGGGAGAAAGCGGGGTCGAGCCAGACCAGATAAACGCCAGTGCCCTCGGCATGGAGCTCGTCCCGCTCGCGCCGAAACTGCGCAGCGCGCTGCACTTGCCCAAGGATGTGAGCGGAGTGGTCGTCGGCCGCATCGCGCCCGACAGCCCTGCCCGCGCATTAGGCATCCAATCCGGGGACGTGATTGTACCGATCGATCAGAAACCAGCACGGATACCCGAAGAGGCTGCGACCGAGCTGAAGGAGGCCGCCGCCCATGGCGACGTGCTGTTGCTTCTCAACCGGCACGGGGCCAGCGAATTTGTCGGGATGTCGGTCGAGAACAATGGAATAGCGGGCAGCAGCCGCTGACAATGTCGCGGTTTATCCGACCACCGTGCCGGCGAGCTAATGTCCCTTGACGTGCTCCAGGAAGTGGAGCACGTCACTGGTGAATTGGCGGGGGTCCTGCAGAAACGAGAAGTGGCTGACCTGCGGCTGCAATAGCAGCCCCGCATTAGGGATCGCGCTCGCCATGAACTCGGTGTTCTCGCGCTTAATCGCCTCGTCATGGTCGGCGTCGACGATCCAGACAGGCACTGCAATGCTGTGCAGCTCGTCCACGCTAAGATTCGGTTGCGTCTCCCACATTTTGCTGATCTGGTCCAAAAAGGATCTGTACCCGTCGGGGGTCGGCGACAACGCCTGATATTCCTTTTCGGCGCGCGCGATATAGGCGTTGAACACCGGGCTGTGGGCAATGTCAGCGACCCCGCTCGGGTCGGAATTGGCGGCAAAGGCAAAGAGCTTGGTCAGCCGCTCCGGGTGATGGATTGCGATGTCGAGACCAAGGATCGCTCCGTCGCTCCACCCGACAATCGTGGCCTTGGTCAGCTGGAGGAAATCCATCAGGCCGAGAACGTCCGCGGCCATCAAGTCGTAGCCGAAAGGCCGTTCGTCGCGGGTGCTGCGCCCGTGGCCGCGGCTATCCATGACGATCACCCGATAAGTCCGGGCCAATGGCGGGACCTGATTGCCCCAATAATTCGAATTGGCGAGCCCGCCATGCAGCAGCAGCACTGGCTCGCCGCGGCCGAAGGTGGCGTACCAGATCCGGATGCCGTTTACCGGGGCGTAGCCGCTCTGTGCTGGTTTCGGCAGGCTCGGTGTCGGCGGCAAGGTCAGCCACTGAGGCTCGGCGTCTGCCGCAGCGGTGCTCGCCAAACACGTCAATACATAAAAGATTAGAGCGAAGGGGCGAATGCCCATGCGGTCACCTGAGTTTCCAGTGGTGGGCCTACCTGACCTTGGCGTAGCTCAACCAGTCGCGCGGCTCGGAGCTGATATTCGGGTGAATGATCCAGCGGCGAAGGATACCCTCCCTAGCGAGCCCGGCTTTCTCCATGACACGCGCCGATGCGAAATTTTCGACATCGCAGCCGGCCCCGATGCGCCAGACGCTGTTCTGGCGCATCGCCCAGAACGTGACCTGCGTCAGCGCTTCGGTCATTAAACCACTCCCCCAAAAGGGACGCGCCAGCACATACCCGCAATCGAGCCGATGGGCCTCGGGTCGACGCAGCTCGAAAGCGCCCAAAAGCCGGCCGTCCGCACGCCTGGTCAGCGCGTAGGTGCGCGCCCGATCGGGGCGCGCTGCCGTGCAGCGAGAAATATAAGCCTCAGTGTCGGTAAGGCCTTGGTGTGGGCGCCACACGACAAACCGCACGACCTCGAGGTCCTGCGCATAACCGGTGAAGATCGCGGGCGCGTCTTGTCGCGCGATCGGTCGAAGGATCAGGCGCGCGGTCTCGAAACGGTCCGGCAGCATCGGGTCATCCCGCGGGGCACAAAGCAGCTCGGCTGGAACGAAGTGGGATGGGCGCATCATCGCGTCCGCGGTTTCGTAGCTTCCGTATGTTGCGGAGCGTCGATGATGGTGCCGGAGACCGGCTCGACCCAGACCAGGTGATCCTCGACCGCTCTGACCCCAGGCACGTTCTCAGCGGCGACGCGCAATGCCGCGCGCTCGTTCTCGTCGAGGATGACGCCGTTTAAATCGACGACCCCGTTCTCGACGGTGATCGCGATGCCGTCGCGTGGGACCCAGGCGGTTCTTGCCAGCTCCGCGAGGATGCGCTCGCGAATTTCCGCGTCGGTCGTCGCAGCAGGGGGCGTTGCTTCGAGCGCACCGGCGAGACCGCGCAGCAGGTCGGCGCGGCTGAGGATGCCGACCGGAACCTCGCCGTCGAGCACCGGCACCCGCTTGATGCGGTGGCGCTCCATCAGCTCGACGATCTTCTTGAGCGGCGTGTCCGGGGTCACGGTGACCGGGTTGTGGGTCATGAGCTCGCCGATCCTGCGCCCGTGAGTTCGCACATATTCCTCGGCCAGCCGACCCGGCCCCATCAGGATTTCGAGCCAACGCGGGCGATGGCGCTCCGTTCCGGTCTCGCCGCGGCGCAACAGATCGCCCTCGGTCAAGATCCCGACCAGCCGGCCGGTCTCGTCGATCACCGGCAGACCGCTGATCCGGTTGTCGAGCATCAGCCGTATCGCCTCGGCAATCGTCGCATCCGGCCTGACCGACAAGATATTAGGGGTCATGACATCGGCGGCGTTCATGCGGCGTTTCCCTTTGGGGCGGTGCGAGCGGCTGCGGCGAGGGCCGCAACCCCGGGCAATTCTCGGCCTTCCAGCCACTCGAGAAAGGCGCCGCCCGCGGTCGAGACATAGGACAGCCGATCAGTGAGACCGGCAGCGGCGAGGGCGGCCACCGTGTCGCCGCCGCCGGCGACGCTGAGCAATTTGCCGGCTTGCGTCAGCGCGGCGGTCTTCTTCGCCACCGCGGCCGTGCCGCGGTCGAACGGTGGGGTCTCAAAGGCCCCCAAGGGACCGTTCCAGACCAGGGTGCGCGCCTCTTCGAGTGCGGCGTCAATACGAGCCACCGTCTTTGGGCCGATGTCGAGGATCATCATATCGTCGGGCACCGCGTCGCTTGCGACAGTACGGGTCGTGGCCCCGGGGGCGAGTTCGGGCGCGACGACGGCGTCCTCGGGGAGGATCAACCGACAGTTCCGCTCGCCCGCCAGGGTCAAAAGCCGGCGCGCGTCATCCACCATGTCGCGCTCGGTCAGCGAGCGGCCGACCTCCTTTCCCTCGGCGAACAGCAAGGTGTTGGCCATCGCCCCGCCGATCGCCAAGCAATCCACCTTGCCGATCACAAAGCGTAGGAGGTCGAGCTTGGTCGACACTTTGGCACCGCCGGCGAGCGCCAAAACCGGCCGCGCTGGGTTGTCGAGAGCGGCGGTCAGGGCGCTGAGCTCGGCCTCCATCAATTTGCCGGCGGCGGCGGGCAGCAACTGCGCCAATGCCGCGATCGAGGCGTGCGCGCGATGCGCGGCCGAGAACGCGTCGTCGACATAGACGTCGCCGAGCTCGGCGAGCGCCTGCGCGAAATCGGGTGAATTCTCCTCTTCACCCTTGTGGAAGCGAAGGTTTTCGAGAAGCGCCACCTGACCGGGCTGGAGCGCCCCAACGACCCGTTTCGCCTCTTCGCCGATGCAGTCCACAGCGAAGACGACCTCTCGCCCACCGATGGCCTTGCTGAGCGGCGCCACCAGCGGGCGCAGCGAATAGGCCGGATCCGGGCGGCCATCCGGCCGGCCAAAATGCGACATCACGACCACCTTGGCGCCATTCTCGATCAACGCCTCGATTGTCGGGGCGAGCCGCTCAATCCGGGTGGCATCGGTAACGATGCCGTCCTTGACTGGAACGTTCAGATCAGCGCGCAGCAGCACCCGCTTGCCGCGGACATCGATGTCGTCGAGGGTGTGGAATCTCGGCATGAGGTTGGCTCCTGGTGCTCGCCTCCGGGCTGCGGACCTTCCGCGCGGTGACGCGGGACAAGCTTGGTGTTATCTCTGCTGAGAGCTCGCCATTGATCCGATCAACTCCGCGGAGACCCGATGATCAAGACCATACTCGTTCCGGCGACCGGCAGCGACAGGGACAACGCGGTGTTCGCCTCGGCGCTGACAGTCGCCCGCGCTTTTGCTGCTCATCTCGATTTTCTGCATGTGCGCCCGGACGCAGCGGCAACAGCGGTTGCCATGGCCTCGGACGGTGGCGGCGCCACGATGGTCGGCGGTCTGATCGATCGCCTGGAGGAGGAAGCGGGCCGACGCGAAGAACAGGCGAGACGATTGTTCGACGGTTTTTGCACGCGCGAGAGGCTGGTGCTCGCGGACAGTCCGTCTGGGGTGCAAGCGCCGTCGGTGCGGTGGCTGCGCGAAGTCGGCGCCGAACCCTATTGGGTGGCGGAACATGGGCGCGCCGCCGACCTCGTGGTCATCGGCCGCCCAGGCGAAGACGAAGGTGTTTCGTTGGACACTATCGAGGGGGCGCTGATCGACAGCGGCCGCCCCCTCCTGATACCGGCAGAGGCGCCGCTAATCGCTTTGCCGGAAACCGTCGCGATCGCGTGGAAGCCGTCACCGCAGGCTGCGCGCGCGTTGACCGGAGCCGCGCCGTTTCTGGACATCGCCAAGCAGGTCGTGATTCTGAGCGTAGAGGAGGACCGGCGCGCGCCCGAAGAGGAGGCCGACCGCCTAATGGCTGCGCTGCGGTGGCGGGGCGTTCCGGTGTCGGTCGGTCATCTGCAGCACGGGCCTCAGAGCGCCCCGGAGACTCTGCTGTCGGCCGCCAAGGAGCACGCGGCGCTACTGGTCATGGGCGGCTATGGCCGCAGCCGCTTGCGCGAATGGATCTTCGGTGGGTTTACCCTGCACGTGCTGCGCGGCGCCGAGGTGCCGGTTCTGATGGCGCATTGAGACCGCTGCGCATGCAGGCACCAACGTGAGGGATGATAGAATGCTGACGATCCCATTGGAAAAGCTCGCATATATCATCGAGAAGGCACGCGAGTTCGATGCGGAGGTGCCGAGCGACATCGAGGAGGGCTCGAACGCCGCCGATGACGATGAGCGGCAAATCCTCTTGGACACGCCAGACAACCCTACGGTGCAGGAGTTGCGCGCTGCTATTGACGGCTTGAACATCGACGAGCGTGAGGAATTGCTGGCGCTCGTCTGGCTTGGCCGAGGTGATTACGACGCAGAAAACTGGTCCGAGGCCGTCGAGCAGGCCCGGCAGACACAAACATCGACCGAGACATCCTATCTCCTAGGGACCCCCCTTCTCGCCGACTATCTCGAACAAGGCGTGTCCGCCCTTGGCTTGTCACTCCAGGATTTCGAGAGAGGTTGAGATTGCCTTATGCGACGACGTCAGACCTGCCGACGGCGATGCGTCGCCTGCCAGCCCGTGCTCAAGAAATCTTTCTGTCCGCCTTTAACAATGCGTGGCAGACTTATGCCGACCGTGGCCCGCGCCGGCAGGAGGAGATCGCGTTTCGCGTCGCTTGGGCGGCGGTCAGGAAGCAATATCGCAAGCGTGCCGACGAGTGGGTTGCAAAGGACTGGTAAATCGATCGGCTCTGTTCTGGACCCGCCGAGAGTAGTGGGCGTCGCCGATCTGGAACGCAAGCTTGCGCTCCTGCAGGATGCGGCGGCCGGGGACTGTGCCGGCGTCTTCGGTCCGCGCTCGATGATGTGGCAGATCGACAGGGAAGCAGCAATATTTCTCGGCGCCGGTCGCGCATTGCTGCTCCAGCTTGCCCACCCCTGGATCGCCGCCGCCATCGCCCAGCACTCACAGACATTGGCCGACCCGATCGGCCGGTTTCACCGTACTTTCAGCGTCATGTTCACGATCGTGTTTGGCAGGACAGAACAGGCGCTGGCGGCTGCGCGGCGGCTGCACCACCGCCACCGCCATGTCAGGGGGTTTTTAGCGGCCGCTGTCGGTCCCTTTGCCGCGGGTTCTCGATACGAAGCCAATGATGTCGCAGCACTGTGCTGGGTGCACGCCACATTGATCGACACCGCGCTGATCGCTTACGAGCTGATGTGCCCGCCCCTTGGCGACGCAGAACGCGAACGCTACTGGACCGAGGCGCGGCTGTTCGCCGCGTTCTTCGGTATCCCACAAGACGCCTTGCCCCACAGTTGGGCGGCTTTTGCCGCCGAGAACGACCGGATGTGCCGGTCGGATATGCTGACCGTGAGCGACCAGGCACGCAAAATCGCCGCAGCACTCCTTTCCGGTGCCGGAACCTGGCTGCCGATCCCGTTGTGGTATCGAGCCCTGACCGCCCGGCTTCTTCCGGCACGGCTGCGCGAGGATTTTGGACTGCCTTATGGCCAATTGGAGCACCGCAAGACCGAGCGGGCGCTCGCCGTGCTGCGGCACGTGTACCCTCGGGTGCCGGCGTGTCTGCGGCATGTCGGGCCATACCACGAGGCACGCGCACGGCTCGCCGGGCACCATTCGCCGGGGCCTGCGACGCAGCTCTTGAACCGGCTGTGGATCGGGCAGAAATCGATCGCCGGGTAAGGGGCGAAATATGACACGGCAGGTGATGACGGTGCACCCCGCCGAGGCGGCAGCGGAAGCAAATGCCGTTCAAGTGCCAGCCGGGACGGACCTCGTCGAATGGTATTTCGAGCAGGGCTGGACCGATGGGCTTCCGGTCGTACCGCCGACCAGAGAGCGGATCGATGCCGCCGTCGCAGCGTTGGGTGGCGATCCGGAGTTCGTCGAATGCAAGGTGCCGCCGCGACATGGCAGCCTCTCGCGCGAGGTGCTCGCAATCAACATGGTGATGGCCGGCTGCAAGCCCGAATATGCCCCCGTGGTGCGGGCCGCGATGCTGGCGCTGACGACCAACGCCTTCAACCTGAACGGCGTCCAGGCGACGACCCACATGGCGGCACCACTGCTGATCGTCAACGGCCCCATCGCAAGAGAGATTGGGATGAACGGCGACTGCAATGCGTTCGGCTCGGGCAACCGCGCCAATGCGACGATCGGACGCGCGCTGCGCCTGGTCCTGCTCAACGTCGGCGGCGGCTGGCCCGGCGAGCTCGACAAGAGCACGCTCGGGCACCCCGGCAAATACACCTATTGCGTCGCCGAAAACGAGGCAGCCAGTCCGTGGGCGCCCTATCACGTCGAAAAGGGCTTCAGCGCCGCGGATTCCACGGTCTTCGTACTGGCCGCCGAGCCACCGCACAGTGTCACCAACCATGTCGCGAACGACCCCGAAGGCATTCTCGACAGCATCGCCTCGGCGATGAGCACGATCGCCAACAACAATGCGGTTTCAAGCGGCCACTGTGCGGTGATCATCGGCCCCGAGCATGCCCGCACGATCGCCGGCAAGGGCTGGACCCGGCACGATGCGCGCAATTATCTGGCGATGCACGCCTATAATCTTTTCTCGGAGCTCACCTTCAACGAGCGCTATGGCAAGATGTACAATCGCAACCTGCCGAAATGGTACAAGCGTGAGCCGGAAGCGCGCATTCCGATCGTGCCAAGTCCCGACCATGTTCACCTCTTTGTCGTCGGCGGTAATGCCGGTCGGTTTTCCGCCTTCATCCCCGGCTGGGGCCATATGTCCTCGCCGGTGCTTCGCAGTATCGAAAGCGTCGATGAAAGCGGGGTTCGCAAGGCGCCGATCTGTGTCGACGGCACTTGCTATCTCTGATGCTTGATCAAGGGAGGGGATCGTCGAATGACGGGACCGAGTGATATTACCGCCTTCGACCCGCGCGGCGTCGTCGAGACAAAGCCACTGGCGCTGGCTGCACGAGCCGGCAGCCTCGCCGGACTGCGCTTGGGTGTGCTCGACAACAGCAAGTGGAATGCCAACCGGCTCTTGCGTAAGACCGCCGCGAAGCTCCAGGAAGCAACCTCGTTTGCTGCAGTCAACTACTATCGCAAAGAGAGCTTTTCCAAGGACGCAGATCCGGCACTGATCGAGACGATCGCCGCCAATAACGACATTGTACTGACGGCGATCGGCGACTGAGGGTCGTGCACGTCGTGCTGTACGCATGATGGCATCAGACTCGAAGCATTGGGCCGGCCGACCGCGGTCATCATCACCACCGAGTTTCTGCACGAGGCCGAGGTGCAGCGAGATGCCCTGGGCATGCGCGATCTCGTCCCGGTGGTCATCGATCATCCGCTCAGCACCCTGACCGAGGCGGAGATCGAAGCGCGCGCCGAGCAAGCCGTCGAGCAGTGCTTGGCCGTGTGGGGCGGGCAGGATTCGCAGCGGTAAAGTTATCGTGACCGATGGCGCGGCCCGAACATCCCCGACTGGACGGCCTTACCCGAAAGTGTTAAACGCCTGAGCTAGCCGCGTCATGCGCGTAATTTGTGCAATCGGGGAGGAACAGGAGGAACACATGGAGAAGCGTACTAACGCAAGCCGCCGCGATTTTCTCAACAAGCTCGGGGTCACCGCCGGCGCCGTTGGGCTCGTCGGAGCCGGCGCGGTCGCCGGCCCGCCGCTGCTCAGAGCCGCCGAGCCTCCCAAAGGGAAGATCCCCGACACGCCCTTCAAGACGGGCCACCTGACCTTCTTGAGCGGGCCCGGTGCAGTGCTTGGCGAGCCCTCGCTCAAGGCTCATACGCTGGCTGCCGAAGAAATCAATGCGCAAGGCGGGCTGCTGGGCAAGCGCAAGATCGAAACCGTCAAAGCCGACGAGGCCGCCGGAACCGACGCCAATGTCAAAGAGCTTCGCCGCATGAAGCTCTCCGAGAGTATCGATCTGTTCACCGGGGTGATATCGAGCGGCAACTCGCCGGCTCTCGGACCGGTTTGCGAGGAGCTCAACCTGCTGTCGATCTTTACCGACGGCTGCACCGACTTCTTGTTCGACAAGATCGTACCCAAGCCGAAATATCTGTTTCGCCTGACCAACATCCAATCGGCTGACGGCATCACCTCGGCGATCGGCGCCGCCCAGGCTTGGCCGAAGGTGCGCAAAATCGCGCACATTCACCCCGACTACAGCTATGGCCGCAACGCCGCCGAGCATTTCACCTTGGCGATCGAACGGTTGGTTCCCGGGACACAGACCGTCTCCGAGAATTGGCCGGCGCTCGGCACCTCCGACTTTACCGCCCATATAACCAAGATCCTGTCGTCCGAGCCGGACCTGCTGTTCAGTTCGTTGTGGGGCGGCGATTATGTCGCCTTCTACAAGCAGGCGCTGCGCTATGGCCTCTTCGACAAGATGAAGGTCGCAACCACCTTGGCCCTTGGCGCCGCTCCGCATGCGATCGGCAAGGACCACCCCGAAGGTGTCCTCGCCGGTGTGCATGCCAATTATCACTTTACCTATCCGGGCGGCGACCGGTGGCCGCTCAACAAGTCCTTCGTCGAGCGCTACTACAAGCGTTGGAACGAATATCCGAACTTCGAGGCCGAAGGCGCCTACACGGCGCTCTACATGCTCAAGGATGCAATCGAGCGTGCCAACAAGCTGACCGGCGGCTGGCCCGAAGACGAAGCGATCATCAGCCAGCTCGAAGGGCTCGGGTTTGATGCCCCGTCCGGGTACATCTATATCCGGCCCGACAATCACCAGGGCTACAAGGATACGGTCATCGGGTTCAGCAAAAACCTGGCGGACTATCCGTTCCCGGTGTGGGACCCCGATCGGATCATCACGATCCCGATCCGCAACATCACCGCACCACCGGGCTGGCCAAAGCCGGGCACGACCCACAACGAGTCGACAGCGGCGGCCAACTGGATCAAGACCACCTGGCCGAAAAGCAGCACCTGAGCTCAGCTTCCCTCACCCTTCCATCTCCTGCGATGCGCGAGAGGGACGGGTGAGGGGCTGATTTGCGAGGTCCGAAGGGTAGCGGCGGTGTCGATACTGGTTGTCCAGGTTCTGAACTCGCTGTTCTACGCTTCGGTTTTGTTTTTGATTGCGGCGGGACTGAGCCTGATCTTTGGGGTCATGCGCATCGTCAACCTGGCGCATGGCAGCCTCTTCGCGGTCGGCGCCTATGTCACCGCATGGCTCGTCGGTCGGGCGATCGCAATGGGTGTGCCGGCCCTTTGGCTCCTGCTGCTGATGCCAGTTGCCGCACTCGCAGTCGCGTTGATCGGCATCGTCATCGAGCCCCTGCTGTTGCGGCCGTTTTATCGCCGCGCCGAGGAATACCAGCTGCTC
>Ga0306920_100011158_pt1 | contig 12109 bp, 13 predicted proteins | sample flu12Cox44000170_FD_204666 | JGI IMG/M metagenome (GOLD analysis project Ga0306920, IMG submission 204666) | Lab enrichment of tropical soil microbial communities from Luquillo Experimental Forest, Puerto Rico - flux4day.12C.oxic.44.000.170 (v2)... | ecosystem: Environmental > Terrestrial >...
GAAGGGGCGTAAGTCTTGGGTGGGCACTGCGCTTTGCTTTGCGCCTTCCATTGCAGCGACGAGGTCCTTGCACCCCGCTCCCCACCGCGAAACGGTCTTCAAAGCTTGTGTAAAGGCGATGTCCACCGGATGGACGCGATCGGCAGTAAGAACGAAGACAGCACCAGCAAGAGGCGTGGGCACCGAAGGCACAAAGACCGTGTAGCGGCCATCCGCATGCTCTTCAATGATGAATGCGGGTACCAGAGCGTGCTCGATCTCGGCTAGCGCGGGTTTCCAAGCTTCGTCCTGACTCTCCCCAACGAGTCGTTCCGTGAGACTCCGAAATAGCGTGTAGCCCGGAATCTTCTCGAACAACGAGTGCTCGATTCGCCTCTCAATATCGCGCCCCGCCGGAGTGCCGATAGCCACTCCAACGAGGAAGCAGATCACCAACAATAGCAGCAGAGCTAGGATCTGATCACCGGGTAACCATCCGGGAAGCATTGCCGCGACAGGTTTCAGAAGGTCGGCCAAGTGCTTTATTACCTGGAGCAGCAGCACGACACCCAGGTAAACAGGTACTACCACTAGTATCCCGGCTATCAATTTGGCGCCGAGAGATCGGGTGTCCTTATTCATGACAATCACTCCCCAAAATCGTGGTATGCCTCGGGCCTAACCGCCGCAGTGGTTGGATTCGCAACTGGATATTGGGCTTCTCGGTAGTCGGATGCGAGTGCTTTTGACTGCACTCAGATGCAGTACCACCTCCCTCGCTCCAGGACCGAAACGAGAAGCACACGCTCACCACGGCCGGCGGTGCGTGAGACGATCGACTCTGCGACCCGCCAGACATTGTTTGCCGTAGCGCGATTGCGCGAAATCAGACCTTGGGCTGATTTTCCGGAAGCTTGAGCGGTGCGGCCTAAGCAGCAAGCAGCGGTAGCGGCCGCACGCGCGGCACGCGGACGCGTGCAGCGCCGCTAGTCTATCGCAAGCGACGCCCGCGACTCGGCCGGCGCGCTTTCGGTGAGTTCGTATGCGCCTTTGTGTTAGTGCCGCTGTCGGTTTTGCGTGACAGCTCCGGCAAGGCTGTAACACGGGTTCGAGTTCGAATCCCGTAGGGAGCGACAACCGTTCAAGTCGAACGGAGACTTTCAATCTTTCAAGAAAAGTCGCTGACGGCGTTCTTTCAAGTGGGGCAAACCCATTCGCATCCTGGCCACACCGCGACAAGTGCGAGGAGCGTCTAACTGGAAGTCAAGACAACGATCTTGCCGCCCGCCTTGTTTTCCTGCATGAAGCGATGTGCTTCGACTATCTGCTCGAGCCTGAATACCTTGCCGATCTTGATTGGAAGCTGGCCATTCGCGATTTTGTCTACGAGCTCCTCGAGTGGCGTCAGCATGAAGTCCTCAGCACCGCCGTCGTAGGTGGTGAGACATACCGCGGTCGGGATAACCTCCATCGGGTCGAACTCATCGAATGTCCACTTGTTCCCTACCATGCCAGTCATGCAGACGATGCCGCGTTGCTTGGTGCATCGCAGAGAATCCCTGATCGTCGTCGTACCCACTAGCTCAAGTACCTTGTCGACACCGCTCGGAAAGACCTCCTTGACCTGCGCAGCGATGGCCCCGGTGTCGATGAACACCTGGTCGACGCCGCTCGAACGCAGCAGCTGCTCGCGCTCCGCCCTGCGAGTGGTCGCGGCGACGCTCGCGCCATGCAGTTTCGCTATCGCGGCGGCCGCAAGTCCCACCGAGGTCGTGCCTCCGCGGATGAGCAGCCGCTCGCCCGGAACCAGTCGCAGCGCCTTGAAGAGCGAGCCCCACGCGGTCTGCAACATCTCGGGGACGGCGCCGAGTGTTTCCCACGGCAATGAGGTTTTCAACACCTGTACCTGGCTCGCCGGCACGCAGGTGTACTCGGCGTAACCGCCGTCGAACTGCCGCCCCATGCCGCCCATCGCAGTCGCGACGATGTCACCCTCCTGGAATTCGCGTCCGGGCGCCTGCACCACCAGGCCAACCGCCTCGATGCCGAGGATGCGCGGAAATCTGACACTGAGAGAGATACCCTGCCGAGTGAAGAGTTCGGAACGGTTGAGCCCGAAGGCTTTCACGGCGATCAGCACCTCGCCGTTGCTCGGCACGGGAATCGGGCATTCCTCGATCTCGAGAACGTCGGGGCCGCCGGGATGGCGAATGACCGCGGCCTTCATGGTCCGCGCCGAGCTATTCCGCAGCGGCCCGCTTGAAGTTACCTCGGGACTAGCCATGGAGACTCCGCGTGGGTAAGTTTAGGGGAGGTGGAGCATAAGACGCTGCGGCGCGCGTAATTAGAGGCCAAATCCGCAATTGACCTTCCCAGTACGTGGATAGCGATGAGCGATTTCAACGCGCTGATGATCTTCGCCTCCGTGGTCAAGGCGAAAAGCTTCTCGGAAGCGGCGCGGCGCTTGAAGATGCCGCTGGCGAGCGTTAGTCGGCGCGTCGCGGAGCTCGAGGCAGAGCTCGGCGTGCGACTACTCGAACGTTCGACGCGCAGCCTGCGCCTCACGGAAGTGGGAGCCGAAGTGCTTGAGTACGCCGAGCGGAGTCTCGAGATCAGCGAGGCGGTCGACAGCATCGTCTCCAACCACAAGGCGACTGTTTCCGGGGTGCTGCGCCTGTCCGCCCCACCCAACATCTCGGAGTCGCTGTTGACACCGTTGCTGTGCGCCTTTCGCGCCTCCTATCCCAACGTGCGCGTGCAGGCGCTCATCACCGAAAGGCTCATCGATCACATCGCCGACGGCGTGGATCTCGCCTTCAGGGTCGGGGTGCTGAAGGATGTGTTGCTCGTCGCGCGTCGCATCCTCAGCTACCGCCACCGATTGGTCGCGAGCCCCGAATACTTGAAGAAAGTGACCCCACCGCAAAAACCCGCGGACCTCCTCGGACACCCGATGATCGCTTTCTCTTACTGGAAGCCGGAAACCTCCTTCACCTTCGTGCACGTGAACGGCAAAGCCAAGGAGACGGTCACGTTCGTTCCCTACCTGTCGATGAACGACTTCGCAGGGCTCACGCCGGCGCTCCTCGCCGGCGAAGGTATTGGGGATCTGCCGCCCATCGTGCAGCCGGAGTTAGTCCGCGAAGGCCGCCTTGTGGAAGTCATGCCCGAGTGGCACTTCCCGACGTTCGATCTGTCGCTGGTGCACCTCAGCAACCGGCTGGTATCCCGCCCCGTGCGTGTCTTCAAGGAATTCGCGGTAGAGATGGCACCGAAGATCTTCCCCGATCTGCCGACCTAGGGACTTCGGACGGCCCGTGGGGCCCTGATGCGAGGCTGCTGATCGGCTCGAGACGATCCCGCGCGATTATTCCAGGCGCGAGAAGGCCATTCTCAGTTCCCCGGGTTCTTGCGCGTGCACCACGCGACTAGCATTGGCGTGTTGACTCCAAGGCAAAGTTCGCACCTTCCGCGTTGCCGCGGGCAGCGCCTGACTGGCAGGAGTGAATCGACATGAAAACCGCGATCATCGGACTTGGAAACATCGGCAAGCAGGTGGCAACTAACCTCGTCGCGGGCGGACAGAGCGTGATCGTCGCCGATCACAGCCCCTCGAAGGCCGCCGATTTCGCTAAAGCCTCGGGTGGCAAGGCGCGAGCGGCCTCGGTCGCGGACGCCATCTCGGACACGGACATCATCGTGTTCGCCGTCTATTTCAACGCCATCCAGGAACTGCTCGGCGAGTACCGCAACAAGCTGCCGGGCAAGACCGTGGTAGATCCTTCCAACCCCATCGCGCCCGATGGCTCGGGCGGATTCAAGAAGATCATTCCCCAGGATCAATCTTCCGGGCAGATCCTGGCAGCGCTCCTTCCCCCTGGCGCCAAGTTCGTCAAGGCATTCGGCAGCCTCTCGGCGCAGTCGCTGAAGAGCGGCGCGCGCCACACGCCCGAGCCGTACGTGCTCTTCTATGCCAGCGACGACCGCGATGCCGGTAATGAGGTGGCGGACCTGATCAAAGCGAGCGGCTTCGCGCCCGTGCGCGTTGGCGGCATCAATCAGTCGATCCGCATCGAGGTGTTCGGCGAACTGCACGAGTTGGGCAAGCTCGGCAAGCTGGTGACGGCCAGAGAAGCCGCTACGCTCGTCTGAACGATGGGCAAGACGTCGTTCCTGTATGAACATTCGAGGAGAGCGTCATGTCCGCAAAATTCTCGGCCCGGCACTGGATAGACGGCGAATGGGTTGACGGAAGTCAGCCCGCGCAGAGTATCAACCCCGCTAACGGTGAGGTGATCGGCACCTACACCGAAGCCGGCGAGGTGGAGGCGAAGCGCGCTATCGCCGCAGCTGTGCGCGTGTTCCGCGAGACCGACTGGAGTGAGAACCGGCGCCTCAGGGCTCGGGTGCTCAACGACATGGCGGACCGCTTCGAAGCGCGTACCGAGGATCTCATCCGCATTCTGTGCCTCGAGAACGGCAAGGTCGAAGCGGAGGCGCGCTTCGAGGTGACGATGGCGCCCTCGAAGCTGCGCTTCTACGCGGCGCTGGCGCTCACCGACTTTGGCCGCGCGATGGAGACCTCCCCGGGGCGCTATACGACGACACTGCGCAAGCCGGCCGGGGTCGCCGGCATCATCGCGCCGTGGAACTCCCCAATCGTGCTGTTCATTCGCTCACTCGCTCCTGCCCTCGCCGCTGGCTGCACCGTGGTCGGCAAGCTCCCCGGCTTCACCGCGCAAACCAACGCCCGGATGTGCGAGGTTTTCAGCGAGGTCAAGACACTCCCCCGGGGCGTCATCAACGTGTTCAACGAAGTGCACAGCGCCGCTGCGCGGGTGCTCATCGATTCACCGGACGTACCGGTCATCAGCCTGACCGGAAGCTCTGCCACCGGCCGCGCCATCATGGCGGCCGGGGCGAAGCACTTGAAGCGCTTCGGCGGCGAGCTCGGCGGCAAGACGCCCGCCATCCTCTTCGAAGACGCCGACCTCGAGAAGGCACTGCCTAAGGTCGAGAAAGCGCTTACCGTATTTGCCGGTCAGTTCTGCATGACGGGGAGCCGGCTCCTCGTCCACCGGCCGATTCTGGACACCGTGCGCAAGCGCCTTGGCGCGCGGCTCGAGGCCGTCAAGGTTGGGCCGGCGTCCGACCCCACGAGTGACATGGGGCCGCTGATCAACGTTGCCAACGTGCAACGTGTCGATCGGCTGGTCGATGCTGCAATCGCCGCCGGCGCGCAGGTCATCGTGCGCGGCGGTCCGGTCAGGGACGGGCCGCTCGCGAAGGGCGCCTTCTACCGGCCGACGCTGCTGGAGATCCACGATCATGCGCTGCCAATCGCGCAGAACGAAGTGTTTGGTCCGGTGCTGGTAATGCAGGCGTTCGATACCGAGGCCGAGGCCGTCGCGCTCGCTAACGACTCCGAATACGGCCTCTCGGCATCTGTCTGGTCGACTGACGTCGACCGGCCGCTGCGGGTGGCGCGCGAGATCGCGGCCGGCACGGTGTGGATCAACAACTGGGCGATCGTTTACGACGAGACCGAGGAAGGCGGCTACAAGCAGAGCGGTCTTGGGCGGCTGAACGGAGTGTCCGCGCTCGATGACTTCCTCGAACACCGGACGATCATCCACGAGGTCGACCTGAGCGCAGGGTCCCGGGGCTCGGGCACCACGGGATGAGGGCGGCTGCGAGGCGCGAGAGCATCCACACTCCGCGACGCAGGCGCGGGTGCACGGCGGCCGCTCTGTTACTGGTGCTGCCGCCAGTTTTGACCCAGGCCGAGAGTCCAACCACCATGAGCACAGCTGAACTCCATGTCGCCACCGCCAAGGAGATTACTGCGGCGCTCTCGCGGTAGCTGAGGAGTTTGCGCACAACGAGACTCGCATCGATGAAAGCCCCGACCTTGAACGCGATGTCGACATCGTCGGCCATGCTGGGCGCGAGCCGCTCGGTGATCCGCACCTGCACGCGCACCGAGGGATACGAAGCTTGGAAGGCGCTCACCACGGGCACGATCAGCGAGTCAGAAATGCTGCGGGGCGCACAAGCGTACTGTCCCAGAGACATCCGAGAGTCTGTTGGAGATGACGCTATCGACTGCCTCGCAGAGCTCGGCGCTGTCACGAGCGTGCTCGAGCATCTCGGTGCCAACATCAGTGAGGCGCAGGCTACGCGTCGAGCGCTCGAGCAGTCGCACCCCCAGCTGCTCCTCGAGCTCCGCGATGTGCCGGCTCATGTCGAGACCGGCCTCTTGAGCGCGCGTGCTGCGCCCGAGAAGCTCCTTGCCTCCACCACCTTGGCAAAGATCGCCAGCGCATTGAGATCGCGCATCGTTCCTTCGTTGCGCCGGGGCGGTTGTGCGCTTGCCGCGCATGCCGGCGCGAGTGGCAGCCTATGTGAGCTTTGCAGTTTGCGACTAGACAGATCTTGCGCGAATAACCTTCTCAATTCCGGGAAGGTCATTCCAACGTCTACCAGCTAATGGCACGACAAGCGCGCGCGTAAGCTTACTCCGCCGATCTAGCAAGATCTCGTGGAGGTCGAAGTCCGCACCAACCCCACCGGTGAGCAGGTCGCGAACTGACTCAGCCCATACCCGGAGTGCCATTCGATGAGACCAACTACGGTGAAAGCCGGCTTTCTCACCGCCGTGACGACGTTTAGTCTTTGCCTGTCAGGCGCTGTGTCGACGGCCGATGGAGCGGCGCTCCCCGGCTTTAGGCCGGTGCCAGCGGGCATCAAGGCACGAATGCTGCCGGTGGACCCGAAGAAGGGTTATCTCGTCAAGGAGCTCAAACCCAATGTCTACCTCATCACCGATGGCGGCTATCAGTCCCTCTTCGTGACCACGGGCAAGGGCGTCATCGTGCTCGATGCGCCCCCGTCCTATGGATCTAAGATCGTGCCGGCGGTCGCCGAAGTCACCCGTGAACCGATCATCGAGCTCGTCTATTCGCACTCGCACCTCGATCACATCTCGGGTGCGCCCGAAATACTGAAGCAGGTGCCCAGCGTCAAAATCCTTGCCGAAGAGGGCGTGGCCGAATTCCTGCGCGAGAAGAACGACCCGCGCCGACCGGTTCCCACCGAAACCTTCAGGGGCGCATACACCCTGAAGCTCGGATCGGCGGTGATCGAGATGAAGCCCGGGCACTGGCACTCGAATGAGGGCGACCTCTACATCTACCTACCGGCCAGTAAAGTGCTCATGGCTATCGACACGCTGCCGCCGGGCTATGCGCAGTTCATGGATTTCGACCTGACTGCAGACTTTCACGACTACCTCGGGATGTTCGACAGGGTGCTGGCTTACGACTTCGACGTGCTGGTGGGCGGCCATCTGGGATTTCCCGGCACGCGGCACGACGTCGAGGTGGCGCGCGAGTACACCTTCGATATTTACCGGACTATCAAGCGCATCCATGACGGGACGAACCAAGTGAAGGTGGTCACCGACGCGGCGGCCAAATATGGCTGGGAGAACAAGATGGCACTGTTCCGTAGCCTTCTCGACCCCATGATGGACGAATGCGCCAGTGAGATCGTGAGCCGCTGGTCGGACAAGCTGGCGAGCGTCGACGTCTACGCCCGCAGCCATTGCCACACTGCGCTAATCTATGCCCGGTGGGACGACTAATCCGGGTCCCGGGCGACTTCAAGTCCCTGACACTGATCGACGCGGCGTCCGCGGGTCCACACGCCAGGCGCGATCGACCCGGCAGATGCAGCCGCGTACGTTGCAGCGTATGCGCGCCCGGAACGCATGGATGCCGCCTTCGACTACTGCAGGCGGATTCTCGATGACTTGGAGTTCAACAAGCGGCACTTCAGGGAGAAGCTGCGGATCCCGTTGCTGGCGGTGGGAGGTCAGTACGCGATTCCCAACATGGGCGATGCCCTACGGTCCTACGAGACCGGCTACTGCCGTTTAAGATCTATCTCACAACATCGTGGCCTAGCGCCTCATCGATCAAAAGTCGTGCAGCAAGATCTGCTCGGCGCGCCGCACAATCTCTCGCCCGTAGTCGGTCCACTGACCCTGGCCCCAGTAGCGGTAGCAGCTCGTTTGCGAGGCCATTAGATAGAACAGCGCGTTGCGGTAGCGATGCTCACGAGAGCAAGCGCCTGCCCGGATGACCTTGTCATAGAACAGCGCGCTCAACTTCTCCATTGGCCCAATGAGGCTCTCATAGCCTCGCACCCAGGAAATGTTGTTGGTCCAGCTCCCACCTTCCATGTGGAAGCGAGGGTCCTCGCGCGCGAGTTCCTGAATGACCTGGGTTAGCCGCTCAGGTCCGCCTCCCGGCTCGAACCGGTCCCATATGCGCTTTTGGAAGATTGGTTGCAGCTCGGGCAAATCCCCTTCCCGAACGCCTAGTGCGAACAAGTGCTCGAGATACTCCGTGCCGGTGAGGAGCGACGTTTCCGTGCCGGAACTTTCACGTACGACCTCCAGATACTTCGGCGGGAATTCGTTCATCATGACCCCGCCGTTTTCCCCATCAGCGATCTGAGTTACGAGGGGTGGCACGGAGACCCCGCCAATCTGCCATGGGCCGAGACCTCTGGCCTCGTAGTAGGGTTGCATCTGCGCCACGAGCTTGGAATCGCTACCCTGCGTCTTCAACAGCGCAAGAATGCTCACACTCTCCCCGTGCGAATTGCGGCAGACCAGCCGGTGAGGAATGTGCTTGCGATCGGGGCCCGCGCCCGTGGCGGGCCGCTCGACCGTATGCTCCTGGACCAGCAGCCAGGTGAATCCGCAGTCCCTCAAGGTCTTAACGAACCCGTAGGCAACATCGGGGTGGTTGGGAAGTGCCATCTCGGAAGGTGAGAACCCACGTACCCGCGAGAGGGCCTCGAGGCCGAAGAGCGCGGCGAAGTGGTGCTGCCAGGCGCGCACGTGCAGCCGGTAGTCCTGGGCAGGCGTCGATGGCGCCACCGCGTGGCCCCAGGGCGCACCGAGCCACTCCACCGCATGCCGGTAGAGCGGGTCGCACGTGATCGTCTTCAGGCTATCAAGAACATCGTGCCGCCCCATTTGGGCGAGCCCATGGAGCAGCGTGCCTGAGTACTCGAGCATCACCCGCGGCTCCTTGCCCTCCCGGATTAGCTGCGGAATCAACTCGCCCATTCGCTTCTAGCACCAGAGGAACACCGGAGCGTTGTGATTGTCACCCCTGTCGCGGTGATCCAGCATGTACTTGAGATTGCTGATGATCTCAGCCGTGTGCAGCTCGTGCCCTTCCGCCGGAATGAGCGGCTGGTGCATGTGCAAGGCGATCGCCGCAGCGCTTCTCACACGGCCAAGGTTGGTTCGGCTCTCGGGGAGATACTGCTGCTTCGCCGCGCTCTCGAGGATGGCATTCTCGATGAGCGGCTCCCAGCCGCAGATGTTCGGGAGCCCGTCGTCATTGGCGGCTAAAACGTGGGAGCCGGACATGTACTGCAATCCTGACCATGCCTCACGCGCTGGGGTCTGCGTTGCTCAAGGCATGTGTGAGAGAACCAGCCGTGAGCCTGAGGCAGGCGCTCCACCGCGCGTACACGCTCCTCTGATTCCAACCTCAAGCGCCATCCGCGCGGTTAGCGCTCAGCTTCCCCGCCCAGTCGGCAATCCCGGGCGCCCGCCTGCGCAGCCGGTTTTCCGCGACCCTGTTCCCGCTCACTGAGTATCCGTTGCTTTGGCCTGTATAACGCGGGAGCTCGACTCAGACCGAGAGCTGCGACGGGGACGCGAACTACGCCGCTTCAATTCACCGAATGGCGAAGCGGAAAGTAACTGCGAGGTCATGCGAGCTAGCAATCGGGTTGCCACAGCTCTGTCGGTTAGCGCTTCTCGCTCAGCGGCGGCCCGGCCGCGATCCAGGTGCCACCCCAGTTTCCCAACTTATGGGCGTCAACTTCCTTTGACCTGGTGCTGTCTGTCCAGCCAGTCGCGTCGACCTCGGGTTGGAAACCGCTCCACGATACTTGCGCGACGCGAAGCGTGATGGACTCCAGCACCATAGATCCCGACCCGCCCAAGTCCAGTTTGCCGAGTGATAGATAGACCTTTGGGTTTCCGCCAAACCCGGGATTGAACGTGATGGCATCACACTGGTAGCCCGTCTTCGAATCCTTCGCCGTTCCACATTGCCATTGCCCTGCTTGAATCGACGGTTGAACTGCCGTCTCGTCAGCGACAGCAGAGGCGCCCATCAGAAGCGCGCATCCAATGGCAGCAGAGATCGCTTGAATGTTAGTCATGGTTCCTGTCCCTCTGTACCTGAAGTGAGTCGCGTGAAGTCAAGCGCCGCTCCCGGCTACGGGGGGTCGTCCTTGACCCCTTCTCCTTCCATGGCACCGTAGGCGAAAGATCGTGTTGCTCACACTCGGGGTAACGCCCGACTGTTTGTGGCCCTCGCGATCTCCAGCGCAGCGAGCCGCTCGCTCGAAGTTCCGTCTTCAAGCGATGGAATCGTTGCAGCGTCGACACTGCAGGCCGCACGCTTCAATGAATCAAGGGTAGCTGCGCGTGGAGTGCAGGGAGGACGGCAGGGCTCGCAGCTAAAGGTCAGCCCGAGGCGAGGGGCGCGGTCGGTATCTTCCTACGTCCACGATCTCGACATCGGAAGGTCAAAGATCAAAGCTCGATGCTTAGCAGGACCACCCCGGGCCAAGTTCGGCCCTGCCACCAACGCAGCGAGGCGAGGAGGTCGACTGCAAGGACCCGGAGACAGTCTATATACGTGCGGAGCGACTTGTCGCCTCGCGAGCGGCACGCGGCGGCGATGCGGCTGGCGAAGGGTCAGCGATGACCTCAGGATAAGCGGAATCGGGGTTCGACAACATCACGCGAAATGAGAACGCGACTGGCAATACCCCAGAGGCACAGCGGATTGCCGCCCGCATGTGCGAAGCCCTCGTGGCTTTCTTGAGGACCGGCAGCCCCTCGACGTCTACGCTGCCGTGGCCGGCCTACACTCCATCAAACCGCGAGACCTTAGTCTTTGACACCGTGAGCAATGTGGTCAGCGACCTCGCCGGTCACCTTGTGCGTGCGGCCGTACTCACCTAAAGGTGCCCGAGGGAAGTTTTTTTCGGAGTGGGGTATATGGGGCGTGACGGAATCGAATTCGACACCATCTGATTGATTTTCCGATGTTCCCAAACACGGAATCGAATACTTACCCCCACGGTTACCCCAACCTGTAGCGAAATTCCGGTGTTCGCCGATGGCCGCGAGAACACACTTTTCACGGCCACGCTGGAATCGAACTGGAAATTAAGCGCTGACCGTCATCGGTTCAGCGGCGCGTAACGGACCGAATGACTCTGTGCGGTCGAAACCAGCCGTCTGAACTTCCAGAGGCTGGACGTCTCTACAGCCTGTGACTACGAAGTTGAATTTGGCAAATCGGGGCGCGACAGCGGCGTGATCGCGCGCTCCAACCTCTTGCCGATCCTCCTGCTCGCAATTTCCAAGTCGTACTGCGTCTGCAGGTTCTGCCACAGCTGTGCCGTCGTGCCGAAATATCGCGACAGGCGCAACGCCATCTCGGCAGTGACTGCTCGCCGCCTGCGGACGATCTCATTGACTGTCGGAGCCGCCACGCCAAGCTCCTTCGCCACCCGGTAGGAGCTCAGTTTCAATGGCTGCATGAAGTCATGCAGCAAAATATCGCCCGGATGTACTGGCCGAAGCCTCTTGTTTGCCATCGTCAGGTTCCTTGATACGCTCTAGTGGTAATCCACGATCTCCACGTCAAAGGCGTCGCCTTCCTTCCACTTGAAGCAGACTCGCCACTGCTTGTTGATCCGTATGCTGTACTGTCCCTGACGATCACCCCGTAACGACTCGAGCTGGTTTGACGGCGGGATCATCAGATCGCGAAGATCTCCCGCACTATCCAGGTACTTCAGCTTCTCACGCGCGCGTTGCTGCACCCGTCGATCGAGTCTTTTGACGAACTCACCTTGGAACACTGCCTGGGTGTCCCTGTCCCTGAAGGTCCGGATCACGGCGGTAACAATATTAACGCTATACGATATTAACGTAAAGCGTTAATAAATGGGGTGTGACGGAATCGAACCGTCGACCAGCGGATTAAAAGTCGTAACAGATGCTCTAGTCTACTCC
>Ga0306920_100011159_pt1 | contig 12108 bp, 7 predicted proteins | sample flu12Cox44000170_FD_204666 | JGI IMG/M metagenome (GOLD analysis project Ga0306920, IMG submission 204666) | Lab enrichment of tropical soil microbial communities from Luquillo Experimental Forest, Puerto Rico - flux4day.12C.oxic.44.000.170 (v2)... | ecosystem: Environmental > Terrestrial >...
CCAAACGGCGAGGTGCCGGCGGTGCCGATCCATTTCTTGCCGCCCTGATGGCGGCCCTTCTGCTCGGCGAGCCGCTGACACAAGGTCTCGAGAAGCTTTTCGAGGCCGCCCAGCGCCTCGATCTGGTTCTTCTCCTCCTCGGTCAGATATTTTTCGGTGAGCTTTTTAAGCCACTCGGCTGGTATTTCCGCGGTCAGCGCCTGCTCGATCAGATCGAGACCCTTGAAGACCTGACCGAACACGCGATCGAACTTATCGAGATTGCGCTCGTCCTTCACCAGCGCCGCGCGCGACAGGTAGTAGAAATCCTCGACATGCCGGCCGGCAAGGTCGCGCTCCATCGCTTTCATGAGCGTGAGGTATTCGCGCAGCGTCACCGGCAGGCCGGCCTGCTTGAGCTCATGGAAGAAGGTCGCAAACATTGCGGCATTCTACGCGCTGCTTGTCCGGCGCCGCCACCGCCGCCTCCACGTCCTTCCGCCCGCATCGGTCCAGGTGCTTCATCGCGAAGGGCAACTTCCGTCCGGCGCGGGCAAAAGATATATCTTGCGTTATGACTTTTTATGTCAACCAACACGGAGCATCTCAGATGCATGGACATTGTGGGTCCCACGAGGGCCGTTGGGCGGCAGGATGCCGCCGGCGCGGCCGCTGGGGCGACTTTGGTTTCGGTGGTCGGCACGGCGGCATGAACCCTGACGATATGCGCGCAGGACGGATGCTGGCCCAGGGAGACCTGCGGCTTGTAGCGCTCGCGCTGATCGCACAGACGCCGCGCCACGGCTACGAAATCATCAAGCTCGTCGAGGAGAGAACGGCGGATTGGTACAGCCCCAGCCCCGGCATTGTTTACCCGACGCTGACCTTCCTGGAGGAGGCAGGCTATGTGACGGCCTCCACCGAAGGCGCGAAAAAGCTTTACACCATCACGGCGGAAGGACGCGCCTATCTCGAGGCCAATCGGGACCTCGCCGACGCGGTGCTCGACCGGCTGACCGCTCTCGGCCAACGTGTGATCCGCTGGCGGCGCGCGGCACGCGGCGAACGTGAGGACCGCCCGGCGCTACCGCCGCTCGTCGAGGCCGCGTTCGACCATTTGCGCGAGGCCGTCACCAAGCGGCTGCAAGGCGACAGGCGAAGCGGAAGCACATCTGGTCGAAATCCTCGCCCGCGCCGCAAGCGAATTGCAGCGGCGCAATTGACGGCGAACGTTCAGGCGGCCGCCGCGCAGTCCGGCGTGTGGACGTGTTCGGGGCGGATTCCCATTCCGACGAGCCGCGCCGGCACGCGGCGCAGAAGCGGAAGCATTGCCGTAAGCCTGAATAGCAGCGGCGGCGTCGGCCGCTGCTGGCTGGCCAGCACACGGCTGATCAGCTGATTCTGAACGGTCAGCTGCAGCCGTTGCGTGAAGCGCACAGGGAATGAGCGCCGGTCCTCGATGGCCTGAAGGTCGCTATCGCTCATCGTGCCGGCCTTGAGCGGCCGAGCCAACCGGTTGGCGGCGGCGACAGCGTCCTGCACGGCGAGATTGATACCGACGCCCCCGATCGGCGACATGGCATGAGCGGCGTCGCCGATGCAGAGAAAGCCCGGCCGCCACCATTTTTTCAGCCGATCGACACTGACGCTCAAAAGCTTGACGTCGTCCCAGCTTCGCAACTCGCCGATCCGATCGCCGAGGAATGGCGACATTTCCACGACCGACTTGCGGAATGCGTCGAGCCCCCTCGCCTTCACCGTCTCGATGCCGCCTTTTGGAATCACATAAGCACACTGCCAATAGTCGCCGCGATCGAGCATGACCAGCATCTTGCCGGCCTCGACATGACCGAAGGCGTCGGTTGCGTCGTCTTCACGCCGCGTAATACGGAACCACAGCACGTCCATCGGCGCTCCGTAGTCCTCGCTGACAAGACCGGCCTTGCTGCGGGTGGTCGAATGCCGGCCATCGGCGCTGACGACAAGATCGGCTCGAATCGTCAGCTCTCCATCGGGGGTCTTCGCGCGCAATCCGACAATCCGGCCGCCTTCCTCGATCAGGTCGGTCGCCTCCGCGCACATGCGCAAATCGAATGTCTTGTAGCGGGCGCCATGTTCGGCAAGAAAGCTTAGGAAATCCCATTGCGGCATCATCGCGATATATCTGCAGCGGGCCGGCAAATGGCTGAAATCCGCCAATGCCAGGCTTTCGTTGCCGATCTGGCCGCTCAACTTCTCGATTTTGCGGTGAGGCAATTTGAGGAATTCATCCAGCAGGCCGAGCTCGTGAATTATTTCGAGCGTCGAGGGATGGACGGTATCACCGCGAAAATCACGTAGAAAGTCGGGATGTTTTTCCAGGACAACGACGTTGACACCCGCGCGAGCCAAAAGAAAGCCGACCATCATTCCGGCCGGACCGCCACCGGCGATGCAACATTGCGTACGAAGTTCCGCATTCGTCATGGCTCGGCCTCGCGGGTTATAGATTGCGATAGCAAGACCTTGCGGCAAGAGTCGGGACGATACAATCTAGCGGCAACGCCCGCCGGCTGGCCGGAGCCGGCCCGTGTTGTCCGATCGTAAACCTGCCTCACATTTCCGCCGCAAGCAGAGTGCTAAAAGGACTACACCTCGCCCCCTGCCCGGCATCATGCGCCTTTCAATAATCCTAGCTTTGTTCTTCGCCCTGGCCCCGTTCGATGCGGCTCTCGCGCAGCTCGCAGGAACCGGCGACTTTCACATCGCCTGGGAGGTGAAGAACCGTTTTCGCCTCTTTCGCAACGAGGCGGATTTTTCGCGCATGGTGTCGGCAAGCCGGGGCGATGGCGTGCTTGCCGCCGAACAACGCTTGGCCCACGATACCGACGGCCTGGGCTGGGCCAAGGACATCGTCGGAGATCTTTGCCTCGACAATTCGGGAAACCTGCTCGAAACTTGCGAACGCGACGGCGAGCGCGAGAACTATCTCTCGCCGCGCGATCATCCTATCGGAGCGACGATTTCCGGTCCGGTGCCGGAGGGCCAGGATTGCCTCTGGAGCTTTGACGACGGCCAGAGCCCGCCTCGGCAGATCACTGCGGCGTGCGATCACGAAGTAAAGCTGCGCGTACGTTCCGGCCATTCCACGATCGCAACCGTCGACATTCCGCTCGGCGACGGCACTGCGCAGCGCGTGACAACCGAGATCGCGGTGCGCGACATTCTGGTCGCCGGCCTTGGCGATTCCATCGCCGCCGGCGAAGGCAATCCCGATCGGGCGGTCAGGCTCGAAGGCGGCTTCTGCTTCAAGCGATTCTTGGGCGGCGGTGGCGGTCAATATTTTCGGCCGAGCCGCGCCGGTTACGAAGACGATCGTTCCTGCGAAAACGGCCTGACGAGTCCAACCGCCAGCAGAGATTGGGCGCGTCACGGTGCGCGTTGGATGAATCCCGCCTGCCACCGTTCGCTCTACAGTTATCAGGTGCGCACGACACTCGCCCTCGCCATCGAGCAACCGCACGTCGCGGTCACGCTGCTGCCTCTTGCCTGTACGGGAGCCACGATCGGCGCTGGCATGTTTGACAGCCAACGCACCGACGACTGCCCCTGGGTCGTGGGAATCGACAGCTGCTCCGGTACCGCGCCGGCCCAATTCGCGGAGCTGAGAGATCTGATGGCGGCACTGCGCCTTCAGCAGCCTAACCGCAATCTCGACATGGTGTTGCTGACGGTCGGAGCCAATGACGTGAATTTCGCCGGGCTCGTTGCCAATGTCATCGTCGATGCGACGACGGAGCGGCTGCTCTTGCGCCAAGGCGGCGCCATCGCCAGCGTCGGCGATTCGCAAAAAGCGCTCGATCAGGACCTGCCGGACGGGTTTTCTCAACTGCGCATCGCGCTAAAGCCCTTCGTCGGCGGTAATCTCGATCGCGTCGTTTTTGTTTCCTACGGTAACCCGGCCTTGCAGGCGGAAAACAAGCCCTGCCCCGGCGGCCGTGACGGCTTGGACGTACATCCGGCTTTCGGGGCCGACGGCGAACGGCTGCGCGCCGCCGCGGAATTCGTCAACAACAAGTTCTTGCCAAAACTGAGATTGTTGGCGACCTGCGACGGCAACAAGGTTTGCCACGATCCGATGACGGAGCGCATGATCTTCGTCGATGGTCACCAGGCGCAATTTGCCCAACATGGAATGTGCGTGCGCGCGACAACCGACCCCGAATTCGACCGCAGTTGCTTTTCGACGGCCGGGGATAGTTTCCAGACCGATCCGACCGTCGCTCCGGACGATCCCATGACTTGCAATGAACCGGCCGGAAACTATCGTCCTTACGCATCGCGCGGCCGCTGGATCAGAACGGCGAACGATAGCTACTTCACCGCTATGACCTACCCGGAGGGCATGCCAGCGATCTTAAAGCCAAGCGACATTCATGACGCGCTGTGGGGCGTGCTGAGTGCGGTCTACGGCGGAGCGGTGCATCCTAGCGCCGAAGGCTACGCGGCGATGGCGGACGCCGCGCTTCCCGCTGCTCGCGCGCTGCTCGGCCTGTCGGCGCCGCCCGCCATTAGTTCCGAGCCGCTGCCGCCGCCGAACCCGCCGGAGCCCGCGCCCGCCGCCTCCGCGATGCCGCCAAAAATGCCCTGATCAGGAAGCCGCGCGCTCTGGGGCGACACCGAGCTTCTTCTGCAGGCTGGTGGACGACGTGGTGTACTGAAACACCAGTCTTTTTTCCGGATAGACGTAGCGGTGGGCCTTTTGAGCCATGAGCGCGGCTTCATGAAAGCCGGAAAGAATGAGCTTCAGCTTGCCCGGATACCAATTGATGTCGCCGATGGCGAAGACGCCCGGCACGCTGGTTTCAAAGCTCGCCGTTTCGACCGGGATGAGCTCGTTGTTGCGCAGCTCGATGCCCCAATTCGCGACCGGTCCGAGCTTCATGGTTAGACCGAAGAACGGCAAAAGCGCATCGCAAGCGATTTCGTAGACTGAGCCTTCGTTGGTTTTGACGATGGCCTTGCTGATTTGACCGCCGGTTCCCGTAAGCCCACTGACTTGTCCCAACACCAGATCGATCTTGCCCTCGCCGACCATCGCCATCATTTTGTTGACGCTGTCGGGCGCGGCGCGAAATTCGCTGCGCCGGTGCAACAAAGTGAGATGGCTCGCGATCGGAGCGAGATTGAGCGTCCAATCAAGTGCGCTGTCGCCGCCGCCGACAATAAGGATCCGCTTTCCGCGGAAGGCTTCCATTTTGCGGACCGCATAGAAAACCGATTTGCCCTCGTAGGGCTCGATTCCCGGAATCGGCGGGCGCTTTGGCTGAAACGACCCGCCTCCAGCGGCGATGACGACGATTTTGCTCTCAAGCTGCGTTCCCTGGTCGGTGGTGACGCGGAATTGATGGTCACCGATTTTTTCCACGCGCTCGACCATCTCGCCGAGATGATATTGAGCGTTGAAGGGCTTGATCTGCTGCAACAGCGAATCCACCAGCCCTTGCGCGCTGGTGTAGGGAATGCCGGGGATATCGTAGATCGGCTTCTCCGGATAAAGCTCGGCGCATTGTCCGCCGATCTTGTCGAGAATGTCGACGAGGTGACATTTCATATCGAGCAGGCCAAGTTCGAAAACGGCGAACAGGCCGATCGGCCCTGCCCCAATAATCACAACGTCGGTCTTAATAGGCTCGGTCATAGCGATCTCGTCCTGGCTCCTTTGGCCATTCCGGCAATGTTGGGAATGGGCGTCTGTCTAGCGCGGCAGGCGCACCAGGGAAAGGGGATAAATCCCGTGATATCCTGGAACAATGCCGACTTAGGCTTGGCGTGCCGGCGTGGAGACCACGAGGCCGTCGAGGTCTTCGCGCACCTTAATTTGGCAGGAAAGTCGCGAATTCGGCTTAACTTCAAACGCAAAGTCGAGCATGTCTTCTTCCATCGGCGATGGCTCGCCCACCTTTTCGCGCCAAGCCTCATCGATATAGACGTGGCAGGTCGAGCACGCGCAGGCGCCGCCGCATTCCGCCTCGATCTCCGGCACCCGATTATTGATCGCCGTCTCCATCACCGTGGAACCAGCCTCGCCCTCGACTGTCCGCGCGGTCCCTGCGGAATCGATGAAGGTGATTTTGGCCATGACGTAGGGACCGATCGGGATTTCGGCTTGGTGAGGCACCGGCAGGTGCTGCGCGACTGCGGCGCTAGGTTCTATCGGCTCGTGGAGTGCTGCGCCAGTGCCGTATTTGCCGTTGGAATCAGTGGTCCTGCGCCCAACCGCCAAACAACCGGTCGAGGCGAGCCATGATTGCCGCACTGGCCTCTCGGCCGCACGCCGTGAGCTTCGAAAGGGCCTCTTTTATTTGAATTTCGTCGGCATTCGCCAGGGCCCGTTCGAATGTCTGCGCCGCCCGCGCCAGGCGCCATGCGCCGATTCCGCGTGCCGAGCCCTTGAGCGCGTGGGCCCCCTCGGCCGCCGAAGCCGGCGATTCAGCGGCGATGCGACCGAGCACCAGCGCGGCCTGTTTTAGAAACAATTCGAGGACTTCCTGCTCCAGGCGAGGGTCACCAAGTGTCATGCGGGCAAGATGCTGCTCGTCGATAATGTCCGATTGCCGATTGTGGCCGGCGGCGTTTGGCGAGCCTGATCCGGGCACGACGCCCTCCCAAATCCAAGCCGGCGGTTTAGACCGGGAACTCCCGTGGAACCACAGATCCTTGGACCCATAAACGGTGGGTAAGTCTCAAGAACGGTGGGTAACTCTCGCGGTGGCCCAAAGCTGGCCGCATTGTTGTCAGCATAATGGCGCCCTGAGGCGTCTGTGAAAAAGCCTATGCGTTTACGGTGAACAAGCCGTTAACGTTGATTAAAGGGACGTTACCGACCCGGTTTTCTTCAGGACGATAGGATGGGCTTCGGCAGTGCGGCATAGGGGTTTGGGGCAATCCTGCAAGCGACGAAACAGGCACAGATACGCCGCTCATGGCGCGGCCTGATTGTCCTTTTGAACCCTCAGTGAGGGCTTCTCTTGGGCCGTCCTAGCCAGGCGTAACGGGGTGAGGCGACAAGTCAAATGGCCAACAATCCGAAGAGAATGGCGGATCCGACCGAAGCGGCGCTATCGGCGATCCAGGAAGCGCTCAATATCCACGGCGAAAGCGATGCGAAAGCGAGCCGTCCGGCTGGAACGGCCGACCTTTTCTCTGGCGATGCCGATGGGCTGGATTCCGCTGCAGGCGACATGATCGACTCGCGCGATCTTTCGGAGTTGGCGGCGCGTGCCGCCAACGACGATCAGCAATCGATCGGCCAAATCCTGCAGTCGCTTCAGCGTCGCCCTGCCCGCTCGTCCTATTTCATCGCCGCGGTTTTTTCCGGCCTCTGGATAATCGGCTGCATCGCGCTTTCGTGGGCCTATCTGTCGGATTTGCACGGCGCGGTCGGAGCCGGCCGCTCGCCGTTGGCTCTTCTGATCGGGCTTGGCGCTGCGGCCTCGTTGCCGATCGTCTTCTTCTTCGGCGCCGCCCACATGGCTTGGCGCGCTCAGGAGCTGCGACTGATCGCGCAGTCAATGGCCCAAGTCGCGATGCGGCTTGCCGAGCCCGAAGGCGCGGCCCGGGAGTCGATCGTGACGGTCGGACAGGCGATCCGGCGCGAAGTCGCGGCGATGGGCGACGGCGTCGAACGGGCGCTCGCGCGCGCCGGCGAACTCGAGGCGCTGGTGCACGGTGAAGTCGCAGCGCTCGAACGCACCTACAGCGACAACGAAGTGCGGATTCGCGGTTTGCTGGAGGAACTGAGCAACCAGCGAGACACGCTTGTCGGGCAGGCCGAACAAGTGCGTTCGGCGCTTAGTAACGTGCAGATCGACCTGACGCAGGATCTTTCCACGATCACCGATCTCGTCGGCCAGCAAGTCAATGAAGCCGCGCAACGCATTACCCACTCGTTGGCCGAAAAGGGCGAGCACATCACCGCCACCCTCGGGCAGATCGGCGACAACATGGTCCAGGAATTAAGCGATCGCGGCGGCGATTTGCTCGGTCGCCTGGAGGCCGCAAGCGAGGAGACCTCGCGCGCGATCGCCATGGCCAGCGACCGCTTGTCCTCAAGCCTCGACTTCAAAACCAATCACATCGGCGAAGAGTTCGCGCAGATCGCCGACGGCCTGGAAAATATGATGTCCTCGCGTCTGGACCGTGTTACCGAGAGATTCTCGGACAAATCGCTCGCTGTCGTCGATCTGATGATCGAGCGATCACAGGCACTGACCGATTCCATCGTTGAAACGTCGAGCCAAGTGGCCGAGTCGATCGCGACGCGAACCGACGATGTCAACAACACGCTTAAGGCTGCCGGCGAATCGCTGCTTCTCGACCTCGATCTGCGAGGCGGCGAAGTGGCTGCCAAGCTCGAACAGGCCGGCAGCGGCATCGCGCAAGCCATGATGGCGCGCACGGACGCACTCACCGACGCGGTTCGCGAAAGCGCCGAGCAAGTGACCGGCCTGGTCGCGACGCGCAGCGATGCGGTGAAAGAGATGCTTCAGACCCGCCTCGCGGCATTCGAACAAATGTTCACCCATACTGGAACCGAACTCGGCGAAAAGATCTCGCGGGATTCGTCCACCCTTGGAAATCTCATCACCCGCCATCTCGCCGAATTCGACCGGACGGTGAAGACCTACGGCGCGGAACTCGTCGAGCGGCTCGGCGCGCGGACCCAGGACGTTTCGGAGTCCATGCGCAGTTATCTCGACAATTTCGACAGTCGGGTCACGTCGAAGGCAAACGAAGTCACCAGCACCCTCGATCAGCGCCTTTCGCGTTTCCAGGAAACGCTCGACAGCCGTTCGGAGACGCTTACGAGCGCGCTCTCGACGCGGGTCGGCGAGGTCGCCAAAACGCTCGCCGAGGGCGGCAAAGAAGTCGTTACCGCGCTCGACAAGCGCATCACCGACGTCACTAACCAGATCGATAGTCGCGCCGCCCAGCTTACCGACACGCTCGGCGAGCGGATTGCCAATATCGACAAGGCGCTCGGCAAAAGCGCGATTGAGGTAGCGAGCGCGCTGGACGGCCGTGTCGGTCAATTGGAACAGCTCCTTATCGGCCGCACAGAAGCCGTTGTTCAGGAGATGGAGACACGCGGCCGCGCCGCGGCCGATCTGATGAACTCGCGCCTTGAGCAGCTTTCCGAATCGATCAAGACCAATTCGACGAGCGCCGAGCGCGCACTAACACAATTGGCGGCCAATACCACCGAAGCGCTCGGCAATAGCACGGCCGCGAGCACGGCGGCGACCGAAGCACTCAATCGCAGCGCCGCGGAAGCGACCGTTTCGCTTAATCGCAGCGCCGGCGCGCTGAGCAATACGATCGTCAAAAGCGCAACCTCCGCCGCCGAGCTTCTCGCCAAAACCTCGCAGTCGACCAACGATACAATCGGCCGCAGCGCCGCCGATGCCGAGCGGAAACTGGTCGGCATGAGCACGGAGGTCACGCGCAACGTCGTCAACAAAGCGAACGAGCTCAACAGCGCCATGACGCAACGCGTCGACGAGATCGCTCGCGTTCTCGACGAAAAGTCGAGCACGCTCATCGCGACGCTCAGCAGCCGCGGCGAGCAATTTGCCGGCGAAGTGAGCCGCGTCACCGAACAGACGGTGAAGGCGATCGACTCCAAGGGCTTCGTGTTTACCCAGACCATGATGGACAAGAGCGAAGAGATTGCGCGGTTGATCAACGACGCAAGCCTAAACGCCACGGCCGCCATCAACCGGACGCTTGTGCAGATGCAGGAAGGCGCCCAGGGCGTTACGGAGGCTGCCAGAACGACGATTGCGCGCACGCTCGAAGACCTGCAGCGGGCGACCAGGGGCGCGATCGAGGAATCCAAACAGACGGCGGCCGAGACGGTGGCGGAAATGATGGAGACGCACACGATGGTGCGCACCGACTCAACCGCATTGTTCGAGCGCCTGCGCGAAGCGAATATCCTGCTGCAGGAAGTTCTCAGCGGCGCCCACGAAAACATGAGCTCGATCGAGCATACGATGGCGACGCGCGTCGCCGAATTCGTTGCCGCCATGACGGATCTGAGCAGCAAGAGCGGCGCGACTGCGACCAAGGTGGAACACCACCTCGGTACGTTCAACAACGTCACCGCCAAGGTTCTCACTGATCTTGGCGACCTCGCCGATCAGTTCAGTACGCAGGGCCGGACCCTTGCCGACGCGGTGGATCTGCTTGAAACCGGCAACCGGCGCACCGAGGAAACGATCATCCAGCGGCAGGCCGACGTCGAGACGTTGATTTCGACGCTTGATTCACGCACCGAAGATTTCGGCCAGCGCCTACAGCGTTTCTCGGGCCTGCTGGAAGAATCGCTCGATACGGCGGCTTCGCGGGCGCGAGAAATCGCCGGCCTGATCGCCGAGACCAGCAACGAAAGCGTGCAAACGATCGAACAGCAGTACGAACTGGTACGCAAGACATCGGAGGCGGAGCGCGCACGCACGAGCGAAACGCTCAGCACGGTATACGACGAAACCCTCGCTCAAGTGCAATCCGTGTTCACCGAATCCTCCAGCCGCTTCAATGAAGTCATGCAAGGCATGAAGCAGATGGCGGCGGAGATGCAACAGGAACTCGAAGCCACGCGCTCGCAGTTGCGGCGCGGCATCCTAGAGCTTCCGCAGGAGACGGCGGAAAGCACGGCGCAGATGCGGCGTGTTATCGTGGATCAGATCGAGGCGCTCGCCGAGCTTAACCGGATCGTCGCTCGTCATGGCCGCTCGCTTGAGACGGTCGAGCCCCTGCGCCGAGACGTCGAGCCGCTCTACGCGGCGGGCGGCGGACGCGCCCAGTCCCGTACGGTGCGTCCAGACAGCGGAGCTCCGCCGCATCCGCAGGCGCGCGACATCACCGGCGCGCCCGCGCGGCGAAGCGGCCCACCCACGCTCAGCCCGGTGCCGGGTGGCAAGGACGATAGCAAGAGCCACAATGGCGGTTGGCTATCCGAGCTCCTCACCCGGGCCTCACGCGAAGAAAGCCCGTCAATGCCTGCGCCTTCTTCGCGCGAACAATCACGGGCCGAGGAAAGCTCCCCAGGCGATCCGGTGGACTCCATCGGGGCACTTTCCCTCGATATCACGCGGATGATCGATAACGATGCCGCCGCCGACCTGTGGGAACGCTACAAACGCGGCGAACGCGGCGTATTCACAAAGCGCCTCTACACCCCGCAAGGACAAAGGGCGTTCGACGAAATCCGCGGCAAATATAGCACCGATCCGGAGTTCCGGCAGACTGTCGAACATTATATTCACGAGTTCGAACGTCTGCTCGACGACGTATCGCGCGGCGATCGCGGTCCGGCGGTTGCGCGCGGCTATCTGACGTCCGACACCGGTAAGGTTTACACAATGTTGGCTCACGCCGCGGGGCGGTTCGACTAAGAACGAATTCGGCCGCGTGTGCGTCGTCGCTTGTCCGTCCCGCGACCGTGCCGATGCCCTTGCTTGCCATGCGATCGGGGCGCTAACGTTAGGGCCGATGACGAGTGCCGTGGACGCACCGGTCGAATTGCCGACTGCCGCGGATGTCGATGAGGCCGCCCGCCGATTGGAGGGCGTCGCTCTGCGCACCCCGCTTTTGACGTCGACGGCGCTTGACGCCATTACCGGCGGCCGGATTTTCCTCAAAGCCGAGACGCTGCAACGCACCGGCTCATTCAAGTTTCGCGGCGCTTATAACAGGCTTGCGGCGATCCCAGCCGCCGAACGTGCCGGCGGCGTGGTGGCATTTTCTTCCGGCAATCACGCGCAAGGGGTCGCGGCGGCGGCACGCCTTCTCGGCATGCCCTGCATGATTGTGATGCCGCAGGACGCGCCGCGCGCCAAGCGTCAGCGCACCGCGGCGCTAGGGGCCGAAATCGTCCTCTACGATCGCCTGCGCGAAGACCGCGAGGCCATCGCCAACGACATCGCCGCGCGCCGTGGCGCCGTTCTGGTGCCGCCATACGATGACGTCTTTATCATTGCCGGCCAAGGCACGGCCGGTCGCGAGATCGTCGAGGATCTACGCGCGCTTGGGCTTGTTCCCGAAATCGTTGTCGTCACTGCCTCCGGCGGCGGCCTCACGGCC
>Ga0306920_100011161_pt1 | contig 12107 bp, 7 predicted proteins | sample flu12Cox44000170_FD_204666 | JGI IMG/M metagenome (GOLD analysis project Ga0306920, IMG submission 204666) | Lab enrichment of tropical soil microbial communities from Luquillo Experimental Forest, Puerto Rico - flux4day.12C.oxic.44.000.170 (v2)... | ecosystem: Environmental > Terrestrial >...
CTCCGCGAGCCGCCGCGTACATGCGAATAGGAATGGAGATTAACCCAAAGGTGAGGTGGCCTTTCCAGACAGTGGTAGCCATTTGGACGCTCCTTCGGTCGGCAGCCTTGGGATGCGGACAGGGTATTAAGGTTAGAACGCCAGGCTGGCGCGAGGCAAGAGAATCCGGAGGGTTGTTACTAAGAGGTACCGGTAGCGGAGTTAAAGTGCGCCGGGCGAAGGTGCGAACGCTCTCGAAGGCCGCCAGGAGGCGAGTCCGACGGTTGCAGCAGCCGTGAAAAGGGGATCGATCGCCGACACGTGCGGTTTGTACTCGTCTCCAGCCCGGTACGACCGGATAACGCCCGCGATCACACTCGGAAACGATTCGTCGCACGGCACGGTTGCCAGAATCTCTTTGCCGGCGATCGCCTGAGCGCCTGCCCGACCGCCGGTATAAACGGCTACCGCATCAACGAGTTTCCCGTCAATTTTTGTCTTGAATCCGCGGAAGCCCAGATCGGCCGCTTCATGATTGCCGCAGCCCGCGGGACACCCTGACCAATGCATCGTCAGCGGTTCAGCGGGCGCGCTCATTTGTTCTTGAAGGGCCTTCGAAAGCTCCACGGCGCGGCTTTTGGTCTCGATGAGCGCCAGGTTGCAATAGTCGGTTCCGACGCAGGCTACCAAACCCCGTATAAAGGGGGAGGGGCGAGGCGAAAGTTCCTTGAGCAACGGCTCGTTCGAGAGCGCGGTTGCGCGGTTCGCCGGAACATTAGGAAGGACAGCGTTCTGTCCCGTCGTCAACCGGATTTCGCCGTTGCCGTATGTTTCCGCGAGCGTAGCGAGTTCGTCGAGTTGCTCGGGATTGACTCTTCCAGTCGGCACGCAGAGACCCACGGCCAGAAGGCCGGGTTGTTTTTGCGTGGTCAGTCCGATATGGTCGGCGTGATGCGAACTTCGCATGTCTCTTCCGCGAAAGGCGAGTTCATAACCCATGCGCGCGGTGAGTTCGGTCCGTAGTCGTGGGATTCCCCATTTTTCAATCAAGAAGGCGAAGCGGCACTTCGAGCGGGCTTCTCGCGGGCCATAATCGCGGAAGATCCGAACGAGTTCCACGACGACTGCCGCGGCCTGGTAGGCTTCGACAAAAACGTTCAGGTGCGAAGCGATGGTGAATCCTCCCGATCCCATCTTTCCGCCGACGAGCACGTTGAAGCCAAGCCGCTCTCCCTTCTTTGCGGGCACCAGAGCGATATCCTGGGACTCGCTGTGGGTGCAGTTGTCGAGACAGCCCGTCACCGTGATGTTGAACTTGCGGGGCAAGTTCGTGAACTCCGGGTTGCCCTTGCTTCCGACGATGATGCGATCGAGTTCGAGCACGACCGGAGAGGCGTCAAGCAACTCGTGCGGCGTCAAACCCGCGAGAGCACAGCCGTTAATGTTGCGGACGTTGTCGATGCCGGTCTGCAGGGAGCGAAGGTCCACGCCTTCGAGCCTGTCCCAGATGGCTGGGATGCTGTCGAGAACGAATCCGCGAAGTTCGATCTGCTGGCGCGTCGTGATGTCCAGGACGCCATTTCCAAGGCGGCGCGAAAGTTCCGCGATCGTGCGTAGCTGCCCGCTGCGCACAAACCCGTTGGGCATGCGGATCCGCATCATGAACTTGCCCGGAGTCGGCCTGCGGTAGAAAACACCGACCCACTTCAACAATTCCTTTTCCGCGGGCGTAAGGGCATCCGCGCCGCGCCGGATGATTTGAGGCAAGTGATCCAGAATTTGCAGGCCATCGCCATTCATTGAGGCCTTATAGCCTTCAACAGCGTTCGGAGATGCGGTGGGCGCGCTCCGGCCGTATTCGAAGTTTCCTGTAGCAGCGGCCGAGCCTTGAAGATCCTGCTTCATGATGGGTTGCTTCCTCTTTGCCGGCAAAGACTAGCTGGCTTCGGCCGCCTCGGTCGCCGCAGCCCCGGAGATTCCTTCACTATTCAGGGGAAGAACCATGTCCCCTGCTTTTCTGGGCGCGTTGGTCACGTACAGCGCGAGCCCGGTAAGCACCACGCCAGCGAACAGGTTGCCCAACGTGACGGGAATCTGATTCCAAAGCCACCACTGGCTTACAGAAACCGGGGCGCCGAACAACATGCCTGTGGGGAGCAGAAACATGTTCACGATCGAGTGCTCATAGCCCTGCGCAAAGAACGTCATGATCGGCAGCCACATCGCCACGATCTTTCCGATGGTGGATCGCGACGCCATGGCCAGCACGGCTCCAAGCGTCACCATCCAATTGCACAGAACTCCCTTGATGAGCGCCGTTTCCCAGCCGCGTAATCCGAGAGCCATGTAACCGAGGATCTTTTTCTGCGCAGCCGCTTTCATCAATTCTCCGACCGCACCGCTGCCGCCAGTCCGGCAGTTCGTCACCGCCAAATAAAACAGCAAGGCATAGAACAAGCTTCCCGCCAGGTTTCCGAGATACACCCAGCCCCAATTCCTGAGCATTTCACGGAACGAGACCCGACCGGCGGCGCACCCCATCGGCAATAGAGCGAAGTTGCCGGTGGCCAGCTCAAGGCCCAGCAGGACCAAGATTACAAAGCCCACCGGAAACAGAACGGCGCCTACAATCGGTGGGACATTTTGTGAGAGCACGACGAAGACCAGCGACGTCGCATAAGCGAGCAATGCGCCAGCGAGAAAACTCCGGATGAGAAGATCGCGGACCGACAAGGAGGCTTTGCAGGATGCGGCTTTTGTCGCGTCCTTCAGAAGGTCTGCAGGCTGAACGTAGTCCAATCACCACCTCCGCCGGCCGTGAGACTCGAAATCACGGCGGCCTTCTCGGTCAACCGTGGAGTGAGTTTGCGTCCTCAAAAAGCGAAGCGCAAACGCATCTTTTTCATGGAGCGAATTGAAAATTTTGGCGCTGGGGAAGGACTCTCAGGCGGCCCTGTGGCGATCCGGAGCCGCTGTTGGCGCTCGAGGGCAGAGTTTCACCGATGGTGCCGATCGCGGTTTTTCGCTCCCTTGCGTTTTTCGGATTTCGCCGGCTTCCAAGCGCGTCTTCGAGGCAAGACCAACAGTGGTGGGATAGAATCCGAAGCATGGCAAAGCTCGAGGAATATCGGCGGAAACGGCAGTTCGACCGGACACCGGAGCCCGCGGGAGAACCGGACGAGACAAAGAAGGACAAACGCCTGCCGAAACCGAAGCTCGGGCTCGAGCCCGTCACCGAGTATGGAGACACCTTTGTCGTGCAGAAGCATTCCGCGACCAGGCTGCACTACGATTTCCGGCTCGCCATTGACGGAACGCTGAAATCCTGGGCGGTGCCCAAGGGGCCTTCACTCAATTCGGCGGACAAGCGACTGGCTGTACAAACCGAGGACCATCCGCTCGAGTACGGCGGTTTCGAAGGCAAAATCCCCGAAGGCAACTATGGGGCCGGAACGGTGATGGTGTGGGACCGCGGAACCTTCCGGGTGGAGGGCAGACTGGATGCGCTGAAGCAACTCGAACGCGGAGAGATTAAGTTCAGCCTGAATGGAGAAAAACTACGCGGTAGTTTCGTGCTGGTCAAATTGAAGCACAGCCAGAAAGGCAACGAATGGCTGATGATCAAGCACAAGGATGCGGCCGAGGATCCGGGGTGGGACATCGAGGGGCACGATGGTTCCGTGCTCACGGGGCGCACGCTCCCAGAGATTAAGGAGGAACTGCCGCCGAGGCGTTCGGCGAGTCCTTTGCAACCAGCGGAGCTAGAAGGCGCGCGCAAAAGCGCGATGCCGACACGCTTCAGCCCCATGTTGGCGACCCTTGGCGAAGGAGCGTTCTCCGATCCCAACTGGCTGTTCGAGATCAAGTGGGACGGAGTGCGCGCGCTCGCTTGGATCGCTGGCGGGAAATTGACGCTGCGTTCGCGGAACAACCTGGACATCACGAACCGTTACCCGGAACTCGCTTCACTTCCCGGCGCGATCGCTGCTCCGAACGCAGTCCTCGATGGAGAGATTGTCGCGCTTGATGCGCGGGGCCACAGCGACTTCGAACGCTTGCAGGAACGCATGCATGTTCGAGCTCCAAGCGAAAACCAGATCTCCAAGACGCCGGTCGTGTACTACGTTTTCGATCTGCTTTATTGCGATGGTTACGATCTTCGCGAGGCGCCGCTTGTTGAGCGCAAGCAACTTCTCGAACGGCTGCTGCACCCATCCGAGCGATTTCGCTACTCCGATCATCAGATGGAGCGCGGCAAAGAACTATTCGAACTGGCAAGGGAAAACGGCCTTGAAGGGATCGTCGCGAAGCGGGCCAGCAGCGCGTACGTTTCCGACCGCAGCGCGAACTGGCTGAAGCTGAAGGTGACGAAGACGCTCGACGCGGTTGTTGGTGGCTGGAGTGCGGCCCGCACACCGTCGATTCCCTTTGGCTCGCTTCTGCTAGGCTTGTATGAAGGCAAGAAACTTCGCTTCATCGGGCATGTCGGCAGCGGATTTGGCGAAAAAAAACTGGAGGAACTGGCAGGCAAGCTGAGGACGCTCGAGACGTCTACTTGTCCTTTTGACAAAGTCCCGCAGACCAATGAGAAAGCAACCTGGTTCTCGCCGGATCTGGTGGTGCGCGTCAAATACAGCGGATGGACCGACGAGCACATCTTAAGGCATCCGGTTTTTCTCGCGCTCCTTGAGGATTCGCAGCCTAGGGAATGCCGCTGGGAGAACGAGGTGGCAGGTTCCCCGACTCCGGCAATTGTTCACGCGCCAGAGGTCGTCGGCAAGGTCTTGAAGAATAAGGCCGAGATTGAGGCCGAGTTGTTCAATGGCCACTCCGAAACCATCGCCATTGAATTGGAAGGAAAACGATTGCGTTGGAGCAACCTGAATAAGGTCTATTTCCCGGAGTCCGGTTACACGAAGCGGAATCTGCTGGCTTATTACTACCGAATCGCCGACTTTATCCTGCCGTTCCTGCGCGATCGCGCCCTGGTGTTGCGTCGCTATCCCGACGGGATCAAGGGCCAAGCGTTTTTCCAGAAGGATCTGCGCGAGGGCATACCGGATTGGTTTCTGACGGTGCCGATTGAATCCGAAGAAAAAGGAAAGGCCATTCATTACGCAACCGCGAAGGACCGCGCTTCGCTTCTCTTTCTTACCGGACTCGGCTGCATTGACGAGAATCCGTGGTCGAGCCGCCTGGACGATCTTGACCATCCGGACTATTTCTTTTTCGATCTCGATCCTTCCGATGGCACCGAATTCTCGGTCGTGGTCACGATTGCCCGAGCGCTACAGGAAGAATTGAAGGCGCTGAGCCTCGCGAGTTTCCTGAAGACTTCAGGGGCGACGGGAATCCATCTGTACATCCCGGTCGAGCCGGTATACACATACGAGCAGTTGCGGACCTTTGCGGAGATTGTGGCGCGCACCGTGTCCACGAAGCATCCGAATCTGGTGACCAACGAACGATCCGTCGCGAAGCGCCCCGCGGGCCGCGTATTGATCGACGTGCAGCAGAATGCTCACGGACGTCCTTTGGCGGCGCCCTACGCCGTTCGGGCGTTTCCCAAGGCGCCGGTGTCGGCGCCGATTCTGCCCCGGGAATTGCGGCCAAACCTCAACCCGGAGACCCTCAACATCAAAACGATCTTTGCGCGGCTCAAGGAGAAGGGTGACCTGTGGGCCGACTTCTGGAAGCAGCGGCAAAGACTCGAAGAAGCCATCGAACGACTCAGTGAAAGAATGCCGCCTCGAACGAAGCAAACCCCTTAATTCCCTGGCAGCGAGGACCCTTGGGATTTTGAAGCGCGCGGCTCCTGTGATTAAATCGCGGCACGGAGGCGCTCCATCGCTCGGACGGGCCAGCTTCGGGTGGGTACTTCGGGATACTCCTACAAGGAGTGGAAGGGAAACTTCTATCCCGAGAAGCTTCCGGATCGCGAAATGCTCAGCTTCTACTCCAAGCAGTTCTCAACGGTCGAGATCAACCACAGTTTTTACAAGATGCCCATCGAAACAACGTTGTTAAATTGGGCCAAGAGCGTGCCGGAAGGCTTTCGGTTCGCGTTGAAGGCCAACCAGCAGATCACCCACATCAAGAGGCTGCGCAATTGCGAGAGTACCTTGAAGCGCTTTTTGGAGGTGGCCAGCGTGCTACAGGATGGCGATCACCTCGGGCCGATTCTGGTGCAACTTCCGCCCAGCTTCAAATTCGATAAGCCGTTGATGGAAGAGTTCCTAGCCCTGCGTCCGCCCGCGTTCCGATTCGCGTTCGAGGTGCGTCACCCGTCCTGGTATACCGAAGAGACCTACGCCGTCCTCCGGGAGCGAGGGACAGCTCTCTGCCTGGCCGAGACGGAGAAGGAAACACCGCTCGAAGTGCTCACCGCCGATTTCACTTATGTGCGTTTGAGGAAAGAGGAATACGCGCCGAAAGAGCTCAAGGGATGGCGAAAACGGTTCGACGGCTGGCTGGAACAAGGAGTTGACGTCTTCGTCTACTGCAAGCACGAAGAAGCAGGCAAGGGGCCGGCCTATGCTCGCCAAATCCTCGGGGCGGGAAAATGAAGTTGGCAAGTCAGGGCGCACTGGGCGGCCGGAGCTAAGTGTACCTGTGGAATCGCCCTCACCTGCAAAATCGCGAGAAATTTTTCGCGCTCTGTGCGCCAGCCGATTGAATGGCACAGGGACGCCAATGGAACCCGGCGTACTTCCATCACCCGCAAAAAAGGAGCCGGCATCCTCGAAAGAGCCGGCTCAAGCAGAATTCTCAGCCTTCTTCGGAAAGCGCGGCCAGGGCCTGAACGTCACAGACGACTACCGCCTCCCGCCGGCTGCTTACGATACCCTGCTTCTCCCACTGGCTAAGCAGGCGACTCACGGTAAAGAGCGTGGTGCCGGTTAGTTGCGCCAGTTCCTCACGCGAGAGACCGATCTCCACAATCTGATCCGTGCCTCGACCGAGCTGGTTCAGTAACCGGATCAGTTGGTGGCTGAGGCGGGGTGCGACCTTTTGCGTGGAGATTTCACGGAAGCGCTCTTCCATTTCCTGCAATCTCTCACCCAGAATCCGGGCGGTATTGCGACGGAGCGAAGGAATGCGATCGGAAATCGTTTCGAAGATGGAGGCTTCCCATACCAGCGCGGTGGAGGTTTGTATGGCTCGAGCCGTGGCCAGATGATGCTTGCCGGCGGACAGCCCCTGGGCACCGATCAGCTCGCTCGGGCCGTTTAACCTCAGGATGACTTCCTGGCCATTAGGACCGAGTTGAGTGACTTTCACACAGCCGGAGGTGATCAGGAAGACTTCCCGAATCGGGTCTCCTTCGTTGTAGATCGTCTCGCGCCGCGGCAAAAGCTTTTCGTGAGCGGCTGAGATGATTTCCTTAAACTCAGAGGGAGTAAGGTTAGCGAACACGGAAAATTGCTGAATTGCCGCTGCACGGCGCCCCAACGGGGATGCGCTGCCAGAGCCATTGGTCCTCGCCGATCCAGCAACGACTGGGCCTTTGGACTGGAAATCGGTCATCGATCGGCCTCCTAGCATCGTTCACCTTTTCTGCTTCAGATTCTGCTTTAGAATTCGACAACACATAGCTTCACCCTCGAACCGCGAGGGCCGAATCAGAGCGCTCGGGGACAACCAAGCTCTAACTTGTTACTGGGTGCTACTTCCCTTTGACCTGTCGCACCGTCTTGGCAAGATATTTCCCCCCGTCCGTGCAGTTCGCCGCGCATACAGACAATCACGTTCGAGAGAGCCTTGCGTGCCCAACCGGATCTCGAGAGAGAACAACCTTCCGAATTGAAAACCGTTATTGCGTAAAACCCCGGCCGTCAAAGTCCGGATGTGACTGATGGAGCAAGTTCCCTACCAAATCAGTCCGAATTCTAATGCTAGTGTTTACAACTAGTTAGAATGGATTCCCGAGCCCGACTTCTACAGACCTATTCCCCGCGTTGCGAACATAGGGAAAATTTTTGACCATCCGGTTTCGGAATTTGCAAACTCCTTACCAGTTATTACTGCTGAGGCACGAGTAGCGGCGATTGCTTCTGGGGGCTCCAGCGCGGAAATACACCCAATCCCACGCGCAGTTGGCGACCGCGCGAGAGATAGCCGTCGGTTCGATGGGCTTACTGAGGAGTGCCCGAGTGAGGTGGCACCTGGGTGAGCGGCCTGGGCGGAGGATAGGCCGCTTGGGGTGTTGGCGGAGGTGCTTGCTGCTGAGGCTGTGGTACGGAAGGCGACTGAGCCGGTGCCTTTGCAGGATTCTGGGCCACGGGCTGCTGCTTGGGCTGAGCTGTATTTGCTGCGCCATCACCCTGCGGCTTCGGGGTCTCCTTTGTGCGGATCCCGACGTTGCTCCCCGTGCCGACGTCCACGAGGCGCAGGTTGTCGTCCGTGATGTCTTGGGCGCGAACGATATGCGGAGTGATCGCAAAAACGACTTCCGTCTCTTGGCGCTCTTTGTCTTCCTGGGCAAACAGGTACTTCAGCACCGGAAGTTTTGCAAGGTAGGGATAACCGGACAGGGACTTGGTGTCCGTATCTTCGAGGATCCCGGCAACCAAGCTGACTTCACCGTCACCGAGGCGGGCTTGCTGCTCAATCCGGCGCTGGCCAATGATCGGTTGGCTGATGCCTCCGATGTTGGTCTGCCCGGTGACCGAAGAGATTTCGAGGGACATTTTCAGTGTAACTTCGCGCTCGGAATGGATGTGAGGAGTGATATCGACGTTAACGCCCACATCCAAATACTGAAATTGCGTGCTTACGAGCGGGCTGATGCCGCCCCCGGTGCCCGGAGCGAAAGAGCCGGTCGCAATGGGAACGCGATCGCCAATTTTCATGGTGGCATGCTCGTTGTCCATGGCGCGGACTTCGGGGTTCTGGATTACCTTGGTGTTGCTATCGCTCATCAGATAGGTCAGCGAAGCCCCGGGAACGGTAATGAGAACATCGTTGCCCGTGAGTTTGCCGATGGTATTCAGGGTGAACTGATTGCCATTGCTCGTGCCGCCGGAAACCGTCGCAGAGGTACCCGGAGGCACCACCTGAACGCTGATCGAAGTGGGCGGGTTCACGCCGATGGTCTTCAGACGGTTGCGATCCACTTCGAGCACGGCGACTTCAATGACAACCTCGGCCTTGGGTTTGTCGAGATCCGTGAGCAGTTTCTCGGCCAGGACCAATTGGTCGCGAGTGCCGCGAAAGATCATGGCATTTTGTGCCGGCACCAATTGCATGCGCGTCAGATCGAGGAGCGAACTGACCGTCTTCGCGGCTTCCTGCAGGTCGGCGGAACCCGAGACATTTCTCATGAAAAACATCTTCATCGCGGTATGTTCGTATTCCTTGCGTTTTGCGGCAGTATCTGCGGCAACGATAATCGTGTTTGAAGAGACAGGCTGATAGAAGGTCTTCGATTCGAGCGAAACCATCGAGAGAGCTTCGTGCGCCGTGACGTCGTTTAATTCCACGCTGATGCGCTGCGGCTTGAAATCGGGATCAAACAGCACATTGAAGCCGGCCAGCTTGCCCACCACCTTGTAAATCTGGTCCGCGTTCGAACTCATGCGCATGTTGATGGGCGTATTGGAGGTCGGATGAAACTCGATCGGACCCTCGGCTGAGGCAGCCAAGGCGGCCAGCGGCGATTGCGGTCTTGCGCTCACGGCCTGGTCTTTCTTCGCCTGGTTCTTGATCATGTCGGCGGTTTTTTGCAGCTCCGCCCTGGCGACGAGACTCGTCGGATCGATGGCCACGGCGCGCTCAAATTCTACGGCTGCGTCGTTGAGTCTATTGCTGTCCCTCAACTCGGTGCCGGCGTGAACGTGCTGCATGGCCGCATAGAAACGCAGCCGGGCAACGGCGGCCATGTATTTTGCGTTCTTGGGCTCCAGCTTCGAGGCCTCGACATAGGCCTGATAGGCGCCGTCGTAGTCATTCTTCGACTCGGCCTTCTGTCCCTGCTTATAGTAGTTTTCAGCCTGGTTTGCGAGCACTGGAAGGGCAATCACCAGCGCCAGAATCAAGGCGAACAGGCAGCGCAACCAGTTCCCGAGCTTCGCGGGAGCCCGCTGGTTCCGGGTAGCAATATGGGCGCAACCGGCTGTTCGGCCGGTGGCGCCCAGTTCTTGTTCTGGGCTTCCATTTTCGGGGAATCGGAACATGTCGCTCTTTCTCGCGGATAAGGTACTCATAATTAGCTCAGTGTTTTGCGGACGTATTTGCTCTGGAGCAAAGACGGTCTTCCGCTTTGGATATTTCCTAAGCACGACAGGGACCTTTTGCAGGCCCGAGAAAGGGGCCTTCCGGACCCCAGCGTCGCGGCGCAGAGTGGGTCTTTGCTTGCCCTGGAATCGCGAGCTATGAAGCTTGGCATCAAACTCGTGTCGTTGTGTATTTTGTTTTGGCTACCGCTTTCGGTTGGCGCTTCTGAAACCGCCAATCTGCGCAATGGCTATTCGATCCAATTCGAGCGCAGAGAGCTTCGAGGTGAGTGGACCCGTCTGTATTTGAGCGCCTCTCCAGACGATTTTGTGGATGTGCGTAGCGATGAAATCATCGGCATCGAATTGGAGGGGATGGCCCCAATTCCGGCGAGACCACCTGCGCCGCAAGCGAATGAAATCGGCCCCGTAGATTTTGAGGAAGTCGTGAGTGCTGCGAGCACGCGAACGAATCTTTCCCCCGATTTGATCAAAAGCGTCATCCGTGTTGAGAGCGGATTCAATCCGAATGCCATCTCGCGAAAAGGCGCGCAGGGACTGATGCAATTGATGCCGGAAACCGCGGCCAGAATGGGAGTGCGGAACCCGCTCGATCCTTCGGAAAATGTGGACGGAGGAGCGCGATATTTGCGGGAATTACTTGGGCTTTTTGGCGATGACGTGGTGAAGGCGCTGGCGGCGTACAATGCCGGCCCCAAGCGCGTGGAGCAATTTCACGGCGTCCCTCCGTATCCGGAAACGGTTAAGTATGTGAACAAGGTAATCCGCGATTTCAATCAGTCGGTCGCTCCAAGGCCAGGCGCAGCGGGCTACTCTCGTGGACAAAACGTGAAAAACACCGGGTCAGCCCGGCCGACAAAGGCGCGCACAGCCATTACACCTTCGTATTCTGAACGGCACCCCTTGTCGGAGGAATCACCGGGAACAAGTCAGACGTTCTCGCCAAGTCAAAGCTCGAAGTAGGCAGAACAGTTCCACGTTTGCGAAAGTTCGTTCCACTCGGCGTCCGATCAACTCATTACCGCGAACCTCGTGACAGACGTCAAGCGAGGGTTTGCGCACCAGATCCCCGACATTCCAAGGCTCTTTTTCTCGGGTAGGTCGTTCTTCGTTGGTTTGCTTCCCGTCAATGTCTATTAGGCAGCACTCAACCTGTGGAGACCTAAATGCAACGGGCATTCAGGTGGTTCGCACCTCGGGAAATCGGCCGCTCAGGACTGCCTTTGTGGGTATTTGCGCGTGCGCAAGGATGCGGGGCTCCGTTCTTGCTAATCAGGAGAGTCCATTGCTTGTGCACGTGCCGCAGTGCTCTCGTAAGCAGCGGAGACACCAGTTGTAGCCGAATCCCCTGAGTGCAAGGCCTGATGTTGCCCGCGAACTAAACAAAACACGCAGTGCCAGCAAGCCGCCGACAGTTCTGGCTACCGCTTCGAGCGTCGTTTTTGGTTGATCCGCGGCAGACGAAGGGTGAGGAGGAAGAGTCAAATGCGGAGGGTGGTTCTTCTAATTTCGTGTCTCGCGGCGATCGCAGCGTCCTACGGACTTGGTTGGCACCACGCGCATTCGCAAGCAGGCAGTCAGATCGGGCGACACGTACTGTATTACGTCGACCCCATGCATCCGAGCTACAAATCGGATAAGCCCGGTGTCGCGCCCGACTGCGGTATGAAACTCGAACCGGTCTTTGCCGAAGACCTCAGCAATGCGCTCTCAACTTTGGCCACGACGGAATTGCCAGCTGGAGGCATAAGTATCGATGGCGCCACGCAGCGATTACTCGGAATCAGGCTCGCTGTGGTTGAGAAAAGCGCCCCAACCCGCATCCTCCGCGCGGTGGGCCGTGTAACTCCTGAAGATACAAGGGTATACAGGGTTAACCCGGGCGTCGATGGA
>Ga0306920_100011162_pt1 | contig 12107 bp, 9 predicted proteins | sample flu12Cox44000170_FD_204666 | JGI IMG/M metagenome (GOLD analysis project Ga0306920, IMG submission 204666) | Lab enrichment of tropical soil microbial communities from Luquillo Experimental Forest, Puerto Rico - flux4day.12C.oxic.44.000.170 (v2)... | ecosystem: Environmental > Terrestrial >...
GCTCCTAGATAATGTAACCAGTTTCGGTACACGCGGATGGCGGATGAACGCCAGGGACTCTCCAGCGCATCCACAATCACGCTTTCGGGGAACAAGGACATGAGTTCCTGATTCCGGGCAGAAAGAGCCAGCTCTTGAAAATCTGTCAGCAATTTCGTCGCGGTCTCACCGAAATATCCGTACGGCAGGGAAGGATAGGTTTGTCTTCCCCCCCTAAGAAATCTCTTGATGTCCCTACGGTACTCCTTGGCTAGTGTCCCCACGCCATATTCCGGGTGACCTTGGAAATGGACAAACAAACTGTTCTGCTTTTTCTTCACGAAGAGGTTCACGCCGGCTTCCACAGATTTCGTGAGCACCGTGTAGCCGCACGAACCCAGTTCATCTTCTTGCACTTCGTTCCATCGAGAATGTGGAAATCCCATCGGCTGCGTTGTGTAGCTTGTCAGTCGGTGGTCGACAGTCTTTTTTTCGTTGAATACTCCGAGTCTCTTGTCCGGCAGGGGATGCCGGTGGATGCCGTCGCTGTGAAGGACACTGGCGTGCGCCGCCAAACACGATAACACCGTCGAGACGGTGCTCTGTTCGGCCCACTCGAGGACGTCGGTTAGGATTCCCCAATACGGCTCCTTCCGCAAGTCAGACTGGTGCGGCTCAGTTCCGGTAATAATGACGCCTTCATATTGCTTGTTCAAAAGTTCTTTGATATCGGAGTAGAAGGCATTCAGATGTTCTCTTCCCCGATCGCCCCGAGGAATCCCGGGGAGAGAGAAGAGTTCGAGCCGCACTGGCATGTCACCAGCGGCCGCGTTGAGGAGCTCGAAAAACTGGAATTCGGTGTCCTCAAGCGCTGCGTCGGGCATATTGTTTACAAGCGCGATGCGTATGCAATCACTCTTTACGTCGCCTTCCGGAAGAGATGGTAGTGCGAGACAGTGATCTCGCGGCGCCCAGAGCGCCGGAGTTCGTGTTTCATCGATCATCAAGAGCATTACCATCCCCCGGGGGAATTGAATCCTCCATCGCTCCAGCAACCTCAACCGACGGCTGTTCCAGGGCGTGATCGAGGTCGTTAAGAATGTCGTCAATGTGCTCGATTCCCACACTCAGTCGGATCATTTCTGGCGTCACACCGACCTTCGCTTGCTCCTCAGGAGTGAGTTGTCGGTGTGTCGTCGAGGCGGGGTGGCACGCCAACGACTTGGCGTCGCCCATGTTCACCATGCGCTTGAAAAGGCGGAAGGCATTGAAGCACTTTTTGCCAGCTTCGAACCCGCCTTTTACGCCAAACGTCAGCAACGAGCAACGCCGGCAACCCAAATACTTTTGGGCCATTGGATATAGCGGGTTGTCTGGGAATCCTGCGTAGTTGATCCACTCGACCCTGGGATGACTACGCAGGTACTCGGCCACCTTGCGAGCGTTGTCCACGTGTCTTTCGACTCGCAGCGCGAGAGTCTCGACCCCCTGGAGCAGCAAGAAACCGTTGAAGGGCGAAAGCGTCGCTCCGGTGTTCCGCTGGCAGACAGTTCGACAGCGCGCGGCAAAAGCCGCCGCCCCATAATGCTCGGTATAAACGACCCCGTGATAGGCCGGTTCGGGTCGGCACATCATGTAATAGCGATCAGGGTAGGAACCCCAAGGAAACCTTCCGCCGTCAACAATCATGCCACCCAGAGTCGTGCCGTGCCCCCCCATGAATTTGGTCATGGAATGAACTACCACATCTGCGCCATATTCGATCGGTCGCAACAGAATGGGGGTGGCAATCGTATTGTCCACAATCAGAGGCACGCCGTGCTTGTGCGCGACCTCCGCCAGGCCCTCGATGTCGGCGACGTTGCCGGCAGGATTACCCACGCTCTCACAAAAGACCGCTCTGGTATTTTCGTCGATCAGTTTTTCAACCGCGTCTGGATGGTCAGTCTCCGGGAACCTCGTGGTAATCCCCTGCTTGGCCAGGATGTGCGTCAGCAGGGTATAAGTGGCTCCGTAAAGCTGCGGGGTCGAAACGATGTTGGTGCCCAGCTCCGTGATGTTAGCTACGGCATAGTGGATTGCCGCCATTCCTGAACTTACGCTCAGAGCATCAACGCCGCCTTCAAGTGCCGCCACGCGCTTTTCCAGGACGGTATTGGTTGGGTTGCCGATTCGGGTGTAGATATTCCCTTCGACTTCCAAATTAAATAAAGCCGCGCCATGCTCTGCGCTATCGAACTCAAACGCGATGGTCTGGTAGATTGGAACGGCGACAGCCTTGGTAGTAGGGTCGCCGTCATAACCCGCGTGAATCGCAATGGTCTCTCTCTTCATGTCTCGGCATGTCTCCAAGAGGTGGGCAATGCCTCACTCGGCGCGAGATCCCCTGGGCAAAGCGGATCCCAACACTGCAGCAGCCGAGCCCGCCCGCCAGCGTTTCTAAATAGCTCCAGTCTCTTCGTTCTTAAGGGACCTGATAGATGCAACGCGCCCTGCCGGGCTGAAGGCCCGGGCCCTCGATACCGATCGGGCGATCGATTTCGTTAAACGTCTGGCGGCGAAACCGGCGCCAAAGGCAAACCTCATTAATGGTCCGAAACTGTTCGCGGCCGCGAGTCCGACAAAGTAGAGGCCAGGTATTGAGGACTCAAATGTCGATGAAAGTACCGGCGTGCTGTCCTCCAGTTTGAGCTTCGAAAGAACATCCCGGCTAAGGAATTTCAATCTATCTAGATCGACTCGGTATCCAGTAGCAGCGATGATGTGATCAGCGGAGACTTCTCGCTTTGAACCACTTGCTCCGCGGATGATGAGATTTACCTTTCCCTCGCGGGCCTCCGCATGCTCAATGGAGTAACCCAGAAAGAGAGGTAGCTTTCCAACGACCTTGTCTTTGATGAACCATCCGCCCGAAGGACCAAGATGAGTGCGGACAATCTCCATTCTCATCTTCCGCGGCAAATAATGGAACGCGACTGGAGAATTGGCATAGAAGCGCGACCGCAGCCCAGGACCCAATCCAGATTGCGGACGGCGAATGCGCTGCCAAAAAGAGCGAGGCTTGCCCACTTCTGGCTTGCTGTGAAATTTCAAGGAATCCTGCTTGGCTACAAGCTGGACTTCCGCTCCAATCTCATGGAGCAAAGCGGCCAAGTCCGTCGCAGAAGCACCACCGCCAAGTACAATGACGGTGCGACCCCTGAAGGCCTCCAGATCACGATGGCAGTAACTGTGTGACAAGAATTCCGATGGCAGGTGAGCTAAATTGTCGGGGATATGTTGAAAGTGAGTTATCCCTATGGCAAGCACGACTCGACGACTTTTTACCAGTTCTCCGTCATCAAGCGTCAATGTGAATCCGTCTTTTGTGTGGTCGAGGCCTATTACTAGCTTCTCTTCCAATTCCCGTATGAAGCGCTCTTTAAACGCAAGGCCATACGCGGCGAAAGTCTCAAGGCGAACGGGGACCCCTACGTCGGAGTATTCGACCTGGCGCTCGGCACAGAACTGCCTGAGGGAAAACGTTTGGTCGGGATCACAAATATCCGATGCGAAACCGTCCGACTTGAGCATCATGCCTTTTGGCATGTGTGCAACCCAGCTGTCCATGGCTCGACCAAAAATGCGGAAAGATAAGCCGAGGCTTCGCGCGTGCGCAGCAAGGGAAAGACCATACGGACCAGCTCCCACAATAGCGAGGTCAACCATGACAGGGAATCGTCTTCCTTTCTCTGATAGTTCGGCGGACGGTGGATTTCACGGCATTTGGAAGTGAAACAGGGAGCAATTCTGCGACCATCTCAATCAGACCAAGCCGTTTGTTATCAGTGTCTTAGAAAGCTGCTTAGGCGGAGTGTGGAATTCTTTTCTCCTTTGTGGCAAGCGCCCCTCCTTGGGGTCCTCTCTATTTCCACACCGCCAGCCCAGCGGGTCTTGCTTGGCCGGCCTTTTTCGGGGGGATGTTCTCCTGAACGCCAGTACTGTGGAGTGCAGGCTAGGTCTCCGAACCCCGTTTTTTGACGACGTACCTGACGACGCTTTTGACGGAGTCGAAATTGTCAGGGATGACGTCCTCGTCGTCAACGTTGATTCCGAACCGCTCTTGAAGGAAGACGACCAGTTCGAGGGCGCCGGTCGAGTCGATCACGTTTGAAAGGAGGGAATCACTGTCTCGCAATTGTTCATCACGCCCAAACAGAAACGTGTTTATGAGAAAACCTCGGATTTCACGCTCGATGTCTGTTGTTTGCATAGTTCGGCCTGCTCCCGATTTTGAGTTGTGAACTGAGTAGCTAGAAGTTGTGTGGATAGAACGCCAACGAGCGCCATGTCATCTCTAACGCTCGCGGCTTTGCCGGCTGTAAACTTGTTGACAATCACACCGACTGCCTTTGAGTCAAAGATCCCGGTTTCCTCCACGGACCTGGGCGAGAGCAGATCTTGAACATACGCAGGCGCCCCGGCATCGAAAAAACACCTCCCGTCAGGGGCTCGGTATGGCTGCTTCGTGCGGCCGAGGATCGAAGCCGGAACAAGGCCTCCACAGCAGCGCTTCAATAGATATTTTTCATTGAGCACTTTCATTTTCAGGTTCACGGGGAGTTTGGCAGCGAACTCGACTACGCGGTAGTCCAAGAAAGGATAGCGCCCTTCAACGGAATGGGCCATCGCCATGCGGTCACCTTGTGAAGAGAGCAGGTAACCGGGAAGAAAGTATTTGGCCTCGAGATACTCTGCCTGGTTAAAGTATGTCCACACACCGAAATCCGGAGGAAGAGTCTGTTCGAGTTCCGCAAGAGCATTGTAGTCGCCAACCTCCCGGCGAAAGTCGGGAGAGAACAATAGCTTAAGTCTCGCGGCAAGTTCCCAGCGTGGCAAATGTGAGAAGAACGGGCTGGCAAGGTCCTCCTCGCTTACACGAAAAAAGTGCTTGAGATTTGCGGCCGACTGCCTTTGCAGCTCCCGCAGATAGGGGTACAAGCGTTTCAACAGAAGGGGCCGCCACTTTGAGTCCAGGTTACTGGCCCAGAAGCGTCGGATCTTAGCCTCCTTGAAGATATCATAACCGCCAAGCACTTCATCCGCGCCCTCTCCCGTCAAAACGACTTTGAATCCGCTGTCTCTCACCAACCGCGAAAGCAGGAACATCGGGGCAGGTGCTGTGCGCAGCACGGGCTGTTCGGCATGACGAATCACTTCCGGAAAAACCCGGACGATATCGTTGTGTGAACAGGATATATTGGAATGCTGTGTCCCGAGAAAAGAGCCCGCCTCCTGCTGGTAGCGGCTCTCATCGAACTCGCTGTCGTCAAAGGTGATGGAAAAGCTGCGCAGCCGGTCGTGCGCTATTCTTCGAACGAGCGCCGTAGTAAGTGTGGAGTCAATTCCGCCGCTGAGATACGCCCCCACTGGTACGTCGGAGCGAAGGCGAATCCGGGTTGCATCATGCAAAAGGTCCAACAAGTTGTCGGCAAGCTCACGTTCATGCTTTCGCTGCAAGCGCTCGTCAGGCTCGAACGACATTGACCAGTATTGCTTTACGCGGATACAGTTATTTTGAATCGTAAGAGAGTGGCCCGGCGGCAATTGGCGGATACTCTTGAACACCGTCCGGGGAGGAATGGGTACCCAGAACGTAAAAATCTGATCCATGCCGTAAGGATCAATCTCTCTTGGAACTTCAGGGCAAGCCAGGAGCGCTTTGATTTCCGAGGCAAACGCAAAGCCATGTGCCGTTTCTGTGTAAAACAGCGGCCGAACGCCGGCGCGGTCTCGCGAAAGAAAAAGTTTCCGTGCTGCGGTATCCCAAATCCCAAAAGCCCACTGCCCATTGAATTGGTTGACGCAATCTTCGCCGTATTCTCGATAAGCGTTTAGGATGACCTCGGTATCGGAGTGAGTCGCAAAATGATGGCCTTTGTTACGCAACTCCTCTTTAAGCTCAAGGTAGTTAAAGATCTCGCCGTTAAAGGTGATCCATAAGCGACCGTCCACGGTAGACATCGGCTGCGCACCGCATTGCAGGTCGATGATGCTCAGGCGAGAGTGGGCTAGCCCGATCGTGCCCGCAGCGTGGATTCCATGGGCGTCTGGCCCACGATGAGACAACATTGCAATCATTTTGCCGAGCAGATTAGGGTCCGCTTCGCCTCCGTCGAACTTCAACAAACCGGCTATGCCGCACATAGCAGCTCCCTAAGTTTCTGGGTACACCTACAATTTAAGTCAAACGGCAAGATCTTAAAGATCTTGTGCTTCGCCCATTACCCTTTTGTGTACTGCAAAATTGTGGCGCGCGGCCCCCGGGCAAAACCAGGGAGCGCGTGCCCGGCGGTCGCTGCTATTGGCCGGCTCACCGTTTAGTACGGGCGGACGGGGCGTCACTCGCAAAGAGTCTTGCGCTCGACCTTCCCATCACTCCGAGAATCAAGAGCACTTGCCTAAACGGTCTGGACTGTTGTTTGTCTCGCGTGGGAGGTTTTCTGCATCCCCTGTGGTTCCATCCAGATAGGGCATAAGGGTCGCGTCTCCATCATACGGAGAGGCATACCACACTCCACTGCTTGCGAGGACCTTGTGCAGCGAAGGGTCTGCAGCTTTATAGTAAAAGGGACACGCGGGGTATTTTCGCCGATACGGATTCCATTGACCACAGACGCGACGGACGTTGCCGGGGAACCCTAGAACCTCAAGGACGTGGCTTCCCGCACGCTGCGCATGCTCATAGGCTGCAACCATCAAGGCTTTTAGGATCTCTGGGTCATCCTGCCTCACTAAGATGTCGGCAATCAACGATCTTCGCAGACCGCTGAGGTGGCCGGGGTCATCGCGAATCACCAGATAACCGAACAATCGCCCTTTCTCTCGGCAGCAAAGGACGCGGGTTGTCCCTCGGTCGCCAGGAGTTTGAAAATGCCATCGTAATGTTGCCGCGGTGCGGTCTGCGAAAAGGCGCGTGCCCTCGGTCAGTTTCTCACGCCACAATTCCCCGAACTCATCTCCGATCTCGGGCACGCCGATTTCACACACTTCGAGCGACTTCGCCGATCCCGTGGGTCTGCGCCTACGGGTAATTTTGTCGGTTGCCATTGCCACGGAGATGAGACCGCTGAAGACGGAAGAAAATGCCGGCTTTACTTGCAGTTTCCTCATTAAAGCCTGTGCGAATGCGTATGGCCGCAAAACCCAGAACAGCACTGTTTCATAATCTTCCTGGGGAAGTGGATCGGATTTAAAAGCGCGAGCGACCTTCCCAACCGCTTCGATCGCAGTCGTTGTGAGATATAGATCGACATCCTTCTGACGATAATAGGCAGCGATCAAGCTCATGCTAACCGCACGAAAAGCCGGCTCAACCACCAACCCAGAGCCGGTAACGGCGGTGAGTGTTTTGTCACCGAAGCAATACAGCGAAGAGATATTGCCAAGGTAGCCAACCACTTTCCGTTCGGCTTCCAAGACCCAACCCATAGGGCGGGCAGACTGCATTCGCTGCGAAGCCGGGTTGTGGATCCACAGCCGTTCCCAGTTTTCGAAGGAATCTGGGATTAAGCCCCATCGCGTTTTGAGCTCAGTCACCGCCTTGAAATCAGAAAATTGTGCCTCGCGAACTCGAGCGGAAGCAATCGATGGGCGGACAGCCGAATCACTCCTCGCTGAGGACGGCGTCCGCCGCGCCCGGATCACCGCGAGGATCGCCTCGCTCACTCTCTTTTCGATGGATGCCATTGAGTGGATAACCAGGGTTTCCCTTCAGGTCGAGTCTTAAGACCGATCAGAACGCGGTTTTCTGAATGCTCTCTGTTTCCAGGTTATGACCGACGGTAGCCAACGATAGGCCCCGAGCAGCTTAAACCGAAACTCCAGAGACCAGTCGGTCGGATCTGTCTGAACTCGGCCCGTCACATATTCTTGAGGATCAGTAAAAGCAAGCTTGGGCAAAATGGTGAAAACTCGCTCGTACCCGGCTTCGCGACACAACTCTACCAGACGGTCAGTGTATGCCCCGTAGGGGAAGCTAAAAAGCTTGATGTCGCGGTTCAAGAGGTTTTTGAGTTTATCTCGGGACTCGCTGAGTTCGACCCTTGCTGTCATCTCCGGCACAGAGGGGAGCCACGGGTGAGACAAAGTATGAGAACCAATAGCGATGAAACCGTTTGGCACCTGTTTCAGCAGTTCCGCGGGAACAATTCTCTCACCGGCAAGCGAGTCTCCTCCGAATGTGGTCCATTGAGGGGCCGAGCCGAGCAGACCGGCGGTGACGAATAGGGTCGCGGGAATTTTTCTTTGGACGAGTTCAGGTACGGCGTTTTCAACAGTACTCAGAAACCCATCGTCGAAAGTCAAGGCAACGTAGCGGTTTCCTGCGCGCAATAGTTGATTGTTGTCCGCAGAGAGAGGAATAGCTAAGTTGATCAGGAGGTCCAATTGTCGAGCAAAGCGTTTCCGGTGCTGTGGAGATACTTCATGATAGTGCAGAACCACGCAGGTAGCAGGTGCAGTTCTGCCCATCAGTCGACGTATCATGTCGATCGCAGACGTCCATAAGAAAAAAATAACACTGAAAACTAGTTTCGCTAGACGTTGTAGATGGTCTCGCCTTTGATTATTCATCGCGTTACAGTGCGAGGATCGTGTTCCGGAGCAACTACGTCGCGCCGCAGCGGCGAATCGCAGTGCTCTTATTCTTCACAAGCCGCGGTCGAACTACTTTGTCCACTGTGGAGTCCTTGGCAAAGGTTCACTCTGTTTCCCGTTGCATGGGCGATCTGGCAGTTCTTCGCCCAGTCTGGTCCAGAAGAACTCAATTGAAGCTACGGCAAGGCCCGCAATCGGCTCCGCCAAATGGCGGGAAGAACGGACAAGAGTCTCTCGTTTTGTTCACGCCTCAAGAAAGCAATAAATTTCCCCGAAACGGGTCTCTCTTCCCGACAAACCCAGGACCAGAAGAAACCCAATAATCTCGCAATGGCCCCGATGAGGAACGGCTCGTCAGGCAGGAGCCGGAGACACTTCACGATCTCAAACAAGCCAACGCTGCCGAAGGCATAATCCATCCTCCCCTGACGAAACCTGTGTCGCATCAGGTTACTACCCTTTCCTGTGCCTCGGTGATGTAGAACTTTGAGCTCGGGGAGCGCTTCCACCGACCAACCCATCATCCTTAGCGAGGTTTGGGCATGCCAATCCTCGCCGCCGTATTCAAGTACGGCGTAGCCCCCCATGGATTCATAACATTCTCGACGCATCAACTGCGCCGCGTGAGCAACCGAGTAGACTCGGTTAATAGTGCGGTTCTGGAACTGCCCATCCCTCTCTTCGCAGACGAATCCGCCCGTCAAACCGAGGCCGCTGCGTTTCTCAAAATGATGGATGATATCCTCAAAATACGTGTTGCAGACCGAAACATCGGCATCCAGATTTCCTATAAACTCGTAGTCGATGCCTTCCAAGAGTACGCAGCCGGCTCGCAGCGCCATTACCTTACAGCGAAAACTACGGCCGGGCGGTCTGCCTGCACGGAGGAAACGAATGAAACCATGGCGTCTCGCATACTTTTGGACAATCTCATCCGTGCGGTCACGCGAGCCGTCACTGACGATAATCCACCTGTTGGGAAGCACTGTCTGAGAAAGTACTGATTCGATGGTCGTAGCGATATGGGCTTCCTCATTGTAGGCGGCTGTCATTAGCACATATCCGCCACCACGGATCCGTGGCTCGTTACTTGAGGTACACTCGTCAACTGTCTTCACTAACGCTTTCCTTCCATGCAGTTAATGAATCTGAGTTGCAAAAAACACTATCGGCATGCGACCGGGGACAGATATTCGCGCAGGCCCTCCTGCCACGGTTTGAAAACGCTGAGGCCATGGTTCTTGAGTGCACGATTCTCAAGCACCGAATAAGTTGGGCGTGGCACTTTGGCTGGAAATTCGTTGGGCCCCGCGACCTGCAACCTAACTGGGACGTTGGCCACAGTGAAGATCTCGCGTGCAAATTCGTACCAGGAACAACTCCCCTCGGCTGTAGCATGGTACAGCCCATAGAAATCCGTCTGGCTCAACGCGACTATCTGGCGGGAGAGCTCTTCGGTAGGGGTTGGGGTAACAATCTCACCATCCACTACTTTCACTTCGCCACGTTCCGCTGCCAGCTTGAGCATCAGTTCTACGAAATTGCGACCTCCTTTAGCACGGCAGGGGTTTTTCCCGTAGATGGCCGAGGTTCGCACCACAAAATGTTTATCCACGATCGAGCGCACAAAATATTCACCGGACAATTTCGTGTTGCCATAGACGTTCAGTGGCCTTGGAGCATCTTTCTCCTCATATGGACTTCGCTTGGCACCATCGAATACATAATCGGTGCTCACGTGCACTAGTGTTGCCCCAGTATCGCGGGCAACCAAAGCCAAGTTTCTTGCCCCCAGTCCGTTTACTGCGAATGCCCTTTCAGGCTCACGCTCGCAGTTCTCCACGTGATGCATCGCCGCCGTATTTACTACGATCTGCGGTCGCAGTGTCGTCAGGCGGTCAGAAACGGAGTCTATGCTTGAAAGCTCGACGTCTGAGTGCGTGAGAGAACTGACCTCGTCGCCATTTTCCGTGAAAGCTCGAGAGACGTCGGTGCCGAGTTGGCCGTTGGCTCCGATGACAGTAATCTTCATGGTTAGCGAACCCCGGCCAAGGAGTGGATTTCAATACCACTTTCGAGCTTTTGGAAGGCCTGGATGTTAGAGTACAGCGGATTGTCCCAATCCTTGAACTTGTCCATGTTGTCGATGAGGGTTCTAACGATTGATTTGACGTGACCGGCGGAATGGAAGCTCAAGACATTGCTGGCCTTCAGTGTGCTCACCTTATAATTGCGAAAGTCCTGAATGTGTTTGATATTCAGGCTTACTCGAATGCCGAGCCCATCTTCTACTGCCACTCTCACCAGATCTGCCACTTCTCCGACGGTGTAGTTTCCTGAAGCAATGTTGAATATTCCAGACAGCTTGTAGTTTGCTTCAATCGCTCGGATGTAGGCCGTAGCTGCATCCTCGATACTGAGTATTGGCCGCCAGATCGAGGGATTGTTCACAGTAATCACATGGTCGCGGACAGCGCTCCGAAACATAGTGTTAATGATCAAGTCAAAGCGCATACGCGGGCTATAGCCCGAAATTGTGCCCTTACGAAGCGCTATGACAGAAAAATTCTCGTCGGCGAGCTGCATTGCTGCTTGCTCGCCCTGCAGTTTCGATATGCCATAAGGATAATTCGAACTGACTGGACGCGTTTCGTCGAATAGCTCGTCTTCGGTGTATCCGTAAACGGAACATGAAGATGCATAGATATATCGCTTCACCCTTGCATTCTTGGCCGTATACGCCAAATATGCCGGAGCCGCCGCGTTGAAAATGAAATTCTTACTTGGTGAGAATTCCGCCATGGGATCGTTGGAGAGCCCCGCAAGAAAGATCACTTGATCGTACGGTTCCAGGTCCTCAACGGAAAGGTGGAAAATATCCTTATTCAGGATGCCCACTTCTCGCGGAAGATGATTGCCAAACCAGAACAAGTCGACCACGTCGACTCGGTAACCGCGGTCCAGCAATTTGGGAATTAGCACACTCCCCACATAGCCGGCACCTCCAGCGATGAGAACTTTCATTCTTTCCTCCGTGTGTTAGATTGTGTCTCTGGTCAGTACTGAAGATTTGCAGATTCCGATGAGTCTAGCCACTGCGCCAAGGTCCTTGCGTTCTTATCCTTCTCTGAAAGTTGCACTTCATCGACAGACAACGGCCAGTGAATTCCAATCGCCGGGTCATTCCAAAGAATCCCGGACTCTCCTTTGTTGTTATATAAGCCGGTGCACTTGTATTGGATTTCAGCCATATCGGAAAGGACACAAAAACCTCTGGCAAAGCCCGCAGGCGCCCAAACTTGACGCCTATTCTCTGCCGATGCCTCGACGCCGACCCACTTTCCGAGCGTGGACGATCCCTTTCGGACATCTACGGCGACAAGGAATGCGCTTCCAACCGTCACGCGCATCAATTTGCCCATGGGTGGTTCCCACTGAAAGTGTAAACCTCGCACAACCCCTCGCGTCGAACGTGAATGGTTGTCTTGTAC
>Ga0306920_100011163_pt1 | contig 12107 bp, 13 predicted proteins | sample flu12Cox44000170_FD_204666 | JGI IMG/M metagenome (GOLD analysis project Ga0306920, IMG submission 204666) | Lab enrichment of tropical soil microbial communities from Luquillo Experimental Forest, Puerto Rico - flux4day.12C.oxic.44.000.170 (v2)... | ecosystem: Environmental > Terrestrial >...
GCGCCGCCGCCGCCGTGCACGTGCAGGTCGATGAAGCCCGGCAGGATGTAGGGCGCGTCGTTCTTCGCCGGATCGGTGGCCTCGCCCGTGATCGCGGTGATGCGTCCGTTCTCGAACGACAGCGTGCCGTGGATCCAGCCTTCAGGGGTGAGTATGTTTCCGCTCAGCATGAGATTTTTCCGATGAGGTGCATCAAAGCGCGGTAGGACGTTTCGGTGACGTGCGTGAAAGAGGTTGCGACGGCGTTCCGTTCCTGCGGGCGGCGCTCACTGGCGCAGCTCCGCAACGAAGTCGTAATAGCCGTCGCGGCAATAGGTGTCGGTCAGCTCGATCGCGCGCTGATCGGCGGAAAAGCCCACGCGCGTGATGACGAGCAGCGCCGCGCGCGCCTCGACGCCCATCAGCGCGGCGATCTCGCCCGTCGCGTTGACCGCTCGAAAGTGTTGCAGGGCGCGCACCACGGGCACGCGGCGCTGCTCCAGATACGCGTAGAGCGAGCCGTCGATGGCTTCCGGGTCCGGCACGATCGAGACGGGCAGCGCAGTATGCTCGACGGCCATGACGATGCCGTCGGCGCGGCGCAGCCGGCGCAGGCTCGCGACCGAGGCGACCGGCGAGAGCCCGAGTTGCACGATCTCCTCGCGGCGCGCGGGGCGCACTTCGCGCTCGAGCCACACCGAGTCGGGCGTGAAGCCGCGCTGCTCCATCTTCTTCGTGAAGCCGGTGAGGCGTGAAAGCGGGTCCTCCACGCGCGGCGTGATGAAGCTGCCCGCGCCGCGCGCGCGCCGGATCAGCCCCTGCTCCACGAGCAGCTCGATCGCCTTGCGTGCCGTGATGCGCGACACGCCGATGGCATCCGAAAGCGTACGCTCCGAGGGCAGCGCCTCGCCGGCCGACCAGACGCCGCAATGAATGGCCGTGGCAAGGTTGCGCGCCAGCTGCAGATAGAGCGGCGTCACATTGCGCGCATCGGGCATCAGGGCAGACCAACGGGTTTCCATGGACTTGGCGCCAACGGTTGGACAAATCGTGGGGGGCCGGACGGGCACGCAATGTGGCGATGCAGTTTGGTCCGGTGCGAAAGCGAGCCCATTATATAACCACAATAAGACCAGTCAACACATGCCGGGGCGTGGCGCGCCACCACAAAATACCTATAACAATCAACAATCTAAACGAGAACACAAGGCTCAGCGCGCGGCCAATCTAGCATCGGGATTTACCCTGGAAATGCATTCTCGGGCTCTACAGTGGGACCAGATTGGCATCATGCAGGGCGTTTCGGATAGCCCAGCATAGTACCGGCATAGAACCAACGGCATGGCTTGGGCGGGAAAGATAGCGCGCGCAATAAAAAAACGCCGCGGCTCTCGCCACGGCGTTCGGGTCCCGCCAGGGCTTCCCGCATCGATTCGACGCAGGCCGCCGCTACTCGACCGTTCCTTAGAACGACGGAACCATCGAGCCCTTGAATTCGCTCTTGATGAACTGGCGCACGTCTTCCGACTGGTAGGCGGCGACCAGCTTCTTCACCCACGGCTTGTCCTTGTCCTGGCTACGCACCACGATCACGTTCGCGTACGGGCTGCGGATGTCTTCGAGCGCGATCGCGTCCTTCGTCGGCTGCAGGCCGGCGGCGAGCGCGTAGTTCGTGTTGATGACGGCGGCGTCGACGTCGGCGAGCGAGCGCGGCAGTTGCGCGGCGTCCAGCTCGACGAACTTGATCTTCTTCGGGTTCTCGGCGACGTCGAGCGGCGTGGCGTTGCTGCCGTTCACGCCAGCGCCCGGGCGCAGCTTGATCACGCCCTTGGACTGCAGGAGCAGGAACGCGCGGTTCTCGTTCGACGGGTCGTTCGGCACCGCGACCTTCGCGCCTTGCGGCAGGTCGTTCAGCGACTTGAGCTTCTTCGAGTACACGCCGATCGGCGAGATGTACGTGAGGCCGACGCTCTGGATCTTGTAGCCGCGCTGCTTGACCTGGCTGTCGAGGTAGGGCTGGTGCTGGAAGCTGTTGGCGTCGAGGTCGCCGGCGTCGAGCGCGGCGTTCGGCTGCACGTAATCGTTGAATTCGACGACCTTGACGTTCAGGCCTTCGCGCTTCGCGACCTTCTGGACGACGGCCCAGACCTTGGCGTCCGGACCCGAAACGGTGCCGACCTTGATGACCTGGTCGTCGGCGTGGGCGCCGAAGCTGACTGCGAGCGTGGTGGCGGCTACGCCGGCGAGGAGTGCTTTAATCAGATTTCTGCGTTGCATGGAGGTGATGGCTTTGTTGTTGCTCCGGTTCCGCGGCGTTGTGCGCCGTCTGCCGGACGATATAAATCGTCTCATATGGAACCAGCGCCGCGAAATAAAGAATTCGCATACTGGTATGCCGGCGGGGCACTGAAGCGCCCGCGGCGCCGGGTTTTGCTTCAGTCGGGGTTCGAGCCGAGGAGGATCTTCAGGTCGTGCAGCCAGGGCGTGACGCCCTGGCCGTCGCGCGCGAAGAGACGCAGCTTGCCAGTCGTGTCGAACACGTAGCTCGCGGCGGTGTGGTCCATCGTGTAGCTGTCGGGCGTGTTGCCGGGCACCTTCGCGTAGTACACGCGGAAGTCCTTCGCCACCTGCTTGAGTTGCGCTTCGTCGGCGGGACGCAGCCCGATGAAGGTCGGATTGAACGCGGCCACGTACTGGCCGAGGATCTGCGCGGTGTCGCGCTCGGGATCGACGGTGACGAACAGCACCTGCACACGCTTCGCCGCATCGGGCCCCAGTTGCTGGAGCGCCTGCGAAAGCTCGGCCATGGTGGTCGGGCAAACATCGGGGCAATGCGTGTAGCCGAAGAACAGCACGACCGCCTTGCCCTGGAAGTCGGCGAGCGTGCGCGTCTTGCCGTTCGTGTCGGGCAGCGAGAAGTCTTTGCCGAACTGTGTGTTGCCGGTGATGTCGAGGTTCGAGAACGACGGCGGCTGCTGGCCGCAGCCTTCCAGAACCAGCGCGCCCCCGATCGCGCCTGCAACGGCAAGCGCGACGAGCGCGGCACGCGCCGCGCGCGCGAACGTTGAGCGGGCCATATCGTTACGCCCCGATGAGCGCATGCACGTAATGGTCGACGAGCAGCGCCACGAACAGCAACGAGAGGTAAACGATCGAATAGCGGAAAGTCTTGCGTGCGAGCGCGTCGGAGTACTCGAGATAGATCTTCCACGCGTAGGCGAGGAACACCGCGCCGAGCAGCACGGCCGCAGCGAGATACAGCACGCCGCTCATGCCCGAGATGTACGGCATCAGCGTGACCGCGAACAGGATCACGGTGTAGAGCAGGATATGCAGGCGCGTGTACTTCTCGCCATGCGTGTTGGGCAGCATCGGCAGGCCGGCGTTTTCGTAGTCCTTGCGGCGGTAGAGCGCGAGCGACCAGAAGTGCGGCGGCGTCCACACGAAGATGATGAGCACGAGAATCCAGGCGTCGCCGGGCACGTGGCCCGTCACGGCAGCCCAGCCGAGCGCCGGCGGCATGGCGCCCGAGGCGCCGCCGATCACGATGTTCTGCGGCGTGGCGGGTTTGAGCAGCAGCGTGTAGATGATCGCGTAGCCAACGAAGGTCGCGACGGTCAGCCACATCGTGAGCGGATTGGTGAACGTGTACAGCACCCACATGCCGAGGCCACCGATCACCGCGGAGAAGATCAGGATCTGTATGCTCGTGATCTCGCCGCGCGCCGAAGGACGCCAGGCAGTGCGACGCATGCGCGCATCCACCTTTTGCTCGACCAGACAGTTGATCGCGAAAGCCGCGCCAGCCGTGAGCCAGATGCCGACGGTGCCGCCGATCAGCTGTTTCCAGGGCACCATGCCCGGCACGGCGAGGAACATGCCGATGACGGCGCAGAACACGGCCAGTTGCGTGACGCGCGGCTTGGTAAGCGCGAGATATTGGGAAATCCGGCTACCGGGCGTCTGGGATAGGGTTGTACTTTCCATAGGGCGGGATCACACCGCAGCGGTGTCGCGCGCAGGGAGAACGGCGCGGCCGGGGCGGCTACAAGCAATTCGAAAGTTTAGCACGACGACCAAAAGCAGCAGGATCGCCGCGCCACCGTTGTGTGCCACTGCCACGGGCAGCGGCCACTGCAGCACGATGTTGGAAAGCCCTGTCAAAAACTGGATAAAGATCACGATCATGATCCAGTTTGCCGGGCGTCGCAGCGAGGCATAGCGTCGCAACTTGAGGGCGAACCATACCAGATAAGCGATCACGACGAACGCGAACGTACGGTGCGTCCAGTGGATCGCAACGAGCGCGTCCTGCGTGATCACGTCGCCGTTGCCGTCCATGCCGAGCGCGCGCCAGAGGTGGAAGCCGTGATGGAAATCCATCGGCGGAATCCACGCGCCGTTGCAGGTCGGGAAGTCGGTGCAGGCGAGCACCGCGTAGTTCGTGCTCACCCAACCGCCCAGCGCGATCTGCGCGACGAGCAGCACGAGTGCCGCCAGCGCGGCCACGCGCCAGCGCCCCGCGTCGGGCTCGAACGCCGGCAGCGGCGTCATGCGCGCGGCGAGCCACGCGAGCGAGCCGAGGAGCGTGATGCCGAGCAAGAGGTGCGTCGTGACGATGATGGGCTGCAGCTTCATCGTCACCGTCCACGCGCCGAATACGCCCTGCACGAGGATCAGCCCGAGCAACGCGGTGGGCCACCACGGCGACACATGCAGCGGCAGGCGCTTGATGCGCGCGCGCCAGGCGATCGCCATCTGCGCAATGATCAGGACACCGATCGCCATGGCGAAGTAGCGGTGGATCATCTCGATCCACGCCTTCGTCATGCTCACCGGGCCGCTCGGCATGGCGAGATGGGCTGCGGCAATTTGCGCATGTGCGATGAACGGCGACGACGTGCCATAGCACCCTGGCCAGTCAGGGCAGCCAAGACCCGAATCGGTGAGGCGCGTGAAGCCGCCGAACATCACGAGGTCGAGCGTCATGAACGTCGTGAGCCACACGAGCTTGCGAAACTTGTCGTCGTCGGCCTTCACCCAGACCCACGAGAGCGGCAGCAACGCGATGCACAGGCCAATCAGGGCCAGCTCCAGGATAAACATCTCTCTTACTCGTTTCTGTCAAATTCGCGCTGCGCACCTTAACCGATGCGGGACCACTTGAGGAGTTTAGTGACGTCTTGTTTGATTTTCGACGGATCGGCATTTGCGGGGAACCGCATCATCAGATTGCCGTTCGGATCGACCAGGTAAATGTGATCGGTGTCTTTCGTCGCATCCGTGGCGGGCAGCCACGCTGCAACCGCGACCGGATCGGCGCGCAGCACGCGCGTGTCCGCGTAGGCGCCCTGCACTTTCGCCGGCACGCTCGCGTCGTCGGTGCGCAACCAGACCGTGACGACGCGCTCGCGCTCCGGACCCTGCGTCGCGCGCACCTGGCGCATGAAATAGAGCTTCGTGGCGCAAGCCTCGTTGCAGGCGCCGCCGTCCACCGAGATCATCAGCCAGCGCCCGCGCAGCGAGGCGAGCGGCACGTCATGACCGTCGTCGCCCGTCACCATGAGCGCGTCCGGAATGGGCCGCTGCGGCTCGATGAGCGCGCCGTAGCTCGTCGTGCCGCCCTTCGGCTTGATCACGTAGTACGTGAAGTACGAAAGCACGATGGGCGCGCCGCAGATCAGCACGATGAGAAGAAGTGTCCAACGGCCGCGCCGCCGCGAGCCTTTCGGGCCACGGGTGGCATGCGGGCCGGCGGGCTGCGCGACCTGGGGGGAACGGGGGGATTGCGTCGACACTCTCGTGGAACCTCACATCTGTCGCTTTCGGTCGTCCATCTTGCTGCATGCGCAGCGCCGATGTCCGGGTCACGTCTGGATGAAATTGATTCGTCCGACAAATCATCAGGCGTCCTTCGCGCTGCGCCCTTCGCTGCCGCCTTCGTTTTCCCTGCCGGGATCATCGGCGCGCGGCGTTGCTCCGCCTTCGCTGCGCGCTTTTGTCGCAGCTTTACGGGCCGCAAAAAGACCAAAACCGAGCGCCGCGAGGGCCATGCCCCACCATTGGAGCATGTAGCCGTAGTTGCGCTCGACGTCGGTATCCGGCACGGGCCAGTCGCGCACGAGCCCGTCCTTGAAGGCCGGCACGAAGCCGGTTTGCTGGATCACGAACGATTGCAGCGGCAACCCGGTTTCCGCTGCGTAGGAAGCGACGCCGAGATTCTGCCGTATCTTCTGATGCGCTGCAGAGCCGCCCGCACCGAGTTCGAACGCGCGCGAGGCGTCCGCGCGCGCGATGCCCACCACTTCAACCGGTCCCGGCGGCGTGACGTACGGCGCGATCGCGGCGCGGTCCGCGATGTTGCGCGGCAGCCAGCCGCGATTGACGAGCACGTAGCCGCCGCCTTCGAGTTCAAGCGGCATGACGACATAAAAGCCGGGCTGGTCGTTATACGGACGATTGTCGAGATACACCTCGCGCCCGGGCAGAAATGTGCCCTTCGCGCGCACACGGTGGAACTCGATATCCTTCAGCGCGAGCGGCGTTGCACCGACTGGTTGCGGCGTGGACGACTCGTACTGCGTGATCTGCGCCTGCAGCGCCTCCTTCTGATGCGCGCGATCGCGCTGCCAGAAGCCGAGCCGGATCGTCACGGCCATCACGAACAGGATGAGCAATGCGGGGACGAGCCGGATCTTCATTGGGCACATCCGGCGCGAGTGATACGGATGATCGAACCCCGCGCCACGCAGCGCGGTGCGATAATGAGACAGACGTTTTCAGGCATGCCAAATTCCGTGAACTTCATGCACATACTCGTCCCCGTCGCGTTCGCGCTGATCATCGCGAGCATGATCTCCGCGCTCTACTTCATGATGCACGACCGGGGCCGCACCAAGCGGATGGTCTGGTCGCTCGCCACACGCGTGGGCCTTTCCATTTCGCTCTTTCTCTTCATCCTGTTCGCGCACTGGATGGGCTGGATCCAGTCCACCGGGATTCCTTACGGCCGCTGAGCGCAGCGGTAAAACGCCCTCTATCGCGTAAAACACAAGGCGCCGCGCCGACGAGGTCGGGCGGCGCCTTGCTTCATTCCCCTCTCTGATTCCCGTTTCACGCGCCGCGGCATACGCGGCGCGCGATGCGTCACAGCCAGTACACGACGACGTAGAGGCCGAGCCACACCACGTCGACGAAGTGCCAGTACCACGCCGCGCCTTCGAAGGCGAAGTGATGGTCGGCGGTGAAGTGGCCGCGAATGAGCCGGATCATCACGACGGTCAGCATCGTGCCGCCCAGGAACACGTGGAAGCCGTGAAAGCCCGTGAGCAGGAAGAACGTCGAGCCATAGATGCCCGAAGCAAGCGTGAGGTTGAGTTCGCCATACGCGTGGATGTACTCGAACGCTTGCAGGAAAAGGAAGCACACGCCCAGCACGATCGTCGCGGCGAGCCAGGCGATGGCCTTCGTGCGATGGTTGTCGCGCAGCGCGTGGTGCGAGACGGTGAGCGTCGCGCCTGACGAAAGCAGCAGCGCCGTGTTGATGGTCGGTACGGGCCACGGTGTCATCGAGCGGAAGTGCGAGACCAGTGCCGCGGGGCCGGTGTTCGGCCACACCGCGGAGAAGTCCGGCCAGATCAGCCTGTAGTCGAGGCTGCCGAGCTGATGCAGCGCGATCGCGCGCGCATAGAAGAGCGCGCCAAAGAACGCGCCGAAGAACATCACCTCGGAGAAGATGAACCAGCTCATGCTCCAGCGGTACGACACGTCGACGCGCTTGCCGTACATGCCGCCTTCGGACTCGGCGATGGCGTCGCCGAACCAGTGCCAGAGCGTGAAGAGCAGCCATAGCAGGCCGACGACCACGCCGATCGGCCCCCACGACTCGCCGTTGATCCACGACGCGAGCGACGCGAGCATGATCAAAAGACCAATGGACGCGCTGATCGGATGCCGCGACGGGTGCGGTACGAAGTAGTACGGGCTATCGTTTTGGCCGCTCATGCCTGTTTCTCCAGTTTCCATTTGCTCCGGACGCCGCCGGCTGCATTGACCCGAGTGTGTCCTCGTTATTCACTGCTTCGCGCGCGACGCTGCGCGCACCAGGCCCTGCTCATCCCACCACCGCGTGCACGATCAACAGCAGCACGACGATGAACAGCACCGCGCCGACGATCCCCGCGATGATCAACTGCACGGGATGCAGGTTCGCGGCGTCGGCTTCGAGGTCGGCGCGCTTGCGCACGCCGAGGAAGGACCACGCCACCGCCTTCACCACTTGCAGGATGCCGCCCTTCTTCTTCGGCCCTGCGCCGCCGCCTTCGTCGCTCATGCGCTTTTCGCCCTTTGACCTCACTGGTCCCGTCGATCTCGCCGCCCGGGCCTCATGCTCCCGCCGACTGCTTCGGCGGCGGCACGGCCGGCTTGTTCAGCTCGAAGAACGTGTACGACAGCGTGATCGTCTTCACGTCTTTCGGCAGCTTCGGGTCGATCACGAACACTACCGGCATGCGCTTCGTCTCGTTCGCCTTCAAGGTTTGCTGCGTGAAACAGAAGCACTCGATCTTGCGGAAGTACTCGGTTGCCTGCTTCGGCGCGTAGCTCGGAATGGCCTGCGCGTCGATCGTGCGTCCTTCGTTGTTCGAAATGTCGTACATCACCGTCATGACTTCGCCCGGGTGCACGTCGAGGCTCGTCTGCTCCGGCTTGAAGCGGAGCAGCCCGCGTGCGTTCGCGTCGAACTCCACCGAGATCGTGCGCGTCATGTCCACCTGCGTGTTGCGCGCCTCGCGCGCCGTGGCGTCGCGCTGCACGAGGTTGTTGATGCCGGTGACCAGGCAGATCGCGCGGTACATCGGCACCAGCGCGAAGCCAAAGCCGAACATCAGCAACGCCACGACGACGAGCTTGATGAGCATCGACCGGTTGAATGCGCGATCACTTTCAGCTTGCGTGGACATCGAACTTCCTCGAACTGTCTGCCGGCAAACGCCTTCGCGTCAGTGGCCGGGGAAATACACCTGCTTGACGACGGCAGCCACAAAGAAGCCGACGACGACGGCCAGCAAGATCAGGCCGAGCCGCAGATTGCCCGCGCGGATTTCCGCAGGCGTGCGTCTCTTTTGTGGATCCCGGGTCATGCGTTCAGCGCGGTTGGCCGCGGCTTCTCCCTGCATCGTGAATTGCCTCTCGTGCATCGGTCGATGACGACCGCGGACTTCGCTCGCGTCCGGCTGCGCGCAGCCGGACGCTACAGGTCAACGGCTCATTCGACCGTCGGCGGATTCTCGAACGTGTGGAACGGCGCCGGGCTCGGCACGGTCCACTCGAGGCCCGTCGCGCCGTCCCATGGCTTGTCGCTGGCCTTCTCCAGTTCGCCGCCGCCGCGATAGGCGGGCAGCGCCACCGCGAACAGGAAGTACACCTGAGAAAGTCCGAAGCCGAAGGCGCCGATCGTGATCACCTGGTTCCAGTCGGTGAACTGGGCCGGGTAGTCGGCATAGCGGCGCGGCATCCCGGCGAGGCCGACGAAGTGCATCGGCAGGAACGCGAGGTTGAAGAAGATGAGCGAGCACCAGAAGTGGATCTTGCCGCGCATCTCGTTGTACATCCAGCCGGTCCATTTTGGCGCCCAGTAGTACCACCCAGCGAATAGCGCGAATAATGACCCCGCCACCAGCACGTAATGGAAGTGCGCCACCACGAAGTAAGTACCGTGATACTGGATGTCGAGCGGCGCCATGGCGAGCATCAGGCCCGAGAGACCGCCGAACGTGAACACGATCAGGAAGCCCACCGCAAACAGCATCGGCGTTTCGAAGGTGAGCGAGCCGCGCCACATCGTGGCGACCCAGTTGAACACCTTCACGCCCGTGGGCACGGCGATCAGCATGGTCGCGTACATGAAGAAGAGCTGGCCCGTGACCGGCATGCCGGTCGCGAACATGTGGTGCGCCCAGACCATGAACGAGAGAATCGCGATCGAAGCCGTGGCGTACACCATCGAGCTATAGCCGAACAGCGGCTTGCGCGAGAACGCCGGAATCACCTGCGAGACGATCCCGAACGCCGGCAAGATCATGATGTAGACCTCGGGGTGCCCGAAGAACCAGAAGATGTGCTGGTACATGACCGGGTCGCCGCCGCCCGCTGCGTTGAAGAAGCTCGTGCCGAAGTGGCGGTCGAACAGCAGCATCGTGATCGCGCCCGCGAGCACCGGCATCACGGCGATCAGCAGGTACGCGGTGATGAGCCACGTCCACACGAACATCGGCATCTTCATGAGCGTCATGCCCGGCGCGCGCAGGTTCAGGATCGTCACGACGATGTTGATGCCGCCCATGATCGACGAGGCGCCCATGATGTGCACCGCGAAGATCGCGAAGTCCATGCCCGGGCCCATCTGCGTGGAGAGCGGCGCGTAGAGCGTCCAGCCCGCGGCGGTCGCACCGCCCGGCGAAAAGAACGAGCCGACCAGCAGACACGCGGCGGCCGGCAGCAGCCAGAAGCTGAAGTTGTTCATGCGCGCGAACGCCATGTCCGAGGCGCCGATCTGCAGCGGAATCATCCAGTTCGCGAAGCCCACAAACGCCGGCATGATCGCGCCGAACACCATGATGAGGCCGTGCATCGTGGTGAGCTGGTTGAAGAACTCGGGGCGCATGATCTGCATGCCCGGCTCGAACAGCTCCGCGCGAATGGCGAGCGCCATGACGCCGCCCGACAGGAACATCACGAACGAGAAGAGCAGATACAGCGTTCCGATGTCCTTGTGGTTCGTCGCCAGCAGCCAGCGCCGCCAGCCGTGAGGCGTGGCGTGCGCGTGGTCGCCGTGCACGTGGCCGTGCCCCCCAACTACATCGTGTCCGATGCTAGACATGACTATCTCCTGTCGGTCCGGATCTGGCGCTTTCGCGCCTGACTCCTGCCCCATGCAATTGAGTTGCGGAAGCGAATTGCGTTGTGTCTCTTGCTGCAGCGTTTGCCTGCTTTGTTATGTGCTCGCGCAGCGCTTGTCGTGCGTCTCCTGCTGCCTGCCGTACTTTCGCCCGGCCCTGTCAGGCCGCCGCGCTGATCTCCACCCGGCGCGCTTCCTTCGCGTTCGCGCCGCCCGTGATCGTTTCCGGCTTCTTCAGAATGATGTGGTCTTCGGCGATGCCGGCCGCCTTCAGCGCGTCGCGCACTGCCTGCGCGCGGCGTTTGGCGAGGTCGGCGTTCGTGTTGGCGTTTCCGCTCGAATCGGTGTAGCCCGAGAGCGTGAACTTCGCGTCGGGGTGTGCCTTCGCGTAGTCGGCAGCGGCCTGGATGGCGTCCTTCGCGTCGGCAGGCAGCGTGCTCTTGCCCACTTCGAAGTAGACGCTTGCCGGCAGTGCAGCCGTTGACTGCGCCGCGCCCGACGCCTGCTCGGCGCCGCTTGCCGCCGTCGTGCCGCTCGCAGCACCCGCTTCGGTGGCGCCGCTTGCCGCGCCCGCCTCTTGCGCGCCGCTCGCTGCGGTCGCGCCCGCTGCGGCGGTATGGTCGCCGCCCTCGGGCATCTTGCCGTTACGTGCGTCGGCCACCTGGCGCGGCTGCAGAATATCGCCGGTATGGTTGCCCCACGTATTGCGCTCGAACGTGATGACCGAGGCGATCTCGACGTCGTTGAGCGTGGGCGCCCACGAAGGCATGGCGTTCTTGCCCTTCAGGACGATGCTCACGTGTTCGGCGAGCGGGCCGTTGGCGACCTTGCTGCCGTCGAGCGCCGGGAACGCGCCCGCGCCCTTGCCGGTGGGCTGGTGGCACACCGCGCAGGTCGACGTGTACACCTTCTCGCCGCGCTCCTTCAGTTCGGCCAGCGTGTAGGTCTTGTTCGGGTCGTCGTTGGCGGCGGCCATCTTCGCCTTTTGCGTCTGCACCCACTTCGCATAGTCGTCGTCGGACAGCACTTCGACCACGACCGGCATGAACGCGTGCTCCTTGCCGCACAGCTCCGTGCAGAAGCCGCGCCAGGTGCCGACCTTCTCGGCCTTGAACCACGTGTCGCGCACGAAGCCCGGGATCGCGTCCTGCTTCACGCCGAACGCGGGCACGTACCACGAGTGCACGACGTCGTTGGCCGTCGTGATGATGCGGATCTTCTTGTTGACCGG
>Ga0306920_100011166_pt1 | contig 12105 bp, 12 predicted proteins | sample flu12Cox44000170_FD_204666 | JGI IMG/M metagenome (GOLD analysis project Ga0306920, IMG submission 204666) | Lab enrichment of tropical soil microbial communities from Luquillo Experimental Forest, Puerto Rico - flux4day.12C.oxic.44.000.170 (v2)... | ecosystem: Environmental > Terrestrial >...
CAATGTGGTGAAGGGCTGGCACGCCGCCGCGCATCAATGGATCGTCATCGCCGACAGCAATGTGCTGATGCCGCATGACTATATTCAGCGACTGTTGGCGAGCTGGCGCGACGACACAGGTCTCGTCGCGTCACCGCCGATCGGGTCTCATCCGGAAGGATTCTGGGCCGAAATCGAATGCGCATTCCTGAACACCTATCAGGCGCGGTGGCAATATATCGTCGATAGCCTTGGCAGGGGTTTTGCTCAGGGTAAGACGATGCTGTGGCGGCGCGCCGATCTCGATCGTGCGGGCGGCATCGAGGCGCTAGGCAAGGAGGTGGCCGAAGATGCGGCAGCGACCAAGATCGTGCGCGACGCGGGATTAAAGGTGCGGCTCATCGATCGGCCGCTGGCGCAGCCGCTTGGCCGCCGCGGTGCCTGCGAAATCTGGAATCGGCAACTGCGTTGGGCGCGGCTACGGCGCGCGAGCTTTTTTATCTATTTCCTGCCGGAGATTCTTTCGGGCGCCCTCCTTCCGATCGCCGTCGTTGGTGTATTGGCGAAAGCCTTCGACCTGCCCTTGGCGGTCTGCCTCGCTGGCTTCGGCATACTCTGGTACGGCAGCGAAATGCTGCTCGCTGTAGCCGCGGGCTGGCATGTCTCGCTGCTCTATCCGGTTTACGGATTTGTCCGCGATTTGATGTTGCCCGTACTGTTCTTCGGCGCGCTGCGCGGCAACGACTTCGTTTGGCGCGGCAATGAGATGCAAGTCGAGCGGATGCAGCCGCGCCTGATGGCAAAGGTCCGGCCGCGCATGCATGAACTGGCGGCGGGAAGCCGAAGGCGGCTGCGTGCGCTGCGCGCTCGAATGTCGTGACACGCGCGACAACCGCGGGCGCGCTTTGGCCTCATCTTAACTCATGCTGACTATTTCACGAGCGACCCGATCCGCGATCGATGCGACAGCGGTATGGTCGCCAGGAAAATTCGCCGCAATCCAAGCCTCTTCGGCGGCACGCAAGGCCGCCCCCAACGTCGGCCCCGCAGCAATGCCGCGCTGGATGAAGTCGGCGGCTTTGAGCGGAAACGCCGGCACCGTCCAAATTTCCGGCAAACGCGCGAGGGCTTGCCAGGCGGGATCGGCTACGCCCGCAGCCGAGCGCGACCACGCCAACAGCACCTGATCGCTGAAATGCCGCGGGCCGAGCCGATAGAGCAGCGCCCGCGCAAGTCTCTCGCCGGCCGCTGGCATGATGCGCCACCAGCCCTCGAGCGCGATGAGTTCTTGCGATTCCGCATTGGACAAACGCAGCCTTTGCGCGAGCCGCTCGCCATCTTCCCTGACCGCAACGCCGAGTGCGCCGAGCCGCCGCATCGCGTCGGCTTCAAGGCCGATTGCGGCCTCGATCTTCACCATGTTCTCGAAGCTTGCGAGAAGCGCCACCCCGCCGAGGACGCTGCCGAGCAGGCCCGTTTCAGCCATGATCGCAAGCGTCGGCGTGGCACGTGGCGCGAGTAAAAGTTTTATTAATTCCGCCCGCACCCGCTCGCGCGACAGCGATTCAATCCCGGCGCGCGCGCGGATACACGCATTGAGACCATCGGCGTCCGGCTCGCCCGCGCCATACCAGGCGTGAAAGCGGAAGAAACGCAGGATCCGCAGATAGTCTTCGGCGATCCGTTGCGCTGGATCACCGATGAAACGGACGCGGCGGAGGACGAGGTCGGCAAGGCCGCCGACATAATCATGCACCTTGCCGTCCTGCGATAGCGACAGCGCATTGATCGTAAAATCGCGTCGCTCGGCATCGGCCACCCAATCGCGGCCGAATAGGACTTTGGCCTTGCGGCCATACGTTTCCACGTCGCGCCGAAGCGTCGTCACTTCAAACGGCGCGCCATCGATGAGGACCGTAACCGTGCCGTGCTCGATTCCGGTGGGAACGGCCTTCCAGCCAGCGGTGTCGACGCGGCGCAAGACTTCGTCCGGTATGGCAGTGGTCGCAATGTCGATCTCATTCACGGCCAGACCGAGCAGCGCATTGCGGACGGCGCCACCTACAATGCGCGCCTCCTCGCCATCGCGATCGAGCGCCGCAAGCAGGCGCGCGGCTGGGGCGCGCAGGAGCGACGCCGCATCGCCGAGCGGCGCTCGATCGGTCATCGGGTCGTCCCCGGCACGAGCTTGCCGTTTTCGATATGCGCCGGGACGTAAGCCGAGCCCGGCGGAGCACCGGAAAATTGCGCGAGCAGCAAAAAGCTACCCACGACGAGGACGAGAGCCGCGATCAAAAGACCGGCGAGACGCGGCATCGTCCAGGCCGAAGGTTGCAATAGTCCGGTGCGTGTCGCGACGAGAAAAGCGGCATAAATGGCGAACGGCGTAAGAAACAGTACGATCTCGGTAAGTATCGGCCGGATCATGCGGCGTAAACCCGTTCGTAGAGGTTCCGCAGAATACCCGCGGTGATGCCCCAAATGTATCGGTTCTCGAAAGGGATGGCGTAGTAATCGCGCGCAAGCCCGTTCCAATCGCGGGTCTTGCGCTGGTGGTTTGCCGGCGACATTAGAAATTTGAGCGGCACTTCGAACGTCTCGGTCACCTCCCGTGGATTGAGCGTCAGCGTGAAATCAGGCTTGACCCGCGCGACGGTCGGCAAAATGCGAAAGCCGGAGAATGTGAGGTAGAGATCGAGATAGCCGATAGGCTCTATGAGCGCCGCCGCGAGTCCGGTTTCCTCGCAGGTCTCGCGCACCGCCGCGGCGACCGGGTTCTTGTCCGCCGGATCGATCTTGCCGCCGGGAAAAGCCACCTGCCCGGCGTGGCTCGCGAGATCCGTCGTGCGCAGCGTCAACAAGACTGTCGGTTCGCTGCGGTCGATGACCGGGACGAGGACCGCTGCGGGCCTGGTGGCCCTGACACCCGCGCGTATCCACATTTCAGGATTGAGGTAGAGATCGCCTCGCGCCCCCTCGGCCGTCGGATCCATCAAGACCTTTGGCACTTCGAGCGTCAGTCGCGCCCGCGCACGATCGAAGAAATTTTCGATTGCGGCTGCTTCAAGCTTGTCGGCCTGCTCGCTCACGCGAAATCCTTCACCTGTTCGGCCGGCGCCATAGCGAAAAACACTCCCATCGATGACACGCCAAACACGGCTGTGCCGTCGATCTCGCGTTCCTCACCCAGATCCACAAGATCGAAGAATAGCGTCCGCGTCACCTTCGCCCACAGGCCGCGGCGAACGTGCAGATAGGGTTTCAATCCCCCGGTTCGAGCCTCAAGATCAAAGCGCAATGCGTGTCGTGGGCCGCAAACGACGCAATCGTCAACATTGGTTCGGAAATTGAGCACCTGTCCGCTGGGACCCTTTTCGACCATCAGCTCAACGGCAAGAAAGGGCGCGTCGTCGACGCGGATGCCGCACTTCTCCACCGGCGTTAGCAGGAAGTAGTCGTTGCCCTCGCGCTTGAGCACCGAAGCGAACAGCTTGACAAGCGCGGGCCGGCCAATTGGCGTCTTAAGATAAAACCAGGTGCCATCGGACGCGATCCGCATGTCCAAATTGCCGCAGAAAGGGGGATCCCATAGTTCGACCGGAGGTGCGCGCCGGCCAGTGCCTGCTAGCGCGCCCGTGATCGACTCCACGCCGATTTGCCCTTCCTTCGCCATTGTTTGCCTTGACTTTGGGGCCTCAGAAGCGTGCGGCAGCATGATTATTGCGGGTTCGCATTACCCAATCCATATCGAGGCTGTGTCAAACGCCCGTCGTGTTCCTGTGGCTTGCGAATCAGCGCAAAATCCGCGCGGGCAGACGGCGCAAATGTTGCATCTGGTGTGCCTAAACGGCTTAAGGATGAGCTGCCATTCGTCTGTGCATGTGGCACGGATCTGATCCGATACAAGACTTAAATTCAAGGAGTTGGCTATGCCCGTTGCCGGCGGAGAGGGGCTCGAGAAGATCGAAGACATGATCGTGCGGGCGGCTGAAACGACAGCCGCCCATGTGCGTGCGGCAAAGGCCGCGATCGCCACGGTGATATTCGGTCAAGACAAAGTCATCGAGCAAGCCCTCGTGACGATCCTTTCCGGTGGCCACGCGCTACTGCTTGGCGTGCCCGGCTTGGCGAAGACGAAGCTGGTCGACACCATGGGCACCGTGCTTGGTCTGGATGCGCGCCGCATTCAGTTCACGCCCGATCTCATGCCTTCCGACATTCTAGGGACGGAAGTTCTGGAGGAAACTCCGGCCGGCAAGCGCAATTTCCGTTTCATCTCCGGCCCGGTTTTCGCTCAGCTATTGATGGCCGACGAGATCAACCGGGCGAGCCCGCGCACTCAATCGGCGCTGCTGCAAGCGATGCAAGAACAACACGTCACGGTCGCGGGCACGCGTTACGATCTGCCCAAGCCGTTCCACGTCTTGGCGACGCAAAACCCGCTCGAGCAAGAAGGCACCTATCCGCTCCCTGAGGCACAGCTCGATCGCTTCCTGATGGAGATCGATGTCAGCTACCCGGATCGTGACGCCGAGCGAAAAATTCTGTTCGAAACGACCGGTTCGGAGGAGACGCGGCCCAAACCCGCGATGACCGCCGAAGATCTGATGGGCGCGCAGCGCCTGGTACGGAGACTTCCGGTCGGCGAATCCGTTGTCGAGGCGATCCTTGCCCTGGTGCGCTCGGCGCGTCCGGGGCCCGACGGCAGCGAACCGACGATCGCCTGGGGACCCAGCCCGCGCGCAAGCCAGTCATTGATGCTCGCGGTTCGCGCTCGCGCATTGCTTGACGGGCGGCTGGCGCCGTCGATCGACGATGTCATCGACCTCGCCGAGCCTATCCTCAAGCACCGCATGGCGCTTACCTTCGCGGCGCGCGCCGAAGGCCAAACCATCGAAGCCGTGATCGGCCGGCTCAAGGCTCGGATCGGATAGACGAATGGCGGCAGCGCCCACGTTCTCAAATCCGCGCCCCGGTCAGCGCACATTCCACGACGTTCCGGCCGTCAACCGGGCGGTCGGAGAGGGCCACACACTTGCCGCCAGCATGCCCCGCTTGATTCTTGAAGCGCGGCGCGTGGCGGCGACGGTGATCCATGGCCTGCATGGCCGGCGGCGCGCTGGGCCGGGCGAAAATTTCTGGCAGTACCGGCGCTTTGTCTCGGGCGAACCTGCGTCGCGCGTCGATTGGCGGCGCTCGGCCCGCGACGACCATCTTTATGTACGCGAGCAGGAATGGGAGGCGGCGCATACGGTGTGGATTTGGCCGGATCGCTCGCCGTCGATGCATTTCGTTTCCTCGCTCGCGCGGGACACGAAGCTTTATCGCACGCTGCTCATTGCGCTTGCGCTTGCGGAGGTCCTGGTCGAAGGCGGCGAGCGCGTCGGAATTCCGGCGCTGATGCGTCCCACCGGGAGCCGAAACGTCGTCGAGCGAATCGCGCAGGCCATTGCCGTCGATCGCAACGAGCGGCCCAGCCTGCCGCCGAATTTCGCGCCCTCCCCGCTTGCCGAGGTCGTGTTGCTGTCTGACCTGTGGAGCGAGATCGGCGAGGTGAAGCGCACGATCACTCAGCTTTCCGGTAGTGGCAGCCAAGGCCACGTCGTGCAGATCGTCGATCCCGCTGAAGAGACCTTCCCCTATCGGGGCCGGATCGAATTCGTCGAGCCGGAAGGCGGTGCACGCATCACCGCCGGCCGCGCCGAAAACTGGCGCGCCGATTACACCGCCGAGCTGGCGCGGCATCGCGCCGCAATCCGCAACGAAACCGATCGGCTCGGCTGGAGCTTTACCCTCCATCGAACCGACCGTGCGGCCACCGAGCTCCTGCTCGCTTTGCACGCCCGCATCGGCGCCGGTGCGGAACATGACTTGGCGCGGCCGCAGGCGTTGGGCAAATCGAGGGTGCCGGCATGATCGGCGATCTCCCGCTCGGCTTTGCCGAACCGCTGATGCTCACCGGGCTCCTGACATTGCCGGTACTCTGGTGGCTGTTGCGCTTGATCCCGCCGCGCCCCCGCCGCATCGATTTTCCGCCGACGCGGCTACTATTCGCGATCGTCCCCAAGGAGGAAACGCCGGCTCGCACGCCATGGTGGCTCACCTTGATGCGACTTGCGCTTGCCGCGCTGATTATCATTGCGGCGGCCGGTCCACTTTGGCATCCGCCGCTGGCGGCGACCAAGACCAACGCACCGCTCGCTATCCTCGTCGATGACGGCTGGGCGGCCGCTAGCACTTGGAACGCGCGCATCCGTACCGCCGACGACATCGTGATGCGAGCGGCGAATAATCGTCGTGCTGTCGCGCTGGTGCCACTCTCAGCGGGACCACGCGACATCTCCCTGGAAACCGCGGAGTCGGCGCAGGTGCGGCTGCAGCAGATGAAACCGGTGCCGTACAGCGTCGATCGCGCCGAGATTTTGCCGTCGCTTTCGCGGTTTGTGGCGAACAATCAAGACGTCGAACTCGTCTGGCTGTCCGACGGCGTCGATCTCGGCAAAGGCGCGGAATTCGTCAAGAGCCTCCAACAAACGATCGGTCAGCACCTGATAACGATTGTCGCCGGCGGAATTCGGGAAGCGCGCGCGCTTACGGCCGCGGATAACGCCGCAGGCGCACTCACTGTCAAAGTTTTACGCGCGTCTGGCGGTGCCGGCGATTCCGGCATGGTGCGCGCGCTTGATCTCAAAGGTCTGCCGCTTGGCGAGGCGGCATTCACCTTCAAAGCCGCCGATCGTGAAGCCGAGGCTCGTTTCGACCTGCCCGTCGAATTGCGCAACGATATCGCGCGCCTTGAGATCGCCGACGAACGCTCCGCCGGCGCGGTTCAACTTCTCGACAAGCGCTGGCGCCGCCGCACCGTGGGTATCGTCTCGGGAGCGAATGCCGACGTGTCGGAGCCGCTCTTGTCGTCCAGCTATTATGTGCAACGCGCGCTTGAGCCTTTCGCTGACGTCCGGCTAGCGCAGGGCGAGTCGCCGGCCAATGCGGTCACGCATTTCCTCGATCAGAATTTGCCGATGTTGATCCTGACCGACGTCGGCAATGTCGGCGATGCGCACGACCGGCTTGCGCATTGGATTGAGGAAGGCGGCGTTTTGGTGCGATTTGCGGGGCCGCGGCTCGCCGCCTCGGAGGACGATCTCGTTCCGGTCAAATTGCGCCGGGGTGGCCGTATCCTCGGTGGCAGCCTGAGCTGGGATAAGCCCCAGCCGCTCGCGGCCTTCTCGCGCGACAGCCCATTTAACGGCATGACGGTGCCCAATGACGTTACCGTCAGCCGGCAAGTGCTCGCCGAGCCCGAAGCGACGCTGAGCGACAATAGTTGGGCCACGCTTGCCGACGGCACGCCGCTGGTCACCGCGGCACGGCGCGGAAAAGGTTTGATCGTGCTGTTCCACGTGACCGGAGACACCCGCTGGTCGGACCTGCCGCTTTCCGGCACCTTCGTGGAAATGCTCAAACGCGTTGTCGCGCTCGCCGGCACGACAATCGTTGCGGAAAACGGCAACGCACCGGCGAAGAATGTGCGCGCCATGGTCGCCCCGAGCCACACGCTCGACGGTTTCGGGAGTTTTGCCTCGCCGCCGCCGACGGCGCGGCCGGTGCCGGCGGACTTCGCAGGCAGCGCCAGCGCCGACCATCCGCCGGGATTCTACGGGCCGCCCGAAGGCCTTCTCGCGGTGAACACGCTGGCCGCCACTGACCGCATCGCGCCGCTTGATTTTTCGCCGCTCGCTAATGCGAGCCATAAAATCTATCGAACGACCGAGCCGCTGGATTTGCGCGGCCCAATTCTGCTTGCCGTGCTCGCTCTGTTGCTGCTCGATTCGCTCGTGGTTTTAGTCCTCGGTGGCGGGATTGCGCGGCTCATGCCGCGCCGATCGCACGCCGCAGCGGCATCCATCTTGTTAATCGGTGTTCTCGTGATAACGCTGATAAGCGCCAAGGCGCAAGAAGAAGCGCCAAACCCAAATGTGCCGCAGCCGGCGCTCGAAACCAAACTCGCCTATGTCGTCACGGGAAACGCCGACGTGGATGCGGTCAGCAAAGCCGGGCTTGCGGGCCTTACGCTATTCCTCGCGCAACGCACTGCGCTCGAACCCGGTGATCCGATCGGTCTGGATATCACTCGCGACGAGCTCGCGTTCTATCCGCTGATTTATTGGCCGATCGTACCGGGCGCGGCGCTGCCTTCCGATGCCGCACTCAAGCGCATCGATGCCTATATGAAAGACGGCGGCACCGTGCTGTTCGACACGCGCGATGCCGTGGTGGCGCCGCCGGGCCAGGGCGGGGAAACGCGCAGTCCGGGAATGTTCGAGCTTCGCAAGATCCTGTCGTCGCTTGACATTCCCGAGCTCGAGCCGGTTCCTCGCGATCATGTCCTGACCAAGACGTTTTTTCTTCTGCGTGACTTTCCCGGACGCTTCGACACCGGTCAGTTGTGGGTCGAGGCTCTGCCGTCGGAAGACAGCGAGGAGGCCTCGGGGCGCCCTGCCCGTGGTGGCGACGGCGTGTCTTCGATCATCATAACGTCAAACGACTTTGCCGGTGCATGGGCGACGAGGCCCGACGGACAGCCGCTATTGCCGATGGTTGAAGGCGAGCCGCGCCAGCGCGAACTCGCATTCCGCGCCGGCGTGAACATCGTGATGTACACCCTGACCGGCAACTACAAAGCCGACCAGGTGCACGTGCCGGCGCTCCTCGAGCGGTTGGGCCAATAGGCTTCGGAAACAGGAGAGAATCGTGAATCTCGGCGTTGCGTTCGCTCCTCTCGTCGGAACCGAAGTTCTGTGGGCTGCGATCGCCGTGGCGTTTCTGTTCGCGCTGCCGCTTTTCTTCTCGCGACGCCGCGGCGCCGTGGTGCGAGCCCTCGCACTGGCGCTCATCGTCTTGGCGCTCGCCAATCCCTCGTTCACCCGCGAGGATCGCGATCCGCTGAGCTCGGTCGCCGTCGTCGTGGTCGACAAGAGTCCCAGCCAGAATTTCGGCGATCGCACGCAACAGACCGAGGCGGCTCGCGCAAAGGTCGTCGAGCAGCTGCATCGGATTGCTGGCCTCGACGTGCGCGTAGTGGAAGCCGGCCAAGCGGACGGTGAAACCGACGGCACGCGGTTGTTCACCGCGCTCGGTTCGGAACTCGCGGATGTGCCGTCCGACCGCATTGCCGGCGTCATCATGATTACCGACGGCCGCGTGCACGACGTGCCGGCAGAAGCCGGCTCGCTCGGCTTTGCCGCGCCGGTTCATGCGCTCGTCTCCGGACATCCGAACGAACGCGATCGCCGCGTCGCGCTAATCGCTGCGCCGCGTTTCGGCATCGTCGGTCAGCCGCAAACCATCACCTACCGTATCGAGGACCAGGGCTCCACCGACAGAACCGCACTGGTCACCGTGCGCCGCGATGGTGATGTCATCGATACGCGCAACGTGCCTGTCGGCGTTCGGCAGGACGTTACGATTCCAATTCCACATGGCGGCCCGAACATCGTGGAGATCGAGGCCTCGCCGCTAGACAATGAACTTACCCAGGTCAACAATCGCGCTGTCGTAACTATCGACGGCGTGCGCGACAAGTTGCGCGTCCTGCTCGTCTCCGGCGAGCCTCATGCCGGTGAACGGACCTGGCGCAATCTGCTCAAGTCCGATCCGTCGGTCGACCTCGTCCATTTCACCATCTTGCGGCCGCCGGAGAAGCAGGACGGCACGCCGATCAACGAACTGTCCTTGATCGCTTTTCCGACGCGCGAGCTGTTTCAGCAAAAGATCGACGATTTCCAGCTGATCATTTTCGATCGCTACGCGCGCCAGGGCGTCCTGCCGATCATCTATTTCGACAACATCACGCGCTATGTACGTGACGGCGGCGCAGTTCTAGTGGCTGCCGGGCCCGATTACGCGAGCCCGACAAGCATTTGGCGCACGCCACTCGACGCCATCTTGCCGGCGGAGCCGAGCGGCAGCGTCTCTGACGAGGCATTTCGGCCGACGCTAACCGAACTCGGTCAGCGCCATCCGGTGACGCGCGGGATCGATGGGTCCCAAGACAATCCCCCGCATTGGAGCGAATGGTTTCGCATCGTCGACACGGGCAACGCCACCGGCACAACGGTCATGCAAGGGCCGGACGAAAAGCCTTTGCTCGTGCTTTCCCACGAGGGAGAAGGCCGCGTCGCCCTGCTGCTGTCCGATCATATCTGGCTGTGGGCGCGAGGCTTCGAGGGCGGAGGTCCGCATCTTGATCTGTTGCGCCGGCTCTCCCATTGGCTGATGAAGGAACCCGACCTTGAAGAAGAGGCGTTGCGCCTCACCCTCAACGGCCACGATCTTTTGGTGCGACGGCAAACCATGGCCGACGAGGTCTCGGATGTGACGCTGACCTCGCCCTCGGGCGCCACGCGTGCGCTCAAGCTGCAATCCATCAAGCCCGGCGTGTGGGAATCGAGCGTGCCGGCGAATGAGCTCGGTCTATGGCGCGCTACCGACGGCAAGCTCAACGCGCTGGTCAATATCGGGCCGGCCAATCCGCGCGAATATGCCGAAGTGACATCGACCACGGACGTGCTGGCGCCGCTCGCCAACGCGACCGGTGGCGATGCGCGGCGGCTTGACAACGGCAATGGATTGAACGTGCCTCGCATCATCGCCGTACGCTCGGGCGATTCGTATAAGGGCGACGACTGGGTCGGCCTGAAAATGCGCAACGCCAGCGTCGTGCGCGGTATCGGAGTGCTGCCGATCTTCGGCGGCCTGCTCGGCCTGTTACTGCTGCTCGGGAGTGTCGCCGGCGCCTGGGTCCGCGAAGGACGCTAGTGTGCTCAATCCGGCCGGATGGGGCCCGAAACGCTCTCAAAGGCGCCCTCGGACAATTCGGCCACCAAGAGCCGCGCCGGATCGACCGGCCCTGGCATGATGGCACGCCCCTTCGGAATGCGCTTGAAGCCGCATTTGCCGTAATACGGTTCGTCGCCGACCAGGATGACGAGCCGGTGGCCCTTTTGGGCGGCCGCCTTGAGCGCCCGCTCGATCAAGGCTTGGCCTAACCCGCGCTCGCGGAATGCCGGCTCTACGGTCAGAGGCCCAAGCAGAAGCGCCTTGCTCTCCCCGATGCGAATGGGAGAGAGCCACACCGAACCGACCAGCAAAGCGCCGATCCGCGCCGTGAAGGACAGGTCGCGGATGCGATCGGCTTGTTCGCGCAGACGGTAGGCGGTTTTGGCGTAGCGCCCCGGACCGAACACGCGTTCGTGCAGGCGTTCAATCGCCACCGCATCGTCGGGCGTTTCCGGCCGGATGCTTACCGAAATGTCGTTCATCGCGTCGCCGCGTACCACCTCGTTCAACAAAGGTCCAGGCGGGCTCATTTACAGGAAATCCGATGCACTATCGCCAACCCCGATAATGATTAAATTGAACGGATCATCCAGTGGAGAAAAATAATGGGTTTGCTCGTCAACGGCGCCTGGCAAGAGGACATTTCCCGCACCAAAGAAGGCCGGTTTATCAGTTCGGCCCGGTACGTTGATTTTGCCAAAGAATTCGGCTCCATGTTGCATCCTTGTTGCAAGCACGAGCCAACCATGGTCTTCGGGGCTCGTTGCTTGCAGGATTAAATTCCTAGGCGCATACAGGGCGGCATGCTCGCCTTGAACGACAAGCAGCTTGAGCTCGTCATGACTGCGGCCAGGGGGCTGGAGCCGGGAGAGAAGCGATCGCTATTCCTTGAGCGCGTCGCCGCCAAGCTTGAGCTCCGGGGCTCTCGCTTTTCCGACGTCGACCTCGAGACCGCGATCCGGCTGGCCCTCACGGGATTGATCCAATCGGCGGCATAGACCAAACCCAAGGGGAGACTTCCCGATGGGCCAAAACTCGGCCGACTACCTCGCCACCACCGCCGCTCGAGACGAGCCCGAAATCATCGATCAGGACATGACTCGCGGCGACATTATCGCCGCGCTCGAGCGCCTCAAGTTCAGAGGCATGCCTCGCACTGTGCAGCTTGATAGACCGGTCCGCGATTTCTTGGTTTCGGCGTTGCGCCGGAAGGCTTAGCGCGCAGTGACCGGTCGCCGCTCCCCGCCGCACAACGGCTTCGGGCTTTTTGACCCGAATCAAATC
>Ga0306920_100011168_pt1 | contig 12103 bp, 12 predicted proteins | sample flu12Cox44000170_FD_204666 | JGI IMG/M metagenome (GOLD analysis project Ga0306920, IMG submission 204666) | Lab enrichment of tropical soil microbial communities from Luquillo Experimental Forest, Puerto Rico - flux4day.12C.oxic.44.000.170 (v2)... | ecosystem: Environmental > Terrestrial >...
CATCGAGCGTCTGCGGGTACACCGAAGCGGCCACGAAGAACTGCGCCGGTCCGACGACGGCGTCGATCCGCTTCGACTGCACGCGATGCAGCATCGTCATCGCCTCGGCCGCCGCGGTCGCCTCGTCGAGCAGCGACGCGTTCGCCACCTGCATCCCGGTCAGATCGCGCACCATCGTCTGGAAATTCAGGAGGGATTCGAGGCGCCCCTGCGCGATCTCGGCCTGATACGGCGTATATGGCGTGTACCAGCCCGGGTTCTCGAGCACGTTGCGGAGGATGACGCTCGGCGTGATGCAGTCGTAGTAGCCGAACCCGATGTACGAACGAAAGACCTGGTTGCGGGCCGCCAGATTGCGGAGGTCGCGCAGGAACTGGTACTCGCTCTTCCCTTCCGGAACGTTCAGCGGCTGCTTCAGTCGAATGCGTGCGGGAATCGCCTCGTCGATCAGCGCATCCAGCGAGGACGCGCCGACGATCTTCAACATCTCGTCGCGTTCTGTTTCGTCGGGACCGATGTGGCGGGACTGAAATCGTTCGGCGTCAAACATCTACTTGATCAGGTCCTGATACTGTTTCGCATCGAGAAGCGCGCCGGCCTCGCCGGGGTTCGTCAACTTGATCGAGATCATCCAGCTGCCGTGCGGATCCGAGTTGACGGTTTCGGGTTTGTCCTTGAGCGGCGCGTTGACTTCGACGACCTCGCCGGTGACGGGCGAATAGAGCTCCGAGACGGCCTTCACCGACTCGATCGTGCCGAACGACTGGCCTTGTTTGAGCTTCGCGCCGATTTCGGGCAGCTCGACGTACACCACGTCCCCGAGCTGCTGCTGGGCGTAATCGGTGATGCCGACTTTGCCGCGATCGCCGGCGAGATCGATCCACTCGTGATCTTTCGTGTACTTGTAGCCGGCAGGATACGCAGCAGCCATCACTTTGGCCTCTTGTAGAAGGGCATCGGCACGACGCGGGCGCGCGTGCGGCGGCCGCGGATGTCGACGTCGAACTCGGTGTCCGGCGCCGTGTATTCGATCGGCAGATATGCCATGCCGAGGGCTTTTTTCAGGAACGGCGTCTGCGTGCCGCTCGTGACGACTCCGGCCTTCGCGTCGCCGACGTACGCCTCGTAGCCGTGGCGCGCGATTCCGCGATCGAGCATCTCGAAGCCGACGATCCTGCGCGTGACGCCGCTCGCCTTCTGCGCGCGCAGCGCGCTGGCGCCGATGAAATCGTCTTTCTTCCAGCCGACGATCCAGTTCAGATCCGCTTCCAGCGCCGTCGTCGTGCTGTCGATGTCGTTGCCGTACAGGCGCATCGACGCCTCGAGGCGCAGCGTATCGCGCGCGCCGAGGCCAGAGGGAACGACGTCGGCGGATTTGCCGGCGTCGAGCAGCGCCAGCCACACGCGGTCCGCGGACTGCGGCGGAACGAAGATCTCGAATCCGTCCTCGCCGGTGTAGCCGGTACGGGAGATCGTCGCGCGGACGTTGGCGACTTCGCCGTGCGCGAACCAGTAGTACTTGATGGAGTCGAGGTCGACGCCGGTCAGCGGCTGCAGGACCGATTGCGCGGCGGGACCCTGAATCGCGAGGAGCGCGTATCGAGAGCTCGCGTCCACGGCGACTGCGTCGCCAGCAGGCTTGATGTGCTCGGCAATCCACGCGTAGTCGCCGGCGATGTCGCCGGCGTTGACGACGAGGAGGAAGTGCGCGGGCGCGAGCCGGTAGACGAGCAGGTCGTCGACGAACGTGCCCTGCGGCGTCAAGAGTCCTGAGTACTGGGCCTGCCCGACCTGCAGCTTGCTCGCGTCGTTGGACGAGATGCGCTGGACGGCGGCGAGCGCGTCCTTGCCGGCGATTTCGATCTCGCCCATATGGCTGACGTCGAAGATGCCGGCGCGCGTGCGGACGGCCGTGTGCTCCTGAACGATCCCCGAGTACTCGACGGGCATGTCCCAGCCGCCGAACGGGACCATCTTCGCGCCCGATGCGCGGTGGCGAGCGTTGAGCGGCGTTTTCTTGAGTGGAGCTTCGGTGGCCTGTTCCATTGAGCGGTGCGCCGATGTAGGCGGAACAGGTAACGGTACTACTAGCGAGTGCTGTCTGACAATCCGGGCGTCGACAAGGTTCCCGGGCGCACGTAGACTCGGTACATGTCCTCGGTGCGGGATACGCCAGCCGACCATCCGTTTCGAATCCTCCTCGCGGAGCCGCAGCGAAGCCGCTTGGCCGCGATGCGACACTCGGTCAGATCCGTCGCCCTCGCATACGGGTGCTCGAACTTCGAATCAGCGGAGCGCCGGCTCCGAGCGGTAGCGCCAAATCTCCTCGTGACGAATCTTCGGCTCGGCGCTGGGCCCGACCTCCAACTCGTTCAGCTCACCGTGCCACCGACCCGCTGCGTGGTCTATATGGTTCCGCCCGACCTGGGCGTCCTCCGCGAAGCGCAGGAGATGGGCGCGTTTGTCGAAACCTGGCCCAGGGTGCCTGCGGCGCTGCCGGCATATGTCGGTGCGCAGCTGCCGCCGCGAGATCGACGTGACCTGCTTCGGGTGGATCGCCGGACGCTGCCGCGCGGCGGTCGACGCGCCGCGGACGGGAACGCCCTCGCGACCGTTATCTGACAATCCGGGCGTCGACGATCGGCGGCGGCCCGGCGGCGTCGACCAGAACAGTGGCCGGTTCCACGAGCGCCAGACGGCCGTCACATTCCGCATCCAGCGACCACTGACCCGCTTCCGGCAGGTCCAGCCAATGGACGATCCCCATGACCCCCGCCTCGCGGACAACCGACAGCCCGAGCATGCCGGCCGGGCCGACGGCAGACAGGACGCACCCCGACGCGGCGGCGACGCGGATGGTCAGCCGTCGCGCCTCTGACAGCGAGATGTCGCCAAGCTCGATATCGCCCCGCCCGGAGCGGCCGGGCAACGGAACCCGAACAGAACGTCCGTCGGGCGCGACAACTTGGACGACGCCGGAGGCGATCGGTGGGAGCGTCAGGACGAAACGCCCGTCGACGCCAGTCACCACGTCAAGCGACGCGAGGTCGCGAGCGTCGGATGCGGCGATGAACTGTTGGGGATCGGGGACGAGCCGCACGCGCGCGCTGCTGACCGGCATGCGTTGGCTGAGGACGCGTCCCCGTGCGCGCGACGGGGGCGTGAGGCGGAGCGTCACCGGTCGGCCAGCGGACGGCACGACCATGCGCGTGCGCCCGCGGGTCGCGTCCGTAATGCTGACTACAAACGGTCCTTCGCCCAGGTGGGTAAACGCGAACGAGCCATCCGTGCCCGTCGTGACGAGGCCAACGCGAACCATCGGCCGCTCGAGCAGCCGATCGTCGTCCGACGAGCGCGGCGGTTGAAGCAGCTCGAAGAGCTCGACGTCAGTGGCGTCGACATCGTCGCCGCGGGCATCCTCGACGCGGCCGATCAGGACGGATGCGAGCGCGGGCGCGACGAGCAGCGGCACCTCGACATTGCCGTCGCGGAGCGACGAAATCGGCACGCGTGTGACGGCGAACTCGCCGCCGTCGACGACCACGAAGGCGTCAGCGTCGGTGTCGTTCCCCGCGACCCAGAAGAGGCCAGGTGCCACGGGCAGCACGTCCACGGCGGCGTCGATCGTGGCGGTCAGCCGAGTCGTGTTCGCTCGAATCCGCGATCGCTCCGGCGACCAGACCGATGCCTTCGCACGTGCTAAATCGGTATCCGAAACGGCCCCTCGTTGAATCGCGACAGCACGGCCCCATGACCGGAACGCCGAGATTGCCGCACCGGGTTGACCGGTGATGGCGAAGGCGATGCCGTTCGCGCCCAGAATGACGACGATGCCGCGTGCGCCATCCGGAATGCCGCCGCAGAACCATTCCGCGGCGCTGACGCCGCACGTGACCGTTTCGGCCGGCGCGTCGGCGATCCACACGACACGGGCCGGCGCGGCCAACTCCAGGGGAATGGCGCCTGTGAGCACGGCGAGCATCGCCGCTGCAATCACCGGTGTCCTCCCGACGTTTCGGCTGAATTGGCGCGCGAGCGGTCGTACGCGTCGAGCAGCGACGCGACGCGTTCGTCGGGAGACACATCAGCGGGACACACGACCGATGCCGTGATCCGCCCGTTCGACAGGAAGAGACATCGGTCGCAAATCGAGGCGAGCTCGTGCATGCGATGCGATGAAACGAGTACGGCGGCGCCGCCGGCACGCCGGCGAATCAGCTGATCCGACAGCCAGCGGCTCGCGTCGGGATCCAGGCTCTCCCACGGCTCGTCCAGCAGCAGCAACTCCGTGGAGGGCGATGAGAGCGCGGTTTCCAGACCTATCCGTTGGCGCGTGCCGCGCGACAAGACGCCGAACGATCGGCGCGGCGCGAGGCGGCTCCACGGGCCGTTCCACAGCTCGGCCCAACGACGGGCTGAGACGTCGGCCGGCAGCGTCTGTTCCCCACCGAAATATGCGATGGCGTGCGCGGGTGGCCCCGACACCTCGCCGGCGGTCGGGAGGATCAGACCGGCCGCGACTCGCAAAGCCGTCGTCTTGCCCGCGCCATTCGGGCCGACCAGGCCGACCAGTTCCGCAGCGAAGAGCATCGCCGTGACGTCGGTCAATGCCGTGTGCCGACCGAAGCGCTTTGACACGTGCGTCATCGAGGCGACCGGTGTCACGGCTGCACCAGTGCGGCTTCGCTCAATCGAATCGCGGATGCGCCGAGGATCCATGCGAGCGCCGTGGCAGCGCCCATCAGGGTGAGCATCGCGCCGCTGACGCCACCGGGATCGATGACGAGAAAGGGAGGCACTGCGAGCGCGGTCAGAATCGATCGTGCCATGTCGCCGGCAGAAGGCGGATGCGCGATGAACGATGCGCGCAGGGTCGCCAGCGTTCCCATGACGTTCAACGCGAAGATGGTCGTCAGCCAGATCAGCGCACCGCTCAAACGTCCGAAGACCGCGCTGAGGGCCCAGCCGACCGTTGACGTGTACACGAGCAACACGACGGTGGCCGGCACCAGCGTGGACGGCAACTGCCTCGGATGACCGAAGAGTTCGACGGTCGCAAGCACCAGCCACACGACCCAACCGGCCGCGTTGGACACCATCCAATGCGCTCCCGCAACCTTCCAGCGACTCGGCCAGGCCACGAGCAGCGGATCGAAGTGTCCCGAACGCAGGCGGGCGCGGAAGCCGGTGGACGCGGCAAACAACTGTAGAAAGATGGCGATCGCCAGCACCTGCCCGAAGGCAGCGGGCGCCAGCCACTCGAGATAGGCCCCGTATCCGACAAGAACTGCCGCGACGGTCCAGGTGCCCCAGGACGGACCTGCGACCACAAACAGGAATCGAATCGGTGAAGGTCTCATGGCGCCACCGTCACCTGCATCAGCGACCCCTCGACGGTGAGCAGCCGGCAGCCGTCATCCGTTGCGGACAGCACCAGCCGCGCTGCCGGCTTCAGTTCGAGCGCCGCACGCGCATTCGACCGGTCATCGCGGAACAACAGCGTCGTGCCGACCAGGCTCCCACCGTTCGAATCCCGTCCTGCCACCAGCAGCCAGGTGGAATGCGCCGCCAGCGCGACGTCATGCAGCGGACGAACTCCGTCGATTCTGCGAACTTCCCGTCCGTCGGACACGGCAATCAGTGCGTCTTCGGCGAACCAGCAGGGCAACCAGCCGTCGACGCCAATGCCGCACGAGACGAGGTTTTGCGCAACCTCCAGTTCCCGCGAGGCGCGGGCTCGTTGGATCAGACCGGGCCACGTTTGCACCAGCGACGGTCGGCGCGGCGGAGCCGAAAGCAGCGCGGACGTACCGGGTCCGACGGGCAGTTGCTGGAACAACACGCGATTCCCTGCTCCGAAAAGCGCCACGCGCGGCAGCGCGACGGGGATCCGCTCGTGCGCACGCCCTTCGGCATCCAAGCGCACGAGCGATCGCGCCGCCGCGAGAGTCCAGAGCGTACCCTCTTCCAACGCCGCGAGTCCCCAAGGTCGGTCCTCCCTCGCGAGCCCCACGATTGGGTGCACGGCCACGCTCGCACGAGGCTCGGCGATGTCGATCAAGACGAGCCGGTCGGTCAGCAGCCACGTCCGGTCGCGCACGTGCGCGCGGCCGACGATCAGGCCTGCCGGTACGGTTCCCGTGTGCTCGATTCGACCGATCGCCAGTACCGGCGTCGCCGCGCCCATTCGGCATACGAACAGTGCCGCTGCCGCAACGGACGCGAGGACGATCAGGCGCCATGACATATCCCACTCCATCTGACGTGCCGGACGGACGCCGAGCGCCCGTCCGGCATCCCGTCACCGACCGATGATCGCCCGCCGCGTGCAGTCGACGTAGGACAGCTCGCAGTCGGCGCCGATTGCCCACATCTGCCACCAGGTGTCCGCCAGCGCGGCCCGGAAATAGCAGATGCGCAGATCCTGATTGCAGGTCACGTCGGCGCGCGCCGGCGTACTGTGACCGAGCACCAACGCGAGCACGATCGCGATCGGCACTACTCGAAGCAGCTGTGTGATGGCGTTACGCATGCGACTCCTCCTCGACGTGTGACGAACGCGTGACCTCGCAGCCAGTGCTGCCCTGCTTCGTTCCCCACATCTCGCCGGAAGCTCCCGGCCATTCCCGAAGGTGCGACTTGAGCGTGTGGTAGCTGATTCCCAGCACGCGCGCGGCTTTGCGCCTGTTGCCGCCGCACTGATCGACCATCAGCCGGACATAGCGGCGTACCCACACTCGAAGCGAATCGTTACGAACGAGCGACGGCGCGATCGCCGTGGCGTGCCAGCCGCGAACCGCCGGCGGCAGGTCGTCGAGCTGAATCGCATCGGACTCGGCCAGCGTGACGACCCGCTCCATCACGCGTTCGAGCTCGCGCACGTTGCCGGGCCAGTCGTACGCGAGAAGGGCGTCGGCGACGACCGGCGTCAACCGAAGCGGCCGCGTGACTCGGTGTCGCGCCAGGAAGTACTCAGCCAGCTCGACGACGTCCGCCTTCCGTTCGCGCAGCGTGGGCACGCGGATGTCGACGCCGCTCAGTCGATAGAACAGGTCGGGCCTGAACAGCTGGCGCTCGACCAGGTCCGAGAGCCGCCGGTTCGTCGCGGCCACGATGCGGATGTCGACGCGATGCGTCCCGTTGCTGCCGACTCGCTCGATTGCCAAATCCTGAATTGTCCGCAGCAGCTTCGCCTGCGCTGACATCGACAGGTCGGAGACTTCGTCGAGAAAGAGCGTTCCGCCGTCGGCCGCCTCGAACTTTCCACGGCGGCCACGAACGCCGGTGGCCGTGCGTTCCTCGATTCCGAACAACTCGGCTTCGAGCAGCGTCTCGACGAGGGCGGCGCAGTTGATCGCGACGAACGGTCCCCCGCGGCGGCGGCTCAAATCGTGAATCTGGCGAGCGACCAGTTCCTTGCCGACACCGCTCTCGCCTTCGATGAGGATCGTGAAATCGGTGGCGGCCACGCGCTCGATCGCTGCGCGAAGCGTCTGCATCAACGGCGTCGTCCCGATCAACGGCGCCGCGCCGTCGCGCGGCGGCCGCACGACCGGAAACAGACCGTGACGCGCCATCTGCACCCGCAATCGCTCGACTTCGAGGACGAGCGCTCCGACGTGCGCGGCGGCGCCGAGCATCTGGAAATCCCATTCGCCCATGCGGCAGCCCGGATCGAATGTCGCTTCGAGGACGCCTTGCGAGACGCCGTCACCAGGCACCTCGAGGGCGACCGACTCGCTGCCGACGATGGCATCGCCTCGAGAGAGCCAGCGGCCGCCGGCGTCACGGAGCTGGATCGTCCGGGCCGGCACGACGCGACGCAGCATCTCCTCGAACGTGCCGCGGATCAGCGAAATGTCATGGCGACGGTCGAGCGCGCGCGACAACGTTCCGAGAAAATCCAAGAACGCCTGCCGCCGTTCGCGCTGCCGTGGACCGTGAGGTTCTGTCATCGCCGCGCTCCTTCGTTGTGTGGCGGCGCGAGAACCAAACGGAGTGCCAGCGCGCGTTTCGTCGGAATTGCCCGATGATTGCAGCGCGTCGCCGAAAAACGGCGCGACGTTAGACGGTGTCACGGGTAATCCGTTCTCGCGAGGCTCCGACGCGGATGGACCCGGAGGCGGGCACCTGATACCCTCCGTCGGCCGACAGCGGCAGACGACGATCGAAGACGATGGCACCGCGGTAGCAGACGGCCGGCCGGATTCGTACGACGGCGCATCGGACGACCTGTCCGCGAACGCTGATGTGCCGATGGTCGATGTCCATGTGCAACTCCACTTGAGCACCCGGCAGCAGTCGGAAATGTGTTTCGAGCAGCGTGCCGGCCGGGGAAACGTCGACGATTCGCGCGGAATGACCCGGTCGGATGCGTACCGACGCGATTCGGTAATCGGTGCCGCGGCAGCGGCGTGTGGCCCTGCGCTCTATTAGATGCGTCACCGGCGTCACAGCGGCCTCCACTTGCCCGTCGAGGCCTCGAACTTCATGACGCGTGTCTTGGCCGTGTCGCCGAACAGACGAACGACGTATTGCGCGCGCTGTCCCCGTATGTAGAGACTGCCGGTCGACGACGTGCCGTTCGCCGTGAACGTCGCGATGCTCGACGCGCCGAGCCGGATTGGGTCGGCGCCCGGCGGTGTGCCGCCAGCATCCGCTGGCGGCAGCGACGGCAGCGCGCCGAAATCGACGTTCGTGAATGTGTCCGACAGCTTCTCAGGCGGCATGAGTGGCCTGTCGATACCGCTGCGGATCTCGGTGCTGCGCACGCCGTTATTGTTTCCGTCGACGTAAACTGCGAACGCGTAACGGCCATCCGCTGCCTGCGTGAATCGAACGCCGACATCCGACGAGCGCATGACCGCCTCCATTCGCGCGCGCTGGAGGCGGCCGGCGATGTAACGCGCCGCTCCGACGGTACGCGAGTCGTCGAGCGCGGCCAGGGTCTGTGGCACCGCGACCGCGCTCAACGTGACGACCAGGCCCGCGACGAAGATCAATTCGACCAACGAGTACCCGGCCGCCACGTTCGGATCCCTACTGTTGCCGCTCGTGCTCGCCCTTGGCCGAAGCAACCGCGATCTGGGGCTTCAGCTTCAGGAAATTCTTCTCGCCGACGCCCCGCACGTTCATCAGCTCCTCGACTTTCTTGAAGGGGCCGTTCTTCTGCCGGTACTCGACGATGCGCGCGGCAGTTTTCGCGCCGATGCCGGGGAGCGCTTCGAGCTCGGTGGCCGACGCGGTGTTGATGTTGATCGGGCCGGCGACCGCGGACTTCGCCGCCGCGCGCGACCCCGACCGCGATTGGGCGGCGCCTGCCACGTGCGGTTGTGCGATGACGAGAAACGCAAGCGCGGCGACAGTGAAAACGGAACGCACCATACGACAGTCCTCCTTTGTGAGAGGCTCTGGTGCGACCGCGGCATTGCGGAGAGGTCAGGCCCCGCCTCCGCACGTCCTGCTTTCCAGAGCCGCGAAGGGACAGGGCAAGACGCGCACCGACCGCGCCCGATCGAGGGCGTCGTCGTATGTCCCTGCGAGGGGAGGAGATTTCAGCGAGCACGCGCGACGGCGTGCTTCACGGTCGGCGGGCGGCGATCAAACTGACGCCGGAAGTTGGCGAGACTACGGGACGTAGTCCTGCGGCAGGAATTCGACGGCGACGGCCGTTTCGCCGCGACGGGTGACGTAGACCTTGTCGGGCGGCCGGCGGACGCCGCACGCGATCACGAAGTCTTTGTCTTTGCCGAACGCCGTCAGCGCAACGTCCTCCATCCGGCTCGCCGTCGCGATGACCTCGCGTCCATCGGCGCGGAGGCGGAAGTACACGCCGTTCGGGCCGCAGCCGATTTCCGTCAGCTCGCCGTACGCCCGCTCTTCCCCGTCGCCTAGGTCGCGCAGCCTGAAGCGCGACAGCTGATGGTCCATGGCATTCGGCGGCGGCGGGTTCGGCGGCGCGGACGCCGTGTCTGACACCGCCCCGCGGGATTCCTCCACTCGGTTCAACCGCTCCAGGATCGTCGCGGCCCGCGCCGCCACGTTCTCGTCGGTTGCGGCCTTTGCCAGCTGCGTCAGCAATCGCCGACCGTCATCGGTGTTGCCGGTGCGCAGCTCAATCTCGGCGAGCTGCAGGGTGTAGTCGAGACGTCCCGGCGCGAGCGCCACGGCGCGGCGCGTCGCATCACGCGCTTCGGCCAGATTCTCGCCCGCCATCGTGTCAGCGTAGGCGAGCCACGCGAGCGCCGCGGCGGATTCCGGGTGCGCTTTCAGCGCGCGCACCAGCGCCGCACGGGCAGACCGGGCGCGCTCCACCGATCCGAGAGCGGCGCTCGTCGAATCCGGATTGCCGCGCAGCAGCGCCAACGCGTATGTGTACTGCGCGATGAAGTCGTCGGGCGCCAGCGCGGCCGCCTTGTCGAGCAGCGCCCAGGCCTCCGCGGCACGCGCCTGGCGCAAGCGCAGGAATGCGAGGGCGAGCTGCGCGTGGCCGACCGACGGTCCGACCGTCGCGGCCGCCTCGATGCGTCGGACCGCCTCGTCCATGCGGCCAACGCGCATCTGCATCTCGCCGAGCCGCGCGTCGGCGTCGGCGGCGGCGATTTCCTGCGCGCGGCCGGGTTCGTCCACTTCGACCGGGTCCGACAGCGCGTAGGTCACTGTCTTGAAGGTCGGCTTCGCGACGTAACGCCGCAGCTCGGTGTCCAGGTCCTTCAAGGGGACGCCGACTGCCTGCTCGAGTGCGACGTTCGGCTTCGCTCCCGCAGCAAGCACCGCCAGGTACTTCGCAATCGCCGCTTGTCCGTCCGGCCGCTCGAGGACAAGGTAATGCGTCAACGCCCATGCCTCGGCGTAGAAAATCGATCGGCGGCTGCCTTCGTTGTACAGCTCCGACGACTGATCGACCTGGATGATCTGCGCGATCGGCAGGTAACGCTCGCGCAGCAGCTGCACGTGGCGCGCGATGGGACGCCCAATCTGCGCCTCGCGTCCGTTGGCGCGCAGGCTGAAGGTGCTGAAGTACTCGGCGAGGCCTTCGTTCAGCCACACCGGAATGCTGCTGACCGCGTTCCGCACCAGCAGGTGCGTGTACTCGTGGTAGATGATCGCGGACGATTCGGCGTACTCCGACAGCCCCGCCGCGATGAAGCTCACATCGTCGCCAGACGCGCAGTGACAAAAGCCGCCGAGCACCGCGGGCTTGCCCTGGTACAGCGGCACGAACGGGCGAAGGCCGTCGTAGTCGTCGAAGATGAACACCTGCGTCGGCACCGACAGCGGCTGCCGTGCACCCTTGATCAGCCCCCCGAGGACGCTGCGGAACTGTTCGATCTCAACCGCGATGCCGCGGAGCGTACCGGCCGACTGCTGGCCGAGGACGATGACGTTCTTGCCGCGGATCAGACGCCAGGTACGGCCGGCAGCGACGCCGTCAGCCGCAAAGGAGGTCCACAGCAGCAGCGCGAGCCCGAGGACGCGCGTCAGCCGCCGGCGGCGGGAGTGCTCTCGGCGCGACACCACGCAAGTGTACGCGCGAGACCCTCTTCGAGCGAGATCGAAGGCGCGTACCCGAGCAGGGTCTTCGCCTTCGTGATATCGGCCTGTGAATCACGGACATCGCCGGCGCGCGCTTCCTTGTAGAGCGCCTCGATCTTCGTGCCGACGATCTTGTTCATCACTCGGAGCAGCTCGTTCAGGGAAATCCTGGTACCGCAGGCGACGTTGATCACCTCGCCTGCAGCCCCGGGCGCCTCGCTGGCGCGCAGGACGCCGTCCACAACGTTCGCCACGTACGTGAAGTCGCGGGTCTGCTCGCCATCGCCGTAGATGGTCGGCTGGCGCCCTTCGAGCAGCGCCGTCGAAAACAGAGAGATGACGCCCGAGTAAGGCGACCCGGGATCCTGCCGCGGACCGAAGACGTTGAAGTAGCGGATCGTCACCGTCTCGAAGCCGTACAGGCGCGTGAACATCTGGCAGTACTGCTCCGCCACGAGCTTCTGCAGCGCGTACGGCGACAGCGGATTGGTCGGCATCCCCTCGTGCTTCGGCAACGTCGGCGTGTCGCCGTACGCGGACGAGGAGCCGGCATACACGAGGCGTTTCA
>Ga0306920_100011169_pt1 | contig 12103 bp, 9 predicted proteins | sample flu12Cox44000170_FD_204666 | JGI IMG/M metagenome (GOLD analysis project Ga0306920, IMG submission 204666) | Lab enrichment of tropical soil microbial communities from Luquillo Experimental Forest, Puerto Rico - flux4day.12C.oxic.44.000.170 (v2)... | ecosystem: Environmental > Terrestrial >...
AAGCCGAACAAGCGCAAGATCATCGCGCGGCTGCAGAGCTATCACGGCTCGACCTGTGCCGCGGTGAGCCTGACCGGCAAGCCCGACATGCATGCGGACTTCAACATGCCGTTCCCCGGATTCCTGCACACCGAATTCCCGCATTACTATCGCTTTCACAAGGACGGCGAGACCGAGGAGCAATTCTCGACGCGAATGGCAGTTGCATTGGAGGAATTGATTCAGCGCGAAGGGCCGGACACCATCGCGGCTTTCTGGGCGGAGCCGGTGATGGGCGCCGGCGGCGCCGTGCTGCCGCCGGCTGGATACTTCAAGAAGATCCAGGCGGTGGCGAAGAAGTACGACATCCTGTTCGTCGCTGATGAAGTGATCTGCGGCTTCGGTCGCACCGGAAATGCCTGGGGATCGCAGACCTTCGACCTTCAGCCGGACATGGTGTCCTGCGCCAAGGCCTTGTCGGCGGGATTAGCGCCGATTTCGGCCTTGCTCATCAATGAGCGCGTGTTCCAGGCGATGCTCTCCGAAAGCGACAAGCAGGGCAGCTTTGCGCATGGCTACACTTACGCCGGCCATCCCGTGACGACAGCAGTGGCGCTCGAGACGCTCAAGATCTACGAGGAGCTCGACATCTTCAGCCACGTCAAGCGCGTGGAAAAATCATTTTTGGCCGGCCTGCACGGACTGCGCGACCATCCCCTGATCGGCAGCGCCGAAGGCGTCGGACTAATCGGCGGCTTCGAGATCGTTCAGGACAAGAAGAGCCGGATCGCGTTTCCTGCCGACAAGCAGATCCCGAACAGGATCGAAGCGAAGATCCGCGAGAAGGGCGTGATCCTGCGCCTGATCGCAAATCGCCTTGCCTTCTCGCCGCCACTGATCATCAACGAGACGCAGATCGAAGAGATGTTCGATCGGATCGGGTCGGCACTGCAAGAGTTCACGAGTTAACAGGAGACTTGCGTATGATCCGTCTTTTCCGGCCTTTGTTGTTGGCCATCGCCGTCTCCACCGTATCGGCGGGCCTGGCCTGCGCGCAGGAGGAGCTGAAGATCGGAGCGATCGGCCCTCTCTCAGGAGGTGGAACAGCCTGGGGCCTGGCTACTCAGCGCGGCGTTCAACTGGCTATCGATGAAGTGATCGCGAGCGGTGGCCTCAAAGTTGGAAACAAAGCCTATGCGCCCAAGCTGATCATGTATGACGATCAGTATTCGGCGACCGGCGGTCGCACGGCGGCCGAGCGCCTCACCAGCGTCGACGGAGTGAAATACATCATCGGCCCGGTGGGCTCGCCCTCGGTGCTTGCGGCCGTCCCAGTGACGACGGCTGCCAAGGTCATCTTGATGTCGGACGGATATGCGCCGGGAATTCTCAAGAACGAGGCCGGCTCTCCGTTCAACTTCCGCATGGTCGATTCCAATGTCGAGTTCGCGCCCGCGATGATCGCCTGGCTGAAGAAGAACAAGCCCGAGGTCAAGAAGGTCGCTATTATCGCGCCCAATGACGCCGTCGGTCAGGCCGCGATTCCCGCCCTGGCAAAAGCCTACAAGGACAGCGGCATCGAGGTCTGGACCGAGATGTACGAGCGCGGAACCAAGGAGTTCACGCCGCTGCTCACGCGGATGATCGCCACCGACGTCGACCTGTTCGATCTTAATTCGAACGCGCCGGGCGAGGCCGGCCTGCTGCTCAAGCAGGCGCGTCAGGCCGGCTTCGACAAGCAGATCTGGCAGGTCGGCGGGCCGTCCGTGGACGAAATCATCAATATCGCCGGGCCCCTTGCCGAAGGCTTCATTTCATATGATCTGTTCGACTTCTCGAAAGCCGATGCACAGAACTTCATCAAGGCCTATCACGCGAAATGGGACGGCACGATCAACGCGCAGACGCCGATCTGGTACACGGCAGCCAAGATCCTGTTCCATGCCATCGAGACCGCCGGCACCACCGATGTCGAAACGGTGCGCGATGCGATGTTAAAGATCGAAGGTTGGAATACCGGCTTTTACGGTCCGCTGGTCTGGGGAGGGCTGGCCGAATATGGTGTGAACCATCAACTCCTGCAGAATTTCTGGATCACGCAGGTCAAGGACGGAAAGCCGAACACGTTGGCGATCATCACCCCGGAGAAACGCTAGGCTTGCCTTCTCCCTGCGCCTTGAACACCCGCGCCGGATCGCGCAGAGGGCATTGATGCTGTCTCCCGTCATACTGGCGCAGGTGCTGCTGAACGGCTTGAGCCTCAGCGCGGTCTACATCCTGATCGCGCTCGGCTTCACGCTTTTGTTCGGCATCTTGCGCGTGGTGATTTTCGCGCACGGCTCGTTCGCCATGCTGGGCGGCTACGCGCTCTATTATGTCTACGGCAAGTATCACGTTCCCTATGCGGTGGCGGTGCCGCTCGCGGCGGCGATGGTGGCGATCGCCTCGCTGGTGCTGGAACAGTTCGTCTTCCGCTTCTTCTACCAGCGCATGTTCCAAAGCATGATCGGCCTGATTGGACTTGATCTCGCGCTGACCTTCTCCGCGGTGCTGGTGTGGGACGTGTACGAGCGATCGATCCCACCGGCTGTTGCAGGAGTGTCGCGGATCGGCGGCCTCATCATCGCAAACGACCGGCTGGTCGTGGTCGGCATCGCTGCGGTGGCGCTGGCGGCGTTCTGGCTGTTCATGACGCGCACGCGCTACGGGCTTGCCATGCGAGCCGCCGCTGAGGACGTCGAGATCGCGGAAACGCAGGGTATCCGCGCCCGCACGATCTATCGTCTTGCGTTCCTGCTTGCATCTTTCATGGCGGCTCTCGCCGGCGGGCTCTACGCCCAGATCTACGCGCTGTCGCCCTTCATGGGCGAACAGCCATTGCTCGTCGCCTTCATCGTCGTGATCCTCGGCGGCATGGGAAGTATTCCGGGCGCGGCGATCGGCGGTCTCATCCTCGGCTTCTCCGAGAGCATTCTGTCGACTTTCTACGGCGCTTCGGTCTCGGCGTTCGCCTCCTTCGGCGTCGTCATCGCGCTCCTGATCGTCCGGCCGTGGGGTCTTCTGGGAAAACCGGAATGAGCGATCCGATCACGCTTCCACGCCAGCACGTGATGAAGGACCTGCGCATCGCGCCTGCCCGGATAGGAGCGTCCCTGGCGATCGTCGCGGCGATCGCCTGGCCGCTTGCATTCCAAAACCCCTTTCTGCTCACGATCGGATCGCTGGTGGCGATCTATCTCATCGCCTCGACCAGCCTGCATCTGGTCATCCGGATGGGACACATCTCGTTCGCGCACGCCGGCATGATGGGAATCGGCGCCTACGTCTCGGCCGACACGATGATGAGGCTGTCGTTTCCGTTCGCGCTCAGCGTATCGTGCGCGGCTGCCGCCTCCGCCCTCGTCGGGCTTGCGATCGGCCCGATCGTGCTCCGCCTGACCGGGAAGTATTTTGTGTTGGTGACGTTTCTGCTCGGCGAGATCATTCGCATGGTCTTTGTGGACTGGACGTCTTTGACCGGCGGCTCCAACGGCATTCAGGGGGTGCCCCCGCCGTTCGCCGCGGTCGCCTCGCCGCTCGGCTATTACTATTTTGCACTCGGCTGTTCGCTCATATGCATGACGTTTTGTGGCCGGATCCTGGCGTCCGAGATCGGGCGCGCCATGGACAGTGCCAAGGAGGCCGAGCCGCTGGCCTCCTCGTGCGGCGTTCCCATCGTGCGGCTCAAGGTCGTGATCTTCACCATCTCATGCGGTCTCGCCGGCATCAGCGGAGCGCTGCTGGTCCACCTCTTGCGTTACGCGGATCCAGCCTCCTTCGGAGGTTTGCAATCGCTCAATCTGGTTATCATGAACGTCATCGGCGGGATGGGATCGATCTATGGCGCCATCGTCGGCACCATCTTTCTCGCGACGCTACCGGAGTTGCTGCGCTCCTATGTCGAGCTGCAACGCGTGATCTACGGCATCATTCTCATCGTCGTGATGGCGGCCATGCCGGGTGGACTCGTCGAACTCGTCGACAAGTTGCGGCTGATGACCGCCGCAAGCCGGAAAAACTGACATGGCCCTGCTCGAGGTCACAAACCTAGGAAAGACATTCGGGGGACTGAAGGCGGTCTCGGAGGTTTCGTTCGGCGTGCAAGCGGGAGAGATCCTCGGGCTCATCGGCCCGAACGGCGCCGGCAAGTCGACCGTCGTCAATCTCGTGAGCGGCGCCTACGAGGTGACCACCGGAACCATTCGGTTCGCGGACGAAGAGGTGACCTCATTGCCTGCCTATCAGCGCGCCCGCCGTGGGCTGGTGCGCACATTTCAGTCGACGGCCATCTATGGGACGCAATCGGTCCGCGAGAACGTGCTTCGCGGCGCGCACTTGACGAACTATCCCGGCTTTTTGCCGGCTTTGCTCGGGACACGCGAGGCGCGCGGGCACCATGAGGCCGCAGAAGCACTGGTCAGCGAAGTCTTGCAATGGCTTGATCTCGGTGACTCCGCCGACAAGATCGCCGGGAGCCTTCCCTATGGTCACCAGAAGACGATCGGCATTGCGATTGCACTCGCGGCGAAGCCAAAGCTCATCCTGCTTGACGAGCCGGTCGCCGGCGTCACTGCGCATGAAGCCAATCGCATCCGCGACACGATCGAGACCGTGAGACGCAGCGGCGTCACCATCGTCGTCATCGACCACAACATGCGCTTCATTTCGGGCCTTTGCGACCGCATCGTCGTGCTTCACCACGGCCAAGAGCTGGCACAGGGCTCGCCGAAGGCCGTTCTGACCGATCCCAAAGTCATTGAGGCATATCTCGGGACCTCCCATGCCCACGCTCTCGATTGATAAACTCGACGTTCGCTACGGCCAGATCCAGGCGACACGACACCTGTCGTTTTCGGTCGGCGCCGGAGAGATCGTCGCATTGGTCGGCGCGAACGGTGCAGGCAAGAGCAGCACGCTGAAAGCGATCATCGGCATTGCCAACGCTGACGGCAACATCAGTTGGGACGGCAAATCGCTGATCGGGCTTGCGCCTCCCGACATCGTGCGCGCGGGCATCGGCTATTCGCCCGAGGGGCGCCGGGTGTTTCCCGGGATGAGCGTGTACGAGAACCTCAGGGTCGGCGCCTTCAGCCGTCCGAACGAGGAGTTCGAGGATCGCCTGCAAGCGATCTACAGCTATTTCCCGCGCCTCAAGGAGCGGGCAGGGCAGCGGGCGAGCAGCCTTTCGGGCGGCGAGCAGCAGATGCTCGCCATCGGCCGCGCGCTCATGAGCAGACCATCGCTCTTCCTGCTCGACGAGCCATCGCTGGGACTGGCGCCGATCATCGTCGATCGCATCGGCCAGCTGCTCCACGAAATCCGCGAGCGCGAAGGCATTTCGGTCATCCTCGCCGAACAGAACGCCAACTGGGCGATGCGCGTCGCCGATCGTTCTGTGATCATGGATCTCGGCCAAAAGACCATGGAAGGCACCAGCGAGCAATTGATCAACGACCCCGGCGTGCGCACGGCCTATCTCGGCCTGTCGGCTTGAAAGGGGCGCCAGTCTTCAATAGACGGCCGGCGTGACCGTCCAGATCAGCTCGACCGGAACGTCACCAACGCACCAGAACCGGTGCATCTTGGTTGCTTCGAAGGCAAAGGCATCACCCGCTTCGAGCGTGAACTCCTTGCCGTCGATCTCGAGCCCCAGCGATCCCGCGAGCACAGTGCCGCACTTTGCCCCGCCCGGATTATTGTAGGCCGGACCCGAGCTGCCGCCCGGCTGAACGATGATCTTGATCATCTGGATATCCGGTACGGTGTCCGGCGACAGCAATTCCTTGGTCATGCCCTTCGGGCCGAGATGCATCACCCGGCGCGCGCCTGCGCGAATGACAAGGTCCTGGTGCTCGCCCTCCGGCACATCGAACAGCCAGCCCACTGGCATATCCAGTGCCGCGCAGATCTGCCGAAGCGATTTCAGCGAGGGCGTGGTTACGCCGCGCTCGATCTGGCTGAGGAGCCCGATCGAGATATCGGCCTTCGCCGCCACCTCCTGCAGCGACCGCCGCTTGATCGCGCGCCTCAAGCGCAGCTTGCGTCCGATGCCGTCGTCGGACTCGTTTTCCGTCTCCCGAAAATCCGTCTCATCCAGGCGCGGCATCTCATCTTCCCGCAGAAGGTGTTTCTATGTGTCACGTTCTAGCGCACCTTCCAAAAAAGCATACCAAAAGTTTTCAATCTGATTGTAATTTTTTACTTGGAATGATCACATGGCTAAAATTTTGGGTCTATCGAAGGGCTGAGTGAGGGTATGCGGGTCGGCATAGAAGTCGGGGGTACGTTCACGGATCTCGTCGCCATTGACGGCAACCGGATCGAGGTCGTCAAAGTCCCGAGCACGCCGGCAAGTCCCGATATCGGGGCGTTCAACTCACTCACCAGCGCCGCCATCAGCCCTGCCGATGTGAACGATCTCGTTCATGGATCGACGATCGCGACCAATGCCATCCTCGAGCGAAAGGGGGCCAAGGTTGCCTTCGTCACCACGGGCGGATTTCGCGACGTCCTGTTCTTCCAGCGTCACGACCGGCGCAACATCTACGACCTCAAATATGCCAAGCCGGTGCCGCCGCTGCGTCGCCGCGACTGTTTCGAGGTCGAGGAGCGTGTCGATTTCGCCGGCCGCGTCATCGTGCCGCTGAACGAGGCTTCGGTGACCGATCTCCTCATTCCTCAGCTGGTGAAAGGCGGTTATGGCGCGGTGGCGATTTGTCTGTTGTCGGCCTATGCAGCGCCCGCTCATGAACTCAGGGTCAAAGCCTTGATCCAGGCAGCTTTGCCTGACATCCGCGTGGCATGCTCGCATGAGGTGGCGCGCGAATTCCGTGAGTTCGAGCGCGCGACGACGACGGTTCTCTCCGCCTATGTTCAGCCGGTCATCGATGGATATCTGAGCCGCTTCGAGGAGACGCTCGCGAAAGCGAGGTTCGGCGGCGATTTCAGCGTGATGCAGTCGAATGGCGGACGCTTGCCCGCGATTGCGATGCGGCGCAATTCGATCACGGCGCTGTTCAGCGGGCCGGCGGCAGGTGTGGTCGGCGCGGTGCGTCAGGCCGAGCGCTCCGATCGGCGCAACCTGATCACCTTCGATATGGGCGGCACCTCGACCGACGTGTGCCTCGTCGTCAACGGCGTTCCCTCGATGTCGCCCGAGACGGAAATCGACGGCCTTCCGGTTCGCACGCCGGTTCTGGATATTGTCTCGGTCGGCGCGGGCGGCGGATCGCTGGTGTGGATCGACGAAGGCGGAATGTTGCGCGTGGGTCCGAGGAGCGCGGGCGCGTCGCCGGGACCAGCCTGCTACGGCCGTGGCGGTGTCGCGCCGACCGTCACGGATGCGCACGTCGTGCGTGGAACGATCCGGGCGGACGCGTTTCTCGGCGGCACCATGCAGCTCGATGTCGACGCCGCGCACAGGGCGTTTGAGGATGTCGGCAAGCGGCTCGGCCTTTCGATCCGGGACACCGCGGCTGCGGCGATCCGCCTTGCGGTCGCCAACATCGTGCGCGCGGTTCAGGTGGTATCGACCGAGCGTGGCCGCGATCCGCGCGATTATGCCTTGCTGCCGTTCGGCGGCGCAGGACCGCTGCTGGCCGCTGAGGTCGCCGAAGAGCTGGGCGTGAGGGAGATTCTCGTTCCGCCGAATCCGGGGGTAATCTCGGCCTTCACGCGGCGCTGCGAGCTCAACGACGAGGCGCCGGCCATCTGCCGCGAAGAGTTTTCGCGCTTCAAGGCCGCAGCGGAGAAGGAGTTCAGCGAGCTCGGCCTGCACGGCGCGCTTACTTTCGATCTGACAGCGGAGATGCGCTTCGTCGGCCAGGCCTTCGAGATTCCGGTCGAGATCGATCCCGCGCGATTGAGCGACTTGAAGCAGAGCGATCTCGCCGTGGAGTTCAGCGCGGCGCATCGGAGGATCTATTTCCACGGCGGCGAGCCGGGCCGGAAAATCGAGATCGTCGGTCTTCGTTTCGGCGTTCGCCGCCGGCTTGAGAAATTGCCCGAATTCCACGAGCGCCCGGCAGAGCTCAGGCAGCCTGCAAATGTCGAGGTCTGGACGTCGTCCGGTGCGGTTAAGACGCGGCTTGTCGCAGCGTCGAGTCTTGCGGCTCGCGACATCATCAACGGGCCGGCGATGATCGAGGGTTATAGCTCAACGCTCTGGGTGCCGCCGGACTGGCGCGCCGAGCGCGACCAGCCGGGCAACATCATCATGCGGAGGGTTTGACTGGTGACTCTGGATCCCGTTGATTATGCGATCATCAGCCAGTCACTGATCGCCGTCGCCCGCGAGATGGGCGTCAAGCTGGTCAAGTCGGCCTACTCGACCGTTCTGCGCGAGGCCCGCGACGGTTCGGCGGCGCTGCTCGACGCCAATGGCAACACCATCGCCCAGGCCGAGCTGATCCCGATGCAGCTCGGCACCATCGGGCATGTGATAAAGCCCTGTCAGGCGCTGTATCCGAACGATACGCTGGTCGAGGGTGACTTCTTCATCATCAACGATCCCTTCTCCGGCGGCCAGCATTTGCAGGACGTCTTTCTGTTCCAGCCGATCTTCTTCGAGAAGAAGGTGATTGGGTTCGCGGCCTCCGTCGCTCATCATCTGGACATCAGTGGTGGTGACCCCGGCCTCAACACGGCGGCACTCGACGTTCATGCCGAAGGCCTGATCATTCCGCCGCTCAAGCTCAACATGGCGCGGGACTGGCACGGCGGCGCGTTCGAACGGCTGTTGCGGGCCAACGTGCGCGTGCCGCACCAGACCATGGGCGATTTCGACGCCCAGATCGCGGCGAATGCGATTGGAAACCAGCGCGTCGTCGAGCTCGCCACGCGCTATGGCGTGGAGAAGGTGACCGCTGTCATGGCCGCGCTGCTCGACTATTCCGAAGCGCGCATGCGCGCCGCCATTCGCGCGATCCCGGACGGGGTTTACGAAGGCGAGGACGCCGTCGACGATGATGGCCTGTCCGATGCCCCGTTGCCGGTCAGGGTCAGCGTGACCGTGAAGGGCGATGCGATCGACATCGATTTCACGGGCACCGCGAACCAGGTTCGTCGTAATCTCAATGCGCCATTCGCCGCAACCGTGTCATCGGCGCTGTCGGTGCTGAAGGCGGTGCTGACCGGGCCTGACGTGCCCTTCAATGCCGGCGCCTTTCGCCCCATCAAGGTGAGTGCACCGAAGGGCTCGATGCTCAACCCGCATCGTCCGGCGCCGGTGCGCGCCCGCATGGAGGTCTGTTTTCGCGCCTGGAACGCGACGATGAAGGCGCTCTCGCTTGCGGTTCCAGACAAGGTCATTGCTTGCGGGTTCGACACGACGACCGTCGGCGTGCTCTCTCATCTCCAGGATGGAGCCGGCTGGTCGGTGTATCTGGAGATTTTCGGCGGCGGCTATGGTGCGGCGGTCGACAATGACGGATGCGACGCCGTCGACGGACCGCTCTCCAACTGTTCGAACACGCCGATCGAGGCGCTCGACCAGGATTTCACCTTCTTTCGGGTGCTCGAATATAGCCTGCGCCCTGACAGTTGCGGCCGCGGCAAACTGCGCGGCGGCCTCGGCTTCCTCAGACGCTACGAAATCCTCAAGGACAATGTGCGGGTATCGCTCTACAGCGACCGCTTCCGCCGTCCTGCCGACGGCCTGTTCGGCGGAGAGCAGGGGGCGACGGGCTATTGCCAGGTCGAGCGTGCCGGCAGGATCATCGATCTGAAATCGAAGGACGCATTCGATCTGATGAAGGGTGACGTCGTCACGCTCGCCGTCGGCGGCGGCGGCGGCTATGGTCGCGCAGCTGATCGACTGCCACAGCGGGTCAACGACGATCTCGAGGACGGCGTAATTTCCGGCGACACCGCAAAGACGTGGAAACTGGTCAGTTGACGAGGTGAGATGGTGAGTTCCTCGGCGGATAGCATTCGCCACGCGCTCTGGCCGGCTACTCTTCGAGAGAGGCGTCCCTTAGGTGACTGCTTTGAAGAAGGATTGAGCGTCGATATTGCAATCATCGGCGGCGGATTCGCCGGATGCTCGGCCGCGCTTGCTGCGGCGGAGCGAGGCGCAAGCGTTGCGCTTTTCGAGGCGCGGACCCTTGGCTGGGGTGCCTCGGGGCGCAACGGCGGCCAGGTGATTCCGGGCCTCAAGCTCGATCCCTCGGAGATGGAAGCAAAATACGGCAAGGACGCCGGTTATAGACTTAGCGAGGCGGTGGGCGCAGCCGCCGACGTGGTCTTTTCGCTGATCGACAAGCACGGCATCGATTGCGCGCCGCGTCGGGGCGGATGGATTCAGGCTGCGCATGCGCAGACCGCGCTTGCGAGGGTTCACCAGCGTTGCGGCGAATGGGCAGCGCGCGGCGCACCGGTGGAGAAGCTCGATGCTGCCGCGGTGTCGCGGCTGCTCGGTACCAATGCGTATGTCGGCGGATGGATCGACCGGCGCGCCGGCACGGTTCATCCCCTGTCCTATGTCTTCGGCCTGGCGCGGGCCGCGCAAGCGGCGGGCGCCAAACTTTACGAAGATACGCCTGCGACGTCATTGGTCCGGGACGACGATGGCTGGCTGATCCTGACGGCGAGGGGTCCGCTCAGCGCCCGGACGGTGATCGTTGCCACCGATGCTTATTCCGGCAGCCTGGTGCCGCACCTCGCGCAAAGCATGCTTCTGGTTCAAAGCGCGCAGGTCGTGACCGATCCGCTGCCTGCGTCCCTGCGCGAGCGACTGGTGCCGAACGGGATTTGCGCGTCCGAGACCCGCCGGCTTGCCTTCTATTTCCGGCAATCGCCGGACGGTCGGATGATGTTCGGCGGGCGCGGTGCGGTCGGCGACAACGAGCAGCCGGCCTTCACCAATGCGCTGGTGGCCGCCATGCATCGCATGTTTCCCGACACGCGTTCGCTCGCCATTGCCTATCGCTGGTCTGGACAGGTCGGCCTGACGCTGGACGGCATTCCCCACATCCACGAGGCCGAACCCAACCTTCTGATCGGGCTCGGCTACAACGGACGCGGCGTCGCGATGGCGTCGCTGATGGGGCGTTGGCTGGTTGGCAAGGCGCTCGACGCCGTTGAGCCGCCGCTGCCAAAGACCACGCTGGAGCCGATCGCCTGGCACCGGCTACGCGGACCAGCGATTGCGCTCGGCGTCAGCTGGGCATGGCTGCGCGACCGCGCGGGGTTTGCCGCATGACGCCGTCGCGGGCACGTCGGCGGGTGTCGCCGCTCGGCAAGCCAATGACATCCATCAAATAGAGTGATCCCCATCAAGAGGAGGCTGCTAGTGAAGCGTAGGACGTTTATCCAGGGCATAGCGACAGCACCGCTTGCGCTCGCTGCTCCCAAGGTCATTACGTCAGCCGCAGCGGATGCGGCCGCGCTGGATATCGCCGTGATCTACTCGCTGTCCGGCACCTTCGCCAATGTCGGCGCGCTGATGAACGACGGCAGCAAATGGGCGTTCGAACATTACGGCGAGGTGCTTGGCCGCAAGCTCAACTACCTGCTGGTCGATGACCGCGGCGATGCCGGCGAGGCAGTGCGCAGGGTTCAGGAACTCATGACCCAGCAAAACATCAAGCACTTCATCGGCTGCACGAACTCGGCGATCGGTCTTGCCGTGCAAAAGGAAGTCTATGCGCGTGGCGGCATTTACATCAACCAGGCCGGCGCCGACGAAATCACCGGCAAGGATTGCAACCGCTCGTCGTTCCGCTGGCCCGTGGCGAGCTACAGCGCCGTCAACGCCACCGTGCGTCCGTTGATCGAGCAGTTTCCGAACGCCAAACGCTGGTATACGATCACTGGGCAATATGTGTTCGGAGACAGTCTGCTGACGAATTGCAAGGCGGTCTTCAAGGAGAAGGGCGTTGAACATGTCGGCAACAGCTACCATTCGCTGTCCGACCGCGAGTATTCCGGCTATATCGCCACCGCGCTCGCCTCGAGTCCGGACGTGCTGGCGATCTGCAATTTCGGCAATCAGACGCTCGATGTCGTCCGCCAGGCGATCAGCTACGGCGCCAAGCGCAACGCCAGGATTCTCGCGATCTGGTCGACCGGCCTCGATCAGTACCAG
>Ga0306920_100011170_pt1 | contig 12103 bp, 13 predicted proteins | sample flu12Cox44000170_FD_204666 | JGI IMG/M metagenome (GOLD analysis project Ga0306920, IMG submission 204666) | Lab enrichment of tropical soil microbial communities from Luquillo Experimental Forest, Puerto Rico - flux4day.12C.oxic.44.000.170 (v2)... | ecosystem: Environmental > Terrestrial >...
GAAATAATGCGGGCCCGGTTGGTAAACTTTAGCTGAATTTCTTGGAAAAAGCCCGGCTCGCGGAAGGGAGGGCCGGGCCAAGGCTGAAAAGGAGGATTTCATCAATGGCACCATAGGACCACCGATTCAGGTGAGTCGCAATCCGGTTGCGACGCAATCCAGCGGCGGCGATTTTGATATTGATTTTGATTTTTTTGCGTAGTGATTTTCAGAGTTGGGGTCAGGGTTGCTGGCAGGGAGATAAACTTCCCGCCATGACACCCTTTCAGCATAGGTCCCTACCGGGCCTAACATCCACCGGTCATACTCGATTTCCTGGCTTCAAGTCTCATTCACGCTGCAAGCGAACTTGCGATCGTTAGACCGCTAGATGGTCTGATGGTCGACGCAGGCGGGATCGGTGGTGGGTCTGAAGGCCTTGGGCTGGGGTCAGGGCCGGGTGCTCCCGCGACTGTCGCGCGAGCTGCCGACCCGCTCAGGGCTTTCCAATCAGCGCTGAAGGGGGGCGGGCGGGCGATAGATTGTCTCATCTGCAGGCGATAATGCGTTCTGCGGCTTATCCAAGGTCGGCAAGGGCAGATCGTGCGGATAGTAGGTCCAGAACATGTATGCCGTGGCGAACAGAAGCGCCGTCAATATCGAGCCGCGGCCGGCGCGTCCCAGGGAGAGGGCTGTTCCGACAAAAGCGCAGATAAAAACAAGAAGCACCAACGCAATGTAGTAGGCCCAATTCACTTGGGCCCAATTGATCGGCAGAGCCGCCAACCTCTCCATTGAGAATCACCCTTGCGAGGCGATGAACTATACCGCGAAAACTGAAACGCTATGAGGGACGCGGATTATGTATCCGCATCGGTTAGCTAAGCCATTGATATGAATCACGATTTAATGTCTTGTCGCGTGTATGTTGCGCAATTGAGACTATCGCTGCCGCCCGTTGATGAAACCGCTGGCTTGGAGCTGCCGTAACTCAATCGCCCGTCCGCTGTGACCGACAGGCTACGCCCTGCTTGATCTCACCGAACACGGCGGACACGGGCCGGAAGGCTTCGTCAAAGACTTCCTTAAGGCGCTCGATATCCTCCGACGTGAGGAAGTCTTACGCCAACCGGGGTCAAGGTCATCGCGCAGCATGTGTTCAAGTGCCTCGGCATCAGGCGGATAGTATGGCGGGGGCTGCAAATGCCATCGAGTTTGGTTCGCGTTCCGACGAGATCAGACGAAGACACTCACGCGCAGCAAAAGCGGGAATTTGATCGGTGGTGCACAGCTATCGAGCTAGTCCAGGGTATGCGCGAGGCTGGTGTCGAGTGCCAACTGAGTGACGGTTTTCAAATCCGCCAGTGAAACTTCAGTTCAGATCGCAGTAAGGCAAGGTCAAGAATCCAAACGCTCCGGCAGCCTCCAGATTGGGGGCGGAAAGACTTCAGATGATAATGGCCTGCCAGAGCCACTTCGCAGCCTTTGTCTTCGCTTCTGTTTTACCAAAGGGCTTATGGTAATCGCCCGGGGGCGTCTCGTCCGCGCTGGGCGAACGAAGACGTTCAGCGATACGTGCTGCGATGGTCACCCGGCTAGACCAGTTTGCAAGTGTGTTCGACATGGGTGACTTCCAATCTTCTGGTGTTACATCATCGTATAATTAAACTAGTACTCCAGCTCCACGAGTCGTGTGTGATGAGGTTCACACATCGCGTGTGATGAGTGTCACAAAATCTACGATTGGTATCGCGGTAACAGCGAACTAAAGCACCTTCGGCACATCCGGATATCGCGCACCGCACTGATCGTACGTTGCCGGCCGATCGTTTTGGACAATCGGCAGTAATCACCCCCCACCCAATCGATGACCTTGGCGTTACGTTCATGCGCCCAGGTGAGACGAAACAGAATGTAGCGCCTGTCCCGAGGACACTTGCTGTAAGTGACACGCGGCACCGCGAGCTTGTTTTCGAGATCGCCGAAGATGATTGCGCCGTCGCGGGGCATGGTTTCCTCCCGCGAGCATAGGCGCGCAACTCAGGTGAATTGGTTTGTGGGTAGCGGCTTAAAGCCGAGCTTTTCTCAAAGCTCAACTTGAGACGGACCAGAGCTAGGAAAATCAAAATCAAAAAGTTGCGGCCGGCCTTGGGGGAGGCCGGCCGCCGCGAACCCGGTCTGGGGACGGGGAGGGGTGGGGACGTGACCGGGAGCGCGATTCCTTTTGCTCAGCGCGCCGAAACGGTGGCGGGTGGGATGCGCGGTTCGCCAAGCGAAACCCACAGATTGGGATCGGACTGCGACTGGCGTTTCATGAAGCGGTAGCCGGTCTTGGTCCACGGCAGGACCTCAGGCTCCTGATTGTCGAGAATGAATTCGCCGCGATCCGTCTTGACTGTGAGCACAGCGTGACCGTCGCCCTTTTTGTCACGGACGACCGTGATGAGCAGCGCCTCACGCGGCCAGCCCGCCTGCATGAGCATGCGGCGCTTGAGCAGCACGTAGTCTTCGCAGTCACCGTAACCGTCGTCGGGATAGTTCCAACGCTCAACGACGCCCCAATGTTCGACATCGGTCATCGGCTTGATTGTTCCGTTGACCCAAGCATTGACCTTGATCATGTCGGCCCAAGCTTTGGGATTGAGGACAACATCACGAGGCGCAGAAGGCGCGGTGGCGCATTCTGGCTGGTATTCGATGCAGAAATCGACCCAGCCGATCGGGGCCCGGGTTACGTCGCCGACGACCGCAAAAACCGGGTGCTCGGATGCGCCCGAGACTTCGCTGAGGGACGGATTCGTATCGCCGCCAGCGGCTGTACTGGCGGACGTGACCAAAGCCGCAGCGCTTGCGAAAACCAGCGCGCTGGCGATCGGAAGAATTTGTTTGAAACGCCCGGGCATGTGGCCCTTTCCCCTTGTTGAGGCCACATTTCCCACAAACCATTTGTATTGGCGCTAAGTTGAGCAAGTCATTTTAAGTAAAACTGAAAGAAAACTGGACGACAATACTTATAAAACGAAAGCAGGTTTCGACTAAAATCTTTGACAATACAATTTAGCTAAAATTGTTGGATTAACGATTGGGAGGCAAAATCATACTGCCGTGTGCGGTCGTGGGCGCAGACGTTTACGGTTTGAGCGCGGAAAGGCCGTTGGCCCGAGTACCCCGAGAGGGCGAAATCACTCGATTGTCGGTTATGAAAATGCGCGTAGTTTTCCGCGCGGCATTTACCGAATAGTGACCCTATCCGCCGGTGACGTTGTCCTCAACGAAGTCGGGGTGCTGCAATTGCACGAATTCGATGGCAAAGCCATCTTCGATGTGGCGCACGACGCGCCCTTGGGTCTTGCCGACAGTGACAACCGTCCCGACAGGCGGCCGCAGGTCCGTTGTTATGGCGATCGCGGCTCCGGACTGCGACAGGTCGATCACGCGGCACGCAACATTTGTTCCGTTTGGTAGGACGAGACGGGCTATTGAATTTCGCGGCGCAAACCGGTTATGGCGGCGATCTTCTGGCAGGTTAAGGATTTGCCGATTTGCGAGCCAGGTGAGCTGCGCCGCAAGCTTGTCACGTTTGCGCAGCGTCGCCGAGATACTCATCGCAAAGCCATTTTCAAGGACACGGGCTATTTTGCCTTCGAGTCTGCCCAGGTGGTCGACATAGGCGATAACCCGTTCACTCGGCTGGCCGGCAATCGGTGCAACCAAGGCCATTCCGCCGGGCGACATGTCGGTTACCTGGCACGGAAACTCACGTCTGTCGGCAAGCATATAGCGGCCAAGCAGGTTGACCCTCACGCGCTGGTGGCGGCGACGTTCCGCAGCCAGAGGCAAAATCACCGGTTTGGTCAGTGGCAAGGCCATGGCTATCTAAGTCGGAATGCATTTTCCGCAACTGTCGAGCCTATGAGCCTATCGTTAACGATGGGTTAGCCTGTCCGCTGATCGTCGGGCAATTCGAGTCCGCCGCTGTAAACAAGGAACCCGTGTCGAGCTCGAGGTTCCTCATGCCTTAACCCAAAACGACGGGCACCAAAGTCCGATTGGCTGCCACCGACATGGCGAAATGTCCGGAGTTCGAGCTCAATTATGGCCTGTTCACCCAGCCAGTAGGGAGACGTCAGTGGGACCAAGGCCCCGAGCGCGCGAATGCGCGTTGCGCTGTCAAGCGCGAGCGGCAGCAGGAGCAGTTCGAGTTCGGCTTCGGTCTGATACTCTGTACGGCCAAGTACGCCTGCGACAACCCCGACGCTTTCGTTCACTACCGCGTCGAGCAAATTCTCAAGTGGTTCGCGGCTGGCCTCGCTCCACAGAGTATTAAAAAGTTCACCTTTAACTTCCCGAGAAAACAGCGCGCACACGCATGTGCCTGCGAGGCGAAATCTGATGCCGTCAACGAAATCGGCTGCGAGCATAAAAGTATCGCTGAGGACATGCCGAATGTCGCTCGGATCAATCTCCGAGCGGGCGGGAGTCCGGCGCCATCCGCGTTGTCGGTTCCAATAATCAAACAACGCGTGGGTCGAAGCGTGTTTCATTGCGGCACCTATTCGGTCGCGACATGTCGCTTTTGTTCCTGATCGGCACAGGCGCGTTGCATTTTTTGCCGCGATAGCGAATATCTAGCACGGCCTGTGCCGTTCCGCGGTGGGCCGGAGCGGGGTCCAGCGATTAGCGTTAAAACGAGAGACAGGTTGGCACGGCGCCGGTGCCCAGATATGGTCGCAAGACATGTGGTTGGATTCGGAGCCGCGGGGAGGCAGGGGATGTGACCCAAGCCGACAAGGCATGGAAATGACCCCCGCGACGTGGCTCAAGGGAGGACGAAAGTCCTCCCTTTTCTTTGCCCTCAATTCACCTTGCGGTCAGGTAGCGAAGCTGCGTAACTGCAGGCGCCCCACCTTGCGGATTTCACGTGAAGCGCGAACCAATCTTCAATATCCCCCCCATTGTCATCGCGGTACTGGCGGCGTTGGTGATTATCCACCTCGTGCGGACCTTCGTGCTCAGCGAGCAACAGGACATCGAATTTCTGCTTAGCTTCGCCTTTATTCCAGCTCGCTATGGCGGTTCGGTTGCAATCGATGACGCGCTCCCGGGTGGGGGTGCGGATATATGGACCTTCGTCACCTATGCTCTGATCCACGCGAACTGGCTTCATCTTGGCGTTAATGCAATCTGGCTTTTGCCTTTTGGGAGTGCGGTGGCACGCCGTTTCGGCACTTATCGCTTTCTGGTGTTTCTTGCTGCGACGGCTGCGGCGGGAGCCATGGTGCATCTGATTACACATGCGGGCGAGCAATTTCCGATGATCGGGGCATCAGCAGCGATCTCCGGTACCATGGCGGCTGCAATGCGCTTTGCGTTCCAGCGTGGTGGCCCGCTTACACTTATCGGACGCGCCGACGTCGGGGCCTATCGCGTGCCGGCCCTTCCGTTGCGCGACGTTTTGTCCGATGCCCGTGTTGTTCTGTTCCTTGTCGTGTGGTTCGGAATCAATATTCTGTTTGGCGCTGGTCCACTTCCCATAACCGGCAGCGAACAGCCGGTTGCATGGGAGGCACATATCGGCGGCTTCCTTGCGGGCCTTCTTTTGTTTTCCTGGTTCGATCCAACACCGGATTTACGACCGAACGACGATCCTGCTGCAGCGCCGCATTAGCCCCTAAGTTAGTAAAAATCTGACCTCACACATTTGCGTCTTGACGGAACCGGTCGCGCGGCGGGATCGTTCATCATGCCTCGGCCGCGCCGTGGTCGTGAGCCGTGGACAAGCACGTCGTGAGGTTTGAACAATCGTGTGCAAGGGAGGCTGCCGTGAACGTGAAGACGATCCTGGCCGCCAAGAAACGTAACTTGGGCGGCGACATAATTTGCATCGAGCCGACTGCTGATCTTGCATCGGCTGCCAAATTGCTCTCCAAGCACCGCATCGGTGCGGTCCTGATCCGCGGTCCGGGAGGGCGTCTCGCTGGAATTTTGTCTGAGCGCGATATTGTGCGCGCGTTGTCCGAAAGCGGAGCAGAGGCGCTTGCGCAACCAGTCGGTCAGGTTATGACGCGCGAGGTCGCGACTTGTGGGGAGGATGATTCGGTTGCGAGCATCATGGAGCGGATGACCGCCGGAAAATTCCGCCACTTACCGGTGGTCAATGCAGGCGAGCTTGTCGGCCTCATTTCGATTGGCGACGTGGTCAAACAACGAGTCGAGGAAATCGAGGGCGAATCGGAAGCGATGCGGGACTATATTCGCACTGCATAAATGCCAATTTAGGCAGCACCGTTAGTCGGCTGCGAGAGTGCGGTGACGGCTTCGTTCACCGCGCTCATGGCTTTTTCGGCGGTCTCCGCGCCTATCTCAATCGCTTCCGCCGCGCGATGGAAATCAAACCAGCCAAGCGCACCGAGCCGCGGGCTGATGAGCACATCGGGTGGATCGCCGGCCAATCGCGCGCGCGTAATACGATCCTGCATGACGTTGAAGGCCTCGACCATCACGGTTGGTAATCCCGGACGTCCGCGGCGACCAAAAATTTGCCGTCGTAGCGAACGCTCGCCCGTGAACATACTGCGCAGACCGTTCGGTTTTTCCGCCGCGCTTGCGAGGTCGCCATCGTCCGAGCCGTGATTGGCAATGATCGTCCCGCGCCCAAAAAGGTCAGCATTGAGATTGACTGCGATCACTAGCCGCGCGCCGAGCGCTCGTGCGGCCGAGACTGGCACCGGATTGACCAGAGCACCATCGACCAGCCAGCGCCCGCCGATCAACACTGGAGGAAAAATTCCCGGCAGCGCGTATGATGCGCGTAACGCATCACTTAGCCGACCGTGCGTGAGCCAGATCTCGTGACCGGTGTTGAATTCCGTGGCGATCGCGGCAAAGCGGATCGGCAAGTCGTCGATGCGGCTGTCCTTAAGTCCGGACTCAAGCCGACTTGCGAGGTGGCCGCCGCCAATCAGACCCGAGCCGGACAGGCTAATATCGAGATAACCAAGCACACCGCGCACGGTGAGCGTGCGAGCCCAGATCTCCAAATTGTCCATTTCTTTGGCGGCGTAACAGCCGCCAACGACTGCGCCGATCGATGTGCCAACTATGACGTCCGGCATAATGCCGTGTTCCCGCAATTTGCGAAGCACGCCGATATGGGCAAAGCCGCGCGCGGCGCCTCCGCCAAGTGCCAGACCGATAGTGGGAGGCCGAACAGTCGGTTGCGCGCGTGTGGTGGCTTCCGCCGCACGGTCGCCATTGCGCCCTCGCGCGAATAAGCCCTCGAACACCAACACTATTCTCCTTATCCGCGGTCACTAATGGTCTCTCGGTGACGCGCGCGCCGGTCCGCCAGGGAGGAGTGCTGGCGGAATCTTGTGACAGAAACGTGACGGGAAGCGTGCGCCCTCGGTCTTACTTAAACGTTAAGTGGTGACCTGCACGAGAGTTCCTCAACCCTCAAAACGTGTGACAATCGCCTCGAGATTCGGCCGCTCACGATCCTCCGGCGGCCTGGCTGGGCGTCCAATATGAACAAACCCCGCGATACGCTCATTGGGGGCAAGCCCCAGACCATCCAGCACGCGACGGTCGTAAGCATACCACTCGGTAATCCAGCTCGCGGCATAGCCCATGGCATGCGCCGCGAAAACCAGGCTCATCGCGGAGGCTCCGGCGGAGAGCTGCTGCTCCCATTCGGGAATCTTCACATGCGGACCAGCGCAGCTCACGACGGCGATCACCAATGGTGCACGAGCAAGGCGTTTGCGCTCAAAATCAATTTGGTCGGCGGTTGCATCAGGCCAATCAGCTCGGAACGCAGAGGCGATCGTTTCGCCGGCCGCCGAGCGCGCATTGCCCTCAAACAATATGAATCGCCAGGGCGCAAGCTTTCCATGATCGGGCACCCGTGACGCAATTCTCAATAGGGTCTCAATTTCTGAGGCGGTCGGACCCGGACCGATCAATTCGATCGGTTTGACGGAACGGCGGGTCTTCAGTAAGTCCAAGGCATCTGGCATCGGCATTCTCTTCGAATCCTGTGGGTGCGCGTACCACAGGGTCAATACAGTCACAAACACGCCTGGAGTTGGCTTGAAATCGCCCCGATTTCGGCCGAAAACATCGGCGTTATGAATATGGCCACCTCCTTTCGGCGCGGCCTGGTACGGCTCGCACTTCCGCTTGTTGCCGCTGCAGTTATGCCGTGCGCGGCCGTAAAACAGGCCCGCGCGCAGAATTCGCTTTTTTCGGCCACGCCTTCGACCGGGCTGATCTCGCCGATGCCAGCCACGCGCAATGACATTTTCGGGCCCAGCAATTTGGCCGTCCCGTCGGTGCCACCGCAGCAATCACAGTCGCAGAGCCCGAATTTGAGCAACACGACGGCGTCCATTCCTGTCATCCCGGCCGGGCAGGTCGCGTTGGCACTCAGCGCGCGCTTCGGCAAGGACGCTCTCCCAATCGGCGGCGGGCTGACCTGGCGCATTTATGGCGCGAAGCCCGACTCGAACGGGAATTTCAAGCTGGTGAAGGAAGAAAAATCTGCGGCGCCGACGCTCGTCCTCCCCGTCGGCTCGTACATTGTGCACGTCGGCTTCGGGCTTGCCACCGCGGTTAAGCCAGTCGACCTGCGTGGGTCTACTGTGCATGAGGATTTTGAATTGCCGGCTGGTGGGTTGCGCATGGAGGGCAAGGTAGGCAATGTGCGCATCCCGCTCGGGCAAATTTCGTTCGATGTCTATAAGGGCAGCCAGTTCGAACCCGGAGATCGTCGCCCGATCGCCGAGCACATTATGACCAGCGATGTGATCGTTGTCCCGGAGGGCACGTATTACATTGTTTCGAATTACGGCGACGCCAATTCGGTTGTGCGTTCCGATATTCGCGTACAGGCAGGCAAGTTGACTGATATCACTGTGACGCATCGCGCCGCAGCCATTACGCTCAAGCTGGTGAGTGATCGGGGTGGCGAAGCACTCGCAAACACCGCTTGGTCGGTACTCACGCCAGGCGGCGATGTGATCAAAGAATCCATCGGCGCGTTCCCGCGCGTGATTCTTGCCGAAGGCGAGTATCGGGCGATCGCTCGCAACGAAGGAAAAGTTTACGAGCGCGAATTCAAGGTCGTTACCGGAGTCGACGGTGATGTCGAGGTGCTCGCCCGCTGAATGCGTGGCCGCGCGTGAACCTTCTCGCACCTGACGGAATTGTAGTAGTGCAGACGATTGCCAACGACCCGGTTATGCACCTTTTTACTCAACTCGATTTGCGAACAATTGCGCTTTTGCTCGACGTCGACGGAACTATCGTCGATATCGGTCCCTCACCAACCGAAGTGGAGCTCGCCCCCGAACTTCTTGAAACGCTCAAAAGATTGCTCGTCCTTACGGGCGGGTCGCTTGCTCTGGTAAGCGGTCGTCCGATCGTTAATCTGGACCGCCTTTTTGCTCCTTTGCGTTTGCCGACTATTGGCGGCCACGGTGCCGAGATGCGTCTGCGCGACAACGAGATATTTTTCTGGGGGAAGCCGCTGCCAGAGGATTTGCGCCGGCGCTTGGCAGAAGGCGCCAGCATTGGACCCGACGTGGTCGTGGAGGACAAAGACTATTCGCTCGCACTGCACTATCGGAAATCGCCGAAGTTGGCCGAAAGCCTCCGCCGTCACGTGTCTGCCAGCCGGGCGGCGTTTCCGCGGGAGCCGACTGAACTGTTGTTGGGTAAGGCAATGTTCGAGGTCAAGCGTCCTGGCATCAACAAAGGTCAAAGCATCCGACGGCTGATGCAACATGCGCCGTTTGCCGGACGAATGCCGGTGTTCGTTGGAGACGATGTGACCGATGAATCGGCATTCAAGGTTCTGCCCGAAATTGATGGCATAGGCTTTAGTGTCAATCGCCACTTTCCTGGGGTGACGGGAATATTCAAAAATCCAGCACAAGTCCGTAACGCTCTGCGAATTCTTGCCGACAGGGGATAGCTACCCATGGCGAACTACGGACTTGAGCTTGCAGTGATTGGCAATGGTCGAACCGCAGCGCTGGTTGAGCCGTCCTCACGCATCGTCTGGTGGTGCTTGCCGCGCTACGATGGCGATCCGGTATTTTGCCGACTGCTCGCCGGTCATGAGGATAAGGGTTTCACTGACGTACTGCTCCACGGACAAGTCGAGATCCGTTCCCAATACCTGCGCAATACTGCAATCGTTTCGACGGAGTTGATCGACAGCAATGGGAGTGCGGTACGCATTACGGATTTTGCGCCGCGCTTCCAGATCTATGGCCGCACATTTCGTCCGCCTCAACTCATGCGCATCATTGAGCCGATCAGCGGCATGCCACGTATTACCATTCGCTTCCGCACCACGCATCGATACGGCGAGCCCGTCACAGCACGGTCTTCTGGCAGCAACCATATTCGATATTGGCGCGACGAAGTGCCAGTCAGACTCACCACCGACGCACCGCTGTCTTATGTGGAAAATGAGGCGTCGTTCATTCTCACGCGTCCGGTGCATCTCGTGTTCGGGACCGACGAACCGTTCGAGGGTTTGCTTGAGAGCACATGTCGAGATTTCTGCGAGCGCACGCGTCACTACTGGTTGGAGTGGGTGAGGCGGCTCGCCTTTTCCATCGACTGGCAGGACGAGATTATCCGTGCCGCGATCACACTAAAGCTTTGCAATTACGAAGAGACCGGCGCGGTCGTGGCGGCGTTGACCACCTCCATTCCCGAAGTTCCGGGATCCGGGCGCAACTGGGACTACAGATTTTGCTGGATGCGCGACGCCTTTTTCGTCGTGCGGGCGCTCAATCGCATCGGTGCGACGCGCACAATGGAGGATTTTATTACTTATATCCTCAGTGTAGCCGGGGGGCGTGCCGATCAGATCCGGCCGCTCTATGGTGTCGTTCATACCGACGCGCTTGAGGAACGAACCGCTCCTGCACTCCTGGGATACGGTGGAGACGGGCCGGTGCGGATTGGCAATGCAGCGGCCAATCAAAACCAGCACGATGTTTATGGCAGCATCATCATGGCGGCAACGCCTATGTTCTTTGATCGCAGACTGCCTCAACCCGGCGATGCGGCTCTATTTCGTACCATCGAGCCGCTTGGCGAGCAGGCGGCAAAGCTGGCCCTCGAGCCAGATGCCGGCATATGGGAATATCGCGGGCGCACGCGGGTGCATACCTATTCCGCAGCGATGTGCTGGGCCGGATGCAAAAGGCTTGCTGCAATTGCGACCCACCTCAGTCTATCCGACCGTGCGACCTATTGGGGTCGAATCGCGGAAATTATTGGAGAACAGGTGCTTGCTCACGCCTGGAATACTAAACGGAAAGCATTTTCGGCAGCTTTCGACAGTGATGATCTGGATGCCAGCGTACTACTGCTTGCCGAACTAGGCCTGGTAGCGCCGGACGACCCGCGCTTTATGGCCACGGTCGAGGCGATCTGCCATGAACTTCGGCGTGGTTTCCACGTTATGAGGTATGTCGCTGCCGATGATTTCGGCCTGCCTGAATCCGCCTTCTTGATTTGCCGCTTTTGGCTGATAGATGCAATGTGGGAGATTGGACGATGTGACGAGGCCCGTGACATGTTCGTCGATGCGCTTCGAATCCGAAATCGCTACGGCCTCCTGTCGGAGGACGTACACCCGTTGACCGGAAAATTGTGGGGGAATTTTCCGCAGACTTATTCGATGTCAGGATTGATTTTGACGGCAATCAAGCTGTCGCGAAGCTGGGGAGACCGGTATTGGCGCGGCTCGTCGTAGTGTCGAACAGAGTTGGTTTGCCTGATCGCGGCACGCGGGCCGGTGGGCTCGAAGTGGCGATCAGACCGGCACTTAAGCGGCACGGCGGCCTCTGGTTCGGCTGGAGCGGACGAGTTGCGGAGAATGAGCCGGGTGGGATCAAGTCCGTCACGTACGACAACATCACATATGCCACGGTCGATCTGAGTAAGGACGACTACCAAGAATTCTATAATGGGTTCGCGAACCGCGTGCTCTGGCCGATCCTCCACTATCGGCTCGATCTGGCCGAATTCACGCGTCGAGACCTTGGCGGCTATTTCCGCGTCAACCAGTATTTCGCCAGCCACTTGGAAAAATTACTTC
>Ga0306920_100011171_pt1 | contig 12100 bp, 11 predicted proteins | sample flu12Cox44000170_FD_204666 | JGI IMG/M metagenome (GOLD analysis project Ga0306920, IMG submission 204666) | Lab enrichment of tropical soil microbial communities from Luquillo Experimental Forest, Puerto Rico - flux4day.12C.oxic.44.000.170 (v2)... | ecosystem: Environmental > Terrestrial >...
ATCGAAGGCGATGGCACCCTCGACATGCCCCGCGCCAATATCACGCCATCACTCGCCACTTCGCCGACAGGGGTCGACATTACGGGCTTAGGTTCGAGCGGCGACCTTTTCGACAAGGCGACGTTCATTCCATCGGCCTACGCCGTCTATGGCCTGAACAACAATCTCTCGTTCGGCGTGGGACTCAATTCTCCCTTCGGCCTCAAGACCCAGCCCAATCCGCTCTGGTCAGGCATGTTCTATGCCCAGGAGTCGAATATCAAAGATATCAATGCGACGCCCAGCGTCGCCTGGAAGGTCAACAACTGGCTCAGCATAGGGGCCGGCGCGCAGATCCAGTATTTCAAGATCAGGCTCGACTCGGCTTTTCCCGGCAGCGGCACGACCGGAGCCTTTCCGTTCCTTGCGCCGCTCGGACCGGACCAGCTTGACCTGCGCGGCGACGCTTGGGGTTTCGGCTACACCTTGGGTGCCACCATCACGCCGACCCCGTGGACCACCATCGGCGTGGGCTACCGTTCGGAAGTCGATCAGAAAGTGAGCGGCAACATCTTCCGGCCGGCATTTACCGCGCCGGTCATTGTCCCGCCGTTCGGATTGATCCCGGTTCGCGTACCGGCGGCGGATGGGGTCAACTTCGACGCCACCGTGCCGCTGCCCGGCTCCGTCACCGCCAGCGTCCGCCAGAAAATCACGAACTCGCTCACGGTTCTGGGCACCGTGGAGTGGACCAACTGGTCGCGGCTCAACACGGTCCCGATCGCGACCGCTTCGGCAGGCCTCATTCCGGGCGTTCCGACGCAGCTTTCGTTCGGCTGGCGCGACGGTTGGCTGTTCTCGGGCGGGCTTGAATACATGTGCAGCCGGGGCCTTGCGCTTCGCACCGGCATCGGCTGGGAACAGTCGCCCATCACCGATCAGACGCGCAGCCCGCGCCTACCCGACAATGGCCGCCTGTGGGTCAGCGGCGGCGCCAGCTACAATTGGAACCAGTATCTCTCGCTCGATTTTGCCTACACGCACATCTTCGTGCAGGATGCGCCGATCAATATCAGCCCGGGCGTGGGCAATCCGGTCTTCGATCCGAGGCTCGGGGTGTTCATCGGCAATTCCAGCGGATCCGTCGACATCGTCAGTGTCGGGCTGCGCTATCGCTTTGTTCCGGTGGTCGCACCGGCAGTCGTCCGGAAAGGCTGACGTTAGAGCGACTGCATCATAAACGCGGTGTAGAGTGTGCAACCGCGCGGTTCTCGGCCGACGGCGTGCGCAAAATCGCGCCGCGCGGTTGCGCACGCTGCCAGACCTCGCAGCGCGATTTTGCACACCCTACGAACTTGTGGCGCAGTAGGATCAGAGCTTGATCCCGAAAAGTGGGAATCGGTTTTCGGAAAAAGATCAGGCGCCAATGAATGATCCGCCGCCGATTGTGGTGCGGCAACTGCGCAAGGTGTTCCGGCAGGCGACGTCCGGGCAATCGGTGGTCGCGATCGAACGTCTCGATCTCGATATATCGCCGCGCGAAGTGGTGGCGATCGTGGGCCAGACCGGCTGCGGCAAGTCCACCTTCTTCGATCTGATGATCGGACTCGAGCAGCCGACCGCCGGCTCGATCGTGATCGGCGGCAAGACGCCCTATGGCGACTTCGATCATTTTCGCGGCCAGATCGCGACCGTGTTCCAGCAGGATCGCCTGCTGCCGTGGCGCTCCGCGCTCGACAATGTCAAGCTGCCGCTTGAGCTCATCGGTGTCCCCGAGGCGGAGCAGACCGAGCGCTCGCTGGCGTGGCTCGAGCGTCTCGGGCTTGCGAATTTCACCAGCGCCTATCCGCACGAATTGTCCGGCGGCATGCGCCAGCGCGTGGCAATCGCTCGTGCCTTCGTCGTGCAGCCCGGCATTCTTCTGGCGGACGAGGCTTTCGGCCACCTCGATGAGGTCACGGCGCGCGAGCTGCGCGATACCTTTCTTGCGCTCGCGCGCGAATGCGGCAGCACCGCGGTCCTGATCACCCATCAACTCGAAGAGGCGATCAGCGTCGGCGATCGCATTGTCGTGCTCGGCCGCTCGGCAAGGCTGCTCGCCGACATCCACATGGCACGCTGGCAGCCGGGCGAATACCCGGCACTGCGCGAGGCAATCCAGTCGACCTTGCAGAGCGACGCGCGGGATCCGCGGCTCAACCGGGGGTGATATTCACCGCCACGGCACGCGCCCCTGCATCGCGGCCTCCCAGTTCCTTCCGTCGAACAGCTTCGGCGTGAAGGCAGTTGCATCGATGCCGTCGAGGCAGCGCACGTTGACGTCGATCTTGTCGGGGTCCGAGCGCGGCACGTAGAAGGGATGAATTCCGCAGTGCTTGCAGAAGGTGTGTTTGGCGATCCCGGTGTTGAACGTGTAGGTGGTCAGATCATCCTTGCCGCGCAGGAGCTCGAACTGCGCCGGCGGCACGATGAGATGAAGGAAACCCTTCTTCGCGCAGATCGAGCAATTGCATTGCGTTACGCGATCCAAACTGGCGGTGACGCGAAAGCGCACGCGCCCGCAATGACATCCGCCTTCCATTGTCTGCACGGGCGCACTCATAGCAGCACCGTGCCGCCATCGACGGCGATGGTCTGGCCCGTGACGAGTTGGCTTGCGTCGGAGACGAGCCAGTGAATGGTGCCGACGAGGTCGGCGGGCACAAGATTGCGCGCAATCGCCTGGCCGGTCTTGATGGTCTCGAGCGCCTTGTCGGCCTTCTCGGCGAAGAATTCGCGCGTGCCCTCGGTAATGACGGCGCTCGGCGCGACCGCATTCACCCGGATGTTGTCGCGGCCGAGCTCGCGGGCAAGTCCGCGCGTGAGCCCGATCACCGCGGCCTTCGAGGTGGTGTAGTGCAGCCCGTAAGGCATGCCGTAGGTGGCGGCAAGCGAGGCGATGTTGACGATGCTGCCGCCGCCGGTCTTGCGCATCGCCGGCACCACGGCCTTGCAGCAGTTCCAGATGCCTTTGACGTTCACCGCCATGGCGGCATCCCAGTCCTTCTCGCTGATGGCGTCGAAGCGGCCGCCGCGCAATCCACCGAAAAGCGCCGCGTTGTTGATAATGGCGTCGATGCGCCCGTAGGCATCGAGCGCGGCGCGGGTCATGTCCGCCGCCGATGCGGCGCTCGCGACATCGACCTTGGTGGCAACCGCCGTGCCTCCCTTCGCCTTGACCTTGGCAAGCGTGTTCGAGCAGTCGTTGATGTCGGCAAGCACGACGCGCGCGCCGTGACTTGCGAGATAGCAAGCGTATTCCTCGCCAATCCCCCGCGCCGCTCCGGTGATGACAATGACCTTGCCTTCGATGTTCATGTTGATCTCCTTGGGCAGCAGTTAGCATACTCTGCGCCACGCCAAAATTCACTGTGGCGGGTCCAAAATGCCTCTGCGCACGACTGTAGCTAACTGGCAGGGCTTCTCGGCTTCTGTTAATGTCAGTGCAGAAGCATTGGGATGGACTCCGCACTGAGGAGACAAGTCTTGCCTGATCCTGAAACATTGATCGAGAAGATCAAAGCTCTTCCTCCCGAACGTCTCGACGAAGTCGAGGATTTTGTGGACTTCATCGCGTCACGCGCGCAAGAGCGCTCGCTCACTCGCGCTGCTGCCGCGACCAGCTCGGCCGTTTTTGGGAAAATCTGGAGCAATCCTGACGACGACGTCTATGATGCGCTTTGAGTTCGGCGATGTTGTGCTGGTGCCTTTCCCGTTTACAAATCAGGCTGCCTCGAAGAAGCGACCGGCCGTCGTCGTCAGCTCTCACGCCTATAACGTCGGCAAACCCGATATCATCGTAATGGCGGTCACGTCACAAGTCCGGCCGAGTCCGATGTCTGATGAAGTCTATATTCAAAACTGGCAAGCTGCGGGGCTTCTCAGACCATCTGTTATTAAACCGGTTCTTGCCACAATCGAGCAATCACTCGTCATTCGTCAGCTCGGGGCGCTCGATGCAGCCGCCCAGCAGGCGCTGCGAGATGCGCTTGCGCGCATTATCGGATGACGATCATGTAACAAGAAACACAAGGGGAGGATGAGATGATGCCTTCAACGCTTTGTCGTCTTGCAGTGTGCTTAGCCGTAGCTGAGTTGCTGCTCGCTTCACTTGCGGGCGCGAGCGCCCAGACGACCGTCAAGATCGGGCTCGCCGTCCCCAACTACGGTCCGTTCGCGCCGATCTATGCGGCTGATGAGCTCGGCTATTTCCGCGACGCCGGGCTCAAGGCGGAGATCACCGCTTACCGCGGCGGTCCCGCGGCGCAGGAGGCGCTCGCCGCCGGCGCAGCCGACATCATCAATTTCTTTCCACCCGGCGTCGCGCTTGCGGTGAAGAAAGGGATCAAGGAGAAGGTCGTCGGGCTCGGCTCGGCCAGGTCTGACGGATGGCACATCGTGGTGATGGCGAATTCGCCCTATCGATCCATGGCCGATCTCGCCGGCAAGAAGATCGGTATTACCGCCAAAGGCGCGACCACCGACTTTTATGCGCTGTGGGCGGCAAAACGGGCGGGCGTGACGGTCGAAACTGTGCCGGTCGGCGCGCCCGCGCAGCTCCCCATGCTCAAGTCGAGCCAGATCGACGCTGCCGTGCTCAATCCTCCGGTCTCGTTCCGGTTGATCGTCCCCGGCGAGGGCCGCTCGGTCGTCGATCTCGCCAAGGAGATGGAGCCGACCTTGCCGGACGTGTGGGTTGCCACCCAATCCCTGATCGACAGCAATCCCAAAGCGGTCGAGGACACCCTGCACGCGATCTACAAGGCTACGGCCTACATGCAGAAAAACCGCGCCTATGGCCTCGATTATCTGCGCAAGTTCACGGGCGAGAAGGACGACAAGGTGCTCGAGCTCGATTACGACGTCGTGCTCGCGAAACGCCCGACAACCGCCAAGATCGAAACGCAATGGATCGAGGCGTCGCTGGCGCTCGCCGCGCTCGGCGGCATTGGCGATCTGCCTCCCGTCGCGGAAATTTTCACCGACCGGTTCAGCGCCGTGCGCGGGGATTGAGGGCATCGGCAAAGCGCTTCCACAAAAGTTGATGCAAGATCGCGCCGCGGACTCGGTCACCCCCTCTCCCCGCCTTTTCCGGCGGGGAGAGGGTGGGGGTGAGGGGCCCATCGCATCAATCGTGGTGTTTGCCCCTCACCTCAACCCTCTCCCCGTAAGAACGGGGAGAGGGAGCAGACCGCTCGTGCCGCGCAGCTGTGCGTCCACTAAACGCGCGCTAGAATGAGCGCGGCGCTCGCAGGCCATCTGATCTTCGCCGCCCTTCTGTTCGGAGGATGGGAGCTTGCCGGCCGGCTCGCGCTCGTTGACGCAAGCTTTCTTCCGCCGCTCCCGCAGGTGGGCGCGATCCTGTGGGGGTTCCTGCATCACGACGCCTTCATCGGCGATCTCGTGCTCACCGCAACCGAAGTTGCCGTTGCATTCCTCATTGCTGCGCCGCTTGCGATCTCAAGCGGCTTTCTTCTGGGCGAGCGGCTTCATCTTGCCGCGACCTTCAACCCGGTCGTCCATCTCGTTCTGGCGGTGCCGCAATCAATCTTCCTGCCGGTGTTCATCCTCGCCTTCGGCATCGGATTTCTCGAAAAGGTCCTGTTCGGCATCACGCATGCCTATTTCATCATCCTGGTGAACAGCTTTGCGGCGGTGCGCTCGATTCCGCCCGCGCTGGTCGCAGCTGCGCGCGTATTCGGCGCAACACGCGCCCAGGTCTATACCCGCATCTATCTGCCCGCCATGCTGCCGCTCATTCTCACGGGACTGCGTCTCGGCATGATCCTGTGCATCATCGGCGTGCTGTTGGCGGAAATGTACGCCTCGCGCCGGGGCATCGGCCGGCTGATTTTCAGCTGGGGGGAAAGTTATCAGATCCCCGAGCTCATTGCGGGGATCCTGCTCGTCTCGATTCTCACCATCGCGGTGAACGAGGCAATGCGGCTCATCGAGCTGCGCGTTGGCCGGTTCTACCGTAATGCTGCAGGCAACTGATGCCCGTCATCGAGGTCACCGGACTGGCAAAGGATTTTCGCAGCGGCCGTGCCGCCGTGCATGCGCTGCGCGACGTCACGTTTGCCGTGGATGAGGGACGCTTCGTCACCCTGGTCGGACCGAGCGGCTGCGGAAAGTCGACCTTGCTTGCGATCATGGCCGGGCTGATTGCGCCAACGCGCGGAGAGGCGAGGATCGAGGGCGCGCCCATCACGGCCCCCATGCCGGCCAAGATCGGGATGGTGTTCCAGGATCCGACGCTCCTGCCGTGGAAGAGCGCGCTTGCGAATGTCGAGTTCCCGCTTGCTTTGCGGCACGTCGATCCCGCCACGCGAAGAAAGCGGTGCATGGAGCTGCTTGATCTCGTCGGCTTGAGCGAATTCGCCGATCACTATCCCCACGAGCTTTCCGGCGGCATGCGTCAGCGGGTCGCCATCGCGCGCGGGCTCGCGCAGGACCCGCGTCTCATTCTCATGGACGAGCCGTTTGCCGCGCTCGACGAGCAGATGCGCACCCGCATGGGGCACGATCTGCTCGACATCTGGGAGAAGACCGGCAAGACCATCTTTTTCATCACCCACAGCCTGACCGAGGCGATCTATCTCTCCGACACCGTTCTGGTGATGAGCGCGCGGCCCGGCCGCATCATCGCCACCTTGGCGATCGATTTTCCGCGACCGCGCGAGCTCGATATCATCGGCAGCGAAAACTTCGGGCGCATTCGCAACCGCATCTGGCACCTGATCTCGGAACGAGGCGAATGAAGGCGCGCCACATCAGGATCATGCTGATCGCCGCAGCGCTGCTCGTGCTGTGGGAACTGATCGTTCGGTCGGGGCTCGTGAGCCCCATCATCGTTGCCGCGCCCAGCGATGTTTTGTTGGCGGCGAAGAAAGACGGCGCCGTGTTTCTGCGCGCATTGTTGATTACCGTGACCGAGATCGGCGTGGCGATCGTCATCGCCTGGACGCTCGGGATCGTTTTCGGCCTCATCGTCGGAAGCTCGTATCTCGTGGCAGCGGCGACAGCGCCGGTCCTGTCCTCGATTTTCGCCATTCCGTTGATCATTCTTTATCCGCTGCTGATGGCATGGCTGGGAGTGGGCCCGTTGTCGAAGGTCGTGTTCGGCGTGCTCGCCGGCTTCTTTCCCATTGCGCTCAATACCATTGACGGCGTGCGCGCGGTCGATCGCGGCTATGTCAATTTCGCGCGTTCCATCGGCGCGACAAGACTGGAAACGAACGCGTTGATCGTGTTTCCGCTGGCGCTGCCCGCGATCGTTTCCGGCCTGCGGGTCGGCACCGGGCTCGTGGTGATTGGGGTGATCGTGACCGAGATGCTCGCTTCGCTCGGCGGGCTGGGCTACGTGATCTCCTACCATCGCAGCCTGTTTGATACCGGGCACGTCTATTTCGGCATGGCGCTCGCACTGCTTATTGCGCTTGGCGTGAACATCGCGCTCACCCGGCTCGATCGCCGCATCGGGCACTGGCGGCTGCAGCAGCAGGGGGAGAGCTGAGGCATCATGTCCGGGTGGATGATCGGGGTTGATACCGGCGGCACGTTCACCGACCTGGTCGCATTCGCACCGGCCACCGGTGAGCTGCGCACCATCAAGGTGCCCTCGGTGCCGGCCGATCCATCGCAGGCGCTGATCGATGCGCTCGAGGAGCTTTTCCGTGCCGGAATTGCACCCTCGCAAATCGACTGTCTCGTGCATGGCACCACGGTTGCCACCAATGCCGTCCTGGAGTCGGCAGGCGTGCACGCCGGCCTTCTGATTACGCGGGGCTTTCGTGCGGTCTACGAAGCGCGCGGCTGGGTGCGCCCCGATCCGACCGAGCTGCTCGATACCTTCTATCGCAAGCCGCCGATGCTGGTCCCGCAGGGGCGCACCGAGGAGATCGCCGAGCGCATGGACTATCAAGGCAATGTGCGCGAGCCGCTCGACGAGGAGGCGGTGCGAGCGGCAGCGCGTCGGCTCAAACAAAAGGGCGTCGAGGCGGTCGCGGTCTGTTATCTCTTCAGCTTCCGCAATCCCGCCCACGAGGAACGCACGGCCGAGATCCTGGCGCAGGAAAATCCGTCGTGGCGCATCTCGCTCTCCTCGCGCGTGCTGCCGGTCATTCGCGAATATCCGCGGCTCTCCACCACCGTGGTCGATGCCTATGTCGGTCCGATCATGGAGCAATATCTGATCAAGCTCGATCGCCGCCTGCGGGAAGGCGGCATCAGCACCCCGCAAATCTTTCTCATGCAGTCGAACGGCGGCCTCATGCGCATCACCATCGGGGCACGCTTTCCCAACCAGACCCTTACGTCGGGCCCTGCGGCGGGCGTGATCGCGGGCGCCGCGCTTGCACGCGCGACCGGGCGGCAGAACGTGGTGACTCTCGACATCGGCGGCACCAGCACGGACATGAGCGTGATCGCGAACGGCCGGGTGAGTGAAACCTCGAGCGGACGGATCGCAGGGCAGGACGTCGCCACACCCATGCTGGCGGTGCACACGCTCGGCGCGGGCGGCGGCACCATCGCCTGGATCGGACCCGACGGCTTGATGAAGGTCGGGCCGCAGAGCGCGGGCGCGGCCCCAGGCCCGGCCTGCTATGGGCGCGGCGGCAGCGCGCCGACGGTGACCGATGCCAATCTCATACTCGGAGCGCTCGGAGCAAAAAGCGTGCTCGGCGGGCGCATGGCGCTCGACCGCGCACGGGCGCAAGCGGCGATCGCTACCGTGGCGCGGCCGCTCGGGCTTGATCCCGTCAACGCCGCGGCCGGCATTCTGCGCATCGTGAATACCAACATGGCGGTCGATCTGCGGCTTGCATTTCAGAGCCGCGGCGAGGATCCGCGCCGCTTCGCGCTGCTTGCTTTCGGCGGCGCGGGGCCGCTGCACGCCGCCTATCTCGCGCGCGATCTCGGCATTCCCGAGGTTCTGGTGCCGCCCCATCCGGGGCTCACCAGCGCGATGGGCCTTCTGCAAACCGACGTGCGGCATCTTTATCTGCGCTCGGCGGTCGGGCTCTTGTCTTCCTATCCGGTGGCCGAGATCAATTCGATCTTCGCGGAGCTGCGCCGGCTTGCCGCGGCGGATGTCGCGGAAGAGGGGCTCGACAGGGCGGCGTTGCGCCTCAAGCAGCAGATCGACCTGCGCTATCTGCATCAGGGCTACCATCTCACCGTGGACGCGCCCGACGGAGCGATCGAAGACGACCATAAAGCGAGCATCAAATCCGCCTTCGATGACCTGCATCGCCAGACCTATGGCGCCAGTGCTCCGGAGGAGGACGCCGAAGTGGTCACGCTGCGGCTCCTTGCGGAAATTGCCGTGCCCCATCTCACCTTGCCGCGCCTTGCCGCCGGCAAGGGCGCCGGTGCGTGCATCGACCGCCGTGCGATCTACGATTTCGCAACAAGCGCCTTCGTGGACGCAGACGTGTACGACCGCGCCCGCATGCGCAGCGGCGATTGCAGCAAGGGTCCCGCAATCGTCGAGCAGTACGATTCGACGACCGTGGTGCTCGCCGGCCAGATAATGACCGTCGATGATTTCGGCAATCTCGTCATTACCGAGGCTCGCCAATGACGCTCGACCCCATCACGACCGAAGTGATCATCAGCCGCATTCGCGAGACGACGGCGACCATGGCGCACGCGCTCTTTCACAGCGGCTATTCGCCGATCCTGCGCGAGTCCCAGGACGGCACCGCGGGCCTGTGCGATGCATCGGGCCGCGTCATCATGGTCGGCGGCGGGCTGCAATATCATTCACTGCTTTATACCCGCGCGGTCGAAAGCGTGCTGGCGCGCTATCCCGCCACCGACATGCGCGACGGCGACTGCTTCATCTCCAACGATCCTTATAAGGCCGGCAATTCTCATGTTCCCGACATCGTCGTGATCACGCCGGTTTTCTATGGCGGCGAGATCATTGCGTATGGCGCGAGCGTTGCCCACAAGGCCGATGTCGGCGGTCTCGTTCCGGGATCATCGGGGGCCGCGGCGCGGGAGATCTTCCACGACGGCGTTCTCATTCCTCCGGTGCGCTATTGGACGAAGAACGGGGTCAATCGCGAGGTCGAGGCGATCCTGCGCAACAACAGCCGCGTGCCCGAGGTCGTGGTCGGGGACCTGCGCGGGCAGGTGGGCAGCACCCGGCTCGGCGCCGAGCGGCTCTGTGCGCTGTGCAATGAGTACGGCGCGCAAACCGTGCGTGCCGCCATGGCAAGCCTGCTCGAGCGCACGGCCGTGCGCGTGCGGGCAGAATTTGCGCGCTGGCCGGATGGGGAGAACTCCGCGCAGGCAATGCTCGATCACGACGGCGCCGATCGTTCAAAGCCGGTGCGCATCAAGGTCACCGCGCGCAAGCATGGCGACCGGCTCACGCTTGATTTCTCGGAGACGGACAGGCAGGCCAAAGGCCCCGTGAACACGCCGCGCCCGACCGCGCAGGCGGTCTCGTTGCTCGCCGTGATCGCCGCGTGCGATCCGACCATTCCCATGAATTCCGGCGTGCTCGACGCGGTCGATTTCATCATGCCGGAGGGCTCGGTGGTGAGCCCGCAATTCCCCGCAACGGTCAATCATTATTTCCCGACCTCCCACATCGTCTACACCTGCGTGCTGGCGGCGCTCGGCAAGTTTCATCCCGCGCGCGCGGTCGCGTCGGCGGGGTTTGGAACGGGCGCCATTGCGATCGGCTACAGCAAAGGCCGCGCCGGCAAGCCCACGGTGCAGTACGAGCTCATGGTCACCGCGCTCGGCGGAACCAGCAGCCATGATGGGACGGCAATCGTGTTGCCCATGAATCATTTCACGCCGGGAACGCCGGTCGAGATCATCGAGACCGAATATCCGATCATGGTGCGGCGCTACGACATCTGGCGCGATTCGGCGGGAGCAGGCCGCTACCGCGGCGGCATCGGCAACGTGCGGGAATATCAGCTCCTCGTCGACTGTATTCTCACCGCGCGCACTTCCAACCATCGCCAGGGCGCGTGGGGGCTCAATGGCGGGGAGGGGCCGCCGCTCTCGCGCACCTTGATCAATCCGGATACGCCGCACGCCGAGGAGCTGGACTGCCTGGAGACGCGGCTCGTCCCTGCCGGCACCGTGCTGCGCCTCGAGCAGACCGGCGGCGGCGGTTATGGCAAGGCGCTCGAGCGAGCGGCAGAGCTCGTGCGCAAGGATATCGAGGACGGCTACGTGTCGGCGGAGGCCGCAGCGCTGCGGTACAACTACAAGACCTGATCACGCTCGTTGCGTCCGTCGATGGAACGCCGTCCGGCCGCCGGAATCGATCGAGACCAAAGGATCGGGCCAAGCGGATGATTGCCTGCTCGCTCGATTCCTAGAACTGATCCAGCTTACCGCGTAGCACGGGGGTTGCGGGCCGATCGATTACGGAAGGTCCAAAATGCTGGCTCAACTCGGGTTGCTGATGACGTTCCAGCTCATCGGAGAGGCCGTGGTGAGCCTCGCTGGCATTCCCTTTCCTGGGCCGCTTTGCGGCATGCTGCTTTTGCTCGGCTATCTCTGCCTGCGCGGCGGGCCATGCGAGGACCTGTCCACCATGCAGCAAACAGGGTTGCTAATCGATCAATTCCTCGGCGGCAACGAGAAGCGACGTAGGGATGGTTAGGCCCATCGAGGTAGCCGTCTTGCGATTGACGACTAGCTGGAACTTGACTGGGGCCTGGACAGGGAGCTCGCTCGGCTTCTCGCCCTTCAGGATGCGATCGACATAAACCGCTGCACGTCGAAAATTATCGGCCAGCTCACTTCCGTATGATAGCAGACCGCCGACCTCGGCGAATAAACGATACGGATAGACGGTAGGGAGACCAAAGCGAACCGCAAGCGATGTGATCTCTACGCGGTGGGCGATTAGAAAGCTATCCGGCATCGCGATAAGGCCACTGTTCGTCTCGCGTGCCTGTGTGGCAAAGACGGATCCGAGGTCCGATCTGTCGCGAACAGGTGCTGCGATCGCGTCCATAGAGACGGAGGCAGTCGCCGCCTTGAAGGGGCTCAGCCAAAATTCGGCATAGGCGGCTGATATCGGATTGTACAGCATCGCGGC
>Ga0306920_100011172_pt1 | contig 12100 bp, 15 predicted proteins | sample flu12Cox44000170_FD_204666 | JGI IMG/M metagenome (GOLD analysis project Ga0306920, IMG submission 204666) | Lab enrichment of tropical soil microbial communities from Luquillo Experimental Forest, Puerto Rico - flux4day.12C.oxic.44.000.170 (v2)... | ecosystem: Environmental > Terrestrial >...
AGTTTCCCTACAATCCCCCGGTGCTTTCGTTTGCCGTGAATCGTGGCGTTGGCATCGAGGACGGAAGGATATTCCTTGCCACCCTTGACTGTCGTGTGATCGCACTCGATGCCAGATCGGGCAAGCCCGTATGGGACGTTTCTGGATGCCGCGACAATACCAATAGCTGGTACTCCATGGCGGCATACGTTTTTAAAGGCAGGGTAGTTATTGGGACTGGCGGCGGGGACTATGGAAATCGCGGAAGGGTGAGCGCCTTTAGTGTTGTGGATGGGAAGAAGCTATGGGATTGGGAGACCATCGAACGTGACACATGGCCGGGGAAGTCGTGGCTGCACGGCGGGGCCGACGTCTGGTCGGGTCTGGCAATCAATCCCAATACAAACACCCTGTTTGTCGCGCCCGGCAACCCTGGGCCGGACTTGGTGCTTAGGGGCCGGGAAGGTGAAGATCTCTACAACAACTCCCTCGTCGCGCTGGACATCAGCGGCAAAGCGCCGAAGGTGAAGTGGTACTACCAGCTAATCAGCAACGACACTCACGACGCAGATACGGCGATGGTCCCGGTACTGTTTTCGGGCAATGTCGGAGGGTCGAGCCGAGAGCTTGTCGCGGTCGGCGACAAGGCTGGCAACTTCATCATCCTTGACCAAAGCAATGGCAGGGTTATTCATCGCCTCGTCCTCAGCGATCAAACAGGCATCGATAAACCTCCGACTCTAGAGGGTACGCCCGGCTGCCCGAACCATGGCGGCGGAATCGAATGGCTAGGCGGAGCCTATGATCCGAAATCTAATCTGTTTGTCATTTCTAGTACCAATGAGTGCGGTGTGTGGAATCTTCTGACTGAAAATCCAGAATACATACCGGGTCAACGCTACCAGGGCGGACCGCTGCCGACGCGCGGCAAGGGGACCGGCGTTGTATCGGCGGTGGATGTTGCCAGCGGTCGGATCCTCTGGAGTGCTGCCCTGCCATACCCTGCCCAAGGCGGTGCTCTCATTACCGCATCAGGCCTGGTATTCACGAGCGACTTGGGCGGAACGATCTATGCTTTTGAGGTCTCAACCGGTCGAGAGCTCTGGAAGATCGACACTGGGTCGTCAATAGTGGCGCCGTTGTCAACGTTTGCGATAGCCGGCGAGCAATACGTCTCCATGCTCGTTGGCCAACCCGGGATTCAAAAAACAGCGAACCTGCCCCCGACGCACGGCAGTTACGTTTTGGCGTACAAACTCGGTGTCGCCCAATCGGTAACAAACGGTGCTGAGGGCCAGATTCCGATGGCCGGTATCCCGCCCTCATCTTCAAGCGCGAACATCGTAGGTATAGGCACCGTTCCTTATACCCCGGAACAAGTGGTACGTGGACAGGCTGTGTATTCTGAGCAATGCGCAAGCTGCCACGGCGACAGGCTGCAGGGTATCTCGGCACCAGCGCTCGCGGGCGCGAGTTTTGCCAAGTCTCACTTGAATGTCTCCCAAATTCGTAGTGTGGTAGTTACGCAAATGCCCCTTTCCGCTCCTGGTTCACTATCTCCGGACGACGTTGCGTCCGTCATGGCTTACACGCTGTCGTATAGTTGTGTGAAATCCCAGGGCAACGGAAAAATTCCGTTCCCCACAACCGATCAACCGGTTCTGGCAAAGGTAACCATCGGTGCAAAGACGTGTCCGCCTGCCCCAAGCCGGAGGTAGCGTCGAACGCCAGCGTCTACACCATCACTGCGACCGCGAGCATCGCGGGCGCGCCTGACCCTGTTGATGCTGAGAGCGCGCCGGATCAAACCCTCGGGAGGGTAGAAAGGGCCGGCAGACACCTACCGGCCCGGCGAATCACCCTGATGGCTTGCCCGCTTCGCGGGTCTTATCTCCCTATAGTGCGCGGCACCAATCATACGAGGTGAGCCACGCCGGGAAGTTGACCGTCCGGGACATGCAATTGCCATTTCGGGACAGCCGAGCGCTCTTGAAACCCGCCGAGCCGCTCTATGACTAAGGAAGTCCGCAGGCGGTAAATGTAACCTCTAGAGCTAACATTTGTCTCGCATCAAGGTATGACCACACCGATCCGCTGCCGCAATCGCTGATTTCTCACGCGTCAGAGCGATTGCATCGCCGTCGTGCTGTAACTGAAGCAGCGCGTCAGTCGACAACGCCTTGATCTGCCTGCTCGCACGCGCGTACATCGAGTCATCTCGATTAGTGAATCGATTCTAAATTTCACTTGCTGTTGCTTAGAAAGCGAGCTGTCCCAACTTGCGAGAGCTAAATGCATCCGAGTGTTGTTGCTGTCTGTTCGGAGTGTTGGATAATGCAGCAGGGACCGAACACGGTCCCATCACAAACGAACGACGGGGGTTTTATGTCACGTTTCGAGACTGGAATCGGTCTAGGCTTATCGCTGCTTCTCTTGATGTCGGCTGGCGTTGGCAAGGCCGCAACGCTATCCGTGAATTGCGCTGCCAAGGAGGGACTGCACAGTATTGGGGCCGCGCTAAAGGTGTTGCAGAACGGGGAGGGCCACAGTTCGAGCACGATCAATGTGTCAGGGGCTTGTCACGAGAATGTGGTTATTCAGAGCCTCGATCGTGTGACCCTCACCGCCGTCAACGGCGCCTCAGTCACGGATGCGTCGGGCGGCACTTTGGATGTCATTAACATTGAGGACTCACGGGACGTGGCCATCAATGGATTCACCATCAACGCGGGTTCGGGGAATGGCATCAACGGCATTACTTGCGGCGATTTCTCCCTTTGCCGCCTCAGTGGCAACTTGATTCAAGGGGCGACTCTTGGAGCAGGTTTCGGTGTCTTTGGAGGAGCAGAGGCGTCCGTTGACGGCGATACATTCCAGAACAACGGTACCGGCCTCCAAAGCAACAGCGGGAGCAAGGTCCGCACGGGAGGGCAAGGTCGCCCCATCACCTCAAAGGGAAACGGCTCGGGCATTCGGGCAGTCCGACAGGGCTACGTTTTCTTGCAGGCGACCGTTGAGAATAATTCTGAAGTAGGGGTGTGGGTAGCGTTCCATTCGACCGTGGAGCTAAGCGGCTCAACTATTTCGCACAACGCACCAGGCTTGGGGGTGTTTGTGTGGGAGAGTTCCTCCGCCAGATTCACCGGCGGTACCAGCATCACCAACAACGCCGGCTCAGGCGTCGTGATTCAAGACCTTTCGATGGTGCTCTTCGACACTACCACCGTGACGGGGAATGCCCCCGGCGCAGATGTCGTTTGCGCCGACAAGTTTCCCGCAACTCGCGGGGTTGGTGATACTGGTGGGTTAACTAACTGCGTCGAACCTAATAATCTTTAGGGTCGGTGCGCATCGTGCAGTGATGGCTCGATCGATTGAGCAGGCCGGAACAGTAGCGTGAAGTCCTGCTAATAGGCCAGTTGAGCCACGAGAGCGCCGCCTTCGGGCGGCGTTTTCGTTAGTGCGGATTCTTCGGCACTCCCCGCGGCCTCGGCCTAGCAACCGCCACCACCTCGGCAGCCCTCTTCCCGCAGCTCGAGCAGCGCATCCGTAGCGCGAGCTCGCGGAGAGTCACTCTCCAACCGACCAGGCGCGCCAGGGCCTCGGGCTCGATCTCCCGGCACGCTCCGCAGTCGCACACGACACGCACCAGGAACTGCCCGAAGCAGTCATCGAGCCGCTTGATGTGAGGCAGCACGCGCACGGGCGCATAGTGCGAAGCATGCCCGAGGCCGTCCATTCAGTACGTGATAGCGTGCCGACCTGTATAGCCCCTGCTGCACGCGGGATAGTTGACTGACCCACCACTACCGTCCGCGACTGGCACACCAAGGAAGTGAAGCCATGAGGCGCCTTACGCTCACCCTGTTGTTGCTGCTGATCACCGCATGCCACCGGCATGATGAGGACCCCGGCGAAACGTGGCGCCGCTGCCGTGTCACCCCGGGGTGGGACGAGCGCAAGGGATGCAGGCAGGCAGTGCGGGAGCTACAGGAAGCCCACAGGTGCGAGCCGCCGCGCGAGAGCCTTACAGTTGGCGCGACGTTCCCAGTATGCAACTAGCCCTCGATAGCTGGTCCTGGGACGCTGGGCGGGAGGGAGTTGCTTGCGATGAAGAAGCGGCTGTTGCTGCTGTTGCGCACCTCCGCAGTTGGCAAGTCACACACGCCCGAGCAAAAGGTGCACGGTGGTACACGAATAAGGTGAAGCAGTGAGATACCTCGCCCTTGCCGCCGCCCTCACTGCAACGGCAATGACTGGATGCAGCAAAGTCTCGGTTTCGGGTCCGCTGGCTGCGGGACAGTGCGAGAACAAGGAAATTAGTGAAGCGTTCTCCAGCGATCGCGCCATGAAGGCGGTAAGCTACACGCGGCGCTGCGGCTCTGCTTATTCCAATCTGAACGTCTCGGTGCTCCCAACTGACGTCACGCCTCCCGATGCAGCAGGCAACGCTCTCGTCGAAGAGCCCCCGACAGACGGGAAGGGCCACGAGTCTAGGCTGGAACTGGTGTGGGAGGGTCCACGGCAGCTTCGTATCGCGCACAACCCGGAGATGCGGCTGCGTTCCTCCTCTGTCACTGTGAGTGGGGTCACCATTGAGCACGCGACAGTGTTTGAGCTCGGCACCTAACAATCGTTGGAGGGGACCGTGAGTGGTTGGTGTAGCGGCTGCCGGCGGCGAGTTGTATGGATGTCGGCCACGAGGGCTATCGTCGCAGTGTTGGCTGGTATTGGTTCAGCGCTATTCAGCGCGTGTATGAGCCCACCTCAGTATGGAATAATCGAGTCGTTACCTCCGGGTAAGGACAAGTCCTACACACTGTCGCCGGAGGAGGTCGCACGGAGAAATGCCGACGCTTCCGCATGCAATGAGCAAGTCGGCGAGTCCAGCCCAACCCCTCTACTGACCGATTGTATGAAAGCCAAGGGCTGGAATTATGTGATTGTCGAAGTGCTGGTGCGATGAGGCGTTACTTGGGTTGGAGGGGACCGTGAACGGCTGCTCGTTACTTGATGGGCGCTTCTGGGCGACCCCTCAACTTCACCGTTAGACCGCACCCGTTGTGGCCTCGCCAACGTCTAAGAAGTACCGCGCGATCTACGTGTTCATTGCCGCACTTTGGCTGGCCTTTGCGGCTGGGCAAACGCTCTACGCTGGTCTGCGTTTATTCGCGCCGCAAAGAACGTCACAGTCCTACCAGGATCTCCTGTCTGGACGCCGTAAAGTCGCAGCCGTAATAATCGTGCCTCAAAACGTCGGTCAGCCTCTCGACACGCAGTCATACATCGAAGCTATGCGCCGCGAAGCGTTGTCCAATGAACTTGAAATGGAACGGAGCGGCGGTAAACACGGACTGGTCGTATGGGGAAGCTTGCTGTTAGGGGGTGCTTTGATCCTGGGACTAACGTGGCGAGGCCTACGCGGGAGCCGGGTGGGTGCGCTCTAACAATCGTTGGAGGGGTCCGTGAACGGTGGTTGGTGCTTCTGGGCGGCCCCTCAACTTCACCGTTAGAGGGAACCGGTGTTTGATCCACTTCTTTATGCAGCACTCGTCTTCTTGTCGCTGTGCAACTGCTATGTCGGCTGCATGGCGGAGGTTGTGACGTCGAATATTCGACATATAGAAAATGGGCGCACCCCGAATGCCGGATGCTCGATCTTTCCCGGTGCTCTCGTGCTTCCAGTGGTTTTCGTATTAGCTGCTCTTGGTCTTAACCATCTCCTTCAACACCTTGGCTACACCATTGTTGGAGCATTCGGCCTTGCCATGGCCAGCGCCGACTATCGAACTTACAGGAAAAACTATCCGAAACTGCGAAGGCTCCTCGCGCAAACACCAAGCGTCACTTAACGATTGGTGGAGCGGGCCGTAGGTTGCATGTCCTTACGCGCCTCGACCGCGTGCGGCAGGCGTGCCGTGTCGTGTAGGCCCTGAACCCACGCCAGCCACGCATCTCGCTCCCGCCCCGGCGGGAATCGCTCGCAGATTGCGCGGCGCGATGCGATATTCGCGGCACGGATCTGTGCCAGTTATCGCAGCCACGCCCGAGCTACAGCCACCCGGCGTGCGGCGATACGGGGTGCGGCCTACGCTACCCGTCGGCCCGAGAACGAAATCAGAAATGTCCTGCCGAGGGATTCCTCACCAGTAATTACTTGGTGCAATCGTTTTCCTCGACGAGGGAGGAATCGCCATGAGTTTGAAGAGATTGGGCGCAGTGCAAGCGAAGGGTTGCGCCTTCGCGAAGCGCTCCACGTTCGCGCTCGCTCGGTTACGCCGCCGCCGCGGTTTGACAGCATCAACGCCAGCTACCAGCTACCGATTCCACTAGACTTCTCGGGGCGTTCCGGGGGTTGTGTCATGACGCCATCGATTGCCGGCGGCGATGAGAGTTTCGTGTCAGGCACGAGCACGCAGCCACTGCTGCACTGCACCGTCGATGGGGTGCTCAAGGCCGCGCTCGCCGAGGGCGCCACGCGGCCGGCACTCGTGGTTTCCCACCAGGGGCGCCGCTATGACTTCGCGGAGTTAGATGCCGAGGTGGAGCGCGTTGCCCGCGGACTCCTCGCCTGCGGCCTTCGGCCGGGGGAGCGCGTCGGCATTTGGTCGCCGAACTGCTCCGAGTGGATCCTGACGATGTTCGCCGCGGCGCGCGCGGGACTCATCCTCGTCAACGTCAACCCGGCCTATCGCACGAGCGAGCTCGCCTTTGCCGTGCAACACGCTGGCTGCCGGGCGCTCGTCTTCGCCGCGCGCTTCAAGAGCAGCGACTACGCTGGGATGCTCCAGTCGCTCATCCCGGAACTCCCCTCGGCCAGCCCCGGACGCCTGCGCTCGCAGGGCCTGCCGGAGCTGCGGTTGCTGGTGCAGATCGGGGAGGACCCGATCGCCGGTAGCCTGAGCTTCGAGTCGCTCAAGGCAGCGGGCGGCTTGGCCGAGGGGCGGGCGCTCGCCGAGATCGCTGAGCGCACGGATGCGGATGATGTCTTCAACATCCAGTTCACGAGTGGCACGACGGGCCTGCCCAAAGGGGCGACGCTCACGCATTTCAACATCGTGAACAACGGTTTCTTCGTCGGGGAGGGCATGCGACTCACAGCCGAGGACCGAGTGTCCATACCCGTGCCGCTCTATCACTGCTTCGGCATGGTGCTCGGCGTGCTGGCGGCGATGACCCACCGAGCGCTCAGTGTGCTGCCGTGCGATGCCTTCGAACCGCTTGCGGTGCTGGAGAGCGTGCAGCGTGAACGCTGCACGGCACTGCACGGCGTGCCGACGATGTTCATCGCCGAGCTCGAGCAACCGCGCTTCCGCGAGTTCGACTTGCGCTCGCTGCGCACTGGCATCATGGCCGGCTCCCCCTGTCCGATTGCCATCATGCGCCGCGTGGTCGCCGAGATGCATATGCCGGAGGTCACAATCTGCTACGGCATGACCGAGACCAGCCCGGTGAGTTTCCAGAGTCAGGCCGACGACTCCCTCGAGCGGCGCGTAACCACCGTCGGCCGGGTGCATCCGCACGTGCAGGTGAAGATCGTCGACGTCGAGGGTCGCGTTACGCCTCGCGGCACGCCCGGGGAGCTCCTCACCCGCGGCTACAGCGTGATGCGCGGCTACTGGAACGAGCTGGATCGCACGCGCGAGGCCATCGATGCGGCGGGCTGGATGCACAGCGGGGATCTCGCCGTGATTGACGCGCAGGGCTACTGCAACATCGTCGGGCGCGTTAAGGACATGATCATCCGCGGCGGCGAGAACGTCTATCCGCGCGAGATCGAGGAGTATCTCTACCGCCATCCCAAGGTGCTGGACGTGGCCGTGGTGGGCGTACCGGACCGGAAATATGGCGAGGAGGTCGGCGCAATCATCCGCCTGCGCGAGGGCATGACGGCGCAGCCCGAGGAGATCATCGAGTTCTGTCGCGGGCAGATCGCACACTACAAGGTGCCGCGTTACGTGCGCTTCGTGGATACTTTTCCTATGACCGTGACCGGTAAGGTGCAGAAGTACCTGATCCGCGAACAGCTCCGCAAAGCGCTTGGGATCGAGACGGAAGAGACCGCATGAGTCACCGTACCCGCGGTGGAGGTGGCAGTGCTTGGCGCCGGACCTGCGCCCGTGGCACCGAAGTCCTGAGACCTTGCAGGTTCCGATGGGGTCGGAACGGTTGAAACGCCGGTGGTCATCGAACGGAGCAACATCGAGGCCATGATGTTGAGGGCGTTCGCATACCGGCGCTAAGCCTACCCAAGAACATAGCCCCCCAATGTGGATGTTGGGTCAAGCGCGGTTCCGCGCTATTTGGGGGGCGCACACACAGCATTCAGCGGGAGTTCAGCGGCGCGCGGCCACGCTTGAGTCTGCCGGAAAAGGACAGTAGGCAAGGAGTTGTTATGAAGCACACAGTAGTAGTTGCTCTTGCGCTTGCGGGTGTGATGGTCCTCGGTGCCCATCAGTCGATGGCCCAGGACAAGCGAGCCGATCTCGGCTGCAAGCTGAGCTTTTCGCTCCATGGCTGGTCCGCTCTGTACTCGCACGCCGAGGGCAAGGGTGTGGTGTCCTGCAAGGACGGCAGTTCACTACCCGTGCTGATCAGCGTCAGAGGCGGCGGACTTACGGCCGGACGAAGCCAGGTGGATCACGGCGCCGGGGAGTTCACCCACGTGCACACGATCGATGAAGTACTCGGCCATTACGCGCAGGGTGAGGCACATGCCGGCGCACTGAAGTCGGGGACCGCACAGTTGCTGACCAAGGGGACGGTGTCCCTGGCACTGGCGGGCACAGGGCAGGGCATCGACCTCGGGGTCGATGTGGGCGAGTTCACGCTGAAGCCGGCCAAGTAGGCTGAGCGCTCCCGACTTGCGGGGACGCCAGCTCGCGTGGCGCGGCCGACGTCCCCGCGGCACTCTCCCTCCTCATTGACCGCCTCGCAGCCTCTGCCACGGGCGGGATTTCGCTTGCGGCAAGTGCCTGCGATTGCGAGCGATGATCCGCAGGCAAACCGCTGCCAGCTTGGCCTCCAGTTGGCTATCTGGTCCCGTCGCGGCGCATAATTTTCCTCACAACTGCCGGCCTCCATGAGTTGATCGATATCTGTTCGTATCACGAGGAGGCACGGGGGCTCGATCGTGTCTACGGCAGGAGTTCTTCAGGCGGCGACGGTAACCGATGAGGGGCTGCGACGGGGTCTTACTCGGTTCCACGCGCTGGCGATCGTTGTTGGCAGCGTGGTTGGCACAGGCATCTACTTGCGCCCTGCGTCGATAGCGCAGCTCCTCAAGTCGCCCTTCCTGATCTTGATGGTGTGGGTTGGTGCCGGGCTGTTCAGTCTCGCTGGAGCACTGACCTATGCCGAGCTCGCGGCACGCTTGCCGCGCTCGGGGGGAGAGTACGCCTTTCTGCGCGAAACGCTGGGGGAGTTTCCGGCGTTTCTGTTCGGGTGGATGCGGCTTACGGTAGGAGTCAGTGCCATTGCCGCGATGGCTGCGGGAGTAGCTGTCTTCCTGTCTGATCTTATGCCGCTCGCTGGAGTGACCTGGCACCTGACCCTGTGGTCCGTTGCAGGACGCGGCTCAGTGGACTTCGGGGTGCGTCAAGGTATCGCCGTCCTAGTCATCTTTGCGCTAGCTGCCCTCAACATTAGCGGCGTCGCCAGAGCAGGACGTTTTCAGGGCATCGTGACCAGCGCAAAGGTAATCGGACTCGTGCTCCTGATCGGTGTGCTTTGGTTTGTAGGTCAGGGGCACGCAGTTGATACCAATGGTTCGCTTGCAAGGAATGCAACACCTGACGTTCTCGACTATGGGGGCGCTCTGCTCGCAGCATTAGCCGTGTACAACGGCTGGGCCAACGCCGCGATGGTGAGCGGGGAGGTTCGCGATGCACGCCGTGTCGTTCCCTGGGCGCTGATCGTAGGACTCAGCTTATCAATGCTGCTGTACCTGGCCGTCAATACTGGTTATCTGCGCGTCCTTACTATGGACCAGATTCTAGGTTCTAGTTCCACGGCGCACCCCGACGCGCCAAGTGTGGCAAGTCGCGCGGCCGCAGCCGTCGTAGGCGCCAAGGCGCGGACCGCCCTGACGCTCCTGTTTTTTGTGTCGGCGCTTGGAACGCTGCACTGTCTCATCCTGGCCCCCTCGCGTGTCCTGTTCGCAATGGCGCGTGACGGACTGCTGCCGGCGAAACTGTCGAGAGTCGCCGAAACGGCGCGCACCCCTGCTCCGGCGATTGCGGCGCTGGCACTTTTCGGAATGATTCTGGCGGTTCTGGGAAGCTACGATCGACTCTCGAATATGTCAGCCTTTGGTTACCTGCTTTTCTATCCCTTCAGTGCCATTGGTCTGATCTTATGGCGGCGCCGGGCGCCAACTACAGGTAACCCCACTTTGTTCAAGGCACCGCGGGGGATTCCGGAGCTGTTTCTCCTAGGCGCGATCGTCCTGTTGACGGTGCTGGTAATTCGCGCGAGTGTCGAAGTGCTAGCAGCGCTCGCGCTCATGGCAATCGGGCTAGTGGCGTATGCCGCGATTCGTGCACGTCAAGGCTACAGCTCAGCATTCCGAAAGTGGTAGCGGGGGCAGGGTTTTGCTTCCGTCTACCTTCGTCCGGTTCTCTCAAGCAGCCTTCGGGCAAGAACAGGCAAGCTTCTCTCGCGTCCAACCCGCCTTAAGGCAGGCCGTTTGGGCGGTGTTGGTCTGGACGTCTATGAGGACGAAGCCAATGTCTTCCGTTTCACGGACGCCCCCCTGAAGACCTGGTGCGGAGAGCCGTTAGCCGAGTCCACTTGCCCGCGCCCGGGCGCCTGAATTCCCAGAACGTCCAGCCGTTGACCGGATTGCGCGTAATGCTCATCGCGGCCGCGGACGGGTAGAGACGTCGACCGGGATAATTGCCAAGAAGATCTGGCATCGAGGACTGGAGTTTACGGCCCGCGACATCTTTGATTTTGTTATGGTGGCAGAACTTGAGTCGAATGCCCTCAAGGAAATCAGTCCCATACTTCGAGAACGCCGCGAAACAGTCTTGGCGCGAGTTCAGCAGCAGGATCCCTTCCTACGGGCGGCCTACGCTGAATTGGAAGTTCGTAACTATAAACGCACGTATGACGAGTGCCTTGACGTGCTGAAGAAAACACTCGCTGCTGCATAAGGTTCCGAGGACACGGGCGCTCGAAGCTAAGTTCTGTCGTTGGGACGACCCGGGCCCTAAGGGTGCACAAGAAACCTCGGTTGAGTAGCGACGGGCTAGCGCACGACGTTCGGCCATGACCAACGGACGGCGCTACGCCGTTATAAAGGGGCAGAGACCGACCATCTGCTCCAAAGGAAGACGGTCAGAACGTCAGGAGCTGACACTCGCGAGTCATGCAGCCCTTTTTGCACGGCCTGGAACTGAGCAATTGCCGACTCCGACGACTGAGCGGGCGCGATGCACGCCAAACAGCAGCGAAATTGCCCATAAAAACCGTACACCTGACTCGCAACGACACTCCTCGATTGACCCGACCCTATCCCCAGCCCTGTTCACGGTCCGACCAGCCCGATTCGCGCCACTCGCCAACGTCCGGCTCGAGCGCCCCGATTATCCTCAGATCGAGGACCGGCATGCCATCGCTCCCAATCGAGATCGGATCGCGGTAGCGAACCCCAAAGCGAATATCCTCGGGTGCGTACGTGCGGATCTCGTGCACCGATGTCGCAAGCATTGGGTCGCGGGCTTCGAGCGTCACGAATATCCGGGCCTTCGCTTTCAGCACCCGGTCAGAATCGTAACCATGGAGTGGGCTCTGCTCGTCGAGAACATGCATCAGCGTCCACGAAAGCGGAAAGATCGGCTGGTGTGCCCGCTCGAGGCGAAGCTCCTGGGCGTGGCGCAGCTCCCTTCCGCCCGCCGCAGTGTCGGAAAGCAAGACGTTGAGCTTCGCCGTCGCATCCGTCAGCACGCCGGGACGGCCGTTGGCGACTTGCAGCATCAGTGTCGGCGTGGCGTTGCGCACCGCGACTACCGGATTCGCCGCGAAAACCAATTTGGCCCGCGGCCGGGAAAAGCGCACAAATGTCAGGCCGGTCAGGATCGCGAAGAAGGCAAGGCTGGACATAATCTCGGCCGATGCG
>Ga0306920_100011173_pt1 | contig 12100 bp, 12 predicted proteins | sample flu12Cox44000170_FD_204666 | JGI IMG/M metagenome (GOLD analysis project Ga0306920, IMG submission 204666) | Lab enrichment of tropical soil microbial communities from Luquillo Experimental Forest, Puerto Rico - flux4day.12C.oxic.44.000.170 (v2)... | ecosystem: Environmental > Terrestrial >...
GCATGACCTACACGCGCATGCAGCTATTCGTCTGGGCGACCGGAGTCACTGCGTTTTTGTCGATGATTGCGACCGCGAATTTGAGCGCGGCGCTGGCCGGACTCTTCATCCAGCATAACTTCGGCGTGCCGTTTTATGACGTCACGCGCGGCGGTGCACCCGTACTCTGGCAGCACGTCTTCTGGTTCTACTCGCACCCAGCGGTCTATATCCTGATCCTGCCCGCGTTCGGCATCGTGTCGGAGGTCATTCCCACCTTCGTGCGCCGGCCGATCTTCGGCTACAAAGCTATCGCCTACTCATCAGCGGCGATCGGTTTGCTTTCGTTCATGGTGTGGGCCCACCATATGTTCACGAGCGGCTTGCAGCATTGGGAGCAGCTGTTCTTCATGATCTTCACCATGATCATCGCCGTGCCGACCGGCGTCAAGATCTTCAGCTGGGTGACGACACTCTGGCGGGGCAAGATCCGCCTCGACACGCCGCTGCTGTTCGTGCTTGGGTTTTTGAGCGTGTTCACGCTGGGCGGCATCACGGGCGTGATGCTGGCATCGGTGCCGGCCGACGCGCAAGAGCACGCCTCATATTTCGTGGTCGCACACATCCATTATGTGCTCTTCGGCGGGACGATCTTGGGCATCTTCGCGGGGCTGTATTACTGGTGGCCCAAGATGACGGGACGCATGCTCGACGAGCGTTTAGGCAAGTGGCATTTCTGGCTGACGTATATTTTCTTCAACCTGACGTTCTTGCCGATGCACTGGGTGGGTCTTTTGGGGATGCCGCGCCGCGTGGCGACGTACGATCCTGCGTACGCGGGCACGAACTTCTTCGTCTCAATCTCGTCGTTTGTGCTTGCGGCAGCAATCCTTATCTTCATCTATAACGCCTACCGAAGCGTCCGTCACGGAGAGCTGGCAGGGCCCAATCCCTGGGGTGCCCGGACGCTGGAATGGATGATCCCCTCGCCGATGCCATATTACAACTTCCGCGACATCCCGATCGTGCTCTCAGGTCCGTACGATTATGGCAAGCCGCTGCCGTACGCCAACATCAGCCAAGATCTGGCGATGACGCCGGTGCGCTGACGATGGCCGCAGCGCACGCCCACGCGGTAGGCGACGCCGAATACGCAGAGGTCAGCGGCCACCGCCTGCTGGGCTTCCTGTTCTTCCTGATCAGCGACTGCGTCATCTTCGGCAACTTCATCTTCTCGTATCTGTACCTGCGCAACGCGGCACCGGTATGGCCGCCGGTTGGCATCGAACGGCCGTATCTGTACCTCGCAGCAGTGAACTCGATCGTGCTCTTCGGCAGCGGCGCCACTATGCATTATGCGATGGAAGGGATGCGCCACGACCGCCGTTCCCAATTCGTCGCGTACACGATCGCGACAATCGTCTTGGGCTCGATGTTCTTGGGCGGCCAAGCGTACGAATACACCCACCTGCTGCCGCACACGACCTGGGCCGGGACCACGTTCGGAGCGTCGTTCTACACCCTCACCGGTCTGCATGGCTTTCACGTCTTCATCGGAGTCATCTTCCTCATCGTCGTGCTGCTGCAGACGCTGCGCGGCACGTACACGCAAGAACGCCATTTCGGGCTCACGGCTGCGACGCTGTATTGGCACTTCGTCGACGTCATTTGGGTTGCGCTGTTCTTCTTGTTCTACATCTATTAGCGCGAGGCGACGAACATGTTGGAGAGCATACCTACTCAGCTGCGGATCATCGCCTTCATCGGGGCGGTCATCGTGGCCGTCGTCGCGCTCGTGGCGCTGCGCGGGGAGTGGCCCAAGACCAAACTGGAAGATAACGTCACGAAGATCATGATGGTGCTGCTCACCCTTGGCTGTGTCGAAGTGGCCCTGGTCGCGATCGGCACCATCGGCAGGGTGAAGTAGCCCGCGTCGAGGGCGGCGTAACGGGAGAACGAGAGCGCATGGCACACGGATACGAAGAAGAGAGCTACGATATTCCACAAAGCAGGGGCATCCCGCCCGTCGTCCGTTACTTGTTCGCAATCGGAATCGTGCTGATTTTTTTCATGGGCTGGGTATCCGTGCATTGGGCCCACGAGTTCCACGTCTGGCCCGCCGCAGACACGCCGAAGATCGAGCTCGGGGGAACGCCGCCGCCTTAGGGCGGCTGATTGCTGCGCACGCCGATATTGCGAAAGCCTGCCGGCAAGACGCCGGTCGGGCGACCGTCGATCGTGTGGATGCCACCGTACTCGCTGAACTCCATATGCGCCGCATCGGTTCTGTTCGGCAGATCGCCGACCCCAACGGTCGGCCACTCGCAGGCGACACGGCGGTCATCGAGCAGCACCGCGACGTAGCCGTTGGATCCGCGCTGCGAGAAATCGTCACGGCCACGGGTTCGCACATAGCCGTCCACAACGAAGATAGGTTGGTAGGTCTCCCGCAGAGCCCTAAACGGGGCGGCCAGCAATAACATCGCGTAGACGGCGAACATCGCAGCACCGAGCAAGAAGATGGGAGCGAGCAACTGCAACCCGCCGTGGTCGGGATTGCCGTCAGTACCCAAGCGCAGCAGTCGCAAGCCGAATGCGCTGAAAAGGATAGCGACGATCGCCGGCTCGATGGCAATCGCGACGCGGCCGAAGAGACCACGCACGATGATGCGCCGTTCGTCGGAACGCCAGGGCCGCATGGCGAGCAGTTGCCGCCGGTTGCTGGCAGTTAAGGTCGTCCGCAAAAACGAAGGTTCGAACATGGCGCTGAAACAGAGGTGTCGTGCTCGGATGTGGTTCGCGGCGTTGGCCGCTGCTATAGTTTTCTGCGCAACACCAGGCGTCTCCGGTGCGGCGCCCCCCAATCCATTTGAAGTGACCGTGAGGCCCATCCAGGCGGGGGACACGCTGATCGGCGTACAGCTTGTCGATCAGCGCGGGCAGCATTTCGACCTCGCCACCACGCGCGGCGAAACCGTTGTCATCGGCTTCATCTATACGAGCTGCAAAGACGAATGCCCGATCATCACGCAGAAATTTGGACGCCTTGACGAGGCGCTTGGCCCGGGACCGTATCGGCTGTTGGAGGTCACGATCGACCCCGTGCGTGACACAAAAGGCGTGCTTGCCGTTTATGCGCGCACCCATGGCGTGCGCTCGCCGCGCTGGGAACTCGTAACCGGGCAACCCGAAGCCCTCGAGCGCTTTGTGCGCGCCGCGGGTGTGTCCGTCATCGATAATGGGCGCGGAGAACTCGTTCATGGTACACGGCTGCTCCTTGTCGCTCCGGACGGTCGCGTAGCGGACATCGACGAGCTGGCCGCATGGGATCCCGCTTCGGTTGCCGCCCGGTTGCAAGATTTGGCCGGGCGCCGTTCCAGTCTGTTTGCGCAAGCAGACTTCGCGCTGACTAAGACGATCGCGCAGTTCTGCGGCGGGTCGTACCAGGTCGCGTCAGGTATCATGGATGTGGTCGCAGTCGTGTTGCTCGTCGGGATCGGCGCGGGCGTGGCGCTATGGATGGGCCGGCGTGTGTTCGAGCAAGGAGCATGAGCGGCTGTCGCAGTAGGCTGCCCATTCTCAGACGGGTAGGAAATATCAACCACATGCGCCTGCTGGTCGCCACCGCTATCGCCGTCACGGCACTCACGGTCGCCGGCTGCAATAGCCCGAACATCCCACCAGGAAATTATGGGATCGTGACCGGCACCATCACATCGAGCAAGGGGCAGCCTGTCGCAGGAGTAGTCGTTTGGGCCGACTTCGGGACCTCTAGCGTGCCTACTGGCCCGGACGGGCACTACACGATCAATACCGTTCCGATCAGCTCGGCCGAATCTCCGACAACCATTTCCGTGAAAAGTGTTCCAACTGGATTTGGTATCCCGGCCTCTCAGAACGTCCAGGTGATCGCCGGGCAGACCACTCAGAACGTGAACTTCACCCTTCCACCCGGGTAGCGAGCGTTTCGCTGCCAGGAACAACCAACAGCCTAGAGGAAGGACTGTCCCGGAGCCGGAGCCGCTGGCGTCCCGTATCGGGGCCGATGCGTAGCACACCGAGCGCTTTTTCACGCCAATGAGTTCCGCGTTCGTGGACGAGACTGCTTTTCATCAGTGGAGGAGACCGTGGCGATCAGTTCTAGTGAGGTCAGCGCTCCCCAAAGCCGGCCGCGCGGCGAGTCTAAGGTCAACTCCGTGGACCGCGCCCTCGTCATCCTCGAATACCTCGGCACGCAGACCAAAGAGGTGGGCGTACGCGAGCTCGGTCAGGCGATCGGCCTGTCAAAGAGCAGCGTGCATCGCATCTTACAGACCCTGCGCGCGCGCGGCTTTGTGAAATGGAATCCAGATAACGCCCGCTATTCCCTGGGTATGAAAGCCTTTGAGGTAGGCTGCGGGATCTTGCGCTCGATGGAAGCGCATGCCGTGGCCAAGCCGTATCTCGAACAACTCGTCGCGACGCTCGGAGAGACGGCATTCCTTGGGGTGCTCGACGACGCGGAACTTGTGTTCATCGACAAGATCGACGGCCGGCGTTCGGTGCGGCTGTACGCCGACATCGGTAGCCGCCGCCCACTGCACTCCACCGGCATCGGCAAGGCGCTCCTGGCACACCTCGACCGCAGTGAGATCGACCGCATCATCGCAGCGCGGCCGCTCACGGGGTACACGAAGAACACGATCACAGACCCCGACGCACTGAGGGCAGAGCTTGAGAAGATCCGCCGGCAGGGCTATGCCGAGGATAATGAGGAGATGGAAGACGGCCTGTACTGCGTCGGCGCCCCGCTCTTCAACTATTCGGGCCGGCCCGTGGCGGCGATCTCAGTCTCGGTCCCCAAAATGGGCCAGCAGCCAGTGCAAAAAGACCGGCTGATAAAAGCGGTCGTCCAGGCTGCACAGGAGATCTCGACCAAGCTAGGTTATAGCGGCCGGCCAAAGGCGGCATCGCTGGGCTGACGTTGAGCAGGCCCGCTGTTTTCGTCAGCCGGGAGATCCCGCGTTCGGGGTTGGACATGCTCCGGGAACGCTGCGACGTTACGGTGTGGCCGCATGACCGCGCGCCCACGAGAGCAGAACTGATCGAGAGCTGCCAAGGCAAAGACGCGCTCGTGTGCCTCCTGACCGAGCGTGTAGATGCGCAAGTGCTTGCAGCTGCGCCGACGTTGCGAATCGTCGCGAACGTGGCCGTCGGTTTCGATAATCTCGATGTGGTTGCCGGCACCGCGGCTGGGGTCGTCATGTCCAACACGCCAGGAGTGCTCGATGACACGACCGCGGACCTCGCCTTCGCGTTGCTCATGGCCACGGCCCGGCGCCTTTGCGAAGGCGACCGGCTCATGCGCACCGGAACGTGGCGCGGCTGGGGCATCATGCAGCTGCTCGGCCAAGACGTGCACCACGCCAAGCTCGGGATCATCGGGTTTGGGCGCATCGGGCGCGGCGTCGCTCGGCGCGCGCGCGGCTTTGACATGCAGGTGTCCTACCACGATGCCGTGCGCGCTCCTCAAGATGTGGAGCAGGAACTCGGCGTCAGGTTCGTGCCGCTCGACCTGTTGCTCAGCGAAAGCGATTTTGTGAGCCTGCATGTACCGCTGCTCCCCCAGACGCAGCACCTCATCGATGCAACGGCGCTACGGTCGATGAAGAAGACAGCCATTATCATCAACACGTCACGCGGGCCCGTCATCGATGAGGCGGCGCTGGTGCAAGCGCTGCGCGACGGCGTCATCGCCGGCGCCGGCCTCGATGTGTACGAGCGCGAACCGGAGCTTGCGGCCGGGCTGACGGAGCTGCAAAACGTCGTGCTCCTTCCCCACATCGGTAGCGCGAGCGTCGCAACGCGCAGCAAAATGGGGGAGATCGCGGCGCAGAACGTCCTTGCGTTCTTCGCTGGGCAGGCACCGCCGACAGCACTGAATCCGGAAGTCTTGTCGCAGCGCCGGGCCTAGCGCGCGTGCGCATCGTCGTCGCACCCGACAAATTCAAGGGAAGTCTCTCGGCTAAAGACGCGGCGCAGGCTATCGCGCGTGGGATGGCTCGCGCCATACCTGATGCATCGTTCGATCTCGTGCCAGTTGCGGATGGTGGTGACGGTACTGCGCAGACGCTCGTTGCTGCGCTTGGTGGCCGGATGATCAGCCGCGAGGTGCACGGGCCGGACGGTAAACTTGTCAATGCATCCTACGGACAATTGAGCGGTGGCAGCCTGGCCGTCATCGAGTTGGCGCAGGCGAGCGGCTTGGCCCTGCTGCCATCAGGCACAAATGACCCGTTGACCGCAACCACCTACGGTACTGGGGAGTTGATCGGCAACGCAATCGAACGGGGCGCGCGGCGTATCATCCTCGCGATTGGCGGCAGCGCCACCAACGACGCCGGCGTTGGTGCCTTGACCGCATTGGGTGCCGTCTTCACAGATGCCGAAGGACGTCCGCTCTCACCGGGCGGCGAGGCGCTGTCGTCGCTTGCCAACATTGACACGACGGCGCTCCACAAGCGTCTGACCGGCGTGACTATCGAGATCGCAAGTGACGTGCGAAACCCGCTGTGCGGTCCGGGCGGCGCATCAGCAGTGTATGGCCCCCAAAAAGGCGCCTCACCCAAGGATGTCCGCACGCTCGATGATGCGCTGCGCCACTTCGCGGATGTCACTGCCGCGGCCACGGGTGTCGACGTGCGCGATGTGCCCGGCGCTGGAGCGGCCGGCGGCGTCGGTGCCGGGTTCTTGGCGGTCAGCGGAGCGCTGCTGCGCCCGGGTGCAGAGCTCGTTCTCGAGGTGCTGGACTTCGACCGTCACCTGTCCGGCGCGGATATCGTCGTGACGGGGGAAGGCAAGCTCGATCGTCAGACCTTGGTGGGAAAAGCCCCCTATGCCGTCGCGCAAGCAGCACGCGCACGCGGCGTGCCGACGGTCGCCATCGCCGGTGCAATTGAATGCTCCGCCGCAGAGCTCGATGAGGCAGGGATCGCCTGTGCGATTCCCGCTGTCCCCGGTCCGATGTCGGTCGAGGAGGCAATGCAGCGGAGTGAGGATCTCGTGACGGCTGCAAGCGAAATGCTTGCTCGGGCGCTACGCCTTCGGCTCTCGCGGTGAGTCTTTGGGTGCCCTGGTCTTCGTCTACTTCAAAGGTGACGTTGCACGGCGCATCGGCGACGTCAAAAGCACGTTCAGACGCGAGTTTTCGGCGCGTTCATACGCGATCTGCAAGATCGCCGTGGCCAGTTTCTTGGCATCGTGGCGCACTTGGTGATCTTCTGAGATGAAGTCGCCCGTGATCGGCGTGACGCCGAAGGCGGTGACGGTCTCGAGGTCTGCCGGCACTTGGAACGCACCGTCGCGCTCGTAGAGCGGCAACAGGCGGTTGGCTTGGCCAACATTGATGAGCACGCGGTCGAACAGCCGGCGATCGGTCGTCTCAAGGACCGCACGCACGTGATCGCTGGCAGTCATGCCGGTCGTCTCGCCCGGCTGGGTCATGATATTGCAGACGAAGACCTTCGTGGCTTTGGAGCGCTCTATAGCCTCGGCGATGCCCGGCACGAGCAGATTTGGTACGATGCTCGTGTACAAGCTGCCGGGTCCTAAGATGATGACGTCTGCAGCGAGGATGGACTCGATGGCTTCGGGCAACGCTTGGCAGTGGCCCGGCACGAGGCGCAGGCGTTTGATCGGTAGCGTCGACCGCGAGATCGCGGTCTCACCGGTCACGGTCGTTCCATCGGCGAGGGTCGCCTCCAGTGAGACGTTTGCGAGCGTGGAGGGAAGCACGCGGCCCTTGATCGCGAGCACTCTGCTGCTCTCTTTGATCGCGCGGTCGAAGTCGCCGGCGATGCCGCACATCGCGGCGATGAATAGATTGCCGAATGAATGGCCTTCGAGCCCCCGGCCGTCGTTAAAACGGTATTGGAAAAGCTCTGCCATCATCGATTCGCTGTCGGCGAGCGCCACAAGACAGTTGCGGATGTCGCCTGGTGGCAACACCCCAAGCTCGGTCCGTAGGCGCCCGCTGCTGCCTCCGTCATCCGTGACGGTCACGATCGCGGTCAGGTTCGTCGTGAACTCTTTGAGGCCGCGCAGCGCGGTCGACAGGCCGGTACCGCCGCCGATGACTGCGATCTTCGTACCGCGGTCGAGCTGGCGCCGCTCGTAGACGACCTCGATCAGTCGCTGCGTGTCGTGCGGGCTTATTGCGGCGATCAAGGATCGCTGGTACTGCCGGAATCCATAGTAGACGAGCGCCATGCCGCCCAAGATGAAGACCAGCACCAAGAGCGCTGTCGGGAACTGTGGTCCCACGACTTGGTTGACCCGTTCGTTGATGTGAAAGTTGAAGTGATACGCTTTGAGGACGCGGCCGAAACCGTCCAGGATCAAGAACGCGCCGAACAATGCGACCAGAAGCCAGCGCTTGAGCTTCATGCCGGGGCGCAGCCATGTTAAAAAGCGCCGGACCTGGGGCAGGCCCTCAGCGCTGCGCGTCGCGCCGTTCGACAAAGGCCTTTATCCTCTGTGATTGCAAGTGGCGAGAGACGCTGTTCGCGATGTAGACTGAGCGATGCCGTCCACCCGTGCATCCGATACCGATGGTGAGGTGCGACTTGCCCTCCCGCGAGAACTGCGGGAGCAAGAAGTCGAGGAAACGCTCCAACTCTTTCTTGAAGGCCTGCACTTCGGGAGACTTCTCCAGGTAATCGATCACGGCCTGATTGTCACCGGTGAGCGGTTGTAGCTCCGGGACGTAGTTGGGATTGGGCAAGAAGCGCACGTCGAAGACCAGGTCGGCGTCAAGCGGCACGCCATACTTGTACCCGAAAGCGACGACGGACACGCTCATCGTCCGCTGCTCGGCGATGCCGCTGACCGCGTGTGCGAGTTTTTCTTTGAGCGCCGACAACGTCAGGTTGGAGGTGTCGATGATGACGTCGGCAGCGTCCCGGATTGGTTTGAGCTCTTCCCGCTCGGCGGCGATGCTGTCGCTGACCCGGCCGCGATCGGCCAGTGGGTGCTTGCGACGTGTCTCGGAAAACCGGCGTACGAGCACCGGGTCGCTGGCGTCGAGAAACACGACGCGATGCGGGATGTGGTTGCGCTCGAGCTCGCGCAGGTTGTCGAGGAGGTCGCCGAAGATCTCCTCGCCCCGTATGTCCAGCACGACCGCGACATTGCGGAGATTCGCGCTGACTGTGCAGAGCTCGGCGAATTTCGGGATGAGGCTGGGCGGCAAATTGTCGACGCAAAAGTAGCCCAGATCTTCCAGGCACTTCGCCGCTTGGCTCTTGCCGGCGCCCGAAAGACCAGTGACGATCACGAAATGCATGCTGGGCGCAGTGGCTGCACGCGTCACGGTAGCCGTCGATTGTGGCTTTGGAGATTCCACTATGGAGATATTATCGGTGCGCGCAGGGGCGCCCCGCTTGGTCCTATTGCATAACCGCAGGTACGGCGATACGCGCTGCCGAGCTACGCCTGTAAGCCGGGTTCTGTACCGCCTGCAGCGGCGGCGACCATCTCTCTGGTGCGCCCGTCACCGGGCGCCTCGTGCGACGTGCTGTGGGATTCGGGCGGGCCGCCCGCGCCGTTGCCGGCGATCCCAACTGTCTTGCTCCGGGTGGGGTTTGCCCGGCCGGTACCTGCCGGCACCGCCGGTGCGCTCTTACCGCACCATTTCACCCTTACCACTCGCGTTACCGCGAGCGGCGGTTTGTTTCTGTGGCACTTTCCTTCGGGTTGCCCCGACCAGCCGTTAGCTGGCACCCTTGCCCTGCGGAGCCCGGACTTTCCTCAAGCGGCTTCATCAGCCGCCCGCGGCCGCCCGGCGTGCTCGGCAGCCCTCATTGTATCATGCAATGCAAGCCGAAGTATTCAAAGCGCGCTATACGGAGATCGCTCTCCGATACATTGCCAAAAGCGGCGCGAGCATTCCCTTGGTTTTGGGCCCGAAGGCGCTGGGCTCAAGCGTCAGCCCTACGGCGCGGGCGATAGCCGCCGCATCATCCGTCAAGTCTTGCTCAGCGATCTTCGGCCGGCTGCAATAGAACGCACACATCGCTTGCGTGGCAAAAACATGGTGCGCGGCATCCGGAAGTTTAGCGCTGTGCTCGATCGCGCGAGCACCGATGCGCGCAATGCCGTCGCGTGCCGCTGCGCGCGTTGGATAACACGCCACAAAATTGAGCTCACTGTGGGTTTTGTCCTCGGCTTGATCGATGAAATAATCGAGCAAGATGTGGAAGCCGGAGATATAGGGGAAATACGCGTCGTGCACCGCCGCCGCGGTCTGCGCATCGCAGCCGCGCAATGCGCTGTATGCGAGGGCAAAGGTCGGCAGAGTCGAGCCGCACGCCGCCGCCGCTTCCCACCAGCGCAGATCCGCTGCGACGCCGTCACCAAACGCGCGCTCGCAGGCCCGCTCACGTTCGCCGGCTCCCAGATGTTTGAGCGCTTGTAATTCGCAGTACTGGTCAGTCACTGCCCTGACGTACGGTGCGATCGTGCTGTATGAGGGGAGTGCTGCAAAGCGCTGCTGCGCGTCTATGACGAGTCCGCATAAGTAACCACCGTCGCCCGTGGCACGTTCGCGAAAGTAGTCACGTGGCGTGGCCCCTGGAGTGACCGCATCGGCGAGCGCTTCGTGGAGCGCGCGGAAATCACGTTCGTCGTCGCTGCCGGTCCGGTCGCACAGATTGTCGAGGTAGTCGACCGCGGTTTCGAACGACGCGACTAGCGCCACATGCTGTCGTGCTTGCTCGGGCGGTAAGAACGTGGCGAGAATACAACCGCCGTGCACATGAAAATCCTTGAGTGTGATGCTCGCAACGGCTTGCCGGCGCAGCTCTGCGCCGGGTATCTGCAGCGCGCGCCGCTTGATGCGGCGCAGCGCTCGGGCGGCCTGCGGTACCACGCCGATCAAGAAACGCCGCGCAAGTCCCGAAAAGCTTTCATCCACCCGCTCGACGTACGACGTCATGGCCAGGGCGCACTCTTTTCACCGTCAAAGATGCGCGCAAGGGGCGTCCGTATGCAACCCAAGAGGTGTCGCCGGTCCATGACGGTCGTGAAAGCAACAGTGCTGCCTTTGATATGCGGCTTGCTCGCATTTACGCCCGGCCACGCAGCGGCACGCACGCGAACGCCGGACGCTACTCCTTCGCCGATAGCAAGCCCAGGCGTTGCTGCAACGCCGCTGCCTGGGCCTTCGCACAGCCCGGTCGCCTCGGTGCAGGTGGGTGGCGGCTCACAAGACGCGCTCATGTCGTATGCAAGATTCACCGATGGCGCGACCTCTCAAACAGGGCTGTTCACGGTGTGGCGCAAGCAGACGAAGGTTTACCTTGAGGTCTCGCCATCACAGCTTGACCACACCTATCTGCTCGTCCCTATTCTGGCCAATGGACTCGGGCGCGATCTCTTCGCGGGCATCCATTTCAAACCGGTGCTGTGGCAGTTCACGCGGGTCGGCAACCAGATCATGACGGTCGAACGCAACCCGTATGGCAAAGCAAAACCTGGAACGCCGGCAGCGCTTGCGGTCGAAAGCTCCTATCCGCAATCCGTCATCTCGGCCGATCCCATCGTGGCGATCGATGCCACAACCGGAGACATCGTGTTCGGGGCAGACGCGCTGCTCACTGATATCGTTGATCTCACGACGCTGCTTAACGGCGCCACAAGCGACACTCGCAGCGGTCGCTACGCCTTGAGTTCGCGGCTCTCGTTCTTCGGCCCGACCAAGAGCTTTCCGTCCAACGTCGACGTCGAAGCTGACCTGACCATGTCCTCGTCCGCCGCGGGCTTCGTCGACACCGTTCCCGATCCGCGCAGCCTGTTCGTGCGCATGCATTATAGCATCATCGACATGCCTGACGATGGCTACCGGTCACGCGTCGCCGATGATCGCGTTGGATACTTTATCACAGCGCGGCGCCAATACGATAACGAGCAGACGCCGACGAGTTTTGTGCGCTACATCCAGCGGTGGAATATCGTCAAATCCGATCCCGCCGCGCGCAGCTCCAAAGCAAAGTCACCGATCGTCTTTTATCTTTCCAACGACATCCCGTTCCAGTATCGCACGCCCATCCGCGACGCGCTCTTGACCTGGAACAAGGCATTTGCC
>Ga0306920_100011174_pt1 | contig 12099 bp, 10 predicted proteins | sample flu12Cox44000170_FD_204666 | JGI IMG/M metagenome (GOLD analysis project Ga0306920, IMG submission 204666) | Lab enrichment of tropical soil microbial communities from Luquillo Experimental Forest, Puerto Rico - flux4day.12C.oxic.44.000.170 (v2)... | ecosystem: Environmental > Terrestrial >...
ATTTGGTCGCCGCCTGCGGCTCGTGCTGATCCTCCGCGACCTTGCGGGCGGCTGCGTATTGCACACGGATGGTGTTGGCGACGGGCGACGCATCGCCATCAAGGCTGTCGAGCGCCGCCTGCATGATCGCCACCCGCGCGTGCGAGATTTCGCGTTCGACGGATCCATCGTCTTCGAGCCGCAGCAACAGCAGCAACGGGCGCAAGGTCAGACCTTGGATCACCAGCGTTCCGAGCACGACGCAGAACGCGCACAGCACGATGAGATCGCGTCCGGGAAAATCCGGCGGGAGCGCAAAGGCCGTCGCGAGGGTGACCAGGCCGCGCATGCCGCTCCAGGCAATGACGACGGAGCCGCGCGGGCTGCGCGGGCCGAGCTTGTGCGCCAGCGGCGCGCTGTGTTGCCGGACGACGGCGAGGACGAGGCGATAGATGACGATCCAGGCGATGCGCACCACGATGACCAGTGTGAGAACGCCAAGGGCAATGAATAGCGATTTCCACAACTCGTCCGGCGACAAACGCTCGATGATGCGTCGCGCCTGCAGGCCCATCAGCACGAAGGCGAGCACGTTGACGATGAACACCGCGCTCTCCCACACCGAGTAGGAGCTGATGCGCAAGCGCGGCTCCAGGCGGCCCGGCGCGCCGCGTGCCAAGGTCATGGCGTAGACCACCACGGTGATAATTGGTGAGAGCATGAGGCGTTCGGAGAGAATCCAAACGCCGAAGGTGGCGACGAACTGCAGCACCGTGCTCGAGGGCGCATCGCGCACCTGCGCGGTTACGAGCAGATAAAGGCGTGCGAGCACGTAGCCGGCGAGCAGGCTTCCCACCGCCGCAAGCAACAGGAAGGGCGTGTCGTGGATGAAGCTGAAGGAACTGATAGCGGCGGCAACCGCGCCGCGATAAATGAGGAGCGCGGTCGCGTCGTTGAGCAAACTCTCGCCTTGCAGCACGAGCCCGACGCGTTGCGGGATGCGCAGCCGACGCAGGACTTCGGATGCTGCGACCGCATCGGGCGGCGCCACGATGGCGCCGAGGGCGATGGCTGCGCCAAGCGGCAGGCCGGCCGCGCGCCAGCCGAAATAGGCCACCGCCGCCGTCGTGACGATGACGGCGCCGACCGCCAGCGAGATGATAGGCAACACATTGCGGGCGAGGTCGCGCGGTGAGGTGTCGAACGCCGCGTCGAGCAGCGCCGGTGCAACGAACAATGCGAGGGCCAGCTCCGGCTCGATCACGATCTTCGGTGCGAACGGCAGGAACGCGAGACACGCCCCGGCGATGGCGAGCAGGGACGGGTAGGGCACCGCCAGCCGGTCGGCCAGGTTGGCGAGAACGACGGCCGCGAACAGCAGCAGCAAGATCCATTCGAACAGGAGCATGGTACGCCCATCATTTGACCTGAGGCGGAATATATGGCGGCCTATAGCAGATCGGGTGAAATGCAAATGCGGATCAACAGGGGGATACAGTGGAACAAAAACTCATCTGGTTGATGATCGGGCCTGGAACCTTGCCGAGCCAAGGCATCGATCGCATGGACATGATGCGCTATGCGGTGTGGATCAGCGGCCGGCCACCACTGACAGGCCACGAGCTGATCGCTGCGCTGCCCGAGATCACGCGGATCGCCAAGCTGGAGGTTGACGACGACAATCCCTACGCGATCGACAGCGGCAACAATCTGTGCGCGCTCGCGGCGCGCATGCGGCTGGTCGCGCGCCGGCCGGAGGTTGCCGGCATCGTGTTCATACAAGGCACCAACAGCATCGAGGAGACCGCCTATTTCCTGAACCTGACGGTGCGCACCGACAAGCCGCTGGTGGTGACCGGCGCCCAGCGCCCGTTCACGGGGCTCAGCAGCGACGCGCAGCTCAATTTGTATGATGCGGTGCGGGTTGCGGCGTCGGACGAAGCCAAGGGCAAGGGTGTCGTGGTCGTGACCAACAGCGAGATCAACGCCGCGCGCGATGTCACCAAGACCAACACCTATCGGGTCCACACCTTTCGCAGCCGCGATCTCGGCATCCTTGGCTATGCGGACGGCGACCGGATCGTCTTCTATCGCGCACCGACGCGGCGTCATACGCATCAGAGCGAGTTCGACGTTGATCAGCTCGGCGATCTGCCGCGGGTCGACATTATTTATGTCTTCACCGGCGCGCGCCCCGATCTCGCTTACGCCGCGGTTGCGGCCGGCGCGCAAGGGCTCGTCATCGCCGGCTCAGGTGCGGGCTCGACCGGCGAGATGCGCAAGGAGCTGGCGAAGATCGCCGCGCAGGGTACCGTCGTAGTACGCAGCGCGCGCGTCGGCGACGGCCGCGTGATCCGCGACGACAACTGGCAGGAGCCCGGCATGGTTGCTGCGGACAACCTCAGCCCACATAAAGCCGCATGGCTGCTCGCGCTGGCGCTGACCAAGACGCGCGATCCAAATGAGGTTCAGCGCCTATTTGATGAGTATTAGATCACACCTGTTGCAACAACTTCGCGCTACGGCCGCCGCTCGTCCCCACCATGTCGGCGATGCTCATCTTATCGAGAACATCGGCCATGGCATCGCGCGCTCGCGTCATGGCGATGCGGACAGCGCAGGTCTTCACGTCCTTGCAATCGTCGCAGGGGCGATACGCAGTGCGGCTCGCGCAGGCGATCGGCGCCAGTGGGCCATCGAGGATGCGGATCGCATTGCCGACTTTGATGTCGCGTGCGGGGCGCCCCAACATGTAGCCGCCGCCCGGACCCTTGCGACTGTGGACGACCCCGGCATTGCGCAGATCGCCGAGGATCGCGTCGAGAAACTTCTTCGGCACATTGTTGGCGGCGGCGATTTCCTGCGATTGCGCCGTCTCGCCGGCCGGCAGGCGCGCCAGATGCACCAGTGCCTTCAGTCCGTATTTTCCCTTGGCGGTGAGCATCTCACAACCCGCGCTGATTCTATTTAGGCTATAAATATGATAGACCATAGCAAAAATCGAGCGCCGCGGCGGCGTCGCGCGTTTGATTTTTCCTATCGGTCAGTTCACGGGTTTGCCGTTCGCCGGATAGGGACGCTGCGCTAACGTTTGCCAGGCACTCGATAGCAAAAGGCAACTCATGGCGGATCAGGTCTTTGCGGGGACGGTCATTCTCCCGGATCGGATCATCGAGAACGGCTATGTGCTGGTCGCCGACGGCGTCGTCCGACACGTAGCGGAGGGCAGCCCGCCCGCCGGCGAACGGCACGGCGGACCGGGCTTCGTGGTGCTGCCCGGCGCGATCGACGCGCAGGTGCATAGCCGCAGCCAGAAGGGCCAGGAAGACTTTGTCTGGTCGACGCGCAGCGCGGCGGCCGGCGGCGTCACCACCATTGTCGACATGCCCTATGACGACGGCTGTCTGATCTGCACCGGCGAGCGCCTGCGCACCAAGGCGGCCGAGGCGGGCACCCAGGCCCGGGTCGATTTTGCCCTCTACGGCACGGTGGCGCCGGAGGATGGCCCGGCGCATATCGACGACATGGTGCAAGCCGGCGCCGCGGCGTTCAAGTTCTCGACCTTCGGCACGCATCCGCAGCGCTTTCCGCGCATTCCCCCGCAGACATTATATTCATGCTTCAGCGCCATTCGCCCGCATGGCCTTGCGGCCGGCGTGCACAACGAGAACGACGAGATGGTGCGCGCCTCTATGGCGCAGGTGGAAGCGCAAGGACTGACCGATTACCGGGCGCATGGACGTTCGCGGCCGCCGATTACTGAAGCGCTGGCAACGGCGGAAGTTTATGAGATCGGCGCCGCGACAGGCTGCCACGCTCACATCGTGCATTGTTCGATCGGGCGTGGCTACGAGATGGCGGCCGATTACCGAAGCCATGGCTACGCGGCGACGATCGAGGCCTGCGTTCATTATCTCACGCTCGATGAAGAGAACGACGTCAAACGGTTGGGCGGGAAGGCCAAGATCAATCCGCCGCTGCGTCCGCGGGCCGAGGTCGAGGCACTGTGGCGGCATCTCCAGGCGGGCAATGTCACCGTGGTCTCGACCGATCACGTGAGCTGGTCGGAGGATCGCAAGACCGACCCCAACATGCTGAAGAATGCGTCGGGCGTACCGAGCCTCGAAGTGCTCTATGCATTGTTGTTGAAAGGGCTCGATGAACGCCGGCTGCCGCTCACGTTTGCGGCGACGTTGCTCGCGCAAAATCCCTCGAAGCTGTTTCGCATTGATCATCAGAAAGGCGCGCTTGCGGTCGGGCGGGACGCTGATATCGGGCTGGCGCGCCGCGATCCCTGCCGCTACCAGGCGGCGGCGAGCGGCAACAACTTCGTCTCCTGGAGCCCCTATGAGGGGATCGAGCTTCCGTACCGAATGGTGGCGACGTTCCTGCGCGGCGACTGTGTCGCGGCAGACGGCAAGGTGCTGGCCAGGCCCGGGCAAGGCCGCTTCGTGCGCCCACCCGTGAAGCAGTAGCGAGGACCCGTGCCGGTCAATCAGCTTGGCGTTGATGCCGACCGGATCTGGGCCGATGTGATGGGGCTCGCCGCGATCACCGACCCGGACCATCCCTACACGCGCCGCTCATTCACGCCGCGCTTTCTGGAAGGCCGCGCTTGGCTGGCGCGCCGTTTTGAGGAAGCCGGGCTCATCGTGCGCATCGATACTTCCGGCAACCTGATCGGCCGGCGCGAGGGACGAGACGCAAGCGCCCCAGCAATAGCGGTCGGCTCGCACATCGACACCGTGCCGTCGGGCGGGCGGTTCGACGGCATTGCCGGCGTCGCCGCCGGGCTTGAGATCGCGCGCGCGCTCGCCGCCACCGCGCTCACGCACCCTTTGGAGGTCATCGATTTCCTCGCCGAGGAGCCGAGCGATTTTGGGCTCTCCTGCGTCGGCAGCCGCGGCATGTCGGGTGTGCTGACACCCGCGATGCTCGACCTCACTGGACCGGGCGGCGAGCATCTGCGCGACGCGCTCCGTCGGGTCGGCGGCGATCCGGATCGCGTCAACTCGGCAAAGCGCAGCGACGTCGGCGCATATTTGGAACTCCACATCGAGCAGGGGCCGGTGCTGGAGACGGGCCATGTTGATATTGGCCTCGTCACGTCGATCGTCGGCATCCGCCGGTTGGAGATTGTGTTTGTTGGCGCAGCCGATCACGCAGGCACCGCGCCCATGAATGTCCGGCGCGACGCGCTGGTTGCGGCTGCCACGACCGTCTCGGCGGTGCGCCAGAAGGCGGAGGAGCTTGCCGCAGCGGGGAGGGGCTATTTCGTCGCCACGGTCGGCATTCTCGAGGTTGAACCCGGCGGGTCGAACGTTGTGCCCGGCCGCACCCGGGTCGTCATCGACGTGCGCACCACCGAGCCGGCGCTGACCCAGGATTTCGTCGCTACGCTCGATGCCGCGAGCCTGGAATATGCGCGCGCGGCGCGGGTCGAACGCACCGGGTTCGCGACACTGTCTGAAGGGCCGCCGGTCGCCTGCGACGCGGCGCTCCGTGGGGTGCTGCGTGACAGCGCGCAGGCGCTCGGGCTTTCGGCGACGGATCTTGCCAGCGGGGCCGGGCACGACGCCGCCTTCATGGCGCGGGTCTGTCCGTCCGCGATGGTGTTCATTCCCTGCCACGACGGCAAGAGCCACGCGCCGGAAGAATGGGCCGAGCCCGAGGCTATCGCGGCCGGCACGGCGGTGATGCTGCGCGCGGTTCAACAACTCGACCGCGCGCTCGTGCAGAAAGAGGCAGTCTGATGGGGCGAGTTCTCACACTATCCGATGTCGAGGCAGCGGTCCGCGGCGGCTCGATCTTTGCCGCCGGCGGCGGCGGTTGGGCTGATCACGGCCGCACGCTCGGCACCGCGGCAGTGACCATCGGCCGGCCGGAGCTGGTGTCAATCGACGACGTGCCGCCCGACGCCTGGATCGCCACCGCGGCGGCGATCGGCGCCCCCGCCGGCACCACCAACTGGGAAATGCTGGGTATCGATTACGTGAAATCGGTCGAAATGCTGCAGGATGCGCTCGGCGCGCCGGTGCACGGATTGATGATCGGCCAGAACGGCATGTCGAGCACCATGAATGCTTGGCTTCCCGGTGCGCTGCTCGGCACCAAGGTGATCGACGCGGTCGGCGACATCCGCGCGCATCCGACCGGTGACATGGGTTCGATCGGCATGGCGGCAAGCCCGGAGCCGACGATCCAGACCGCGGTCGGTGGTCACCGCGCCAGCAATTCCTACATCGAGCTGGTGGTGCGCGGCCCGACCGCCAAGGTCTCGCCGATCCTGCGCAAGGCGGCCGATATGGCGGGCGGATTCATCGCCAGTTGCCGTAATCCGGTGCGCGCCTCCTATGTCAAACAGAACGCGGCGCTGGGCGGGATCTCGCGCGCGCTTGCGCTCGGTGAAGCGATCCGTGCCGCCGAGCCAAAGGGCGGCCGCGCCGTCATCGATGCGATATGCAAGACCACGAACGGCACCATCCTGGGTGAGGGCAAGGTCATCAACAAATCGGTGACCTACACGGATGCGGCCTTCGATATCGGCACCATCACGATCCGCGCCGGCAGACGCGATCTCGTGCTGTATGTGATGAACGAGTACATCGCGGTCGATGACGGCCACGGCGCGCGGTTGGCGACCTTTCCAGACGTCATCACCACGCTTGATCCCGACGGCAAGCCGGTGAGCGTCGGCACCATCAAGCCGGAGATGACGTTGCTGGTGTTCCATATCGACAAGCGCCACTTGCCGCTGAGCTCATCGGTGACCGATCCGAGCGTCTATCCGGTGGTCGAGCAAGCGCTCGGGATTCCGGTCGCGCGTTACGCGCTCAGCCAGGATGTTTGATGGACCCGCGCTTCACCGTCACCTCGGGAGGAAACCTGCGCTGCAAGGGTTGGCGCCAGGAAGGGATCCTGCGGCTCCTGGAGAATGTGCTCGCCGTCGGTGAAGACCCCGCGAACCTCGTCGTCTATGCGGCGCTCGGCAAGGCGGCACGCGACTGGCCATCGCATGACAAGATCGTCGAGACGCTGCACACCATGGACGAGGGCGAGACCCTGATCGTGCAATCGGGCAAGCCGATCGGCCTGATCAAAACGCACGAGAAAGCGCCGATCGTCATCCTTGCCAACTGCAACATGGTCGGCCAGTGGGCGAAGGCGGAAAACTTCTACAAGTGGCAGCAGCAGAACTTGATCTGCTGGGGCGGGCTCACCGCCGGCGACTGGCAGTACATCGGCTCGCAGGGCGTCATCCAAGGCACCTACGAGATCTTCATGCGCATCGCCGAGCGCCATTTTGGCGGCGATCTTGCTGGACGTTTCATTCTCACCGCTGGCCTCGGCGGCATGGGCGGCGCGCAGCCGCTCGCCGGCTTCATGGCCGGCGCCGTGATCCTGTGTGTCGAGATCGATCCCGAGCGCATCGCCAAGCGCATGGCCAACGGCTTTCTGCGCGAGCGCGCCGAGCATCTCGATGCGGCGCTGGCGATGGTGCGCGACGCGGTGGCGCAGCGCCGCCCGGCCTCGATTGGGCTCGTCGGCAATGCGGCCGAAGTTTATGAGCAAATCCGCGCGCGCGGTGTCATCCCCGATGTCGTGACCGACCAGACCTCGGCGCATGATCTTGTTTATGGTTACGTGCCGGTCGGGCGCAGCCTTGCCGAGGTGCGGCGCATGCGCCGCGAGGACCCGGCGACCCTGATGACCGAGAGCCGCGCCAGCATCGTGCGCCACGTCCGCGCCATGCTGGGGCTCAAGGCCGCGGGCGCGGTCGTGTTCGACAACGGCAATCTCATCCGCACCCAGGCGCGCGAGGGCGGCGTCGCGGACGCGTTCGATATCCCGATCTTCACCGAAGCCTTTTTGCGCCCGCTGTTTGCCCGCGCCATCGGCCCGTTCCGCTGGATCGCGCTCGCCAACGATCCGGATGATATCCGCAAGATCGACGATCACCTGCTCGTTGCGTTTCCCGATAACCGCATCGTCACCAATTGGGTGAAGCTCGCGCGCGAGCACGTGCCGTTCGAGGGCCTGCCAGCGCGCATCGCCTGGCTCGGCCACGGCGAGCGCACGGCGCTGGCGCTCGCGGTCAACCGCATGGTGCGCGAAGGCAAGCTCTCCGGCCCGATCGCCTTTACGCGCGACCATCTCGATGCCGGCGCGATGGCGCATCCCAACATCATGACCGAGAACATGCGCGATGGATCGGACGCCATCGCCGACTGGCCGCTGCTCGACGCCATGGCGATGTGCGCCTCGCAGGCCGATCTCGTCGCGATCCATTCCGGCGGCGGCGGCTACGCCGGCTACATGACCAGCGCCGGCGTCACCATCGTGGCGGACGGCAGCACTGAGGCGGACGAGCGCCTGCAGCTTGCTCTGACCAACGACACCAGCCTCGGCGTGATGCGCTACGCCGACGCCGGCTACCCCGAGGCGCTCGACGAAGCGCAGCGCAAGGGGGTGAGGCATTTCCGGTTGGGTCAATAATTCGTTCAGGAAGACGCGTTTGCCGTTACTCACCGCCGCGGTGCAATTTCGCATCGAGCGAGGCGAGCAACCCGCGCCAGTGTTCAGCTTGTCGGCGCTGGAACAGCATTAGCTCAAAGCCGTGACGTGCGACGTGATCTTGCGGGATCTCATCCCAGCCACGGTGCTCGACCGTCACGCGCGTCTCTTCCCCCACCGCCTCGAAGCGCACGTCAAGCCATGTTGACTGACCGGGGCCGAATGTCGCCTGCCGCCAAGTGAGTGCGAGCCTTTCGCCAGGCTTCCAGACGGTGATGCGACCGACCTCGAACTCTTTTCCGTTCGCTAGTGTCGCAACGAGCCGCCCGCCCTCGCCCGGTTCGAAACGAGGTGGCCGTCGCCGCGCGGCGTCAGCGCGAACAAGGGATTGGGCCGCCACCATTTACCGATCTCCCCGGTGAAGACTTCAAACGCGCGCAAAGGCGTCGCGCCGACACGGATGGAGACGATGACCGCTGCGGTCATTTTCGCTTCTTCTCGACATGCGCTTTGAAGCCCGAGAGCTGCGTGGCCCACATCGTTTCGGTGTCGGCGAGCCAGCGTTTCAATTCCGCCATGGCGCCGTCTTTCAGCGCATAGATGCGAACGCGCGCGTCGAACGCAGGATGGGTCTCCTCAACGAGCCCGCTCTGCTTCAATTGGCGCAAATGCCGGCTCATCGCCGGCGCCGACAGGCCGAGTGCATCCGCGAGCTCGCCCGCCCTGCGCGGCCGCTTGCCAAGCAGTTCCACCGCGTGGCGACGATGGGGGTCGGCGAGCGCCGCGAAGGTCTTGTCGATGCGGGAGTTCAATCGAGCCGATTCTTCGTGGTGAGGCCGCTCGCCTTGTCCCACTCTTGCGGCGTCATCCGTTTCTCGGTGACGCCAAAGGTCCAAATATGGCCCTCCGGATCGCGAGCCCGATAGGTGCGGTCGCCGTAGAACTGAGTTTCGGGCTCCTGCAGGATCTCCGCCCCCGCTGCGCGCGCGCGTTCGCAATGAGCGTCGATGTCCTCGCCTTCCGCGAGCTGGACGTGGACGGTCTGCGTGTTCTTGCCGCCGACGGATTTCGGGCTCTTGTGATCGGAACTCCACTCGTTGCCGACCATGACGACGGAATTCCCGAAGGTCATCTCCGAATGACCGAGATTGCCGTCGGCGTCGAGAATGACGAAGAGCGGCTCGAACCCGAACGCGTCTTCGAGCCAGCGAAAGGCGGCCTTGGCATCAAGGTAGCAGACGGCACTCGAAAGCCCTTTGGGGCGGTAGGGATCAGTCACGTCGGTTCCCTCGAGCAGCAGATGCAAGTTATTTATCAAAATCGATAATATTTGTCAAATTATGAAAATATATCGGATGCCTGTCGACGAAGCCCGTGGATATCCGACCATGCCCTTGCCGCTCGTTTCCGATCGCTTTGCCCGTTTTAATTGCACTGTGGAGTTGAGCGCGGCGATGCATAGGATATTCTCGCCGTCAATATCGGGGCTTAAGTTGGAGCGATTTGCTATGACTCGATTTCTCGCAACGCTGCTTGCGTCCGCTGCGCTGTGCGCTTGCCTGCCGCTACGAGCGCACGCTGAACTGGATGTCGTCAGCCTGAAGAATAGCATCGAGAAGTCGGTTGAGAGCGACTATCCAAAACTCGAGGCGCTCTACAAGGACATTCACGCTCACCCCGAAATTGCTTTTCAGGAGGAGAAGACCGCCGCCAAGTTGGCTGCCGAAATGCGGGCTTTGGGCTTTGAGGTAACGGAGCACGTCGGCAAGACCGGGCTGGTTGCGATTTACAAAAATGGCGATGGCCCCACCATCATGGTGCGCACCGAACTCGATGCGCTGCCGATGGAAGAAAAGACCGGCCTTTCCTACGCCAGCCACGACAAGACGGTTTGGGAAGGACGCGAAACTTTCGTGGCTCACAGTTGTGGCCACGACATTCACATGGCGAGCTGGGTGGGAACGGCCGAGACGCTGGTTGGCCTGAAAGAGCAGTGGCACGGCACGCTGATGTTCATCGCCCAGCCGGCCGAGGAAACCGTGTCGGGCGCCAAGGCCATGCTGGCGGATGGCTTGTTCACACGATTTCCAAAGCCCGATTTCGGCTTTGCTTTACACGATGGCCCCTTCGCCTATGGCACCGTGCTCTATCGCGTCGGGATCGGCTCATCCAACTCTGACAGCCTCTACGTCAAATTCCACGGCCGCGGGGGTCACGGCGCGCGGCCGGAGGCGACCATCGACCCTGTGATGATGGCCGCGCGCTTTGTCGTCGATGTTCAGAGTGTGGTCAGCCGCGAAAAGGACCCGTCCGAGTTCGGTATTGTCAGCATCGGCGCGATCCACGGCGGCACCGCGGAAAACATCATTCCTGACGATGTGCTGCTGCTCGGCACCATTCGCACCTTCAAGCCGGAGGTGCGCGCCAAGATGCTCGCGGGCATCGAGCGGACCGCAAAGGCGGTCGCCACCATGTCGAATGCGCCCGAGCCCGAGATCAAGATCATTGAAGGAGCCAAGGCGGTGATCAATGATCCCGGCGTGGTCGGCATGGCGGAGAAAGTGCTGAAAGCAGCGTTCGGCGACAAGTTCAGGCCTTCGCCGCCGGGCACGCCCAGCGAAGATTTTTCGGAGTTCGTCAACGCCGGCGTGCCTTCGATGTTTTTCAATATCGGCGTCTATGAGCCGGAGCGCGTCGCCGCGGCACGAGCGGGCAACGGCTCGCAATTGCCGGTCAACCACTCGCCCTTGTTTGCGCCCGTGCCGAAGCCGACCATTGAAACCGGTGTTGAGGCCATGACGCTCGCCGTGCTGAGCGTGTTCGACCAGCACGCGCGGGGACAATAACCGCCTGTGTGCTTGATCCCGTCATCAGCACGTCCGGTCAGGCCGACGAGATGATCGAACAGGACGCCGTTGCTTCGATGCAGGCGTTATTCGTAATCTACTCCGTCCCTTCGCCAACCAATCGAGCGACAACATGAATGACACACCGCAATACACGCCGCCGGAAGTCTGGGTCTGGGAGAAGGACGACAGTCCCAAGTGGCGGTATGTCAATGTGAACCGCCCTATCGCGGGAGCGACGCATGAGAAGGAGTTGCCGCGCGGAAAGCATCCGCTTCAGCTCTATTCACTCGCGACACCGAATGGCGTCAAAGTTACGGTCATGCTGGAGGAGTTGCTGGCCGCCGGTCATAGCGGAGCGGAATTTGACGCCTGGCTGATCCGGATCGGTGAGGGCGATCAGTTCGGTAGCGGATTTGTAGGGGTGAACCCGAATTCCAAAATCCCAGCGCTCATGGACTATGGCGAGCAGAAGCCGCGACGTGTGTTCGAATCCGGCGCGATCCTGCTCTACCTAGCGGATAAATTCGGCGCCTTCCTACCAAAGGATCGCGGCAAGCGCACTGAGGCGCTGAACTGGCTATTCTGGCAAATGGGTTCAACGCCCTATCTCGGCGGCGGCTTCGGCCATTTCTATGCCTATGCTCCGGTGAAGATCAAATACGCCATCGACCGTTTTTCAATGGAGGTGAAACGCCAGCTCGACGTGCTCGACCGGCAGCTTGCCGACAATCAATTCATCGCCGGCGACGAATATACG
>Ga0306920_100011175_pt1 | contig 12099 bp, 13 predicted proteins | sample flu12Cox44000170_FD_204666 | JGI IMG/M metagenome (GOLD analysis project Ga0306920, IMG submission 204666) | Lab enrichment of tropical soil microbial communities from Luquillo Experimental Forest, Puerto Rico - flux4day.12C.oxic.44.000.170 (v2)... | ecosystem: Environmental > Terrestrial >...
GGCCGCACGCTTGCCGGCCTCGACGTGACCGGGCGCCTCGTGGCCTTCCGCCGCGAGGTCGAAGGTCGGATCGTGTTCACCACCAGCTTCGGGCTCGAAGACCAGGTCATCCTGCATCACATCTGCGCGGCCGGGCTCGACATCGATCTCGTTACTCTCGATACCGGCCGGCTGTTCGCCGAGACCTACACGACCTGGGAAGAGACCGAGCAGCGCTATGGCCGCCGCATTCGGGCGATCTACCCGCGGCACACCGAACTCGAAGCGCTGGTTGCGGCGCAGGGCATCAACGGCTTCTACAAATCGCGGGAGGCGCGGGCCGCCTGCTGCGACATTCGCAAGGTCGAGCCGCTCAACCGTGCGCTCGCCGGCGCTGGCGGCTGGATCACCGGCCTGCGCGCCGACCAGTCCGCCCATCGCGGGGCGGTCGGTCTTCTCGCCGCCGATCCCGGCCGCGGCCTCCTCAAGCTCAGCCCGCTCCACGACTGGACCCGCGAGGCGGTGCGCACCTTCGCCGGCACCCACGTGGTGCCGACCAATCCGCTGCACGACAAAGGCTTCGCCTCGATCGGCTGCGCCCCCTGCACCCGCGCGATCCGCCCCGGCGAGCCGGAACGCGCGGGACGCTGGTGGTGGGAAGACGAAAGCAAGAGGGAGTGCGGTTTGCACACGAGGCCGGGGGCGGCGCGTTAGTTCTCTCGCGTGACAAAGCCGGGGAACTGACTCCCTCCCCCGCAAGCGGGAGAGAGAGTTCGCCCGGCGGTCAATTCGGCGGGTTCGATGCGGCCTCTTGCTTTGCTCTTGCAGCCATGGCGGCTTCCTGTTTCGCCTTCGCAGCCATCGCGGCTTTTGCAGCCATGGCAGCCTTCATTTTGGCTTTCTGCGCGCCGGCTTCAGCAATGCCGCCCTCGACGGCGGCGACCATGCCCATGACCTTGTGGCGAACGACCGAAATCCAATTGGTCCGGTGGTGCGTCTGCTTCTGCTCCGAAATCATGCCGCCGAGCCCCGTAGGGGCGGCCGTTGCGGGCGCTCCCGCGACGAGGATCGACATCGCAATCAACGCTGCGCCGATTGAAATTCCTTGTTTCACGATGATCTCCCTTCGTTGTCTCAACGATGGGAGCCTATGCGAGATCGGGCGCATCCTGTGTGATAGAAGTCACACAGCGAGACTGCATGGCCTCATAGCTGTGCTGAACGAACGACGGGGATTTTTCAGGGCGCAATTCCGATGAGATCGACGCACCGACTCCACAGGGTGCCTTGGGCGTGCCTAGGATTTCGACCTTTTCGCGGATATAACGGGTCAGCCACCGCACGCCCGCGCCTGTCCGGGCCACAGAGGAGGACCCCCATGAAAAAACTGATCCTTGCCGCGCTAATTTCCAGCTTCGCCGCCACCGCCTATGCGCAAGGCCCGACCTGCAAGGCGCAGGCCGACGAAAAGAAGCTGGCCGGCGCCGCGCTCAAGAGCTTCATGACGAAGTGCGAGAAGGACGCCGGCAAATCCTGCGGCATCGCGGCCACGGAAAAGAAACTCAAGGGCGCGGCGAAGACGAGCTTCACCAAGAAGTGCATCACCGACTCGATCGGTGCCTGACGCGTTTCAGGGGCCGGAACTAATCCCCGTCATTCCGGGGCGCGCTCTCGCGCGAACCCGGAATCCAATGCGGGCGGCCCTGAATTCCGGGTTCCGGCTCGGGCCGGCCCCGGAATGACCACCGTGACTGGTTGCGGCCCTCCCTACCCCGTGCGCCATCTGCCGAAACGGGTCTCGGCGCGGCGCACCAGCGCGTTGAGGAAGATCGCCATGGCTGCCAGCGTGCCGACCAGCCCGAGCAGCTTGGCCGGCTCGAAATTCTGGGTGAACAGCGTGGTGAAATAGCCGATCCCGGCGATGGACACATAGAGTTCGGCGAGCAGCACGCCGAGCAGGACCCCGCTCATGCCGAGCCGCATGCCGGCGAAGAAGCTCGGTACCATGTGCGGGAAGATCACGTGGCGGAACATCTGCCAACGGCTCGCTCCCATGGAGCGCGCGCTGGTCATGAGGATCGGCTTGAGGTTCTGCACACCCGCCACCACCGTCATCACCACGGGAAACACGCCATGGGTGACGCCGAACGCGATTTTCGACGCGGCACCGATGCCGAAAGAGAGGATGAACAGCGGCAGGATGGTGACCTGCGGCATGCCGTAGAGCAAGAGCACGATCGGAAACACGCTCGCCCGCACGAACGGCTGCAGCCCGATGGCGAGGCCGAGCGCGAGGCCGATCGCGACCGCGATGACGAAGGCGACGGCGAGCTCGTAAAGGGTGAGCCCCAGCGCCGCCGGGATGCCGCGGGTCGTAAACAGGGCGCCGAGCGAAGCGATCACTTTCGACGGTGGACTCAGGAACAGCGGATCGACGAACCAGCGGGCGGCGATCTCCCAGACGACGAACAGCGCCACGATGACGAGGAGCCGTGCGAGCCCGGGGCGCCGCGCAAGAGAGCCGACGAGGGCGGTCCAAAGCGACGGCGAGGCGTGCTTCATCGATCCCACCTCCCGCGCGCTTCCAGCGTCGAGACGATGGCGTTGAGGACCGAAGCGATCGCGATCACGAACACGATGTAGGCGAACATCGGCGCCATCTCCATCGATTCCGCGAGCGTCACGATGCGGTGGCCGAGACCGCCGAGCGAGGCCAGCGTCTCGCTGCCGATGATCGACAACAGCGCGACGGTGAAGCCCATCCGAAGGCCGGTGAGAATGACCGGCAGCGCCGCCGGCAGCAGCACGAAACGGAACAGATGGGCGTCCGACGCCCCCATGGAGCGCGCCGCGGTGACATAGAGGCGATCGACGCCGGAAAAGCCGGCGATGGTCGAGAGCGTGATCGGAAAGAAGCTGATGGTTGCGCCGATCGCGATCTTGGAGGCCGGGCCGAGCCCGAAGAACAACACGAACAGCGGCAGGAACAGGATGATCGGGATCGCGTAGATGCCGGCGAACAGCGGCTCGAACACCTTGGTCAGGTAAGCCGAGCGGCTGATGAGATAGCCGGTGGTGAGGCCGCCTGCGACCGCGATGGAAAACGCCGCCGCCAACTCGCCAAGGGTGGTCATGAGATCGTCGACATAGGCGCCGGTTCGCAAGATCTCGACGAGATCACCGAACACGGCGACCGGATTGGGTAGCAGCAGCCGGTTGACCCCCCAGCGGGTCGTGGCGACATACCACAGCAGGATCACGCCGGCGAGGAATGCCACCTGCACGAGACGGCTGAGCCAGGCATCGCGGGTTCGCGGCGCCATCACAGCGGCCCCGACGGCACCGGCGCGGAGGCGGCGCCCGCTTGCAGCACCGCCTTGCGGATCTCGTCATGCAGCAGGCCGTAGAGCCGGTTGCGAAGCACGGCGAATTTTTCCGAGGTGACGAAGTCCGGGCGGCGCGGATGCGGCTCGTCGACCGCGATGATCTCCTTGATGGTGCCGGGACGCGCCGAGAACACCGCGACCCGGTCGGCGAGAAACACCGCTTCGCCCAGGCTGTGGGTGACGAACACGATGGTCTTGCCGCTCTTCGCCAGCAGTACGGAGAGGTCCTCGCCGAGGATCATGCGGGTCTGCTCGTCCAGCGCGCCGAACGGCTCGTCCATCAACAGGATCGGCGTCTCCAGCGAGAGCGCGCGGGCGAGCGCCGCACGCTGGCGCATGCCGCCGGACAATTGGGCGGGATAATGGGCAGCGAACTCAGCGAGCCCCACCGCGGCGAGGGCCTCTTTCGCCCGGCCCGCGCGTTGCGATTTCGGCACGCCCTGGAACGTCATGCCGAGCTCGATGTTCTCGATCACCGTGTTCCACGGAAACAGCGCGTTCTCCTGGAACACGAAGGCGATGTCGTGGGGGCTCGGCCCGCGCACCGGCTTGCCCAGCACCTCGACGCTGCCGGCGCTCGGCTGCGTCAATCCGCCGATCACGTTGAGGAGCGTGCTCTTGCCGCAGCCGCTCGGCCCGATCAGGCACAACAGCTCGCCCCGCGACACCGCGAGCGACGTATCGAGGAGCGCGCGCACGAAGCGCTGCTCGCCCATTTCGCCGAACTGATGGGAAACGCCGCGCACCCCGATCGCGACTTCCTGCGAGACCATACCGACACCTTGATTACATGGCGGCGCGGTAATGCCCGCGGCACGAAACGGGATGCGCAGGACGAACGCGCGCAGACTGCATTGCGGTCGAGCGATAGCGCGTCAATTCTTCGGCAGGAAGGCCTCGCTGTAAAGCTTGCTCATGTCGGGCTTCTCGGGAAGCGCGCCCATCTCGACGAAGGAGCGCGCCAGCACGTCCAGCGCCTTTAAGTCGAACCGCCCGGTCTTGTTGAACACCGGCATCAACTCGTCGTAGTTCGCGGTGGCGACCGACCGCGAGACCTCGGCTACGCGCATGTCGATATCGATCGTCTCGTTGCGGTGGTCGCGCATGTATTGCACGCTCTCGAACCATGCCGCGAGGAACTTGCGGACCGCCTCGGGATTGCCGTCGACGAACCCCTTGCGGGCAAAAATCACGTGGACATGAAAATCCGGGATGCGGTCGCCGAATCGCACCAAGATGCGGCCGGTGCCCTCCTCGACCAGGCGCAGCACCGTGCTCGTTTCGGTCACCACGCCGTCGACTTGGCGCGTCTTGAGCGCGGCCGCCTGGGCCGTCGTGGTGCCGAGCGGCGCGATCTTGATGCCGTCGCTGCCCCAGCCATGGGAGCGCGACAATTCCTGGGCGAGCCAATAGGTCAGCGAGCCGGTGGTCGAGACGCTCACCGTGCGGCCCTTGAGGTCGTCCTCGGTCTTTACCGGGCCGTCCTTGGCCACCACCATCATGATGGTGCGGGGCCGGTCGGCCATCGCCGCGACCGCGAGCATCGGCGCGCCCTTGACCTCGAAGGCGATGGTGGGGCCGCCGCCGAGTGCGAAATCGATGGCATTGGCGGTGATCGCCTGCACCAGCCGCGCATCGCCGCCGAAATTGGCGATCTCGAGGTCGATGCCGTGCTTCTTGAAGATGCCGGCGGCAACCCCGACATCGGCCGGCACAAAGGCGAACTGCTGCGCCTGGGCCTTGCCGACGCGGATGGCGACCTGCGCCTGCGCCGTGACGCCGCCGTTCAGGACGACGAGTGCAACGACGGCGAGCGCGCGTAGCGCGCCGGCTTGCAAGCGATTCCCCGTCATCGCGATTTCCTTTCCGCCATTGCTGGCCGCCATCGCCGCCCGGCACCAATGCGCCGTTTTGGGGCAGATTGGCCGTATCCGATGCCGCCGGCAAGGCGGCTCTCGGCTAGGACTTTTCTCACAAAGCGGCAGATTTCCGCACGCGGCAAATAAGGGAAAAAAACAAGAATCGACCACTTCTATGTGAGTTGCTTTGCGAGCCCGGATGAAATATGCGTCGGTACGGCTCATAAGAACGGAACCGAACCGTCGATTGCTGAGGCGATCCAATTGGCCGAAGGCCTGAGAGCTTCCCTTAGAAGCATGAACTGGAGGACTTACATGAGGACGAAACGCGGGTTGTATCTGGGCGTGGCGGCGGTCGCCATAGCTCTCGCTTTCGGCGTCGCCCCGATGCCGGCAAGCGCGCAGACGGCTGTGAGCATCGGCAACACCGACATCGGTGGCGTCGTTAGTGGCCCCAATGGACCGGAAGCCGGCGTGTGGGTGATCGCCGAGACCACCGACCTCCCGACCAAGATGAACAAGACCGTGGTGACCGACGACCAGGGCCGCTACCTGATCCCGGATCTGCCCAAGGCAAATTACACGGTGTGGGCGCGCGGCTACGGCCTCGTCGATTCCGCCAAGGCCCAGAGCGAGCCGGGCAAGATCGTGAACATCACGGCCATTCCCGCCCCGACCGATGCGGCCGCCGCTCAGTACTATCCGGCGATCTACTGGTTCTCCATGCTGAAGATGCCGCCCAAGAGCCAGTTCCCCGGAACCGGCACTGGCGCGAACGGCAATGGCATGCCGGTCACCATGAAGAGCCAGTTGCAATGGGCCGACCAGGTCAAGACGAATGGCTGCTATGCCTGCCATCAGCTCGGCAACAAGGCGACCCGTGAAATTCCGAAGGAACTCGGCACGTTCAAGAATTCTGTCGAGGCCTGGGAACGCCGCGTCCAATCCGGACAGGCGATGACCGGCATGGCCGGCGCGCTCGGCCGCCAGGAGCCCAAGACCTCGATTGCGAACCTTGCCAACTGGACCGACCGGATCGCGGCGGGCGAGCTGCCCTTCGCCAAGCCGCAGCGCCCGCAAGGCATCGAGCGCAATGTCGTGATTACCCAGTGGGATTGGGGAACTGCCAAGACCTACATGCACGACCAGGTCTCGACCGACAAGCGCAAGCCGACTGTCAACGCTAATGGCAAGCATTTCGGCGCGACCGAGGAGAGCGCGGATTGGTTCCCGGTGTTCGATCCGGTGACCAACCAGCCGACCCAGATCGGCGCCGTCGCCCTACTGGGGCGAGGAGGCGATCTGGGACAGCAAGGCCAGTATCCACAGCCTGATCATGGACGAGCGTGGAGACGTCTGGTTCACCTCCAAGGTCGGCAAGCCTGACAACCCGGCGTTCTGCAAGGCCGGCTCGGATCATCCGTCCGCCAAGGCATTCCCGCTCAAGGAATCCACCCGTCACTTGGCGATGTACGATCCCAAGGCGAACACCACCAAGCTGGTCCGAACCTGCTTCAACACCCACCACGTCGTGTTGGCGGAAGACGCCGACAATACCATTTGGGTCAGCGCTGGCGGACCGCAGCAGGGTGCCATCGGTTGGGTGAACCGCAAGGTGTTGGAAGAGACCGGCGACGAGGCGAAGGCCCAAGGCTGGGCCCCGGTGGTCATCGACACTAACGGCAACGGCAAGCTCGACGACTACGTGCAGCCGAATCAGGCCGTCGATCCCACCAAGGACAAGCGGCTCAATGCGGGCCTCTATGGGGTCGGCGTGAACCCGGCCGACGGGACGGTCTGGGGCGCGGTGCTCGGATATCCGGGCTACGTGCTTCGGTTCGATCCCAAGACCAAGCTGTCGGAGGTCTACGAGCCGCCGTTCCCGGGCTTCGGGCCGCGCGGTTTCGACATCGACCGCAATGGCGTCGCCTATGTGCCGCTGTCGAGCGGTCACCTTGGCGCGTTCGACCGCCGCAAGTGCAAGGGCCCGCTCAACGGCCCGCAGGCCGCCGAAGGCAAGCTGTGTCCGGAAGGTTGGACCCTCACGGCGTTCCCGGGCCCGCAGTTCCGCGACATCGCCGAAAACGGCAGCGCGGAGGCGAGCTACTACACCTGGGTCGACCAGCAGAACACCTCCGGGCTCGGCAACAACGTTCCGCTCGCTACCGGCAATGCCAACGAGTCGCTGATGGCGCTAGTGGACGGCAAGTGGGTCAACATGCGGGTTCCCTATCCGCTCGGCTTCTTCGCCAAGTGGATCGATGGCCGCATCGACGATCCGAATGCCGGCTGGAAGGGCCGCGCGCTGTGGACGACCGACGGCAACCGGACGCCGTTCCATCGCGAGACCGGCAAAGGAACGTTGCCGAAGATCAGCAAGTTCCAGGTCCGTCCCGACCCGCTTGCGCGGTAACGGAGAGATCAGCCGGGCCTTCGGGCCCGGCCGGTTTTCCAGGAATGCCCGGCCTTTGGCCGGGCATTCTTCGTTTTGCGGGTGGCGTCGACGATTGGGCGGACGGCGTCGGCGGCAACGCCGTCACCGCTCGCGCGGTCGAGAAAGGATGCCGGCCGCAATGGCGCCAAGCGGGGCCAAACCAGGAAGAAGCTGAGACCGGGGGAAACTCAGCCCGCGCGGCGCTGGATGGTGCGAGACCGGCTCTTGCGGGCGAGATCGGGCTTACGAGCCGGCTCCGGCGTACCCATCAGGTCGTATCGCACGCCGCTGGGCATCACCAGATAACGCGATACGATCCGCAGCTTGCCCCCTTTTACCGGTTCGCCTTCCACGATGTAGTGGGTGCCGACCGGAAACCGTGCCGGGAGCCGGGACTGCTGCAAGGCCATGATGAGTTCTCCGTCGCCGATGATGCCCAGGGGGTCATCTTGCCCGGGCAATCTTGCAAAAAACGCCGACTCTAAACGCCGTTCCCGACCGGGAGTTCCGCGCCGGGACTATCAATTATGTGCATTTGCCGGCGGCCTCGCGGCCTCACGGGGAACATGGTAGGAAAGCTTCGTGACAGGTGAATGTCGGCATGAATGCACCACTGAAAACCATGGACGGGTCGGGCGACATCGCCGCGATGATGCAGGCCATGGGCGCCTGGGCGCGCGCCGCGGCGCGCCGCCTCGCGCTTGCCGCTCCGGCGGAGAAAGACAGCGCACTCAAGGCCATGGCGAGAGCCGTGCGGGTCGCCATGCCGGCGATTCTCGCCGCCAATAGGGAAGACTTGGCGGAGGCCCGCAAGGCCGGGGCGACCGCGGCCTATCTCGACCGGCTCGGGTTAGACGAAAAACGGGTCGACGCCATCGCCGCCGGGCTCGACGCCATCGCCGGACTTGCCGATCCGGTCGGAACCCTTGCTGCCGCCTGGGAACGACCGAACGGCATGCACATCGAACGGGTGCGGGTGCCGCTCGGTGTCGTCGGCGTCATTTACGAGAGCCGGCCCAACGTGACCGCAGACGCCGGCGGGCTTTGCCTCAAGGCCGGCAATGCGGTGATCCTGCGCGGCGGCTCCGACAGTTTCCGCTCCTCACGCGCCATTCATGCCGCGCTGGTCTGCGGCCTCCGCGAGGCCGGCCTGCCGGACACCGCGATCCAACTGGTGCCGACCCGGAACCGCGACGCGGTCGGACTGATGCTGGCGGGGCTCGACGGCGCGATCGATGTGATCGTGCCGCGCGGCGGCAAGGGCCTCGTCGCCCGGGTGCAGGCCGAAGCCCGCGTGCCGGTGTTTGCCCATCTCGACGGCAATTGCCACGTCTATGTGGACCGGTCGGCCGATCCCGCCATGGCGCAGGCGATCGTTCTCAATGCCAAGATGCGCAGGACGGGGGTTTGCGGCGCCGCCGAAACCCTGCTGGTGGATCGCGCCGCCGCCGCGACCCATCTTGTTCCCCTCGTCCACATGCTGCTCGATGCCGGCTGCGCGGTGCGCGGCGATCGCGATGTGCAGGCTGCCGATCCACGGGTGACGGCCGCCACCGCCGACGACTGGAGCACCGAATATCTCGACGCCATCATCGCCGCCAAGGTCGTCGACGGGGTCGACGAGGCGATCGCCCATATCGAGCGCTTCGGCTCCCATCACACCGATGCCATCGTCACCGCCGATCCCGCGGCAGCCGACCGATTCCTGCGCGAGGTCGATTCGGCCATCGTGCTGCATAACGCGTCGACCCAGTTCGCCGATGGCGGCGAGTTCGGATTCGGCGCCGAGATCGGCATCGCCACTGGGCGGCTGCATGCGCGCGGCCCGGTCGGCGTCGAGCAGCTGACCACCTTCAAATACCGCGTCCACGGTAGCGGTCAGACGCGCCCATGACCATCCGAGGCCTCGGCAGCAGGGCCGGCGGCGAAAACATATGCGGTTCGCATTCCGGCGCATAAGTCGCGCGAGGGCTCCCGAATTTCGATGCCGACACCATGCCGCGCGACCGGGGCCTCCGCGACCGACGAGGCGGCCCCGCTTCCTCCGTGCTATCGCATTCCGCCGTTCACGGCCGGCCAGCGCATCGGCCTGTTCGGCGGAACCTTCGATCCGCCCCATGAAGCCCATCTCGGCGCCTGCCTGCTGGCGATGAAGCGGCTGCGCCTCGACCGGGTGTGGTGGCTCGTCACGCCCGGCAATCCGCTCAAGGATACGCGCGGCCTCGCCCCGCTTGCGGAACGGATCGCCGCGGCGCGCGCGCTCGCCCGCCACCCCCGCATCGTCGTGACCGGGCTGGAGGCGGGACTCGGGGTGCGTTTCACCTACGACACGATCCATTATCTGGTGGCGCGCTGCCCGGCGGTCCGATTCGTCTGGATCATGGGCGCCGACAACCTCCGCAGCTTTCACCGCTGGCAGAATTGGCGTGGCATTGCCGCGCTGGTGCCGATCGTCGTGGTCGATCGCCTCGGCCCGAGTCTCTATGCGATGGGCAGCTTCGCCGCGCAGGCGCTGGGCCGCTACCGCATCCCCGAACGGGCGGCCATGCTGCTGCCGGGTCGCTGTCCGCCCGCCTGGGTGTTCCTCCACGGGTTGAAGTCGCCGCTGTCGTCGACGGCATTGCGGGCGGTGCGCCAGTCGCAAAAGAGTCGTTGAAGTAAGGCAGTATAGAGCTCGGAGCGTTGCTGTTCCGGCACAGGCAAGCCCAAATCGCCCGCCGGCAACGCACGGCCCTTGAATCCGTTGATGCGTTGCACTTATGTTATCGCGGTGGCGCCGGGCAGGGTGCCCGGCACAGTGGAACGGAAAGGGAAGGAACCTCTGTCCACAGTTGCAATCTTGCGGGCCGGCACCGACCGCCCCGACATCGTCTCCAAGGCGCGTCCTGACGCCGACGAGACGCTCCGCCTCGTCCTCGCGCGCCTCGACGACATGAAGGCCGAGGACACCACCACCATCGACCTGCGCAATGATTCTGCCATCGCCGACTACATGGTGGTGACCTCCGCGAGGTCCAACCGCCATGTGGGCTCGGTGGCGGATCGCGTGCTCGAAGACCTGCGCGAGGCCGGGTTGACCGGCCTGCGGGTCGAGGGCATGGCCCATTGCGATTGGGTCCTGATCGACGCAGGCGACGTGATCGTCCACGTGTTCCGGCCGGACGTGCGCACCTTCTACAATCTGGAACGATTGTGGACGCGCGGCCGGAATGCGGGACGCGCGAGCTAGCAGCTGCAGTCGCGCCGTTTCCGGCGCGACCGGGAGTCGGGTTTGAGCGATGCGGATCGTGGTCGCCGCGGTCGGCCGGCTCAAGGCGGCCGAACGCGAGCTTGCCGAGCGCTACCGCGATCGGGCGGTCAAGACCGGTCGCACCCTCGGGTTCCGCGACATCGAGGTCATCGAGGTCAGGGACAGCCGCGCGCGCGAGCGCGAACGCCGCATCCTCGAGGAATCGATCGCTCTTGCCAGCATAATCCCGGACGGCGCCGTGATCGCCATTCTGGACGGACATGGCGACAATGTCTCCAGCGAGGCTTTCGCCGGCCGGCTACGCGCCTGGAACGATGCCGGGCGCGCCGGCGTTTTTTTCGCCATTGGCGGTGCTGACGGCCTTGGCGAGGTGCTGCATGAGCGCGCGGACCTGAGCCTCGCCTTCGGAACTGCGACCTGGCCCCATCAGCTCGTACGAATCATGCTGCTGGAGCAGATTTATCGGGCCTTTACGATCCTGTCCGGACATCCTTACCACCGCGAATGACCATCGCGAGTGACGGCGGCAGTGACGCAGGGTCCAAGCCGGCCTCGGCTTTGTCGTCGAGGCGCATGATTGCATGCTTGCCGGTGGCGTGATCCTGCCCCAATTGGTCGCTATTTGTCGTAAAGTTGTGCTGTAATATCAGCGAGGCCGGAATTGGCAAAACGTGGAATTGGCGAAACTTGAAATCGACGGACCTTGGAACTGACGGAAACGGTCTGGCGACGACGATGACGTTGCCCGCGCCGATTGCGTTGGTTTCGCGGAGCCGCATCGCTGTCGCGGCTTGCGTCGTCCTGGCCGTCGGGATCGTTTCGGGAGAGGGCCGGCCGCTGAGACGGCCGGCGCCGGCGGACCTCGCCAAGCAACAACAGAACGTCGAATCGCCGCAATCCAAGGCGGACAAGGCGGCGAAGCAATCGACCCCCGCTCAACCCGCTCCCGCTCAACCCGCTCCCGCTCAACCCGCTCCCGCCCAACCAGCCGCGGCCCAACCAGCCACCGAGGTCATCAAGCAGCGCGAGCAGGAGCTCGATTCGCTGCGGGCAGAGCAGCAGCAGGCAACCGAGGCCGAGCGCAAGCTCGCCGCGGAAAACGAGATGCTCTCCGAAGAGCGGCGCAAGCTCACGGCATCGCTGATCGAAGGCGCCACCCGCATTCGCGCCGACGAAGAGCGGGTGACGGCG
>Ga0306920_100011179_pt1 | contig 12098 bp, 12 predicted proteins | sample flu12Cox44000170_FD_204666 | JGI IMG/M metagenome (GOLD analysis project Ga0306920, IMG submission 204666) | Lab enrichment of tropical soil microbial communities from Luquillo Experimental Forest, Puerto Rico - flux4day.12C.oxic.44.000.170 (v2)... | ecosystem: Environmental > Terrestrial >...
GCCGAGACCAAAAAACGCGGAGTGCCCGAACGAGACCATTCCCGTGTATCCGATCAGGATATCGGAAGACATGGCGAGCAGCCCCCAGATCAGGATCTCCGTGACGAAACGGCCCCACCATGGCGGTAACGCGAGCGGCGCAAGGATGAGCATCAGCAGAATGACGGCAAATCCCGTCCAGTAGATAACGGCGCGGCTCCTCGTTTGGATATCGGAAGGAAGTGGCTTTTTCATTTGGGCGTTGGGACGAAGAGGCCGGTGGGCCGAAAGAGGAGGGTCAGAATCAGGATTGCGAACGAGACGATCACGGCCTGCGCCGGATCAACCCAGATCGCGGCGTAGGCCTCCAGCAGGCTGATGAAGATGGAGGCGGCGATCGAGCCGCCGAGATTACCCATGCCGCCGACCACCACGACGATGAAGGCTCTGAGCACCCAATCGATGCCCATGGCGTGATTGACACCGACTAGCGGCCCAAACAGCACGCCGCTGGCAGCTGCCATGCCCGCACCGATGGCGAAGACGGCGGTGTGGACCCAGGGCACTGGAATTCCCATGGCCTGCGCCATGATGCGATCCTGGGTGGTGGCACGAATCCAGATGCCGTAGGTGCCGTATTTCAGGAACAGCCAGAAGCCGCCGATGATGGCCGCCGAGAGCAAGGCAACCACAATCCGATACCAGGGATATTCGAGATAGAAGAGCGAGAAATGACCGCCGAATGGCTCCTGAATCTTGCGTGCGACCGGACCGAACTGCCACAGCGCATAATTCTGCAGCACCAGCGAGATGCCGAAGGTCGTAAGGATCGTCGTTAGCGGGTCGCGGCCGAGGAGCGGACGCAAGGTTGTGATCTGCAACGCGGCGCCGAGAACGGCGACGATCAGGGTCGCCAGAACAAGCGCGAGCCAAAAGCTGCCGGAAGTCGCCAGCACCACCACGCCGATATAGGCGCCGAGCATGAACAGCTCGCCGTGGGCAAAATTGACGACGTCCATGATGCCGAAGATCAGCGTCAGCCCGGAGGCCACCAGCGCCAGGATCATTCCCGTGACAATGCCGTTGAGCGTCTGAATCAGGATCTGATCGTAGGGAATAGCCTGGAGAAAATTGCTGATCAGCTCCATGCTGCTACACTCCCAGATACTGCTGGATCACCGGGTCAGTGAGCTTGAGCTCTGACGCGGCGCAATGGTGGCGCATCATGCCCTTTTCCATGATGTACACGCGTTGGCTGGCTTCGAGCGTGAGCGGCACGTTCTGCTCCACCAGCAGTATCGCCACGCCTTCGCGGTGGAGCACCTCGATGATCTCGCGGATCTGCGATACCATGCGCGGCATCAAACCTTCGGTCGGCTCGTCGAGCAGAATGATCTTCGGCTCGAGCATCATTGCTCGCGCGATCGCAAGCATCTGCTGCTCGCCTCCCGAAAGCGTGCCGCCGGCCTGATGCCGGCGTTCGGCCAGCACCGGAAAAAAAGCGAAAGCCTTGTCCAAGAGCTCGGCCTTGCGTGTCTCGCCCACGCCACGGCGATCAAGACCGGTGCGCAGATTTTCGAGCACCGTAAGCAAGCGGAAGATGCGCCGATCCTCGGGAACGTAGCCAATTCCGATGCGCGCCAGTCGATGCGCAGGCAGTCTGGTGATGGTGGCGCCCTCGAACAGAACCTGCCCTCGCCGCGGGTGCACCAGGCCCATGATGGTTTTGAGCGTCGTGCTCTTGCCGACGCCGTTGCGGCCCAGCACACCGACGACCTCGCCCGCGGCCACCTGCAAAGAGACGCCGTGCAGGATGTGGCTCTTGCCGTAATAGGTGTGGACATCGTCAACCTGGACGAGTGGAGCGCCGGGGGGCCTCATGTCTTGAGATACACTTCCTGCACCCTTGGATTCTGCTGGATATCCGCCGGCGAGCCTTCGGCGAGCACGCGCCCGTAATGAAAGACCGTGATGCGATGCGCGAGCCCCATGACCACGCGCATGTCGTGCTCGACGATAAGAATGGTCAGATTCTCGGCGATGCGCTGCACGAGGGCCACGGTCTCGTGCGTCTCGGCTGCGCTCATTCCCGCCGTTGGCTCGTCGAGACATAGCAGCTGCGGCTCGGTCGCAAGCGCAATGCCGATCTCAAGATTGCGCTGCTCGCCGTGGGAAAGATTGGCAGCGAGCTCATCTGCCTTGCGCAGAAGCCCAACCGAATCGAGTGCGGCCAGCGCCTTCTCGATGATGTCGCGGTATGCGCGATGGTGAAAGAGCATGCTCCAGCCGTGCGCGCGCGATTGAGCTGCAATGCGGACATTCTCCAGGACGGTGGCGTTGGGGAGGATATTCGTAATCTGATAGGAGCGGGCGATCCCCTTCTGTGAGACGACATTCGCGGGCAGCCCCGTAATGTTCTCGGCATTGAAGAGAATGCGTCCCGCCGTAGGCCGCAGCACGCCGGTCAGACAATTGAAGAAGGTGCTTTTGCCGGCGCCGTTCGGGCCGATGATCGCGCGCACTTCGCCGCGCCGGATCTCGAAGTTGACGCTGTCGAGGGCGGTCAGTCCGCCGAAGCGCACGGTCAGTCCCTGCGTGCGCAGAATGCTGGCCGCGACCGCCTCCCCTCCGGCAGCAGCCGGCAAGGGCGCGGCGATCGCAGCGTCCGCCGTCACTTAGGCGGAAAACTTGCAGTCCGGGGGGGACAGCGTCTTCTCTTTCGGGACCACTTCAACGATATGGTGCTTGCCATCCTTGATTTCGAAGATGAACTCGCGCAGGAATGCTTGGTGATCCTCCTTCCGCAACACTTTGTCCCCTTGCGGGAAGTCGTCACCTTCCTTCATCTCCAGCCCTTCGAGCGCCTCGATCAACTTCATCGAGTCTTCACGACCGCGGAAGCCCGACTTCTCGATGCTGAGCTTCAGGGCGTTCATGGCCTCGAAATTTGATTGAACATAGCGATCGGGCAGCGGACCGGATGGATCGATCTGCTTGAGCCGGACCACGGCTTCGTCGATGAACTTCTTGTTGTACGGAGTGTCGAGCACCCCCTGCAGCACTGGTACGTAGCGATTGATGCCGATGAAGCCTTCAATCTTGCTGCCGAGCGCCGGCAGGTTGGTCGATTCCGCGATGGATCCGTCTCCGGCCCACTTGTACTTCCTGGTCAAGGCGAGGTCGAAGGCCTGGTTGCCGATAGTCACTCCGTCCTGACCGAAGAAGATGCCGAACAGGCCGTCAAAATTGCCGGAGATCTTGGAAAGGAACGGCGTCATGTCGGCCCGGCCGAGCGGGATGCCGGTGGTGCCAACCACCTCGCCGCCGAGCTTCTTGATCTGCGCGGCATAGGCATCACGCGTGGACTGTCCCCAGGCATAATCGGTGTAGGCGATGTGCCATCTCTTTCCCATTTTGTTGACGAGATAGGGCGCGAAGGCGACGGCCTGTGCCGGGGCATAATCGAAGGTGCGGAAGGTATAACGGCTGCATCTGCTGGTGGTCAGCGTGGTGTCGAGACATACCCCGATCAGGTTGACGATCTTGTTCTCCTCCCAGATCGGCTCGCAGGCGACGCACACGTTGGAGAGAAATCCGCCCTGATGCGCATCGATGTTGTCCTCCATCACCAGTTTCTCGGCCTTGCGGCGGCCGACGTCGGGCTTCGACTCGTAATCGGCGACGACGAGCTCGATCGGCCGGCCATTGACGCCGCCCGATTTGTTGATGCGATCGACCGCCATCTGCGTGCCGGCCAGCGCCGTCTTGCCTCCCGCGGCGGCCGCGCCGGAGAGCGGCTGCATCGTTCCAATCTTGTAGGGCTTGGCCTGGCCAAAGGCGCTCTGCCATGGGGCCGGCACCAACATGGTGGCGCCCAGCGCGCCCGCGGCAGCCCCGTATCCGATCAAACGGCGACGAGTGACTTTTCCGCTGTACCAGAGTTCCTCATCCCTTTCAGGTGATCCATTATTATCGATCATTTCTTGATCCTCCCAGATCCTCGCGGCCGCAACGTGATGAGCCCTTGGAATGAAGGCTCGCGGCAACCTCATCAAGCGCACCCAATGAGATGTCGCCTGATATTCAACACTGGCAACACTAGCCCAAGGCATCCGCATCGACAACGAGCACCGCGATTGCCCGCCGCGATTTCGCTGGCGCTGATAGTCGCAGCAGGGGAAAGCCCCTTGCCGCTTTTCAGGCAGCCCTGTGATGCTAAAATAGGCACGCGGACATTCCTGTTCGCTCGCTGTTACGGGAGCATCCGATGACCGTTCTCAGCATGCGCCGGCCAATGACGGACCTTCCGCAAACCGGTCTCGAGGCGCGGCTTGCGATCCGCCGGGGTAAATTCAGTGGGCAAACCGCCGGGGTGGCGCCAGGCTACGTGCAGGGCAACCTCGCCATCCTGCCGGAATCGCTCGCGGCTGATTTCCTGCGCTTCTGCCAGCTCAATCCGAAACCGTGTCCGCTGCTGGCGGCGTCCAACCCAGGCGATTTCCGCCTGCCGACGCTGGGCGACGATCTGGATATTCGCACCGATATCTCCCGCTATCGGGTGTTTCGCCACGGCGAGGTGATCGACGAGCCAGCCGATATTCGCCGCCACTGGCGCGACGATCTAGTCGCCTTCGTCCTGGGGTGCTCGTTCTCCTTCGAGGAGCCGCTCATCGAGAATGGCATCGACCTTCGCCATCACACCCTCGGTGCAACGGTGCCGATGTATCGAACATCCATTGCGACCACGCCGGCAGGTCCGTTCCACGGACCGGTTGTGGTTTCCATGCGGCCGATGACGCCGGCCAATGCCATTCGCGCCATTCAGATCACGACGCGTTTTCCGGCGGTGCATGGCGCCCCGGTGCATATCGACAAGCCGGAGTTGATCGGCATTTCCGATCTGTTGCGTCCCGACTACGGGGATGCGGTTCCGATCAACGCCGATGAAATTCCCGTCTTCTGGGCGTGCGGGGTGACGCCGCAAGCGGTGGTCTCCATGGCAAAGCCGGAGCTCTGCATCACCCACTATCCCGGGTGCATGCTGGTCACCGACCGGCGCAACGCCGAGCTCGCCATCATGTAATCCCGGCGCCCATGTTGCGCCGCCTCATGTCGCGCCGCCTCACGCTTTCGGCGCGGCATCGAGGCGCACCACCCAACCTTCGAGGCCCGGCTTGGCCGCGGGATAGCGCGCGAGCACCAGGGGATCGTGGCCGGGCACGATGTGATCACGGGATGTGGCAAGCTTCTTGAGCCTTTCATATCCCTCCAGCACCTCGCCGACGTTGTAGGTGATGGGGAAAATGCGCCCGCCGTCGAGGTGCGTGTAGAGATGCGCGGCATCCGCTGCGAGCGCGACGTATCCGCGCCGCGTCTTTACGCGCACGCTCTGCAAGCCCCTGGAATGGCCGCCGATACGGTGAACGGTGACACCGGGCACGATCTCGTCCTCACCATCGTGAAATGTGACCCGGCCGGCAAACAGCTTGCGCACCATGGCGATCACATCATCGGCTTCGAATGGCATTCGCAACGCCGTGTGACACATGTAGCGGCTGGTCGCATACGCCATCTCGTCATCCTGCAGGTGATAGTGCGCACGCGGAAAAAGGTCGTAGTTGCCGACGTGGTCATAATGCATGTGGCTGATGATGACGGTCTCGACGCTTCCCGGGTCGATGCCAAGCGCCTGCAGTCCCTCCCCGACCGGCTTGATCATCTCACGCTGGCGCTTCGCGGCCATTGCGAGGTCGAAGCCGGTGTCGAGAATGATGGCACCCGACGCTCCGACGATCGCCCAGACGTAAAAGTCGAGCGGCTGCAGAATGTCGTGGGGATCGCCAAGGATGTAGTTTTCAGCCGCTTTTCGGTCGTGGTGGCCGTAGCGAATCGCAAAGACCTCGTGCTGATCGTGCTCGTTCAATGGGCTTTTCCTTCGAAAATCCGCCGCGCCATGGCGGCACCCGTGGTCGAGAGGTCGACGAAACGGCGCACGCGCTTCCCTTCAATCACGCCCTGGTCTCCGGTTGCGACCGCAAACACCACATTCGGCGTAGGCAGGTTCTTGTCAAACAACGCGGGTTGCGGGGGAGAAAGCGCCTTTTTGTGATGGCGATCACATCTTTTTCACCCGACCCGATGGTATTCTCGCAACATGAAGGGATGTCAGTAGTCACGGAGGGCTATCATGAGGCTACCGACAAGATTTGCAGCCATGGCGGCGGTCCTGGGAATCGCTGCGGCCATAGCAGGATGGATTGTACTGGCGGGATCAGAGTCAAGCGCCTCGGTCAGCGAGCCGTCGACGGTCAGCCCCCGCTGGAGTGCGCCCAGCGGGTCGCCCTTGGTTCCGGCATGGTGAATGGTGTCCCGGGTGGCTGCGGAATGAAATGCACTGCAATTCTTGATGGTGCCCAGCGCCTCCTCGTACGCAAGAACATCATCTCAACATGAGCGCCCTCCTGCACAATGTGGTTGCGGCCACGCCCCGACATGACAGGCAGATCATATTGGCGGCGATTGCTCTTGATGGCGGTTGCAGCGCAATTGATTGCTGCGTGAGCCGCTGGCACGGACCTTCCTTCTGACCATTATTGCGTTGAGCTAAGCCCTTCTGGGTGGCCCGACCCGTTGCAGGTCGGCCGCCGTTTACGCCGGTGCGAGAAGTGCGAGCGCGCACGATCAGCGAGTTTATCTAAGCAGAAACGGGCGCACTCATCAGCCGCGCCGTCCGACCGAGACAATTTGAGCGAATTTCGTAATGGCTGCGCAATATCTTAATCCGTACAATGCAAATTGAATCAGCTACGGAGTTTAGTGAATTGTCGCAAGCACTCCTATTCGCACTCGGGTTTGGGGCAATCGCTGTCGGCATTTTGCAGATGATCGATAGGACCAAAAGACGCAGGGTCCAAGAACGAGTGCGGTAACAAGATACAGCGGTCCTTCGCCAGGGCGTCCGGCCAGAAAAACCAGTCGCAGCTATAGCGGCTCTCGGTCATGTTGAATCGGTTGTCATTGCGCATGACGGCGGAGAAGTGGTTCAATTTGAGCGGAACCCGCTTTAGTGTGGCGGTTCAGAACTGGGTCGCCCATCGCCATTTTGCGCTTCCCACGAAAGTTTAACAGTGCGCATATTGGTGCGCTGATCAGTGCAGTTGGAGGCGTTGGATATGATTCGATTTCTCCCGGAACTCGGCATCGCGGCCCTATCCGTTGCGATCGCCTTTGCGCCGGCGCGGGCCGAGGTCGCCGGTCGGCCGGAATCTGCCTCGTCGAAGACTAGCTTCACGGCAAGCCCGATCACGCCGGGGTTTTGGCAGTTCTCAGCCACTGGCAATCTGAGCAGCGATGACATCGCCCGAGGTTGTCGGGCTTACGTGACTATTCAGCTCGAGGATGGCTACTACTTCATGCTCAGAATGAATAAGAACGCGCCTAATTCCGCCGCGCCTCGCTTGGGCATGGCAACGGTTCATGAAGTCGGGCGTTGCGCGTTCGACCGGGAATCTCAATCCGAGCACTGCGATGTCGCAGTCACTGATGACGCCGGCAACATCAACCAGGGCTTTATCGATATTCGATACTCCACAGAGAACAGTGCGCTCAAAATGAGCATCAAGGCAAAAATCACGGGCGGCCGCCACGAGGGGAAAACCGAGTCGTTTGAAAGGTTTCCAGTGAAATGCCCGGATGACGTCGTTCACGACCTGATGGTTCCCGCGAGCCAATAAGCGCTCTGACAATCAAGCACATGGTTCTAAATCATGCGTTCATCCACTTTCACGGTGCGAGTCGACACTACTGCCGAGAAACGGCTGGAGAAACTGGCTAAAAGCACAGGCCGCAGCCGCTCTTTATCTTGCAGCGGAGGCGATCAACGAGTACCTCGAGGGCAACGAGTGGCAGGTTGCCGGGATCAAAAAGGCGATCAGCTCTCTCGATAGCGGCGAAGGCATCCCGCATGAGCGAATCAAAGCTTGGGTCAAATCCTGGGGCGGCAGCAGAGAACGGCCAATCCCCAAACGCTCATGAGCCCGGTTTGGTCACCCGAGGCAATCGATGATCTCGCCGCGCTGCGAGCCTACAATCAGGTGATTGTGCGGAAGCTTGCCGATACTCCCGCCGGCTTTGCGCAGGTAGGTTGCGTTGACAACAGCTGGAGTGCGTAAAGCACGCTCCAGGTTGCATCGGAGGGGGCGACGCCTGTCATGAATTCTTCCATCTGGACAAGGCGCAAGCCGGTTTCGCCAGCCAGCCGCTCGACCTCCTCCAGGAAAATGAATCGCATCGGATGCGTCTCGCTAAACCGCTCGATCAAGCCGGAATTCAAATCCTCGCACTCCAGGTTGTAGACGACCTCCACCACGTTGCTGTCGCTCCGCACGAGTGGCATCGCGTTTCGAGTCACTCGCCGTTTTGCATCAGAGACGGTCTTCGTCCTGACGGACGGCGGCTGTGCCCTCACCGCCGGACCGTGCCACGCATCGAACAGAAAGAGACCCCCTGATCGCAGATGAGCCGCCGCCGTCTCAAAGGTCGCGCGCAGCGCTTCGTTGCTGATCTGGTAGCACACGACGTGGAATAACGCGACCACCGCGTCAAATGATCGATCGAGCCGCACGGCACAAATATCCCCTACCTGGCAGGTAAAGGACCCGGCGCAGCCTTGCGGTGCGTTCTCCCTGGCGATTGCATCCATCTCCCGGCTGCGGTCAATCCCGTGAACGTTAAACCCGTGCTCGGCGAGCAGATGTCCATGGCGACCGGTGCCTGTGCCAAGCTCAAGAACGTCCGCGGCCGATGGTGACCACGACCGGATGATCCTGATCATGTACGAGACTTCTCCGGCGTAGTCCTTGCTGCCGTAGAGAAGATCGTAATAGCCGGCATATTTCTCGAAGTTGGACATAGGGACCGCGCGATTATTGTGGCTCGATGTTGAGCTCCTTCGCGAAAGCGCGCCACTGCTCCTGCTCCTTGCGGATGGCGTGCGCCGTGCTCTGCGGCGTGCCGCCGCCATCTGTCGACAAACCGAGCGTCAATAGCCGTACTTCCACATCGGGTCCGCTGAGGTAACGATCGATCTCCTGATTGAGCCGCACGATGACCTCGGATGGTGTGGCTGCCGGCGCGACAATGGCAAAAAAGCCGTCCATGACGATGCCCGACACGGTTTCGTGCAGCGACGGCAGATCTGGCAGGCCAGGAAAGCGCTTGCCCGATGTCACTGCGAGCCGGCGCACCTTGCCGGCTTGCACGATAGCATTGGCAGCCGCGATTGAGCTCATCATCACCTGATTGATGCCGCTGGCAACGTCCTGCGTCACCTGTGCCGCCGAACGATACGGCACTTCGACTAAGCCGAGGTTGGCCAGTTTGTTGAACAGCTTTGCGGCGAACGCCGCAGCACCGGCCGTATTGTCGAAGGCGATCGATAGCTTTCCGCGATTTGCCTGCGCGTAGGCGATCAGCTCGCCAACCGAGGATACAGGCAAATCGGCATTTGCCGACAGCATTTGCGGCCCAAGGCTGCAAGCCAGCGCCACGGCGGCGAAATCGCGCGCAGGATCGTAGGGCAAGTGTTTGAATGAGATAGGATTAATGGCCATGCCCGAAGTGTTGGTGAACAGCAGCGTGTAGCCATCCGGCGCGGCGCGCGCCGCAGTCTCGTGGGCAAGAATCCCGGAAGCGCCCGGCATATTTTCGACGAACACCGGTCGGCCAAGAGTAGGCGACACGCCCTGGGCGATCAGCCGTGCCATGATGTCGGTTGCGGCGCCCGGACCGGTTGGAACGATAAGCTTGATCGGACGAGCCGGCCAAGTCTCAGCGTTTGCCGCACTCGCGATTGCGACTGCAATGCAGCATAACGCTATTTGAAAAAGTCCTTTTCCTCGCTCTTCGCGCAGACGCCGGACGTCCGACACCGTAGGGTGGGCAAAATCGCCCCGCCGAGCGCCCAGGATGCAGCACGGCCTCAGGGCGATTTTACGCACGCCGTCGCCCGCTCGGATCGACGCCCCTCTCTCCAAACCGGCACTCGACCTCGGGCAGATCGCCGCCCAGTCAGCAAACCATTCTTCGCATAGCAGGGGAAAGTGCTGTAAGCCCACTCGCAAACCCGAGTGACAGATCGTGCTTCGCTGGATTGAATTGAATGTAGTCGATGTGACGCTGGGAGTCCGCGCCATCGCGGATTGCGTCCTCCGAAAACCGCCGTTGCCAGATTCCCGTTTCGCGCCTAGGCCGACCGCGTGCGCAAAATCGCCCTCAGGTCATCCTATTGCGGCGCCTAGCAGGGAGATTTCGCGCACCCTACGGCAAGGTGTGCTCTAGAAATGCAATAACGAGGGATGCTCGTATAGGTAGAGCAGAGCGAGGATGACCGCTACTATCTGTATGATCTGCCTCACACGCCACGGAGCAGGCAACAGCCAGATCAGATAGAGGATAAGGAAAAAGATGGCTACCAATATGAGCAGGGGAATTATCGGCATAGCTTTCCCTTTCCAGGTCGCTGCGACTGGAGCGGCGGATTTCGCTGCACCTAGGTGGAACGGAATGAACAACACACAGCTGCCCTATAAGTTCCGAATAATTCCCTGGAGCTTACCTTAAGGGAGCGACTTGTCCGAAAACCTGCAATGAGTGGTGCGCCACGGTCGATGAAGATGGGCGCTACTCGTTCGCCTGGCGCTATAATGCAGGAGCCTGCCGCGCGTGCGCGTCGGCAAATTTTCGACGCCCTGCGACATTGCACTCCGCCGAGTAGGCCGCCTTGGGCTGTCGATTTATGTCGCGCTCGTCCCCCCTGAGCCGTGCTGCCTGGAGGGGAATTGCAATACGCGATCACCGGTCTCACGTGCTTGGGCATGCTCCAGCGTTTCCCGAATAGCTTTTTCCAATGCATGCAGCTGGAATGGCTTGCGCAAGATACGAAATTGCGATGTTGCCGTTGGCGCCACGTCGCTGTAGCCGCTTGTGAGCAGAACCGGAACCCGCGGGTATCGGTTGCCGATTTCCTGCGCCAGGGCAATGCCATTCATTCCGCCCGGCATGACGATATCGCTGAAAATGAGCGTTACCCTCTCGCCGCGTTGCAGCCTGCTCAAAGCATCCATGGCATTGCTCGCGCGTACGACCCGATAACCGAGCTGCTCCAGTAGCGAGGCGGTAACATCGGCCACCTCCGGATTATCTTCCACCATCAGGATCGTTCCTTCGCTGGGCACAATCGGTTGGGTGGAGGAAGCGTCCGCGGCCCTGACGAGAGTTGCGTGCTTGCGCGGCAGGTAGATTGTGATCGCAGTGCCTCTACCGACCGTGCTGGTTGCAACGACGGCACCCCCCGACTGCTGCGAAAAGCCATAGACCTGCGACAGGCCGAGTCCGGTCCCCTTCCCCAGCGCTTTCGTCGTGAAAAACGGCTCGAAGATCCTCGGCAGGACGTCTGGCGCAATTCCGACTCCGGTATCCGTCATTGCCAGTGCAACGAAGTCTCCTTCCAGCTGGTCCACCCTGTCGCTCTTGTCCAATGCGACGTTTTCCGCCGACAAGGTAATGACGCCTCCACCCGGCATCGCATCGCGCGCATTGACCGCGATGTTGACCAACGCCAGCTCAAGCTCCGCGATATCGACCTCCACCGGCCAGACGTCTGACGCTATCTCGCATTTGAGCTGAATATTTCCACGCAGCGACCCGAGGAGCATTTCGTGGACAGCTTCGACGCGCTCCTTGAGATCGGTGACTACCGGGTTGATCGGCTGGCGTCGGGAGAAAGCTAATAGCTGGCGGGTCAAACTCTCCCCGCGATTGGCAGCGGAGTTGACTGCGTCGATCGCCTGCAGCTGCTTAGGATCGCTAAGCCGGCGACGCAGAAGTTGCGCATGGCCACTGACGATCATCAGAAGATTGTTGAAATCGTGCGCAATGCTGCCGGTCAATTGGCCGAGAGCTTCCATTTTTTGGGATTGGGCGAGCTGCTCCTGCGCGCGTTCGAGCGAGATTTGGGCTTCGCGCCGCTCTGTGACGTCGCGGGTGATATGCACAAACCCGGCGAGCGTGCCCGCCTCATCGCGGATAGCCTCAATGACGACGCTCGCCCAAAACTTGCT
>Ga0306920_100011182_pt1 | contig 12097 bp, 7 predicted proteins | sample flu12Cox44000170_FD_204666 | JGI IMG/M metagenome (GOLD analysis project Ga0306920, IMG submission 204666) | Lab enrichment of tropical soil microbial communities from Luquillo Experimental Forest, Puerto Rico - flux4day.12C.oxic.44.000.170 (v2)... | ecosystem: Environmental > Terrestrial >...
GCCCTCCGAGGGACAACGCCCCGCAGTCGCTCGCGCACGTGATTCACCCGGATCAACTGGTGCGCCGGACGCCCGTCGACGGCCTCGACGGGGAGCCGCTCCGGACCTACGTCGGGGCCTTGGAAGACCCCTCGCTGCCGCGTGCTCGGTTCCAATGGCGGAACCCGCATCAAGCCGCTATCGCAACCGATCAGGTTCTCTCGGTCGAGGTCAGTTACGCGCCCGGCTGGCATGCCACGGCCAACGGGCGGCCGGCGCGGCTCGGGAGCAGCCGACTGGGGCTCCTGCTCGTCGAGCCGCGCTCTACCGGCCTGTGCCAGATCACCTTGAACTAAGACGGACCTGGCCGCTGGGCAGCCGGACTCCGCCGGACTCCGGCGGAACCACACGACGATTTTGGGGCCGATTCGCTATAATCGCTGCATGTTTGAGAGCCCTCCCGTCGTGATCGTCACCGGTTCGGGCGGATCAGGCTGCGGCCGTGCCATTGCCGCTCGGTGGGCCGCTGAGGGCGCCGCCGTAGTCGTTTCCGACATCCACGAAGCCGGCGGCCAGGAGACCGTCCGCCTGATCGAAAAAGGTGGCGGGCGCGCTACGTTCTGCCGCGCGGACGTTGCGGACGAGTCGCAGGTTCGGCACTTGATTGATTTCGCTCAATCGACATTCGGCGCCCTTTCCGTGTTGATCAACAATGCCTCCTCACCGCATCCGACCGGCGAGGGAATGGCAGGGTGGTTCCCCGCATTCCAGACCGATCTGCTGGGGACGCTCTATGCAACACGCTGGGCTATCGAGGCCATGCGCCGCTTCGGTGGAGGTTCGATTGTCAACCTATCGTCCATTTCAGCCCTCTGGCACGGGCGGAAAACGCCCGGTGGATTTCCGGGCTACGATGTGGCCAAATCAAGCGTGATCCGGTTGACGACTGCGGTCGCCCAGGACGCCGCCCAGAACGGGATACGCGTGAACTGTCTCGCCCCCGGATGGATCGCCACCGACGGCCCAACGCAGTATTGGGAATCGCTCACGCCAGCGCAACGCGCCGAACGCGGGGTTCCCTCGAAGTTGCTTTCGACCAAAGAAATCGCCGAGATCGTCGTGCGACTGGCCACGGACCGATCACTCAATGGCCGAGTTGTTGTATGGTGGTCGGAAGACTCGCCACGCCTGATTGAATGGGGAGATCGGGGTTACCGTGATTTTGCGGAATTTCCCGCGCCCTGTTGAACGCTAAGGGCAACCATTGGCTGCGCGGACCTCTTCACTCCCTGCCAGCGTACAATTCCGCGATATGCTCCTGGAAGTTCTCGAGCGCCCGCGCGCGCCGTACCTTCATGGTGGCAGTTAGCTCACCACGGTCGAGCGAGAAGTCCCGCGTCAATACGCGGTATTTGCGAATCTGCTCGAACGGGGCAAGCTGCTCGTTCACTCGCTGTACGGTCTTGTGAATCTCGGCGAGAACCAGAGGGGCCTTCGCAATCTCCTCGGCCGCCCGGTCTCGCCACTCCCCCATGCCCCGGAGTTCCACGGCCACGCCGGTGTTGATGGTGAACAGTGCCGTCAGGTACGGTAGCCGGTCGCCGATGAGCAGCACCTGGCTGATAAGCGGCTCCATCTTCAGGAGGTTCTCGACACGGGCGGGATACACCTTCTTGCCAGTCGAGGAGACGATCAGCTCCTTCTTCCGCCCGGTAATGTAGAGATACCCACGGTTGTCGATGCTCGCCAGATCGCCCGTGTGCAGCCATCCATCGCGTAGGACTTCTCGCGTGGTCCCGGGGTCGTGAAGATATCCGGAGAACAGGCAGGGGCTCTTCACCAGTAGCTCGTCGTCCTCCCCCAGACGCACCTCGATGCCCGGAAGCGGCTTGCCGATGCTTCCGGGCAGCGGTCGATCGAGCGGGTTGAGCGTGACAACACCGCCTTCGGTCAGCCCGTAGCCTTCGATGATGGGCATGCCGATGGCGTCGTAGAACTCAGCGAGGTCTTTGCCCAGCGGCGCGGCGCCGGACGCTGCGATGCGGAGGCGTCCGCCGAAACGCGCGCGGACGGTCCGGAACAACACACGGTCGGCGATTGCCAGAGGGGCGCGGATACGCGCCGGGACCGGCTGACCCTGCCGGCGGTAACTCGCGGCCGCCAGCGCGAGGCCTAAAGCGCCGTAAAATGCCTTTTGGACCGCGGCCGGCCGTTTCTTCAGTTCCGTGCAGATGCTGGAATAGATTCGCTCCCACATGCGCGGCGGCGCCAACAGAATCGTCGGTCGCACTTTCCGGATCTCCTGCGGCAGTTTCAGCAGGCTCTCCGAGAAGGTCACAGGCATGCCGCAGCGGAGCGGAAGAAATTCCATGACCACCCGCTGCGCGATGTGCGCCGAGGGAAGGAACGCTACGGTCGCGTCTTGGGGACCGACAGGCAGCGCGGAGGGGCCCATGTCGATGTTGGCCACTACACTCTGATGCGTTACCAGAGCCATCTTCGGTTCGCCGGTCGCGCCGGACGTCAGATACAGGATGGCTGGATCAGAAGGCCGGACGCCCTCCCGCAGACGTTCAGCCAAGCCGGAATCCTCTCCCAGCGCCACACGGCCTATCGCCCGCAATCGCTCGAGCGTCATGGCTCCCTCGGCTTCACCAGTGAGCAGAATCCAGTGTCGGACTGGAGCGCGCCGCAGGGGCTCCCAAGCTCTCGGACCTTCGACGAAGGCCGCAGTCGCACCGGCATTGCCGAGCGTCACGATCAGGTCCGCCGGCGGGTAATTCGGGTACATGGCGGCGGCCACCGATCCGTTCTTCAGGATCCCCAAATCCGCGAGGTAGAACTCCAGCCGCGTCTCAGAGTTCAGCGCGACGATGTGGCCCTTCTGGACTCCCAAGACCCGAAGTCCGGCGGCAATTTCATCGGTCGCCCGCCGGTATTCGTTCCAGGAATAAGTCCGATACCCGCCGTCAGGTGCCGGTTGGCGCAGAGCGGGCGCATCGCCGTACTGCCGCGCGGTCTCTTCGAGAACTTGACCAACGGTTCGCTCCGCCACTCCTGCAATGTAACATGGGGCGTTTTGGGGGAGGGCTTTCAGAAAGCCAGCCTGTTCGCCGGCTGCGAAAGGATGCCCTACGCTGCCTGTTTGGTCAGCGACGACGAGCGCTTGTGCGAAACTGTGCTCACACTGGCATTCCCGGGGTTACACTGGCTTCGTGCGAGTACTCACCGCTCCTCTCTGTTCCGCTCCGAGCTTGATCCACGTGGCAAACTGAGATGAGCTATGGAGAAAGACGTCAAGAAGGGGAATCAAGGCCCGCCGGCCGATGCCACCTCTGCCGCCACCGTGGCCATCGTGTCCCGAGCTTTCTCTTCGTCCACAGCCGAAGAGGGCCGGTTCGTGCCGGGCACGCTGCTCGCAGGCCGGTATCGCATCATCGCGCTGCTGGGCCGTGGCGGCATGGGCGAAGTCTACCGTGCTACCGACCTCACCTTGGGCCAATCCGTCGCGCTGAAATTCCTGCCCGAGGAGGCCGCCCGCGACCAGCGCTTGCTGGAGCGCTTCCACGGCGAAGTCCGTGTCGCGCGCCAGATCTCTCATCCGAACATCTGCCGGGTCTACGACATCGGCGAAGCCGAAGGCGCGCCCTTCATATCCATGGAGTATGTGGATGGCGAGGACCTGGCTTCTCTGTTGACCCGGATCGGACGCCTGCCCGCCGACAAGGCCGTTGAGATCGCCCGCAAAATCTGCGCCGGGCTGGCCGCCGCGCACGATCGAGGAATCGTCCACCGCGACCTCAAGCCGCACAACATCATGCTCAACAAGCGCGGCGAGGTGATCATCATGGATTTCGGCCTTTCCGCGATCGCCGGCCAGCTTTCACCCGCCGACGCACGCAGCGGTACGCCTGCCTACATGGCGCCCGAGCAGCTTAAAGGCGCCGAGGTCACCACCCGCAGCGATATTTATGCACTGGGCCTGGTGCTCTATGAATTGTTCACCGGCAAGCGCCCCTTCGAGGCGAAGACGGTCCGCCAGATGCTCGACCTCCAGGAGGCCGCTCAACTCACCAGCATGACCTCCGTGGCGGCGGATATCGACCCGGCGGTTGAGAAGGCAGTCCGCCGCTGCCTCGATCCCGACCCCGCCAGGCGGCCTGCCAGCGCGCTTTCGGTGGCGGCAGCGCTGCCAGGCGGCGATCCTCTGGCGGTTGCGCTGGCCGCCGGCGAAACTCCCTCGCCCGAGTTGGTCGCAGCCGCCGGTGAAACCGAGGGGATGGCCCGCCGCTACTCCGTCCCCCTGCTAATCGTGGTGGTGGCCTCCCTGTTCGGCGTCATGATCTGGCGCCAGCATACCGACGCCATGATGCGGACGACGCTCGATCTGCCGCCGCAAGCGCTGGCCGCCAAGGCGCGCGAGATTGCCTCCGCATTTGGCTATCTGCGCCGCCCCGCGGACTTCCACCTTAGTCTCGAAGGCCGCGACAGCTACGTTGATTACCTGAATCACCTGCCCGAGCCAAGAAAATGGACCGAATGGTTGGCGGTCGAAGCGCCCCTCGCCGCCAACTATCGGGAAAGCCCCATCCCTCTGGTCGCTCATCCGGACGGTCGCGTTTCAGATAGCAACCCGCCTATGACAGCTCAGGGTATGGTCTGTGTCCGACTCGACGGCTATGGGCATCTGCTGGAGTTCAATGCGGTCCCCTATGAATTAACCGCCGAACTGAAGGAGCCCATCCAGCCGCAGGCGGTCTTTCAGGCCGCCGGCCTGGACTTCGCAACGTTCACCGAAACCACGCCGCAGGAACTGCCGACGAGTCCTGCCGACCAACTACGCGCGTGGAATGGTCCCCATCCGGTGATCCCCAAAACCAACGTGGTGGTCGAGCTCGCCACCTGGCGAGGGCGCGTCACCCGCGTCCGCTTGGCGCCGGCGTGGTCTAAGCCCGACCCAAAGCCGCAGAGTCAAGTCTCCTTATCGACGCAATTTCGCGACATCTACACCGACGTGCTGATGGTGATCGTGCTGCTGTTTGCCGTTTACTTCGGACGCCGCAACTGGAAGCTGGGTCGGGTGGACCGAAAAGGCGCCCTTCGGATCGCGGCGGCGCGCTTCCTGCTCGCGGTGGTCGCCTGGATTGGTGACGTTCACGCAGTCCCGAACGATTCGATGATCGGGCTGGCCGGGGGCGCCATCGCCGATGGGTTGCTGTCTGCCGCGATCATCTGGCTGCTCTACCTCGCGCTGGAGCCGGCTGTCCGAGCCCGCTGGCCGCACTCTATCGTCACCTGGAACCGCCTCCTGGCCGGCCGCTCGCTCGATCCGCAGGTCTGCTCGCACGTCTTGATCGGCGCCGCCGTCGGTTGTCTCATGTGGTCGCTCTTTACCCTAGCAGGACTGCTGGTTGGCGATCGGAACATCCTCAGCCCGCCTTCCGGACTGTATTTTGCGGAAGGCACCCGCCAGTGGATCGGAGGCTATGCCACCAATCTGGGGCACGCCCTCGTCATCGGCCTGACATTCTTCTTCGCCCTGTTCTGCGTCCGCACCCTGCTCAAGCGGGATTGGCCGGCCGCTTTGGCCGCATCGCTGGTCGGCATCTGGATTGAAGGCGGCCTGGTTGGCTCCGAACACTGGCAGATCATGATCCCGGTCTATCTGGCGATCTACTTCGGCCTGTTCCTGGTGATGCTGCGATTTGGCCTCCTGGCCGTTATTTCGACCTTGTTTTTGGTAAACGGTCTTCAGTCGATCGTGGTCGGCCTGGATTGGACTACCTGGTACGCGCCGTACGGCCTGGCGTCCCTGGTCTGTCTCCTCGCAATCGCGATGGGTGCATTCTGGCGCTCTCTAGGTTCGCTCACGCTGTTCGGTGACCGGGCTGCGCAATCCACCTGAGTTGGAGCAGTGCCGTGAACGAGCAGCGTGGGTCTAGGTTGGGTCAAGGTCATGAAACGGCATTTTCCAGGAATTGGCGTGCCTCGCTAGGGCTAGGAACCTCGGCCGCAGTGAGACACGCGGTGCCGCGCGATTCGACACGTTCGACACCCGTAGTCGCTGTAGTTCATGAGTTATAGAGGAATGCGGGAAATCTGTCGCTCGCAGCAGGTTGTTTCTTTCGAGCGGGGCAATATATTTGCTCCCCCCGAAGTGAAGTCTCGAAACCATTTGCTTTGAGTCGGTCCAGAACCCACGTTGCATGTTGTGCCCCGCGCACCCTTTCGGTTATCAGATGTTCCACTTCGAATTCTGGCGAGCGAAGCACTTGAATCAAGCAGGGGACCCAATGGAAGATTGTTGCGAAGCAGAATACGCATACGCCCCAATGATGTGGCCCTGCACCCAGGTCGCCCCGTCCGGCACCGGGAGCGGTGCAAGCGAACTCAATCAAGACGCTTTTAGTCCACGCACACAACCAGTCTGTGTCCTCGTTACCAGAGCGTAAAATTTCATCAGGCTTTGCGCGTGTTTGCTCGGCGGCGTCCTCGGCATTAGCCCAAGGGGAGCCCACGGCTGCCCCCGTCTTCGATGTCCTAAAAATGCCCGCCAAACGAAACCTCCCAAAACCCATTCAGTGCCCGGTCTGAAGGATGCTCCCCCTCTGGCTTGAGGCCCTGTATGGAGCCCCTTTCGTGGCCCTTCCACGCACAACACCGCACTTTGACGTGATGCGTCTATATTGTTTTCAACATCTTGAACGCCAGCGAACCCCGGCGGACCACTATAATTAGTATCGAGTTCTATGACGGTCGAGATCGAAGGCGTCGCCCTGCACCTCGCTCATCCCGACGAGCTACCCATCCATTGGGTCGGGCAGGAAGAGCTGATGCGCCAGTTGCTTGCTGCGTGGATGGTCGTCCACGAGCAGGATGTTCCCATGAACCCGCGCTTGCTGGGCAAGCCCGGTGTGGGCAAAACCACGCTCGCCTATGCCGCCGGAAAGCGCATGGGCCGTGACGTGTACATCCTCCAGGCCACCATGGACACGCGGCCGGAAGACTTGCTGGTTACCCCGGTGCTCGAAGGCGAGGGGAATCTGCGATACGTGGCGTCGCCCCTAGTGACCGCCATGATCCGCGGCGGCATCGCCATCCTGGACGAAGGCAACCGTATGAGCGAGAAGAGCTGGGCGAGCCTGGCGCCGCTGCTCGACAATCGGAGATATGTCGAGTCGATTGTCGCTGGCATCAAGATCAAGGCCAATCCGCAGTTCCGAATGGTGGCCACGATGAACGACGACGCCTCCACCTTTGAGCTGCCCGAGTACATTCATTCGCGCCTGCAGCCGCAGATCTTCATCGATTTCCCGGAGCGCGACGAGGAGTACCACATTCTGCGGGAAAATCTGCCGTTTGCCGAAGAGCGCATCCTGGCTTACGTCACCGATTTTCTGCAGATGGCGCACGCCGCCGACGAGCGCTATACCGTGCGTGACGGCATCAACGTGGCGCGTTTCGCCATCAAGCTCAAGAGTCTCGCCACAGGCAAGACCCAGGAGACCGAGGCGCTCGAGACATCCATAGTGGAAGTGCTGGGAGAGGAGGCGTTGCGTTATGCGCGGCGAAACCGGCCCGCCGGCTGACGCCGGCCCCCCGGTTACGGATGTCGCCAGCCTCGAGCGCGGCCGCTTTACATACTTCCCGGTGGCGCCCGGGAGGTTGGAATTTGCACTGGAGGTCCGGCGCGCGTTGCTCCGCGAAAAACCGCAGGTCGTTGCGGTCGAAATGCCGGTCACGCTCGAGCGGGCGTGGATGCGCGCCATCGAACAGCTGCCGGAAATCTCGGTCATCGTCTACCCGGATGAAGACCTGAAAGGTGATGGTGAGGAAGATCACGCTATCTACGTGCCCGTCGAGCCGGCCGACCCCTTTACCGAAGCGGTGCGAACCGCCCGCGAGATCGGCGCCGAAGTCGTCTTTGCGGATCCCGATAGCGGGCGGCGGCCCCATCTGCCGGATACTTATCCCGATCCCTACGCCATCCGCCACATCGGCTTGGCCCGGTATGTCGAAGCTTATCGCGTCTACCCGCAGCCGCGCTCGGAAGAAATTGCCCATCACGCCGCCGGCATCGCCTGGAAACTGCAGGGGCTCGACCCGGAAGCACGCGTATTCGTGGTCGTCGGGCTCAATCTGCTCGACCCGCTGCTCGACGCCATGGAGGAGCCGCAGGCGCCGCCGGTCGCGCGCACCCGTCGCGAAGGGATCCAGCTACTGAACCCGCACCCGGATTGTCTCGGTGAGATCTCCACCGAATACCCAGCCCTCCAGTGGCGTTACGAAGGCTTTCGCCCCGCGCTCGCCGACGCCGGCCTGATCGATCGCCGACACGCCCAGCTGGCGTTGTTCCGCGAAGCCGAGAAAGAATACGAAATCCACACGGGCGAACGCATCACCCACTGGCAGAGGCGCCTGCTGGCTCGCTACACGCGCAATCTGGCATTGACGGACCGGAATCTCGCGGCCGGCATCTTCGATCTGACCGTGGCCGCACGATCCGTGGCGGATGACAACTACGGATGGGAAGTCTGGGAGGCCGCCAGCCGATACCCGCCGCAGAAAACGGAATCGGCGCTGCCGACCATCCACATTTCCGGCGATCAGGTCTGGATCGACACGCGTCGCATCCGGCTTCGCCGGCGTCTTCCGAGCACCAAGCGCCGCCTCCGCCCGTACGGGCTCAAACCGCGCCAGAAGGAGAAATTTCCCGGTGAGTGGGCCAGCCAGTTGAACGGCACCAGCATCTGCTCATATCCGCCCGAAGACCTGGTCATCGAGGATTACGGACGCTTTTTGAAAAAGAAGGGCAAAAGCATTCTTTCCGAGGAGCGCGCCCGCGTCGAGCCGTTTACCACGTCTATTCTGGACGGCATCGATATGCGTGAAACCATTCGCCGCTGGCATGAACGACGCATCTATGTGCGCCAGTTTCAAAAAATTCACGGCGAAGTGGGTTCCGTTGTGGTGATCTTCGAGGAGGATCGTGCCAACCGCTATTCGTACATGACCACCTGGCTGGGCGAGAACCAGAACGAGTCGGACATGGCGTTTTATTCCACGTTCCCGTTCGACAATCTGGTGGGCCCCGGCATCGGGCGCGCCGAGTACGGCGGGTTTTTGATGAGCCTTCCGCCCCGGCGGATGTACGACGTGTGGCAGGACCCGGACTACGAATTCGCCGAGACCAAGCCGGAACGGCTGCTGCTGGCCGCGCTCGATTATTCCGTCCACCGCTTTGTGGTCTACGTGGCGGCGCGGCCGCCTCGCTCCATTTTCAAAACTGTGGCCGCGCGCGCCGGCCGCACCATCATCTACATTCCACTCGGCCAGCTGTCTCCGGTTTCACTAAAAAAGATCCGGGTCGTCCACGTGCTCGACGGCTACGACAAGCGCGAGACGGCCAAAAACTACCTTTGGTAGCGGGTCTGCCGCATATCGCCGCCGCGGGGCCCGACGCTTTGCCGCTGCATTTTGGCTGCACGCATCCCATCGATTCGGCCGGAACTGGGGCGATTGGGTCTTTAAAGGGCTCGCCTTATCTTGGCTTGAACACCGATTCCACCCTGAACCGCCGGTAGTTGCTGTAGGCGATTCGCAGGCGGATTCGCTGCGGGCCGGACCGGAACGGCAGCGCATCGTCGGCGTAGGTGTAGACCGGAAACCAGTACTGGCCATCCACCGGTTTGCGGATAGTCGTGAAGCGCGGAAACAGGTTTTCGCTCTTCGTGCTGACGATCTGCGGCTCGGCCTGGCCTTCCATGCGGACAATATTGTAGCCTTCCTTATCCACCCAGAGCAGCCCGTCGAAATAGCGCTGGCTTCCCAGAATCTGCCGCGGCCGGACCTGCAACACCCAGCAGGCTACTTCGTCCTTGGTTTCTTCGCCGCGCAGCTTGGTCTCGTAGTTCCACAGACGGTCTTCGGTGAGGACTAGGGGCTGGATGTCGCGGATGTCGCGAAAATCTTCCGCGGTCAGAGTCAAAAACTTCAACGAGTTTTCCGGCTTCCCAAGCGCCAACTCGCTCCGCTCGTGCTCCGGGGAAAAGATGACATCACGCACCTCTCGATACTCGCCCCGTGCGGCGCCCCGGGTGTCCAACTCCTGGAGCGTAACCGTCTGGCGATACAGGTACTCGTTGCGCTCGACTTCGGTCTCGCTTTCGCGGTGCGCAACCAGTTTGGCCAGGTTCGCGGGTGGATCTTCGGCGCCGAGAGGGGGCGAGAGGAATGCGAATGCTAGAATGAGGCCGATGAAGAAATCGCCCGGCGCCTTTCGGGCGGCTTTGCTGATCGGCTGGCTGGTGCTGGGCGCGGCAGGCGTTTTGTACGCGCGGCTGAGAGACATTCCCGTCCGGGTGGCTGTGCCGGTCATGGCCGGCTTCCTCATGGAATACCCATTCTATCTGCTTCTGGGCTTTGCTCGCCTGCGCGGCCGATTCCGAGGTCGGGCGCTGGTGGTCTTCCTGGTGGCTTCGGCACTGCTGCCGTATCTGATTTGCTACCTGCCACTCGGCCAGTTTCAGTGGAGCGCCGCAATGCGGTTGGCCGTACTGGCCTTGGTGCTGGGGCTGTGGTATCTGGTGCTGCCGGTCTCCCCGCCGGCCGATGGTGCGTTTCTGATTTTATTGGGAGCCGTCCTGATCGGCAGGTTTTTTGACTCCATCTACCCGCCTCCTCTTCCGGGCTTGCAGATCACGTATCTCGGCCACCTGGCCCTGATTCACATGTCTGTGCTGGTCCTGCTGGTCGAACGCCGGGTCCACGAAACAGGGTTCGGATTTGTCCCGAATGGGCGAGAGTGGCGCATCGGAACCTTGCACTATCTGGGGTTTCTCCCGGTGGGCGCCCTGGTGGCATTGCCCTTGAAGGCGGTTCACTTGGCTCCGGCGGCTCCGTTGTGGAAGATCGCCGGCACCTTCCTCGCGTTTCTGCTGGTGGTCGCTCTTTCCGAAGAATTTCTGTTTCGCGGCGTGCTTCAGCAATGGATGGAGGAGTGGACCTGGAACCCAACTCTGGCGCTTTGGTTCACTTCCGCCATCTTCGGGTTGGTGCACCTCTGGTATCGCAGTTTTCCCTTCCCCAACTGGCGATGGGCGTTGATTGGTGCCGTGCTCGGGTGGTTCTGCGGCCACGCGCGCAACCAGGCCGGCAGCATCCGCGCCAGCGTGGTAACCCACGCCCTGGCGGTCACCACCTGGCGGGCGTTCTTCGTGTGAGCGAGCCGTTCGTTGTACAATCCTGTGTTTATGGCAAAGCTTGGATTCCTCGGACTTGGGCTGATGGGATATCCCATGGCCCGCAACCTCCTGCGCGCCGGTCACCAGGTGTGGTTGTGGTCAAACACGGCCGACAAGGCGCGCCGACTGGCGGCGGAAGAGAAAGGCCAATTCTGCGAAACCCCGAAACAGGTGGCGGAAAACGGCGATTGCACTTTCCTGTGCGTGGGGAGCACGGAAATGTCCCGCGAGGTCATTCTCGGAACCAATGGCATCATCCACGGCGCGCGGCGCGGCACCGTGGTGGCTGACGCGAGCACTATCAGTCCGAGTGCCAGCCGCGAGATTGGAAGGGCCCTCAACATCCGGGGAGTGGAGTTTCTCGACGCACCCTGTACCGGTTCGACGCCGGGCGCTGAGGGCGGAACCCTGACGTTTATGATCGGTGGAAGCGAGGCTACGTTCGAGCGCGTGAAGCCGTTTTTTGACCCGATGGGGAAGCGATTGTACTACTGCGGCGGCCCGGGTCTCGGACTGCAAGCCAAGCTCAGCCAAAACCTCATTCTGGCCAGCCTGTTAGGGGCCTTTAATGAGGGCATGGTACTGGCCACCAAAGGCGGAGTCGATCCCAAACTGATGTTGGACATTCTCGAGAATTCTGCGGCCAAAAGTGGACTGATCAGCTACAAGGCGCCGTTCGTCTTCCGTCGCGATTTTCAACCAAACTTCTCCGTAAAGTGGATGCACAAGGACATCCAGCTTATGCTGGAATCGGGAAAAGAGCTGTCGGTGCCGCTGTTTTTGACCTCTCTGACAAACCAGATGTTTCAGACAGCCGTCTCCGAAGGTCATGGAGAAGAAGATATCTGCTCTACAATCAAGGTCTTAGAGGAAAT
>Ga0306920_100011184_pt1 | contig 12097 bp, 8 predicted proteins | sample flu12Cox44000170_FD_204666 | JGI IMG/M metagenome (GOLD analysis project Ga0306920, IMG submission 204666) | Lab enrichment of tropical soil microbial communities from Luquillo Experimental Forest, Puerto Rico - flux4day.12C.oxic.44.000.170 (v2)... | ecosystem: Environmental > Terrestrial >...
CTGCTCTTTAGCGGCATCTATCATCGTCGCCGCAGCGCAGCATTTCGTTGTTAATAACAACGGGTTTACAATGCGGCTACTCCGCCAATGGAGGCTAGACGATTGAGAACAACAAAGAAAATCATGTTGCGATGCAATATGCCTCGCTGAGGATCAATGCGGATCAATGCCAGGCCGCGCAACGACGGCATTTTTGTCACCGCGCACCGGCAACGATCGAGCCGCTCGAAAAAAAGCCGATCGCCGGCACCAGCCGGGACCGGCGCACACTTCCTGAGTTTCAATTAACCGAGTAAACCGATTTGCGCCCGCGCGTCAAGAGCCTTTTTTTGGACCCCGCCCACGTTGGGCCCCAATGTCACGCGCGCGCCGAAAGGCGCGCGAACGCGCCGCGCGACGGCACCAACGGAAGCCAGTCCGGAATGCTGCGCTTTGACAGCCAATAGGGGCGCCACATCTCGGTCCAGGCGGATCGATCGAGCGGCGCGCGGGCAACCTTGCTCGGCTCGATTGGCAGGAGGTCGTGCCAAGCGAGCCAACGACGGGCCGCCGCCCAAATCTCCTTGGGCGCCTCGATGTTCGAAGGCCCCTTGAGCTGCAGGATATCGAGTATGGGCCACCGATAGCGAAAACCAACGCTGATCGTGGCCACGCGCGCACCATCACGCCGAATGCTCCATAATCTGCTTCGATTATCCACCAAATCGCGTCCGTAGTCGCGCACGCAATTGCGCATCTCTGACGCTTCTTGCGCGATCTGAGCTTCGGAACAGAGCGGCACGAAATCAAAGCCCATGACCTCGCCCGGCTCGAGCCAAGGATCGATCACCCTGCACCCGAGATTGAGATTCAGCTCGACGGCCACGCACCATTCGGTTGCCTCATCGGCGGCCCTAGCAAGGCACATGTCCTGGTGCCAGGCCTTGCGAATAAGCCGATGCGCCGCCGTATCCGGTCTTGCCGAATACCAAGCGTAGAGAGCCAGCAACCGAATTCGTTGGGGCTTGAAGCTCCTGGCGTTGCGGTCGAGCTCGCGGGCAATCCACAGCGCCACTTGCTCGTCACCCCAGCGCGCGGCGTCGGCAACCGTCTGAAACCACATCGGTGCGATCTTGGGCGAGCGCGGCAGCCGGTTTACGATTCGACAGCGAAAGACGTCGCCGTCAGGTAGCCTGTCGAGAGCCGCATCGAATGCTTCCGGCGGCAGCCTTCGCACCCAAAAAGGGACCGGCGCGGCTGCCGCAACCTTCTTCAATGGTGCGCCTTCGATCGCCAGATCGATTGCCGGCCCTGGATCGAGACCGTGACCAGGGCTCGCCAGCGCAAACAGCAGGCCCGGAAACGTAGCCGCCAAATCTGCCAACCGCGGATGCCGCGCAGCCAGCAGCGATATTCGTGCCCGGTGACGCGCACGAAACCTCGCCAGCAAGCGTTCAAGCGCCTGAGCGTTTCCATGGCCGGTCGGAGCACGGCGCGCCTGACAGCGCGTAGTGTTTGTAGCAGGTCATTGTGTAAAAGTCCTGAAGCGCCGGGATTTCGTTCCGGCGATGCTCGGTATTCGTGATGCTGGAATGGGTGCGGCACCCGACTCGGGGCGCCGTGCTCAGTCAAATATCGACGAAACCCAGGGGGCGATCGGGGCCGCGATTGTCGAGCTGCATTTTCGCCTCCCTGTTTTCAGGACCAAAGGAGCGGCGCATTTACAGCACTCGGATCGAAATATCAATACCGACCTGCTCGCTTGGTGCATGGTTCCTTGAGCGCACTCGAGAATGGACGAGCAGCTCTTGCGTTGATGAAGCTTGCACCTGTGTGACCCGAGCCGCACCCGTGCCAATGCCCGCCGGCGCTGCCGGCGGGCCAATGAGGGCGGTCTTGCCCAGGTCACCTTCTCTCAGTGCTGATCGTGGCCGTCATCATCGTCGTCGTGCGACAGGCCGGTCCCCGGCGTGAACGAGACGCCGCGCAGCACTTCGGCGAAGCGCGCCGTTCGCACGGTCTTGAAGGACTCATGTTCCGGAAGGCTCGTCGCCTTCAGCTTGTCCTTGATCATGACGAGCTTGTTGGGATCGGCCCCCTGGTCGCCGCTCCCACTCACCGTCGAGGTGACGGCCCAGATGGTGACCTCATCGCCATCGAGGCGGCCCGTGAGATTGCGCAAGCCATCGGTGGCCGGCGACCATGGCAGGCCGGTCGCGGCGTTGATGCCGGTCGGATAGTTGTCCACCGTGTATGGAACGCCGAGGTCCAACCCGGTGGTCAGGACATAGGCGAGCTTCCATTGATCGAGGGTGGAGTCGAACACCCATTTCTGCAAACCTGCCTTGGTTTGGCCAGTCGCGTCCGGGAACACTCCACCACTGAATGATTTAGCGAGCCCGTTGCCCTCGTCGGCAATGTAGAGCGTGTTGGCGTCGGCGAACCATAACCCGAACGGAAACGAGTCCGTGCTGGCGTTCGCCAGGACCGTATTGAAGCCTTTGAGAACGCACATGTTGTAGGGGAAGACGCCTTTGCCCGGCACGTTTCCCGAGAATAACGGCGTCGTCGGCAGCGTGGCGAACGGCCCCGGCAAACCCGTTCCGTTCGGACACGCATGGGGATTCCCGTTGCTGTCGGCCGGCCCGGATGTATCGACGAAATAGACGGTGTCGACGCCGTTACCGCCGCTACCCTTGGTCGTGTAGATCACGTTGTTGAAGATCGTCAAACCGCGGAAGTTGGTATCCTTGCCGATCTTGTCGGTCGGTGTGATGCCGAGCTCCGTGATATTGAAACTGCCGACCGGCGTCGGCTGACCGGGATCCGCCTGCGAGTTGAGCGGCTCCTTCGACGGGGTCAGGATCTGGGCGCCCGTTCCGACGACGACGCCGTCGGGCTGAACCTTGCTGCCGTTGCCGGCATTGCCGGCCGTGTAGACCTCATTGCCCTCGGCGTTCAGGATCGCGGCGCGGCCATTGTTGCCGCTATACGCGTTGGACTTGGTGAAGTGAAACTTACCCCGCGCGTCCACCTGCACAACAACGCGGTAGAACGCACCATGTACTGGATTGGTCTTATCGATCACGAACGGCGTATTGGAGTTCGAGACGTCGAGCGTGTCGACCGACGCCAGGTACCCCATGAAGGTCACGACGCGCTTGTCTGTCGAAAGGTTGAGTGCAACCTCCGATTTCGACGAGAAGCTGCCGACCATCTGGTCCGAGGTCATGGCGATATTCGGCTGCGAGCTGTTGGGCACTTCGAGCGAGCTGATCAGGTGCCCGGAGCGAGTCATCTGGTCGAGGACGATCTTCGAGGTGATGCCGAAGCTACCGTCAACGGCGTCGTTGTTGAAAACACCCGGATAGGTGCCGTCGGCCGTCGCCGTCGCGCAGCCAGACGTGCATCCGGGCGGCAGCACGGTCACGCCGGGCGTCAAGTTGGCGGGATTGTTATCGTAGACGACCCGGCTGACCAGCAAGTTGCCGGGACGAAGGAAGGCGTCGTCGTCGGCAAGCGCGGACGGCGTATACGTCAGCCCGCACAATACGGTGGTCGCCATGAGGCCAGCCGAAAAACTCAACGAAGGAGCGAGCTTGCGCGTTCTCAAGTGCGGCATCTTGATCTCCCCGGGGAGCGCCTGAGTGGAATGGGTGAGAAGCAGGCGCGCGAGGATCATGCAGGTGCCGCGTAACAGCAATGCGACTGGCCGTGGATTTGGATGACGTCAATGTCATCTCCGTGTCACGCCCGGTATAGCTTGCGAAGAAGCGTGTGAATGAACCTTCAGCCGTCCGGCGCAGGCCGGGGTTCGGCGCGCATTGGTCAATTCGATGCACCGTCTCCGTAATTCCGGCGGCGTCGAGATAATGTTCTTCGAGGAAGCCGAGGCCTGAGGCTTATTGCGCCGAGAGCGAGCTCACCGCCACATTGGCGCTGCCGTTCGCCTCGGCGATCACGCGCAGCGTCTTTGCATCGAACTCGATGTCGGCGAGGCGCAGATCCGCGATGCTCACGTCGGCGCGCACACCGGCGCCGGCGGTGCGGAACTCGGCGATCGCGGCTTCGATGCTCTTGCGCGCATTGGCGGCGAAAGGCTTGAGGTCGATGACCGCCTGCTCGGCGAGCGCGTCCTTGAGATACGGAATGGCAGCGCGCGCGGCGGCGCCCAGGAGCCCGAAGGCGGTTTCCGAATCCACGTCGAGCGAGATGTCGGTCAGTCGCAGGATCTGCTGCTCGCGATCGAGCGCGGGACGGCCCCAGACGTTGACATTGGCCTCGGCGCCGAGGCCGAACCAGCTCGCCTTCTCGCGCGCCTTGACTCGCAGCGCGATCAAGAGCCGATCCCCCGACGGCGTGACGTTGGCGGTGCGGATGGTGGCCTCGTAGGGGCCCGCGCCGTCCTGCGGAAACGTCTTGCCGACGAGCTGCAGGCCGAGCAACCGATTGACCTCGGTGAACGGCACGTCGATCGGCACCGTGATGGCAAGGCGGCCGTGGTCGGTCTGCGGCGCAAGCTCCAGACGCGCCGGGAACGGGCAGTCCGGCTTGGTCTCTCCTCCCACCACGCGGGTCTCGGCCTCGACGCCCATCAGCAAGGTCAGCGCCGTGCCATCGATGCGCGGCTGTCCCGCGAAGGCCCGCCGCGGACGGACCTCGAGCCACAGGTCGGGCAGGCCGGCACCGGCGGCGCCGAGCGAGATCGAGCGGCACATCCTCCCCCACTCGCGCCGCGCCGCCTGCTCCAGGAACGGGTCCGCGCGCAGCCGCGCCGCCACGGCCGCCACCTGCTCGTTGACCTGCCGCTCGAGCATCGGCTTCACCTCGTTGGCGATGCCGAGCTTGATCCCGGCGATCGACAGCGCGCCGTCCGAAACCGCCACCTGGGCGGTGAGATTGGGCTCGAGGCGCCAATTGGAGGCGAGCGTCGGCCGCGACAGGATCGTGACATTGCCGGCAAAGTCGGCACGCTGGTCGAGCGTCTTGCCGGTCAGGTTCTGCAGGCCGCGGCCGAGATTCTCATTGAGGATCCCGCCAAGCGCACCGCCGATATTGCCCACCTGGGAGGCGATCTGGCCAGTGACGTGCAGCGTGCCGTTGAGTTGGGCGGAGACCGCCATGCTGTCGGCGCGCCCGGTGATGGCGAGCGGGCCACGGCCGACCGTCCAGCCGATATCGGCGTTGGAGAGCAGTTGCGAAATCGGGTTGTCGCGCTTGCCAGTGAGGTTGCGCGGCGCCGAGGCGTCGAGCGCGTCGCGGATGGCGCTGAGCGCAATGGCGGTCGGGGTGATCACAACGGAAGTGCGGCTCATCGCCTTGAGGGGCGGCACCTCGACCAGCGCGGGTGGCGCCACGGAGGGCGCCCCGCCGGACAGGAATTGCATCCCCAGAGTCGCGCCCAGGAACGAGGCGAGGAGGATCGCCACGCCGATCAGGATGGTTCGCAATCTCATGGCGATGGCCGAATGGCTCCCCACCCCCGGTGCCACAACGGTGCGATGTTAACGCAAGTCCCGCAATAATGCATGCCCCCGCGCAGCGAATATGAGCTTTGCGAGCACAAAAAAGCCGGGGTGGCCGCGCGTGCCAGCACGGACTGGATGCAACGGAGATGGTCTGCCCGGAGTCTGACCCAAGGCGAGCCTCCCATGAGGTGATCACCCCTGCTTCGGCGTTCGCTTGGACGGAGTGTCGGGCGGCAACGAGACCCAGGGGTGACGCGTCTCCTCCCACACCGCGATGGTGGGAGCCGGGAAATTCGGGTCGGCGAAGTTGCCTATGGCAACGGCGACAATTCCCGGAAAACCTTCATTCTCCCAGTAGACAGTGGAGCCGCAGGTCGGACAGAAATGGAAAGTCAGCGTATTGCCGCTCTCGGCCGTTCGTTTCCACGTCGTCGGTTTGCCGTCGATGGTGACCTGCTCGCGGCGGAACCGCGCTTGGTTGCTGATGACGGCGCCAGTGCGGCGCTGGCACTCCAAGCAATGGCACATCGAGATGCGCACTGGCTCGCCCTCGGTCGTGAGGTGAAGCTGTCCGCAACAGCAGGCGGCGCGTCGGGTCGTCATCGGATCGGCTCCGTTGCTGCGTTAGTGAGGGGTGGAGTGTAGACTGAATTGTGGATAATGCGTGAGGGTCGCTAACGGCGCGGGTCAAGAACCGCTGCTGGTCTTGTCCGGCCATCTGCACAGGTCGGCGATAAGGCATCTGTCGCAGCGCGGCGCGCGCGCGGTGCAGATATAGCGCCCGTGCAGGATCAGCCAATGATGGGCGTGGCGCTTGTAGGGCGCGGGCACGCGCGCCTCGAGCTTGCTCTCGACCTCGAACGGGGTGGCGCCGGGGGCGAGGCCGGTGCGGTTGCCGAGGCGGAAGATGTGGGTATCGACCGCGATGGTGGACTCGCCGAAGGCGATGTTGAGCACAACATTGGCGGTCTTGCGGCCGACGCCGGGCAGCGCCTCGAGCGCCTCGCGGGTGCGCGGCACCTCGCCGCCGTGCTGGGCGATAAGCTGCCGAGAGAGCGAGATGAGGTTCTTGGCCTTGGTGCGGAAGAGCCCGATGGTCTTGATGTACTGGCTCAAGCGCTCCTCGCCCAGCGCCACCATCTGGGCCGGAGTGTCGGCGACCGCGAACAGCGCCGGCGTCGCCTTGTTGACGCTCGCATCGGTCGCCTGTGCGGACAGCACCACCGCCACCAGCAACGTGAACGGGGTGACGTATTGCAGCTCGCCCACCGGCTCCGGATTGGCGGCCGCAAAGCGGCGGAAGGCCTCCTCGATCTCGGCCGCGCTCCAGGCGGGCGGCACGCGCGGCTTGCGGGGGGTCGATGTCTTCGGCTGGACGCGGCGGAGCCCTTGCGGAGCCGACTTGGTGCGGGCCCGCTTGCTGGCGATCGGCCGGGGAGCGCGGGCGCGCACGCGCCGGGGGCGGACTGTCTTGCGGGCCATGGTTTCCCTATAGTGGTCCGCATGTGCCCCGACAACAGCGGTCCTGCTCCCTACAGCGCAGCGCCGCCGCGCGATGCCACGATCTTCGCCGCCGTGCTCACCCCGCACCGGTCGTTGAGCCCGACCGGCTTTCTGATCTTCATGCTGGTGCTCGGCGGCTTGAGCTTCATCTCCGGCATGGTGTTTCTCATGGCCGGGGCGTGGCCGATATTCGGCTTCTTCGGCCTCGACGTGCTGCTGGTCTATTGGGCGTTCCGCATCAATTACCGGGCCGCCTACGCCTACGAGGAGGTGACGGTGACGGCGAGCGAGCTGCGGCTGCGCAAGGTGAGCCATCACGGCCGTGTCCGCGAATGGACGCTCAATCCGCTCTGGGTGCGGCTCGACCGCGACGAGCATGCGGAGTTCGGCATCGAGCGGCTCTACCTGGTGTCGCGCGGCGCCCGCCTGCCGATCGGCAGCTTCCTCGGGCCGGACGAGAAGGCGAGCTTCGCGCAGGCGCTTTCCGCGGCACTCGGAGAAGCGCGCCGCGGGCCGACCCAGACAGTGTTCGGATAGGCCCAATTTGCTCAGGAATCGGGTGGGCACGCCGTGGCGCTGCGCCTAAATGGAGGTCGAACCGATGGAGACCACCATGCTGTCACCCGATCGCGTCACCGAGACTGCTCCGCTGCCGGGCGCCGCCGCGGACTATGACGTCGTGCGCCGCGCCATCGCCCATATCCGGGGCAATTGGCAACGCCAGCCCGAGATCGCGGACATCGCGGAAGCCGCCTGCGTCACCCCAACCGAGCTGCATCACCTGTTCCGCCGCTGGGCGGGCCTCACCCCGAAAGACTTCGTGCAGGCGCTGACGCTTGACCGGGCGCGGGCGCTGCTGCGCGATTCCGCAAGCGTGCTCGATGCCACCTACGAGGTCGGCCTCTCGGGCCCCGGGCGCCTGCACGACCTGTTCGTGACCCACGAGGCGGTGTCGCCGGGCGAATGGAAAGCAGGCGGCGAGAGCCTGACCATGCGCTACGGCTTTCACCCTTCACCGTTCGGGAACGCCCTGGTGATGGCGACCCGACGGGGGCTCGCGGGCCTTGCCTTCGCGGATCCGGGCGAGGAGGAAGCCGTGCTCGCCGACCTCAAGGCGCGCTGGCCCAAGGCCACCTATGTGGAGGATGCCCCCGGCACGGCACCGCTCGCGCGCCGCATCTTCGACAGCACCGAATGGCACCCCGGCGCGCCGCTGCGCGTGGTGCTGATCGGCACCGACTTCGAGGTGCGGGTGTGGGAGGCGCTGCTCAAGGTGCCGATGGGTTGCCTGACCAGCTATTCCGACATCGCCGCCAAGATTTGCGCACCCACGGCGGCCCGCGCGGTCGGCGCCGCGGTCGGTCGCAACCCGGTGAGCTTCGTGGTGCCGTGCCATCGCGTGGTCGGCAAGAGCGGCAGCCTCACGGGCTATCACTGGGGCCTGACGCGCAAGCGCGCCATGCTGGGCTGGGAGGCCGGCAAGGTCGCGGCGTAGCGGGGGAGGCAGCCTGTAGCGCTGTAGCCCGGATTGAGCGCAAGCGAAATCCGGGAAGGCCGCTCCCGCATTTCGCTCACGCTCCATAGCCCGTCGAAGACGGGCGTGAACGCCCTGATGGCGGGCTACAGCGTCGATTGACGGTATCGCCGCAATCCGCGATACCCGGTCCCGCAGCGTGAAGGGGATCGGAAATGCAAGCGCGGCGGCCCGTGATGCTGGTGATCCTGGACGGCTTCGGCTGGCGCGAGGAGATCGCCGACAACGCGGTGCGCCAGGCCAAAACGCCGACCTTCGACCGGCTGTGGAGCCAAGGCCCGCGCGGCTTTCTGCACACCTCCGGCCACGATGTGGGCCTGCCCGACGGGCAGATGGGCAATTCCGAGGTTGGCCATCTCAACATCGGGGCCGGCCGCGTGGTCATGCAGGATCTGCCGCGCATCGGGGAAGCGATCGCAAGCCACGAGATTGCCCGCGCCGCGGCCCTCAAGGATCTGATCAAAACACTGCGAGCGAGCGGCGGCACCTGTCATCTCATCGGCCTGGTGTCGCCGGGCGGCGTGCATTCGCATCAGGACCACGCCGCGGCGCTCGCCAAGATCCTGGCCGAGGCGGGCGTGCCGACGCTCGTGCATGCGATCACCGACGGCCGCGATACGCCACCGCAATCCGCGGCCGAATATCTCGACGCGCTGCTCGCGACGCTGCCGAAATCGGTGGCCGTCGCCACCGTGTGCGGCCGCTACTACGCGATGGATCGCGACAAGCGCTGGGAGCGGGTCGCCAAGGCCTACGCGGCGATCGCCGAAGCCGAAGGGCCGCGCTTTGCGGCGGCGGGCGCCGTCATCGCCGATGCCTATGCGCACAAGACTTTCGACGAGTTCATCGTGCCGGCAGTGGTGGGCGACTATCACGGCATGCGGGACGGCGACGGCGTTCTCTGCTTCAACTTCCGGGCCGACCGGGTGCGTGAGATTCTCGCCGCGCTGCTCGAGGCGGATTTCCCAGGCTTCCCGCGAAAGCGCCAAATCCGCTTCGCGGCCGCAGTCGGCATGACGCAATACAGCGACGAGCTCGACAAGCTGATGCCGGCGATCTTTCCGGCGCAGACGCTCAAGAACCTCCTGGGCGAGGTGGTGGCGGACGCCGGCCGCACGCAGCTGCGCATGGCCGAGACCGAGAAATATCCGCACGTCACCTATTTCCTCAACGGCGGGCGCGAGCAGCCCTACCGGGGCGAGGAGCGCATCATGGTGCCCTCCCCGAAGGTCGCGACCTACGATCTCAAGCCGGAAATGTCGGCGCCCGAGCTCACCGACAAGGCGGTCGCGGCGATCGATTCCGGCAAATACGATCTGATCGTCCTCAACTATGCCAATCCCGACATGGTGGGCCACACCGGCAGCCTGCCGGCCGCCATCAAGGCGGTGGAGACGGTCGATAGCGGGCTCGGCCGCATCGCCGAGGCGGTCGAGCGGGCGGGCGGCGCGCTCCTGGTCACCGCCGATCACGGCAATTGCGAGATGATGCGCGACCCCGTCACCGGCGGCCCGCATACCGCCCATACCACCAACCCGGTGCCCGTCGTGCTCTTCGGCGCGCGCAACCGCGCCCTGGTGGCCGACGGCCGCCTCGCCGACATCGCGCCGACCCTGCTCGAGCTGATGGGCCTGCCGAAGCCGCGCGAGATGACGGGCGCGTCGTTGTTGGTTGGGTGAGTTTCAGGACGCCCGGGACGCGCCGCGCCTGACGGCGCCGTTGAGGCGCGCATTCCTCTGGCGCTCGAAAGCCGGCACAGGCGAAATCGGTGGCGAGGGCAGCGCTCGCAGCAAGGCCTTGCGGGCTTCCCATTCGGTGCGCGGGTCCATGGTTTCGAGCAGCTGTGTCTCGCCGCCGGCGAGCGTGGCGACCGGCAGACCGTCGCGGTAGAGCAGGCGATTTCCGGTCAAGGCCGGCAACTTCACGCCGGGTGTCACAATGCCGATGAGATTGAGCGGATCGGCCGCCGAGAGCGAGACCCAGGCTCCCGAGGCAGGCTTGCGGCGCATCTCGCGCAAGGCCGCGACCGCCTGCGGCAACGCGAACTGCTCGCCCGCGAAGCCGGCCACGAAGCGGCCGCCGCGAATCTCGCCGCGCCCTTCGAGCCGCCGATAGACGCGCAGCAGATCGCGCCAGGGCGGCAGCCAATCGGCCTCGCGCTCGAGCAGCCGCCAGAACACGACCCCATAGCGGGCGAGGAGCGCGCGCCCTACATGCTCGATGGGGTCGCGGCCGCCGGCGCGCGCCGGCCTTGTTTGATGCGCAAGCGACCAGCGCCCCGCATCCTCCACCCCGAAGCTCACGGTGCTGCGCCGCCGCCGGCCGCCCGCGGAAAGCTTGCGCTGCTCGGAGGGAACCAGCAGCGCCCGCAAGCCCGCAAAGCTGTCGGAGCTGGCGAGACCGAGCGCCACCAGCTCGGCGAGCGCCTCCTCGAGCTGCGAGCGCAACAAGCCGGTGCCTTCCATCAGCTCGTCGAAGAATGAGGCGCCGTTCTGCCTGATCAAGTCGGCGACTACTTTCGCCCGCCCGCTAGGGACCGGTGCATCGCCGGATGCGCTTATCGTGCCCCACATCGGCAGATGTCGGCGCCCCAGAAGCGTGATCGGCGTCGTTCGCAGGGGCGCGGCTCTGCCGGGGGCGCCATCCGGGCGCGGTTGGCGCGGCCGCAGGCGCGCCCAGGTCAGCTGACCCGACAGGCAACAACGATCGAGCCAGGCCGGATCGTAGCCGGCGATCCGCGCAGGGAGAATTTCGCTCTCCCAGGCGCCGGCCGGAGCCTCGAAGCCCTCCAACTGTCCGATGATCTCCTCGACCGCGCGCGGCCCTTCCATGCGGGTCTCGGTGGTGACGCGCTGCCAGTCGAGGAGGAAGCGCAGATAGTCGCCCGCCGCCACCGGCTCGATCTCGGCGCGCAGGCGCCTGACCGTGCTCTGATGAATGCGCGCGAGCAGACGCCGCTCGCACCATTCTTCAGTGGCGGCCTCTTCAGTGGCGGGCAATGGGGTGAAGCGGCCGCGCATCGCGAAGCCTTCGGTCTCGAGCGCGATAAGCGCGGCAGCGATCTCGCGGGGCGTAAGCCCGAGCGGCGCCGCAAGCGCTTCCGGCGTCACCGGACCAAGGCCCTCGAGCCGCCCGCGCAGGATCTCGACCAGCGCCGCATCCGACGACCACTCGGCGTCCTGATATTCGGGCGGCGCCTCCACGGCCGGCTCGACTTTGGCGGCCGGCCAAAGCGCGCGGAACTGCGGCAACCGCTCGGCCGCGATCCAAACACGCGCTAGCGGAAGGTCGAGTTGCGTGACGCGCTTCTGTTTCGCGAGCGCCGACAGCCAATCGCTCCATGGGGGCTGCGCCTCCACCTCGGGCCCGCTCAGAAATCCGAGCCAGAGGAGCGCATCGTGCAATTCATCTGCGTTGGTGGCGTCCGGCCACGCTTCGGCACGCACGCGCTCGATGGCCTCGGGATCGAGCCGCCCGAGCTCGGCCGCGTCCTGTGGGGCGAGCCAACGCCGGCTCATGACGGCTTGCGTTCGCCGCTCCTCGAGCGGCGCATCGTCGAGATACGCATAGGGCCGCGCCGAGAGCACCTCGACGGCGAGCGGCGAAGGCTCGG
>Ga0306920_100011185_pt1 | contig 12096 bp, 9 predicted proteins | sample flu12Cox44000170_FD_204666 | JGI IMG/M metagenome (GOLD analysis project Ga0306920, IMG submission 204666) | Lab enrichment of tropical soil microbial communities from Luquillo Experimental Forest, Puerto Rico - flux4day.12C.oxic.44.000.170 (v2)... | ecosystem: Environmental > Terrestrial >...
GGAGCTTGCCCGCCATGAAGGCATCCACGCACACCTCGTTGGCGGCGTTGTAGGCGGCCGGGGCGGTCCCGCCCGCCTCCCCCGCCTGGCGGGCGATGCTGACGGCGGGGAACGCGTCCTCGTCCAGTGGCTCGAAGGTCCAGGTGTGTGCGGAGGTCCAGTCGATGGCCGGTGCGGCGCCCGGCACCCGGTCCGGCCAGCCTAGGGCCAGGGCGATCGGGATCCGCATGTCGGGCGGGCTGGCCTGGGCGATCGTGGATCCGTCGGTGAACTCGACCATGGAGTGGATGACCGACTGCGGGTGGACGACCACCTTGATCTTGTCAAAACCGAGCCCGAACAGCAGGTGGGCCTCGATCACCTCGAGCCCCTTGTTCACCAGGGTGGCCGAGTTGATCGTGATCACGGGCCCCATGTTCCAGGTCGGGTGGGCGAGCGCCTGCTCGGGCGTGATGTCGGCCAGCTCGGCGCGGTCACGGCCGCGGAACGGGCCGCCGCTCGCGGTCAGCACCAGCCGCGCGACCTCTCCCCCGCTCCCGCTGCGCAGGCACTGCGCGATCGCGGAGTGTTCGGAGTCCACCGGCACGATCTGGCCGGGAGCGGCCAGCCCAGCGACCAGCGGCCCGCCGGTGATCAGGGATTCCTTGTTGGCGAGCGCAAGCACCCGGCCTGCCCGGAGCGCGGCGAGCGTGGCGGCGAGGCCGCTGAACCCGGTGACCGCGTTGAGCACCACGTCAGCGGGCCAGGCCGCGACTTCGGCGATGGCGTCGGCCCCCGCCAGGACGGTCGGCAGTGGTGCCCGCCCGTCCCCGCCTGTGGCCGATAGCCCGTGCCCGCCGGCCGGGGGCGGCCCCGGCCGGGCCGGAGGTGCCAGGCGTTGCCCGGTCAGCGCCGTGGGCGGCGGCCCGGTGCGCGGCCTGCCCGCCCGGCCAGCGTGCGCCTTCAGTGCCTCCCGCACGGCGCCGAGGGCCGACTCCTGCGCTACGGCGACCACGCCGGCACCGAACTCGATGGCCTGCGCGGCCAACAGGTCGGGGTTGCCGCCGCCGGCGGCCAGCCCAGTGACCCGGAACCGGCCCGGGTTGCGCCGGATCACATCGGCTGCCTGGGTGCCCACGGAGCCCGTCGAGCCGAGCAGTACCACATCCCGAGGCCGCGAGCGCGAGGATTCCACCTCGTCATTCTGCCCGCATCCACGAGCGCCCGATCCCATGGCACCTGACCTGCAGCGCCGCGAAGCCGACCAACGATAGGCGCGCCCAGCCGGCGCCTTGGCGTCCGGGCGAGGCGCCGCCGACTCCGGTCCGGTGTCCTGGCCGGCCGGCGGCGTCCGGCCGAGCGCTAAACGGCCCGGTCAGCGCCGGCCCTGCGGCGTCCCGGGCGGGGCGGAAGCTCTCCGGTCCGGACGGCCTCGCCCTGGCGGACCGGGTCAGGTGCCCTGCTCCGGGCCGGGCATCTAGCCCGCCGCGACCGGGGCGGGAGCGGACTCCCAGTCGGGCCGCAGCGGCATGTGGGACCCTCCGTCGGCTTCCAGCCGGACCCCCAGGATCTGGTGGAGTTCGACGACGTTGCGGTCGAAGCCGAGGCGCGAGCCCGCCATATACAGCCGCCACACCCTGGCGGTGCCCTGCCCGACCTCGGCGACGGCCTCGGCCCAGTGGGCATCCAGGTTCGCGCACCAGCCCGTGAGCGTCCGCGCGTAGTGCTCGCGCAGGTTCTCCTCGTGTCTGATCTCGAAACCCGCGCCGTTCATGACCGACACCAGGTGGCCGGGCCCTTCCAGCTCCCCATCCGGGAACACGTACCGGTTGATGAAACCGCCTGTTCGCCGGGCCGGCTCGGAATTGTCCCGCCTGGTGATGCAGTGATTGAGCAGCCTGCCGCCCGGCCTGAGCTTGCCGAACAGGAAGGAGAAGTAGGCCGGTAGCTGGGCCTTGCCGATGTGCTCGGTCAGGCCGATGGAGCTCACGGCGTCGAACCCGGTTTCGGTCACGTTCCGGTAGTCCAGGTGACGCACCTCGGCGAGCCCGGACAGGCCCTCGCGCTCGATCGCCTGCTGTGCCCATACCGCCTGCTGCTCGGACAGGGTCACTCCCAGCGCCTTGACCCCGTGCTCGCGCGCGGCGTGCCGGACCATCCCGCCCCAGCCGCAGCCGACGTCCAGCAGCCGCATCCCGGGGCGCAGCGCGAGCTTCCTCGCCACCAGTTCGTGCTTGTAGGCCTGCGCCTCCTCCAGCGTCGCGTCCTCGTCGGGGTAACAGGCGCAGGTATAGGCCATGGACGGCCCGAGCACCCACTCGTAGAAGGTGTTGGAGACGTCGTAGTGGTGCGCGATGGCCGAGGCGTCCCGCCGCTTGGAGTGCCTGAGCCCGCCACGCCAGCGACGCCGGATCCGCACCTCCTGCGGGGGCGGCGGCACCCGCGGGAAGAGCAGCTTCGGACCGCCCAGTTCGCCGAGGGTGCGGAGCCGTTCGCTCAGGTCCAAGTTGCCCCGTTGCGCCTGGGTCATCCGCGCGAGCGCGGTATACATGTCGCCGTCTATATCGAGATGGCCGGAGACGTAGGCGCGGGCCAGCCCGAGTTCGCCCGGTGCCTGGGCGATGTAGGACAGCGCGACGGGGGAGCGGATCGTGATCCGCACCGGCGCCCCCGTGACCCCCGCCTCACTCCCGTCGTAGGCCCGGAACTCCACCGGAGCATCCGGCCCCGCGATCTGCTCGAACACCTTGGCCAGCGCCATGCCGCCATCCCTTCGCTACCTGACCTGCCGCGCGTGGCTACCGGCCGCGCACGCACTTCTCATACAGCCCGGACAGCCTTCCCTCTGGGTCGTAGGCGCTCTTGAGCCGGGCATAGGCCGGGCCGTTGTAGGCGGCCCAAAACTCCTCTTCGGAGTAGAACGACGTCGAATACAGGCCCTTGTGGCCGCCCAGGGCGGCCACCTCAGCCTCGACCAGGCGGTTGTGATACCCGTCCGGGCGGCCGGGTGGCAGCGGCACTGTTCCCCAGAAGCCGAAGTTCACATACACCTCGCCCGGGTTGAGGGGGTAGAGCGGCCAGGGGCTGTCGCTGCGCAGGCGCAGCGGGCACAGCCACACCGGGCTCATTCCCACCTCGGCGGCGAAGAAGCGCAGGAACGCGGCACCGCGGTCCACCGGGATCTCCACGTCCTGGATCACCGCCTCCCGCGGCGGGCGGCCCCGGTTGGCGGTGAGGGCGTCGGACAGCCCGTGGCGCCGGTCGAAGGCGACCATCGACCGGTAGACGTCGGAACGCCGGTAGCGTCGCGGCCACAGCCTGCGGATCAGCGGGTGCTGCACGCCGAACGGCCGCGAGCACCAGAACCAGTCGGTGTCCCAGCGCCATAGGTAGTCGCGGATGGTGAGGAAGTCCTCCCGTGGCCCGCGCACCGACTGGTAGTAGATGCTCTGCCCGTTGTAGTCGCTGCGCCAGGGTGCCACCTCGCTGTAGGCGCCGACCGTGAGGTAGATCTCCTCCAGCCCGAACGCGGTGCCGTCGATGAAGTCGGCCCGGTGGCCGTGCAGGCTGCCCTCGGCGGCGACCTGGGCGATCGCCTCCATGGCCGCCTCCGGTGTGGCGAAGGCGAAGTGCCGCAGGTGCACGTAGGGTGCCACCCGCTCAAGCTCGATGGTGAGCGACAGGGCGTAGCCGAGCGTGCCGTAGGAGTTCGGGAAGCCGCGGAACAGCGCGGCATGCTCACCCTCGGCGGTGGCCGCGACCACCCTTCCGTCCCCGGTCAGGATCTCCATGGCAGTGACCGACTCGTGCGGCAGGCCGCTGCGCAGCGAGGTCGATTCGATGCCGAGGCCGGTGACCGCGCCGCCGAGGGTGATCGTCTTGAGCTGCGGGACGACCAACGGCATCAGGCCGTGCGGCAGGGTGGCGTCCACAAGATCCTCGTACGTGGTCATGCCGCCGACCACGGCGGCCCGTGCCGCCGGGTCGACGTGCAGCACCCGGCTGAACGCGGAGGCGTCCAGCCCGGTTGCGCCGCCCGCCCAGGGTGCCGCGCGGCGGCCTCGTGTCTTGGGCGCCGGCTCGCGGAACCGGAACAGGTTCGAGGTCCGCTTGGCCAGCCGGACGGGGGCCCCAGGAGGGAGGGCGGCATAAGACTCGCGGAGCGCGGCGACGGCGGTGCGGTGCTCCGCCGCCACCACGAGGGGCAGTTGCACCGGTGCAGCCGTGGCGTGCCCGGCGGAGCCGGAATGTCCCGCGCCGACTGCGGCGTTGGTCATGCCACCCCTCCCTGCTGTCATAGTCGTGGCCCCGGTCTGACGGGCCTGGCTCTGCATCGAGGATTACTGCGCCTGGCCCCAAGGGGCAAGTCCCCATCAACCAGGTCAAGGCGGACAGAGTCTACCGTGGGGTAACTTACACCGGTCAGCCACCGGGATCCGCTCGCCGCCCGGGCGAGCCGCCCAGCCGTTCCTCGCCCATGGCTGTCCGCCGTTTTCCCTGAGCCGTCCGTTTGACCGGAGCCGACCGCCGCTTCCCGGTCCGTCTCGGCGCGGGCGCAGCGGGCGCCTCGGCGCGCGCGTAGCTCGCCGCTACCTCGTCCGGAGTCATCGGCAGCCGCGCCTGCGAAGGAGGTACCCCGGCGGCGAGTATGTCGCGAAGCAACAGTGCCATGGAGTAGCCGGGGTCGGCGGCCAGGGCCCGGTCAAGGGCGATGTTGGCAAGCGTGCCGTCGCCGGCCTGCCACGCTGTGAAGGCGAGCAGCGAGGCCGGAGCGGGCAGCCACGGGCCGTCAGCCCGGCGGACGATGTCGGCCCACAATGCCAGATGCGCCTGGCGGTGCTCGGGGACCATACGCGCCCACGCGTCATCACGCACGGCGAGGTGCACCAGGCTGACGGCGAGCCAGGCGAAGGTGTCCACGTCGGTGAGCCGTCCGCCGCTGCGGTACACACCGACCGCTTCCCGCACCGCACGCCTGCCTTGGCTGATCACCAGCCGCAGCGGGTTGCCGGGCCCCTTGCGCTGCGCCCGGTCCACCAGCGTTTGAGCCTTCACGCAAGCCCGCTCGATTGCCTGGTCCATGGACCACGCTGCCGCGCCCGCCAGCGGCGCCAGGGTGGCTGCGACGGCGGCGCGGTCGGGATAGGCGGCGAGCCCGGCAACGGTCATGGCGGCGGCCGCCGGGTGGGACGGGTAGTCGAAGACCGTCCCACCCGCGGGGCAGCACGCTGGGTTGGCGCAGAGGTAGGACCAGAACCGGCCCTCTTCGACCCGGAGAAGCTCGCGCATCTCAAGACTGCGCCGTCGCGCCGCTGTGGTGAACGCGTCCGCGACCGGGGTGACCAGCCGGCCGGGACCGTAACCGATTCCGATCACCGTGGTGGCGCCGCGCTGCGCAAGCACGGCCACCGCGTGATCAGCGATCTCGGCGGCCGGCTCGACGCCCGGCGGATCGGGCAGGTCGTACCGAAACCCGATTTCCACGCGTCGGCGCGGGCCGCCGGCCCCGATCACCACGAAGCTCAGCTTTGGATGGAACCCGAGCAAGTGCGGCACCACCGCGAGAATGTCGGCGGGTCCGCTGACCCGGACGCGGGATAGGTCCAGGTCCAGCTGGGACCGCGGGCTCGCGTCCCACTGCCCGGATGGCGGGCCCGGGTCCCCGGGAGGCTGGCCCGGGTCCCCGGGACGCGGGCCTGGGTCCGCGGAGGTCTGGCCTGGGTCCGCGGTCGGCGGGCCTGGGTCCGCGGCCGGCTGGCCTAAGTCTGCGGACGGCGGAACGACGGGACTGTCGTCTGGTGAGGGCTGGGCGGTTTCCATGAACCCAGACTCATGCGCCGGAAGAGCAGAGGCGAGACCTTGCCATCCCATGTGGACAAAGCGTGCATGATGGCGCGCATTTGTCCACCGGCTGCTGAGGCTGCATTGACAAGGCGCGCGGCCTGCACGTACTGACGCCTGGCTCGATGACGCTCCTGCGCGCTTTAGAGTGCGACGCCGAGCAGGGCGTCCACGGTGTCGCGGACAATTTCTGCCGAGGCCGCTGTCCCCGGCGGCAGTGAGGCGCTGCCCGTGACGGCCGATGCCCAGCGGTCCACGGCGGCCAGCGCGCCGGGGGCGTCGAGGTCGTCGGCGATGCGCTCTCGCACCGCGGCCAGAACGCTGTCCGCAGCGGGCACGACCGGCGCGGGTATTCCGGGACCCGGTTCGGTCCCCGGCATGTCCGCCGCGAGTACCCCGTAGCCCTGTTCGCTCGCGGCGGGTACGCCCGCTGCGGATACCCCGGGACCCGGTTCAGTCGCTGCGGCGCCGGCGGTGGAGCCAGCCCGGCGCACCGCGGCCCGCCAGTGGGCCAGCCGGTCCTGCGCGGCGGCCAGCCCGGCAGCCGTCCAGTCCCAGTCCCCCCGGTAGTGATGGGTCATGATGGCCAGCCGGATCGCCATCGGGTCCACCCCGTCTGCCACCAGGCGGGACACGAAGACCAGGTTGCCCAGTGACTTGGACATCTTTTCCCCGCCCAAGCGCACCATCCCGGCATGCGCGTAACACCGGGCGAAGGCCTCATGCGTCTGGTCCGCGATGGCCACCCGCGCGTGTGAGGCGCTGCACTCGTGATGCGGGAAGATAAGGTCCGAACCGCCCGCCTGGACGTCGAACGCCGGCCCGAGATAGTGCGTGGCGATCGCCGCGCACTCCACGTGCCAGCCCGGCCGGCCCGGCCCGAAGCTGGAGTCCCAGGACGGCTCCCCCGGCCGGGCGGTGAGCCAGACCAGGCAGTCCAGCGGGTCCTTCTTGCCCGGCCGGCCCGGGTCGCCGCCCCGCTCGGCGGACAGCGCGATCATCTCCGCCAGCCCCAGGCGCGACACGGTACCGAACTCCGGGTCGGTGGCCCGGGAGAAATACACGTCGCTGTCCACTTCGTACAGCGCTCCGCGGTCGGCTAGGACCTGGTTCATCCGGTCGATCAGCGGTAGCGCTTCCACCGCTCCGACCAGCCGGGCGGGCGGCAGCACCCGCAGCGCCTCCATGTCGCCGCGGTACCGCGCGATCTCCCGGTCGGCCAGCTCACGCCAGTCCTCACCGTCGCGGTCGGCGCGCTCCAGCAGCGGGTCGTCGACGTCGGTGACGTTTTGCACGTAGATCACCTCGTGCCCAGCGTCACGCCAGGCCCGGACCAGCAGGTCCCAGGCGACATAGGTTGCCGCGTGCCCGATGTGCGTCGCGTCGTACGGGGTGATGCCGCACGCGTACAAGGTCGCCCGCGGCCCGAGCGCGGCGCGCTTCAGCTCCCCGGTGGCCGTGTCGGCCAGGTGCAGTTCCGGGCCGCGTCCCGGCAGGGCAGGAACGCGCGCCGCGCGCCAGGTCTCCATGTGCGCAGGCTACCGCCGGTCCGCGGGCTCGCCGCCGTGTCGGTGACCACGCAGGTCAGGGATGCGCCGCGCCGGCGCCCGTTGCTCGAACGCGTAGGCAAGCGCGATCAGCGCCGGCTCGCTCCACGCCGGGCCGAGGAAGGAAAGGCCGACCGGAAGGCCAGCAACATTTCCAGCCATGACGCTCACGGCGGGGTACCCGGCCACCGCCGAGGGCCCTGAGGTGTGGAAATGGTCGTGGTCGCCGAGCACGTAATCGGTCAGCCAAGCGGGATTCGCGGTCAGGGTGACAATGGCGTCGAGCCGGTGCGCGGCGAGCGGCCCATCCAGGGCCTCCCTGGCCCGCTGGGAAGCCGCCGCGCGGGCCGCCTGGTAGCCGGGTTCCGCGGGATCGCCAGTGGTTGCCTCGGCCTGCTCGAACACTTCCTGGCCGAAATGGACCAGCACCGTGTCTGCGTATCTCAGGTCGAATTTGATGAGCTCGGCCAGGTCTGCCGGGTGCGTTCCGCGCAGTCCGGCCAGGTAGACATTCAGGTCGTGCTTAAACTCGTGCGTCAGGGCAGCGAACTCCGGTTCGTTGATCTCGGCAGTTCCGGGTAGCTCGACCGGGTCGATGAGCTCTGCCCCGGCCCCGCGCAGCACGGCCACTGCCTGATCTAGTACGGCAGTGGTACGGGCGCCGGAATCCTTGGCCGGGTCCCGCCAGACGCCCAGGCGCGCCCCGGCGAGCGCGGATGGGTCGAGGAACGTCGTGTAGTCGCGGGACCGGACCGCGGCAGGCGCGGTCGCCGGGTCGGCCGGGTCTGCCGCGGCGAGCACCGACAGCAGCGCGGCGGCGTCCGCCACGGACCGGGTCATCGGGCCCGCGGTGTCCTGGGCGAGCGAGATAGGCACGATGCCGCTGCGGCTGACCAGCCCCAGGGTGGGCTTGATGCCCACGATGCCGCATGCACTGGCGGGGCAGACGATGCTGCCATCGGTTTCCGTGCCCACCGCGATGGGAGCCAGGCCAGCGGCGACCGCGACCCCCGAGCCGGAACTAGACCCGGATGGGTTGCGGCCCGGCCCGTGCGGGTTGACGGCCTGGCCGCCGAGCGTGCTCCAGCCGCTGCTGGAGTGGCTGGAGCGGAAGTTCGCCCACTCGGACAGGTTGGCCTTGCCCAAGATCACCGCGCCGGCCTCGCGCAGGCTGGTGACCAGGAACGCCTCATCTTGGTCGGCCTCGGCGAGAGCGGGCGAGCCGGCCGTGGCAGGCATCCCGCGGACCGCGATGTTGTCCTTGACCAGTACCGGGATGCCATCCAGCGGCCCTGGTGCCGCACCAGCCGCCCGGGCCTCGTCGCTGGCCCTGGCATCGCCGACAGCGTCCGGGCTGACGGTGATGACCGCGCCCAGCGCCGGGTTGAACCGCTCGATCCTGCTCAGGTAGAAAGCTGTCAGTTCACCGGCGGTGATCGTGCCCTCGGTGAGGGCCTGGCGCAGCGCCGCGACCGTCGCGGTGTCGGGATCGAGCCCGCTCCCGCCAAGCGTCTGGCTTACCTGCGGCGATGTGCTGGGCTCGGGCATGGTAGGAGGATAACGGCGTGGAAGCTCACATCGGCTCGCTGGCCGCCGTCCCGGCGTTGAGCAGGCCCGACCTGCTGGCGGCGCCTGTGGCCAGCGCACTGGCCGCCCTGGGTGACGAGGTGGCCGGCGGGGTTGGCGTGGCCGAGATCGACCCGGAGGTCGCCGACACGGCCGCGTTCTGCGAGCGGTACGGCGTCGGCCTCACCGAATCGGCTAACTGCGTGGTGATCTCGGGCAAGCGCGAGGGCGCAACCAGGTTCGCGGCCTGTGTGATCCTCGCCACCACCAGGGCCGACGTGAACAACGTGGCTCGCCGTGAGCTTGACGTGCGCAAGGCCTCGTTCGCGGCGATGGACGTGGCGGTCGCGGAGAGCGGGATGGAGTACGGCGGGATCACCCCGATTGGCCTGCCGGCCGGCTGGCCGGTGCTGATGGACGCGCTCGTAGCGGACACCCCGGTTGTGGTGATCGGCAGCGGGTTGCGCCGCTCGAAGCTGATCCTGGCCGGGAAACTGCTTGCCAGCCTGCCCGGCGTGCGGGTGATCGACGGCCTGGCCCGCTGACCGCATCCGCGCCGCGGCGCCGCCCCTGCGCCGCCAGGATTGTTTGTGGCCAGTTACGCCAAGGACCGCATTCTTTGGTGGCCGATGGCGCCAACGGCCACCAACTGAAGAGCGCGCCGATGGGGTCAGGGGAGCCAGGACACGTGGCCGTGCAGGGCCACGTAACCGATAAAGGCGCCAGCGTCGATGAGCGTGTGCGCGATGATCATCGGCGTCACCCTGCCCCACCTGCGGTACAGCACGCCGAAGATGACACCCAAGATCGCGTTGCCGAGGAACCCGCCGAACCCCTGGTACAGGTGATACGAGCCGCGGACCACCGCGGCCAGCGCTATCGCCTTGCCCGGCGACCAGCCGAGCTGGTCCAGGCGGCGCAGCAGGTAGCCGAGGACCAGCACCTCTTCGAGGATCCCGTTCTGCGCCGCGTCGAGGGCTAGCACGGGGATGCGCCACCAGACGGAGGGCAGGTCCTCCGGCACCACGTTCAGGCTGATCCCGAGGTGGAAGGCCGCCACGTAGAGCGCGAGGCCGGTGCCGCCGATGACCGCGGCCAGCACGGCACCGCGAAGCACGTCGCTGGCCGGGCGGGTGGTATCGATGCCCAGCGCCGAGGGCCCCTCACCCTCGCGGGCCAATAGGTAGAACACCAGCGCGACCGGCGCGAGCGTGGTCACAATGCTGGCCAGTTGCAGGGTCAGGTCCAGCAGCGGCCGGCCAGGCGCCAACGACCCGACGAGCAGGGCCTGCTGCTGCCGCAGCGCCTTGGGGGCGGTCAATGAGCCGATCAGGTTGATCAGCGCAAACAGGGAGTTGGCGCCGAGCGACACGGCGAAGACGACGACGATCTCCCAGCCGAGCATGCGCTTGGTCAGCGGCGGGAGCGTGGCCGGAACCCCGGATTTCACCCCAGGACTCTATTAGCTCACCCTGTGCGCCAGGTCAACGCGCGCTGTAAGCGCGCTGGAGCCAGCCTCAGCAGACAGCCGCGCCACGAACCGCGGCCAGGACAGCCGATCCCCGCGCACCGACCGCAGGACACGGGCAGGTGTCGCGCCAGGATCAGGCGCCGGCTGCCGTCACGATCGCGTCGGTGACGAAACCGAGCACGATCCCCAGCAGGATCGCCCAGGTAACCAGTTCCTTGAGCTTGCTGGCGCGGGCGACGGCGAGCAGTTCGATGACCACGTACAGGATTGAGCCGGCCGCGAGGGCAAGGAAGGCGACACCCAGCAAGGGCGTGGTCACGACCTGCCCGACCATCGTGCCGATGAACGTGGGCCCGCCGCCGATGACGCCGAGCAGGATGAGCCGTCCCCAGGTCGGCCGCACACCCGCCGCGGTGAGCGGGGCCACGATGCCGAATCCCTCGGTCGCGTTGTGCGCGCCGAACCCGATCACCAGGAGCAACGCCAGGCTGAGCTGGCCAGCCGCCGCGGAGGAACCGATCGCCAGGCCCTCGCCGAAGTTGTGCATCCCGATGCCGATGGCGATGAGCAGCGACAACTCCATCGCCCGGGCGCGGGCGGCGTCGGGTCCCGCGGGCAGCAACGGCTTGTACGCGGTCGCCGCCCCGGGCCCTTCGGGCCGCAGCGCGGCGGCCCGGCGCTTCATCCAGCGATCGAAGTAGACCAGGCCCATCAGGCCGACGCCGAGGCAGCCCAGCATCACCAGGCCGTTGGTGATCGCAGTCTGATAGTGATGGTTGCTCAGCGCCTCGTCGGCCGGGTCCCAGGCGGCGGTCAGCACGTCCCACAACAGGAAGATCAAGATGCCGATCGCCAGCGCGTTGAGGAAGACCTTGAGCCTCGGCATCGGCGCCCGCATCCGCCCGATGGGCAGGCCCAGGAAGATGGTCAGCCCCGCGACGGCACCTAGCAGGACGATCTGGCTCGTGGACAAGGGAGATCCTCTCTGACAGGTGAGCCGGGCTCGGGCAAGCCTACTAAAGTTAGGCTTGCCTAACAACGCCGCCCAGGCAAAGGTCAGGGCTACCTAACAAGATGCTCGCGGGGTGAGCTGCCCAGAGAAGCGCCGGCCGCCGCGTCCGGCTTGAACGCGGCGGCCAGCTTCCTCCCGGCAGCCCGCCTCAGCCGCGGGGCGCGGGAACCTTCGCTCAGCTAACGGCCTCACCGAGCAGATCGTCGAACTCGCCCATCTTGACGCCCTCGATGAGCGCGGCGACCTCCGCGTGAGTGTAGATAAGCGCGGGACCTTGCGGGTACCGCGAATTCCGGACGGCAAACTCGTCGCTGCCCAGCTTGGCCAGTTCCACGCAGGCGCCTTGCGAGTTACTGGCACTGCTCTTGCGCCAGCCGGCGCCCCGGAGTTCGGTGGCCGGCATTCCGTTGTAATGGTTCATTCCTCTATGGCTTCCTCAAGCATCCCGCTCAAGATTTCGATTGTTCGTTCGGGTGATTCACCCTCGACACTGAGGCGTTCCATTACTTCGGTGTACTTCTCGACGTCCTCGCGTTTGTCGAGGTAGAGGGCACTGGTGAGGTGTTCTAGGTAGACCACGTCGGGGAGGTCCACCTCGGGGAACCGCATGATGGTGAACGCGCCGGCCTCAGCCGCATGGCCGCCGGACCGGAACGGCACCACCTGAATCGTGATGTTGG
>Ga0306920_100011187_pt1 | contig 12096 bp, 13 predicted proteins | sample flu12Cox44000170_FD_204666 | JGI IMG/M metagenome (GOLD analysis project Ga0306920, IMG submission 204666) | Lab enrichment of tropical soil microbial communities from Luquillo Experimental Forest, Puerto Rico - flux4day.12C.oxic.44.000.170 (v2)... | ecosystem: Environmental > Terrestrial >...
CCCTTGGCGAGACTGCCGTCCTTGCGCCTGACCGTGATCTCGCGGTTGCGATCTGCGCGGACCTCGGTGCCGTCCGCCGGCGCCGACGGCGTCGTCCGATCATGACGTTGGCTCAGGTCCAGCCCGAGGCAGGCCGCATCGCGGCCCAGGATCTCCGCCGCAGGCATTCCCCACATCCGCTCGGCTGCGGCGTTGAAGCGCACGACCATTCCTTGATGGTCGATGATGGCCACCGCATCGCTCGCCTGGTCGAGCGCAGCCAGCAGAAACTGGCTTGCTTCAAAGGATGGGCTATCACCGGCGAACATCGCCAACCTTCGGGTTAGATCCGGATCTCACGGACGGCGGGAAGCGGTTTGCGTCGCAAAACGACCGTGACACCACGGCACGCTTAATCAGTGTGGAATCCTATCGGAAAAGTTGCGTTACGCGTTCGTGCGACAACCTTGGCTATGTTTAATAATTTGTTTATCTAACGCCGACATTGGCGGCCAGCCTGAAAGGACCGGTCATGAAGCGCCTTCACATCCATGTCTCCGTCGAGGATATTGCCCGCTCCATCGGCTTCTACTCCGCGCTGTTTGCGGCGAAGCTGTCGGTGGTGAAGGCAGATTACGCGAAATGGATGCTGGATGATCCACGCGTCAATTTTGCGATCTCGACACGCGGCAGAGAGCCTGGCCTCGATCACCTCGGCATCCAGGTCGAGAACACCGACGAATTGCACGAGGTGTATGCCCGTTTGCGCCAGGCCGGAGGCGAAGTGATCGAGCAGGGCCAGACCACCTGCTGTTACGCCACGTCGGAGAAATCGTGGATCGACGATCCCGCTGGGATTGCGTGGGAGACATTTCACACGACAGGCGAAAGCACGGTCTATGGCGACGGCACCGGCGAGAACCGCGCGCGGATCGCGCACGAGGAGCAGAGCGCCTGCTGCGCGCCACCGACTGCATTGAAAGGAACGGCTTGCTGCGGCAGCTGACCGGGAGCTGCGCTCCGGAAGTGCGGCGCCTAGTCGTTGCCGGAGCCATAAAAGGTCTTTTCGAGGAGGTAGTGACCTCCCCTCAGCACGTAGGTCTCGTACAGACACCCTGACCCATTGCAGTAAGAGGCCCTTTCGCAGTGAAGGTGCTCGAAGTGCAGATGCACTTCATCGCAGAAATAGGTCGTGAAGTAATGGCCGGCGGCAGGTCAATGGGCCGCCGCAGCCGAACTTGCTTGCGCCAGCACGAACACCAAAGCAACAGCGCCTGGCTTCATGGCGTCCTCCCTCGTTGCTTTGACTTAATATCGCAACCGACCTTGCGGCGTGATTTTGAAGTCTTCGTGATCACAAACCGTCGCCTGAAAGGCTATTTCGATATTGCGGCGAACCAAGGCAGCGCAGCCGCGGCCGCGCCCAGTACTGCGTCTCTTGTCGGAAAGCTGGTCTGCGAGTAGTCGGCGACCAAAGTCCACCGCCCGGCATCTTCGGGATCGCGCCTGAACTCCTTGAAGACGAAGCCGCCATCCTCGCGCTGCAGGATGTCGACGCAGTGGGAACCGTGCGGATCCTCCAGGCTCGTCACCACTTTCATCGGGCTGTCCTTACGGGGTTCGACGCCTGCATCTTTAGACCATTGCGCCCCAGATCTGGAATCCGATCAATGCAAGCCTTCAGCGCGGCGTGATCTGGAGCTCGAGCAGCGCCAGCCTTTGCAGCACGGCCACGTCGCACTCGCCGGATTTGGCCGCGCGGAGGATGGACTCCGCCAGCAGGTTGACCTGTGTCGTGCTGACGGGCTCCGGCAAGTTGGCAACCGCCCTGTCGAGCGCCGTGGTCATGACTTCGATCACCTCAGGTGAAAATGATGCGTCCGAAAAATCTCTCATTGGCCCCTCCCGATCGCGCACGGGATGCCTGATCATTATCACGAATTCCATTGTCCCAACCGGCAATGATCACTCTGGTTCCAAGTGCGTCGGAAGAACGCGGCCAGTTGTCACGCAGGCTGCTTGCGCGCGTCGATCGCGCGAGGATTTGGCCGAAGCGCAACGAGAGCCGCAATGAAGATAAGGACAAAGCCGACGAGATCGGCATAAGTGGGCCTCTCGCCAAGCAACACAATCGACGCGACGACGCCAACCACCGGCACCAGCAGCGTCCCGAGGCCTGCGGTGCTGGCCGGCAGACGCTGGACGATCTGAAACCAGAGCAAATAGGCGACCGCGGTGCCGCAAACGGTGGTGTAGACCAGCCCGGCAATGGGAATCGCGCCGACGCCCGTCCAGGAACCGATGCCGGCAAACGGGATGCCGATCGCAGCCGCGAGAGCGCCGGCCACGAGCTGCCAGACCGCGATCGCGAGGGGATGAGCCGTCACACCGGCCCATTTTTGATACACCGTGCCCATCGCCCAACTGATCGCCGACCCGATGGCGGCGATGGCTCCGATCGGAATTCCGGTCGCCAGGAGCGGCCAAAGCAGCACCAGCAACCCCGCGCTTCCGAGCAAGAGGGAAGCAATCCGCAACGCGCTCAGCCGCTCTTCCAGGACGATGCGCCCCAGCAGAGTTGTCCAAATCGGCATGGTATATGCGCAGATGGCCGTCCGCCCCGTTGACGTGTTGAGCATCGCCAAAGCCGTCAACACGCCAAAGCCGGCCGTGCTGAACAGACCAGCCACCGCCAGATGCAGGCGATCGACGGCTTTGTCGACGCGAAGGCTCGCGCCGATCGATCGCGCCGCCAGCATCAGGACGAGCGCCCCTCCCCCGAAGGACATCGTTCGGAACGTCCAGATCGAAAAACCTTGCAGCGCCACCTTCACCGAGACCCAGTTCAGCCCCCATACCAGCGCAACCGCCAGGAGGAGGATTCTGTCGGCAAATCTGCTGTGCATGATCGGAGAACCGGGGCTCGTCGGCCTTCACATCCGGAAGGGCGAGCGGGGCGGGCTTAAAAGTTTGATGAAGCCCGGCATCGGGCGACTGACAAAGGAAAGCATTCGGCGACGAGCCTCGAAAAATTTGCCGGTGCGGTCAAGCGATGAAATCGGGGATTTCCCCTTACGAGCGAGGACGCCGTCAGGAGCTGCTGCTGTTGGCGAAGTTGACCGGCGTGCCCTTGCGCACCTGGCTGGCAAGCCGCTCGGCGTCGCAGTTGGTCAGACCCACGCAGCCATGGGATTCGGCTGTGCTGATCCGGCCCGGATAGGCCGTGCCACGGATCGTAACCTTCAGCCAAAAGCGCGATCCAAACGTGCCGACAGGATTGTTCGGGCCGGGATTGATCGTGAACGCGGTTTTCGAGTGGACGTCCCTGAATTTGTAATCGGGATGGTAGCGGCAGGTCGGATCGTGATCGTTCCTGTCGGCGACGGTTTTCCAGGCTGCCGAGGGTGGCCGGGATAGAACGCGATGAGGTTGCCCGACTGATCGAAGGGCCTTCACCGGCTCCTTGTCCTTGTCGACCTCGACTTCCGCGACCTGAGCGCCCCTCCCTGCGGCAGCGCCGGTGTCGATGACCGTGATGACGGCGCCCTGCCGGTCGAGGGAACGGCCGGGCTTGAGAGCCTCAACAGTTCTTCGCTCATGTGAAACTTCTCGGCGAGCCCTTGGCGCGGGCTGAAATCCGGATAACGATGGCGATGATGTGAACAAACTGCCCACGCCTTATGCTGGCCTGCTGTCAGGCGGATGATACACTACATGCGGTGTGGAAAGCTTGTTGCGTCGCAAATCGGAGGGTTAAGGAGCTCGTCGAACGGACCAAGCCGTGGGTAGGCCTTTTTCGGGCCGTCAAACAGGGGGAACTCGCCTAGGGCAAGATCGTTGCTTCTATCAGCTCACAACAAACTCGGAGCCTCGCCATGTCAGTCTTGATTGTGATGGACCACAGGGGTGATACCCGGCACTACTTCGACGCCAATGATGCGCAGGCCTTGGCCAAGGCCGAGGAACGCTTCAAACAATTGACGGGCGAAGGTTTTATCGCCGCCGTCCGCACCGGCCCGGGTCAGGTCTCCAAGGTCGGCTCGTTCGACCCGACCGCCGAAGAAACGGTCTTTTTTCCGAGACTTGTCGGCGGTTGAGCACCGGCAAGCCGGATGTCCATGATCCGCAGAACCGCGGGCGGTCAGCGCCCGCGCCTTGCCGCCGTCCGCAGGCTCTATCGGCTGTTCTCGCATGAGAATACCAGCGAGGCGCGGGGTCTGCGGCTGCTGCGAAACTGGCTTTCCCAAGAGCAACGCGAGGATTTTGACGTAAAAGGATATTTCGATGTCGTCGGCTGCGACAGCCGGACCCGCTACCGCATCCGCTACGGCACGGCCATGAATGTGCATGAACTGGACGAAGACGGCAATTTCCGTATGGGCTGGTGCTTTGTTCCGGACGGCTCCCTTGTTGCCGGCGATGTCATGCTCGCCCAGAAAATCGCGCTGGAGACGTCCGAGTATGCGGCGCTCGCGGTCGCGAAGCGCTTTCTGTCGCGCTGAAGGCTTTGCCATCCCAGGGCGCGGGCTTGACGCTCGTCCGCCGAAATTGCTCTGTATGACGCATGCGGTCATTCAGGGATGATTGAGCATGCTTTGTCGTACCCGGCTCTCCTTTCTCGCGCTGACGCTTTGCCTGTCGGCTGTCCCCGCGCAGGCGCAAAATGCGCTTTCCAACGTTCCGCCCGCCCTGCTCGAAGAGATCGTCATCGGCAGCCGCGTGCTCGCCGATTTCGGTGTGCTCGACGGCTTTGGCCATGTCAGCGCCCGCGACCCGGCCAATCCCTCCCATTTCCTGTTGGCGCGCTCGCTGGCGCCGGCGCTGGTGACCAGCGACGACATCATGGAGTTCGACCAGGACGGCAATGCCGTCGATGCGCGCGGCCGCGCGGTCTTCCTCGAGCGTTTCATTCACGCCGAGATCTACAAGGCGCGCCAAGACGTGATGGCGGTGGTGCATACCCATTCGCCCGGTGTGGTGCCGTTCTCCGTGAGCAAGGCTCCGCTCAGGCCGGTGTTTCACAATGCCGCCTTCCTTGCCGCCGGTGTGCCGGTCTGGGATATCGCCAGGGAGTTCGGCGCAACCGATATGCTGGTGCGCGACAACGGCATCGGAAAATCGCTGGCACGCGCGCTCGGCGACAAGCCCGTGGTGCTGATGCGCGGTCACGGCGATGTCACGGTCGGGCCCGACGTCAAGATCGCGGTATTCCGCGCCTATTACACCGACGTTAACGCGCGGCTTCAGTCGCAGGCAATCGCGCTCGGCAGCGAGGTGACCTATCTGAGCCCCGACGAAGGCGCCAAGGCCGATACGGTGAATCTTGCCGTCATCGACCGCATCTGGAATCTGTGGAAGATGAAGATCCAAGCGAACCTGAAGTGACCTTGGTGCGACCAAACACGTCAAGTTCATGACTGACGTCACTAAGAAATTTCGCGGCGTTATCAATTTGGAAGTCTTGCTGAGAGGCGAGCCGCGTTCCACTTCCCCCGCCCCTTGTATGCCCTCTTGCTCCCCAACTATGATGCCTGCGACATCCCGCTTCGCAGAAAATCCAGCCTTGGGGTTTGATTATGCCGGATACCAGGCCGAGCGAGCCGCTCGATCGCTCGATACTTGATAACCTCGATGCGCCGAAGGGACGGACGCTGACGGCTCAGCTGGCGCAACCGCTGACGATCACGGAATGATGCGAACTTCGGAATCGGGACACTGAGGCATGTGCTCATAGAGGCGCAGACGCCGGCTTGGGGCTAACCACTCGGTGGCCTAAACGACAATCGCGAGGAAATCATGGGCGCCATCTATTCCGATCTCGCCGGGAAAGTCGTTCTCATCACCGGCGGCGCGTCGGGCATCGGCGAAGCCATCGTGCGGCGCTTCGCGCAGCAGAAATCTGTTGTCGTGTTCTTCGACATCAAGGTCGACGAGGGGCATCGCCTCGCTCGGGAACTCTCAGGAGAAGGTCTTAGCGTGCACTTTCTGACCATCGACCTCACCAATATCCCGGCACTTCGTGCCGGCATTTCCGACGCGCGCAAAGCGCACGGTCCCATCAATGTCCTCGTCAACAATGCCGCTCATGACGAACGCCATCGGACCGAAGAGATGACGCCGGAATATTGGGATGATCGCGTCGCCGTGAACCTGAAGCATTGCTTCTTTGCAGCACAGGCCGTGCTGCCGGACATGAAGGCAGCGCAGGCCGGCGCCATCATCAATTTCAGCTCGATCTCGTGGATAGCCGGACAAGGCGGCATGGCGGCCTACACTGCGAGCAAGTCCGGCATGCTCGGTCTCACCCGCTCGCTGGCGCGCGACTACGGTTCCTACAACATTCGCGTCAACGCGGTCGCGCCCGGCTGGATCATGACCGAGCGCCAGATCGAAAAATGGTTGACGCCGGAGGGCGAGGCAGAGTTGATGCGCCGCCAGTGCTTGAAGCGCAAACTGGTTCCGGACGAGATTGCGAAGTTCGTGGTGTTTCTTGCATCCGACGAAGCATCCGCCTGCACGTCACAGCACTACGTCGTGGACGGCGGCTGGGTTTGAGCGGGGCCGGCGCGCGGCCGTTCGACTGCCGACTTGGCGTGAAGGCAAGGCGTCATTCGGCATTCGCCCGTTCGAGCGGTGCGGGGGCGGCATTTGCCTGCGGACGCCCCCTTGCCGTTGTCGCATGGCGACCGCGCTGTGCGAGGTACTGGTCGGCGAGGACTCCAATGAGGATCACCGTCCCCATCACCGCAAAGTTGAGCGAGCTCGGAATGCCGAGCAGATTGACTAGGTTTTGCAGGACCTGGAGCAACACGGTACCGAGCACAACTCCTATGATCGAGCCTTCGCCGCCGCGCAAGGAACAGCCCCCCAGCACGGCGGCGGCGATGGCGTAGAGCTCATAGAAAGAGCCGTGCACCGCCGGCGAGATTGAACGCGTGTACATCGCGATCAAGATAGCCGAGAACGCCGTCAGCCCACCACAGACGATGTAGGCGGACATGACGACGCGGTTGGCGCGGATTCCGGAATAGCGCGCAGCTTCCTCGTTCTTGCCGACCGCATAGAGGTAACGGCCAAATACGGAACGGTGCAGGACCAACCAGGCGAACACTGTGACGACGATCAGGGCCACCACGCTGTGCGGCAGTGGAAAGCCCAACACATTGGTCCGGCCCGCCGTCAGCCATTCGAGCGTCGGAAAGCTCGCACCGAAACCAAAGCCGGCCGTGGCATCTTCGGTGTAATACCGCGCAGCGCCGCGGTAGATCAGCAATCCGCACAGGGTGACCACGAAGGGCTGAATGCGCATCCTCGTGACGAGTGTGCCGTGCAACACGCCGATCGCGAGCCCGCCGGCGATAATGATGGCGAAGGCTGCAACCCAGTTGACGTCATGATTGACGATCAGATCGATGAACAGGACGCCGAGCAACGCGATTACCGAGCCGACGGACAGCTCGATTCCGCCGACGATGATCACGAAGGCCTCGGCGATGGAGAAGATGCCGAATAACCCGACCTGGTTGGCGGTGTTGGAGAGGTTACCGACCAACAGGAAGCGCGGATTGATGAAGGCGACGACCGCGCCGACCACCAGGATCAGGACAAGCAGGCTCAAGTCTTTCTTGTGCAAGATTCCCTCGCCTACACCGCGTGGCCGACGGCGAGCTGGAGTACATTGTGCTCGCTGAACTGACTGCGATCAAGAAATCCCGAAATCGCGCCTTCATGCATGACCGCGATGCGGTCACTGACCCCTATGACCTCCTCCATGTCGCTCGAGATCATCAGGATCGCGACGCCAGCGTCAGTCAGACGGCGCAGCATGTCGTAGATCTCCTGTTTGGTTCCAACGTCGATGCCGCGCGTCGGCTCGTCGAAGATGAGAACTTTAGGCCGCATCGAAAGCCACTTGGCGAGCACGACTTTCTGCTGATTGCCGCCGGATAATGCGCTTACGGCAGTAGCCACCTCAGGCGTTCGGATCTTGAGGCGCTCACGTTGGCGGTGCGCGTTCTCGGTCTCGCGCGCGGTGTTCACCAGCCAGAAGCGCAGATAAGACGCAAGGTCGGGCAGCGAGATATTTTCCGCGATCGAGACGTCAAGCAGCAGACCCGAACTCTTGCGGTCCTCCGGGATCAAGTAAATCCCATGCTCGATCGCCGTTCGCGGTGTGGCGATGCGGATCGCTTCACCATCGAGCTTGATCGCGCCACCGCGGAGGCGATCGATCCCGAAAACGGCGCGAGCAAGCTCCGTTCGCCCGGAACCGACGAGACCCGCAAGGCCGAGGATCTCGCCGCGACGGACCGACAGGCTCACAGCGCGGTCGGGATGAGCATCGGTAACGGCCTCGACGATGTCGAGCACGCTGTCCCCGGGAGGGGCTGCGGGCGGCACGTATAGCGATTTGAGGTCACGGCCGATCATCAGTCGGATCATCGCAGCTGGCGTCAATTCGGCTCGCGTGAGTGCGCCGACCACGCGCCCGTCACGCAACACCACCGCGCGATCGGCACATTGTGTCACTTCGTTCAGGCGGTGCGTGATGAAGATGATGCTGACGCCATCAGCCTTGAGCCCCGCGATGACCCGCATCAGACGGTCAGTCTCGGTCAAGGTCAGGCTGGAGGTCGGCTCGTCCATGATGACAAGGCGCGCATCGAGCGACAACGCCTTGATGATCTCGACGAGCTGGCGCTGGGCCAGCGACAATTCGGAGAGCGGCGCATCGGGCTCGAAGTCAGCGCCAAGGCGATCGAGCAGCGGTCGGACCTGGGCATAAAGCCGTTTGCGGTCGATCAGCTTCAGTGGCCCGCCATGGACCGGCTCACGGCCGATACAGACGTTACCCGCGACATCGAGATTGTCGAAGAGATTGAGCTCCTGATGGACGAAAGCGATACCGGCCTTGATCGCGTCCGCGACCGTCAGCGACCGCCGCTCGACGCCGTCGATCCGGATGAAGCCGCCGCTCGGCTCCGCCACGCCGCCGAGCACGCGCATGAGCGTCGACTTGCCGGCGCCGTTCTCGCCGATCAGGGCAATCACCTCGCCGCGCGTCACGGACAGGCCGACGTGATCGAGTGCGACCACGCCGGGATAGGTCTTGCTGATGTCGACCAGTTCGAGAAACGGCGCTGGCATTGACGGCCGTCACCTGCAGGCAGGGCTGACGCTCCCGAATTACTTGCGAAGCATCTGCTTCATCTGCCCCATAAAATCGTCGACATTCGACTTGTCGATGACCTTGCCGGGAACAATGATGATACCACTCGCGGGAATGCCCGACTTGTCGCCCTCGATATATTTGGCCATCAGCTTCATGCCCTGATAGCCCCATTCGAATGGCTGCTGCACGACGGTGCCGACGATGCTGCCTTCCTTGACGCCACCGAGCGTGATCGGATCTTCGTCGAAGCCGATGATCTTGATCTTGTCGAGCTTACCCGCCTCCTTCAGCACTTCGTAGATTCGCGGCGTGTTGTAGGAATAGAAGCCGACGAGACAGCTCACGTCGGGCATGGCGGCGAGCATGTCTTCAACATTGCGTTTGGCGCGGGTCTGGTCGATCTCGTCGCCGCGAACGTCGACGAGTTCGACTTTCGAGCCCTTGATCGTCTCCTTGACTCCTTCGATGCGCTCGCGCGCATTGTCGGCACCCGGTAGTCCGACGAAGCCGACGCATTTTCCACCATTCGGCAAGGCTTTGAGCATCAGCTTGCCGGCTTCCTTACCAAGATCGGTGTTGGACGAGCCGATATAGGCAATGCGCTTCGATTGCGGGGCATCGCTATCGGTCGTGAACAGCACAGTCTGGGAGGCGACCTTGTTGAGCTGCTCCGTCTGATTCTTCGGGTCAACGGCGCTGATCATGATTCCGGCGGCGCCGGCGGCGACGAGGTCGTCCATGATCCGCTGCTGCACGGCGGCAGCGGCCTGTTCAGGATATTTGAACTGAAGATCGTAGTTGGGCAGTTCGCCCTGCGCCTTCTTCACGCCGGCCTCGGCGATCTTCCAGAAGTCGGACGCGCCGTTGACGACGAAAGCCAGAACTTTCTTGTCAGCCGCGTTGGTCGAACCGAGGCCAAGCGCCATTGCCAACGCGACCGACAGACCCGCAACCACGAGACGCTGCATTAATTCCCTCCCTTGAGTGGTTGGCCATCCGTGCGGCCAACTCTTCGTTTTAAAGCGAGCACCATAGTTGAGCGGTTCACAATAAGAGGCCGCCATCAGCTCTTGCGGAAAGAGGCGGCAGCGGCAGCTTTTCGGGCCCGCGTAGAGCAAAAATGAGGCACGCACTTCAAAATAACAGAGCTGCGCTGGGCCCGCAACTTCAGGTCAAGCTCTGATCCGCACCGTCTCCCTAGGGCCGCACCTTGATCCCCGCGGCCGCGAGCTGCGCCAGGACATCCTTTAGATGCGCGCTGTCGCGCGTCTCGATCACGAGCTCCAGCAAGGTCGCCTTTGCCGGCAGGTCGGAGAAGGTGCGCTGGTGCGAAACCTCGATGATGTTGGCGCCGGCCTGACCGAGCAGGTTGGCGACCACGCCCAATTGACCGGGCCGGTCGACGATGTCGAGTTCAAGCTGGGTCAGCCGCCCCTCGCGCGCCAGCTCGCGCGTGAGAACCGAGGCGATCAGCCGCGTATCGATATTGCCGCCGGTCAGGACCAGGCCGGCGTTGCGGCCACGAAATGCGGGCTTCGTCGCCAGCACGGCGGCGAGGCCCGCAGCGCCCGCCCCCTCCACCACCGTCTTCTCGATTGAGATCAGCATCGCGACCGCGCCCTCGATCTGGTCCTCCGTCACCAGGACGATGTCGTCGACCAGCTCGCGGATGATCTGTCGCGTGATCAGGCCCGGCTCCTTGACGGCGATGCCCTCGGCGAGCGTATCGCCGCGCATCGGCAGGTGCTCGCCTTTGATGACGTTATACATCGAGGGATAAAGCTCGGCCTCGACGCCGATGATGCGCAGGTCCGGCTTGATCGATCGCGCCGCAATCGCGATGCCGGAGATCAGCCCGCCGCCGCCGATCGGGACCACCAGGGTATCGAGAGCTGGCGCCGCCCCGAGCATTTCGAGTCCAATCGTGCCCTGGCCGGCGATAATCAAGGGATCGTCGTAAGGATGGATCAGCGTCATGCCGCGCGCCTCGCCGTGCTCGCGCGCAAATGCGCCCGCCTCCTCGAGCGTCTGGCCGATGACGATCACCTCCGCGCCGTGCCGCCTTGTGTTCTCGATCTTCACCATCGGCGTGCCGATCGGCATCACGATGCAGGACGGAATGCCGAGCCGCTTGGCGTGATAGGCCACGCCCTGCGCATGATTGCCGGCGGACATACAGATCACGCCGCGCCGCCGCTCCGCAGGCGACAGTGCGGTGAGGCGGTTCAGCGCGCCGCGCTCCTTGAAGGTCGAGGTGAACTGCAGGTTCTCGAATTTCAGCCAGACCTCGCAACCGCAGATCTCGCTCAAGGTCCGGCTGCGATTGCAATCGGTCGCAATGACGGAACCGCGGATGGTCGCCGCGGCGGCCGTGATATCGGCGGGCGTCACCGGCAGTTCTGCAGCCTTTTTGGGAGCCTTGCTCATGTTGCCGATCAATAGAAGCGATGGAAATGGTGGATCGGCCCATGGCCATGGCCGACGGCAAAACGATCGGCGGCCGCGATCGCTGCGCTGACAAACGCCTTGGCATTGCGGACCGCGGTGGCAAGGTCGTCACCCTTGGCAAGACCCGCCGCAATCGCCGATGACAGCGAGCATCCGGTGCCATGGGTGTTTTTGGTCGCGACCCGCGCCGCGCTCAGCGTTTCCAAACCGGTCGCCGTGACGAGCATGTCAATGCTCTCGGGGCCCTCGCCATGGCCACCCTTGATCAGCACGGCGCCTGCGCCGAGCGCGAGCAGCCGCCGGCCCTGGGCCTCGATCGCGGCGGTATCCGAGGCGACCTTCTCGTTCAGCAGAGCGGCCGCCTCGGGGAGGTTCGGCGTGATGATGGTCGCGATTGGAAAGAGTTCTGTACGCAACGCGTCGACCGCGTCAGCCGCAAGCAACCGGTCGCCGGAGGTTGCCACCATGACGGGATCGAGCACAACAGCTTTTGGCGC
>Ga0306920_100011192_pt1 | contig 12094 bp, 12 predicted proteins | sample flu12Cox44000170_FD_204666 | JGI IMG/M metagenome (GOLD analysis project Ga0306920, IMG submission 204666) | Lab enrichment of tropical soil microbial communities from Luquillo Experimental Forest, Puerto Rico - flux4day.12C.oxic.44.000.170 (v2)... | ecosystem: Environmental > Terrestrial >...
TTCAGGTGATAAAGCGCCTCGCCCGCGACCTCGACATTCCGGTGCGCATCGTTGGCGTTGCAACGGTGCGCGACACAGACGGCTTGGCGCTGTCATCACGCAACGCATACCTGTCGGGCGAGGAGCGGCGCGTTGCGCCGCAGCTTCATCGAATTTTGTCTTCCCTCGCACAGCCAGCGCCGTGATCGAACGACCATCGTTATCAATTGTCCTGACCGGCGCAACGCAGTTGACCTCACCAGTGGCCCGGGCGTTGCTTGCAGCGTTCGGGACTTTCAACAACCACCAAAAGTGACGTCGCGATCCTCACCGGCGCCTACGGCGCTTTCTGCGCCGAGAAAATGCTGATTGCTCGGAGCATGGGATGGGAAGATAGCGGCGACGAGGCTCGCCCGATTGGAGCAAGCAGCAGCAAAAGGACAACTACGATGGGTCAAGATTGCTCACCAGCAGACATGGTGTCGACTCTTTGGACGTTGGCTGGTGGAGACCCGGCCGCGCTAGCGTATCTGAGGCTCGTCGGTCGCGACCCGGTGCTGCCGTCTTCTTTCAAAATCGGTGCGGCGGCACAGGCATGCATCGCTGCCGCGGGCCTAGCTGCGGGTGAGCTGCGCCATCACGCGGGTGCGCCACGTCAGCAGGTGGGCGTGGATATGCGTCACGCCGCTATAGAGTTTTGCAGTGAGCGTTATCTCAGCATCGATGGCAAGCCGCCAGAAAGTTATTTCGGTCCGTTTTCCGGCATGTACCGTGCCGGCGATGGCCGCTTGGTGCGGCTGCACATGACGTTCGAGCATCACCGCGACAACGTGATCAAGCTGCTTGGTTGTGCGCCGACGCGCGAGGCCATACAGGAAGCGCTAGAGAAGTGGGAAGCAATCGCATTCGAAACGGTGGCTTACGATAACGGCTGCGTGGTGTCCGCCATGCGTTCGCCGCAGGAATGGGCCAAGCATCCGCAAGCGGCCGCGGTCGCGACAGTGCCACTACTCCAGATCGAGAGGATCGATGACGCGCCGGCGCGGCCGCTGCCGCAAGGTCCGCGTCCACTCTCGGGTATTCGTGTACTCGACCTCACTCGTATCCTGGCAGGGCCAGTCGCGGCGCGCACGCTGGCAGCCCACGGGGCCGACGTGATGCTGATCTCGGCGCCGGATCTCCCATTCATCAGCTGGCTGGTAAAGGACACGGGGCGAGGCAAGATGTCGGCATACGCCGATATAACGGCGCTAGCCGGCCAAGCCGCCTTACGGCAACTCGTCAAAAATGCGGACATCTTCCTCCAAGCCTTTCGCCCCGGCGCACTTGCGTCACGCGGGTTCGGTCCCATGGATCTCGCTGCGCTGCGTCCGGGTATCATCTACGTATCGTTGTCAGCGTACGGTGACACCGGACCGTGGGCGTCTCGCCGCGGTTTCGACTCACTCATGCAGACGGTAAGCGGTTTCAACTACGCTGAAGCTGAAGCGGCTGGCATACGTGGCGCGAAGGAGTTGCCCTGCCAGGCGATCGATCACGCGTCCGGATACTTGCTGGCCTTCGGAGCCATCATGGCCCGCATCCGTCAGGCGACGGAAGGCGGCAGCTGGCTGGTCCGGGTTTCGCTCGCGAGCACAGGTCGTTGGCTGTGGAATTTGGGGCGCGTCGAGGGTGGGTTTTCCTGCCGCATTCCATCGCTTGACGACATCCAGGACCTCCTGGAGACAAGTCAATCACCCTTGGGCACATATCGATCCGTGCGGCATGCAGCGCAGCTACTGAGACCCCCGCGGCTTGGACCCGACCGTCCGTGCCCCTCGGCACTCATCCACCCGCATGGCCGCGTTCTGCTGGCAATTGTGAGAGGAGTGACGATGCGCCGCGCGCATGTTCTCGGCTCACAGGTCCATTGGGGTACAGGATGTATCGTGCAGAGGAGAGGGCGGGACCTGAAGACGTCGGTGAACAAGCTCTAATGCGCGGGTTGGATACCGCATTTCCGTTTGTTCGTCTGGGGCTGTCCCGGTCTAAAGTCGGGGCGTCGATGAGAGGATCGGCCAGGTAGAGTTATCGGGAGTTCTGGTGACGGCCGCCTTTAGGCGGCCAACCGAAACCGAGGTTGCGTCAGCGACCCCTTCCAGCCGCTTTGAGCGGCTCACAACCTAAAGCCCCCGGCTCTGCCGGGGGATATTTACTTTTTGCACGACGTGCAACGGCTCGTAGCGGGTTCGAGGCTGCCTTGGTCCAAACGCCCGAAAAGTCACCCCAAGCAAGGAACATTCCCATGAGGAATCTCATTACAGATCTTGAAGGCGTTCTCGTCGGCGCCGCACAGAACGAGCGCCTTGCTTCAGGTGTCAGCGTTGTCATTTTCCAGGAGCCAGCAGTCGCTTCGATCGCTGTTCATGGCGGCGCGCCCGGGCTTCGTGACGGCGCGCTGCTCGAACCAGAAATGACGGTACCTTCAGTCGATGCGATCGTACTCTCCGGCGGTTCGGCTTTCGGATTGGACGCGCCTGGCGGTGTTCAAGCTCGGCTGCTCGAAACGGGCCGCGGCTACCGCATCGGATCTGTCCGCGTGCCAATCGTCCCAGGCGCGATCCTTTTCGATCTTAGCAATGGCGGTGACAAGAATTGGGGCCACCGTTCGCCGTACTGGGCCCTTGGTTATGAAGCAGCGGTGAATGCAGATAAAATGTTCGCTCTAGGCACCGCCGGTGTTGGCTATGGCCTGACGACTTATGACCTGAAAGGCGGGCTTGGCTCAACCAGCACCGTCACCTCCAACGGCTTTGTTGTCGGCGCGCTCGTCGGCGTCAACGCAGTCGGACGAGCGACGCGCGGATCACGCCCACATTTCTGGGCAGCCCCCTTTGAGCGCGAAGGGGAATACGGCGGGCTCGGGCAAGGCGATCAGCCCACAGCCGAAGACCTAGAGATGAAGATCAAGGGCAATGCGCCGGCAAATTCCACAATCGGGGTTGTCGCCACCGACGCCGCCCTGACGAAGTCTCAGATGAAGCGCATCGCGATTATGGCGCAAGACGGCTATGCTCTCTCGCTGCGCCCGGCGCATGGGCCGATGGATGGTGATATCCTATTCGCGGCCACGACCGGGCGAGCGAAGCGTTCCCCAGATTTAGCCGACATCACCGAGATCGGGATGCTGTCCGCGGAATGCCTCGCGCGTGCGATTGCCCGGGGCGTGTACACGGCAGCGTCGCTAGAAAACTCCATCGCGCCGAGGTGCTGGCGAGAGGTGCACGGTAGACCGAGCTCGGTGCCCCCGTTGTAACGTCGCATTCTCAAACCTGTAACAGGACCTGAAGGGAATTTGATCATCAAGACCGATACAAATCGCGTCTACCTCGCACCTGGGAGTACGTGCACAGCGACCATCCGCTGGTGCGGCGCGCGCGCAGGTCGATGAATTCCGCGGGAGTCGGCGGCTGCTCGGATAGCACCATTGGCCCGTCCCCTTTGGCCGCCGCGCCCTGCGCGCCGACCCTACTGGGTGATCTTGCCCTCGCGCGCCCCGCGAAGCGGAGCGGCCTTACCTCTTGTTCCCCCACGAGCCGACGTATTGTAGGCAAGGTTCGGGCAAAGTTTTTGACGTTGCGCGCTGGAGAAGTACGCGCAGTTCCTGCACCGCCACCCGTTACTGCGACCCCGGATCACACGTCCCTGGGCGGGAGCAGCGAGTCTTACCTGAGGAACCCACTGGGGTAATTCCGTGCGGTGGGGTCTGTGAGGGGAGAGGACAGCCAAAAGCACCACGGCCAACCTACACGGGCACCAAGCCGGAAACGGCGGATACAGACAAGGAACGCCTACAGTGGTTTGCGCGGTTTCTCTCCTACTCGGCGCTGAATGTTGGATTGCATGCCGCCACCGACAACTATTCACCACATCGGTCGCTTACGGGGCTCGCGTTTGTTACTTGTGTGCGAAGCGCAAGTCCTAATCGTCGACCGGTTTCACGCCGTAAAATGCGAGCCAACTCCGTCGGATATCGGCCTCGTTGGCAGATGGATTACAAGTATAGGCCGGTGAGAGCACAGGCCGTGCTGTTTCAACTCGAACTTTGACGACGCTATTTACCGGAAATGCCGGGCCATGCTGCTCGCGTAACTCGCGGACAACCGTCATGAATTCCTCGCCGTCTCGGAAGACTTCCGCTCTCCCTTTAAATCGGAAGCCACGTCGGGAGAAGGGATTCACGATGTTGATCTCCACATAGGGATTTGCGGCCACGTTAGCGACCGTTCTTGGCGACGCGATATCCGCAAAGACGACATGCTCATCATCCCAGGCCCGGAGTGTCCCCTTGGGTGATAGATTTGGGCGGCCTTCTGGGGTCACCGTCGCCACGTAGCAGAGATGGATGTCTGCTATTGCCCGTTTGATCTCATCCGTAAGTTTAGGCATCATGTTTCTCCCGTAATTGGCCTAGCGAAAAACCGAACACCGGTCATCTGACAACCGGATCGACACGCGGTTATGGTAGTTGTGCCTATAGGATTGGTCAGACTCCAGAGCCCGTTGATTGGGATTCACGGCTTCACGCGATTTAGTCGAATATGTTTAATTTGCCAGCATTCATCAGCGTGGCCACGATGGAAGCCGACTATCTGGTTGAGAGCATTCATGATGAGCTCTTGCGTTCTCGCTGGTGTGGGCATTCTGGTCGATGATGTGCGCTCATCCGGCGGCCGTCGTCGCTGACGCGTTGTACTCCACCTCACGACCTCGCAATCAATGCGTCTTTCCCATATGTCGGCCGAGCCATTCTGGGCGTGTCAGCGACATGAGGACGAGATCGACGCGGCTTTCGTCCGGCAGTTTGTAGGCGCCCCGCAGTACGCCCTCCTCGACGAAACCCTGCGACAAATATGCATGGCGCGCCCGATCATTGTCGGACAGCACGTCAAGCCAGAGACGGTAGGCAGGAGTTTTGCCGAAAACCCAATTGAGCACGAGGCCCAAGAACTTGCTGCCGAAGCCGCATCCAGGATTCTTTACGGCGATGCGTTTGAGACAGACATTGCCATGCACGTCATTAATGTCGCGAATAATGGCAAAGGCGCCGGGCTCCCCCGGAGCGTCGGTCCCGAGTAAGTAAGCATGATCTGTCCTAGTAAACGCGGCTCGGTGGTCATCTTCCGGCCAGCGGCCGACCATTCGTTCGAAGCCAGGCATCCGCTCTGTTGTCATAATAAAGGGAAGATCGCCGAGATTGGCCACGCGTAGAGCGACGGTACGGTTATTCATGGGCGCCTCCACACGACTATACCTGCACCGCGATTGTAGCGGCGCCAGTGACGACGCCACACGGCGGAACGCCTCCCGCGCGTGTGAAGTGCCGAGACAGTCAGGAAGTTGCCTGGATGGAGGAGCGGTGGCAGAGGGTGTCGGGCCGCTGTTCATTTGGTTCCTGCACGCCGTAGTCGCTCCACGAGGGCAATCACGTCCTCGCCACAGGCCCAGGGACAGCCCCAATAATCGAACAGGCTCTGCGACGTTTCCCACAGCGCCGGCGTGGCCCGTGCGTCGAAGCCACAAACCACCATCGCGGGGGATCCGACTTCGGTCTTCATGAGGCCTGCTAGCCATGCAACGAAACCGGAGGCATTGGTGCCTTCTGCGAAGTGAAATACCAGGATGCGATAGGCGCCCGCCGCTTCTGGAGATACTGGCGCCAAGGCGTACCACGTTGAGCTGTCTCTGACGGAGGCAAGCGCTCCAGGGGGCAGCTTCAAGAGCGTATCAACCCGCTGCCAAGCGTAGGGTTGCGGGAGCGGTTCAAATCTCGCTGAAGCCATGACGGCAATAAGCCGGTTGTGCATCTGCTCGGGTGTCTCAGACATCCTTGAAGCTCCTCATCTACTCCCCATTTCCCCTGGTCCCACCACTCCCTCGGCCGCCGGGCGCAAGTCCTCCACCCACTCGGTATCACCTGAATAACAGAGCACCTTGTCGTCCAGCTTCACGCGTAGTGCGAAAGGTGGCACGCCGCTGGGGTGTCTGTTGGGCGTCACCTCGATACCGCGGACGTTGTGCGCGATTCGCGGTTCAAGCTCTTCAACTGCTAATGTCGAAGCGGCGTTCCGCAGTACTGGAGCCAGGGAAGGAACTTTCCATGCAGTCGTCAACCGATCGCGGAGCCGTGGCGGCCCCGCGATCGTGAGCGGTGTGGTGCGGCGGCTTACGAGCTGGGCATCGAGGACAAAAAACGGCAGGCCGCCGAAATGGTCGCCGTGAAGGTGCGTGATGAGGACCGCTCGAACAGAGTTGGGGTCCACTCCGAATTTGCGAATCGCGATCATCGAGGAGGCGCCGCAATCGATCAGGCAGGCGCTGCGCGCGCCGCGCAGATAGAAGAGGTATTGAATCTTCTGCCGCTGCCTAAGGCATCCCGTGCCCAAGAACTCCACGTCCATCGAAAGACTCCACACTCGAGCCAAGATGAATTATAGATCGTCATGCCACTGGATGTAAAATTACGATTCGTAATGACCAGGCGACCGAAGGTAGTGATAACGAGCTGGGTACATGCGGATGCAGTCGAGCTTCTGGCAGCATGCTGTACCGTCGTGCCGAATCCACACGCGGGATGCGTTGGTGCCGGACGAGCTCCTGCAGCGCTGTCGCGACGCCGACGCGCTGATCGCTTTCATGGCGGACCGCATCACGGAGCCGTTCCTGGCGCGGTGCGCGCGGCTGCGGATCATCGCCTGTGCCCTGAAGGGCAATGACAGCTTCGACGTAGCCGCCCGCACGCGTCATGGCGTCTGGCTGACAGTCGTTCCGGATCTCCTGACCGCCCTGACCGCCGAACTCACCGTCGGGCTGATAATCGCGCTGGGGCGCCGGATGCTGCCTGGTGATCGGCTCATTCGGGCGGGCCTGTTCCGCGGCTGGCGTCCGACGCTCTATGGAAGGGGCTTGGAGGGGAGCACCGTTGGTCTGGTCGGTGCGGGCGCCGTCGGCAAGGCGGTCGCACAACGGCTGGTCGGCTTCGGCCCAACCGTGCTCTACACGGACCCAAGGCCGGTCGCCTTCGAGGAGAAGCGCCGGCTCGGATTGCATCGGGTCCAGCTGGGGGAGCTTCTCGATCGAAGCGACTACGTGGTGCTTTGTCTGCCGCTGATCGGCGAAACGCGGCATCTGGTAGGCCGCACCTTTCTGTCGCGCATGAAGTGGGGTGCCTATTTAGTGAATACGGCCCGCGGATCGCTGGTCGACGAGGGAGCGGTTGCTGAAGCGTTGGAAAGCCAGGCCCTGGCTGGCTATGCGGCCGACGTGTTTGCACTGGGGGACTTGGCTCTCGCCGATCGGCCGCGCGAGATCAACCTCCGGCTGCGCAACGCTAAGGAGAATACAATGTTCACGCCTCATCTGGGCTCGGCTGTCGACGAGGTGCGCCGGGATGTTGCCTTGGCCGCCGCAAACAGCGTGCTCGAATGTCTGCGGGGCAGAACTCCGCCCGGAGCTGTCAACCGACCACGGGTTCGGAGGGGAGCGCCCAGTCAATGATCGATCTCGATCAGGTGCGGACGTTCGTGACAGTGGTCGATTGCGGGAGCTTTGGTGAAGCGGGAACGCATCTGCAGATCGCACAGCCGACCGTATCGCAGCATGTGAAGAAGCTCGAAGCATCGTTAGGCCATGTGCTGATCGAGCGGACCCGGGCCGGCGCGCAGATCACCTCCAATGGGGCGCGATTCCTGCCGTTTGCAAGAACCCTTCTGCGGGTTGCGGCGCGGGCAAAGACTGCCCTCGACCCGTGCGGCCTGGCGATCGGTGCGAGCAGCAATATCGGCGTCTACATCCTGCAGCCGCTGTTGAGAGACTTTCAGTCCCGTGAGTCCTCCGCGCTGCGTCTTGACGTGCAGATCGGCAGCAACACGGAAACGGTCAGGCGCCTCGAGGATGCGGAGGTGGACATCGGATTGATGGAATGGTGGGACGAGCGGCCAGGATTCGACGCGCGTATTTGGCGGCACGAGCACCTCGTAGTCATCGTGCCGTGTGGACATTCATGGGCCTCGCGTAAATCCATCCACAAGTCGGCGCTCCTGGAAATTCCGATGATCGGCGGTGAGCCAGGCACTGGTACCGCACGTCTGTTGCAGCAAGCGTTCGGAGCCGAAGCTCAGGCATTGAAGATTGGACTTCGGCTGGGGAGCACGGAAGCCGTGAAGCGGGCGGTGCGTGCGGGCCTCGGTATTTCGATCACGCTCAAGAACGCCGTACGGGATGAAGTGGCTGCTGGGGTGCTGCATGCAGTGAGGGTGAGGGGCGCCGCGCTGTCAAAAGCGCTATACTCGGTAGTACCCTCCCATACGCCGTCCGATAGCCTGGCCCGCCGCTTCGATGCGCATCTGCGAAAGCCAGGAGAGCCGCGCCTTCGAAACCCTGGAGGGTGAGCCCACCGCGACAGCAGGATGGCGCATCCTGCGGCCGGGGCTCCCATCAAAACTCAAACGCCAAGGACTGCGTCCGGCGTCCTCTCAAGAGTCATTGCCTATCGAAAGGGGCGGGTCAACAAGGCCGTCGTGGTTGGCGATGACTACCCTGCCCTGCTTTGCGCACGTCGCTCCCTATGCTGTGACTCATTCAGATCTCGCTTGAGCGGCCAAGTCGTTGGTTGCGCAGCGAATGCGCGCGCACGCCTCGCTCTAGCAGGCGCTCCATAGCCCCGATAGCACAAGATCAGCCGTTGCCAGCCGTTTGAGGTTGATGGCCGAGGACGACGTGCTCGCGCACATGACCCTCCTCAAGGAACACTGCGCGCAGGTGCACTCTCCAACCCGCTTAAGCGGCTCACGGCGCGATCAAGCACCGCACCAACGTGATGGCCAACTTCCCCAACGAGGCCGCCATCGTGCAGCTCGTCTGCGCCCTGCTGCTCGAGCACAACGACGAACGCGCTGTGCAGCGCTGCTACATGAGCCTGGAAACGCTCGAGGCCTTGAGCGATGATTTAAAGGCCAAGCCGAGGCGCATGGCAGCAGCTTGAGCCACTGCCCGAGCCAGCATCCAGCTCAGGCCATGGCCGCCGCTCTTACACTACGGCTTGGGGCACGATCGGAAAATGCAGAACCAGAACATAAAGGGGTTGCGCATCGCCTTGCTGCACTTGGCGCCGGTTCCTGGCGATCTCGAGGGAAACCGGAACGCGCTCATGAGCGCCATCGAGGGCGCCGTGCAGGCGGGAGCAACCTGGATCATTACGCCGGAGCTTGCCGTATGCGGGTACACGTTCGTCGACCAACTGGGTACCAACTGGATCGTACCGCAGCCCGACGGCTGGATGACGCAAGTGTGTCAGCTAGCGGCGCGCCATCGCGTGACGGTGTTCCTGGCGAGCCCCGAGCGGGACAGCGAGTCCGGTCGACTGCACAACTCGGTGTTCGTGATCGGCAAAGATGGGACGATTGTTGGCCGGCATCGCAAGATCAACACTCTGCCGGTGGGTTCGGAGGCGTGGTCCAGGCCGGGAGGCGAGGTGGCGCCAATCGACGTGCAAGGTTTTGGAAAGATCGGCATTCTGGTCTGTGCCGACGCGTGTTCGCCCAGGATAGTCGGACAATTGCGGGAGGGCGGTGCTCGATTGCTAGTTTCCGCTGCAGCGTGGGCGCCCGGACTCCATGGACCCAATGGAGAGTGGGAGCGAGCGACACTGGATACGGGTCTTGCTCTCATCGTGTGCAATCGAACGGGTCGCGATCTGATCATGGATTTCACGTGGGCCGAGAGCATTGTGGCGCTGGGTGGACGACGGCTTCTTTCTCTGTCCTGGCCGAGATCCGCGATCTTCGTGTTCGATTGGGTCTCGGACAAGGAGACACTGGCTTCGACGGGTTGGCGACGGATTGAGCTTTAGGTGTCGAACGCGGTGGCGGGGGGATGCGCCTGCGTCGGCTTTCAGCGGCTCGGCGCCCCAACTTTGGCCCGCCCAATTGCTTTGGACGGACCGTTTACGATCGCGGCGTGATCTCATGGCTGACTTGCGGCGCCCACGCGGATCATGCTGAGTAATTCCCCTGATGTGGTGAGTAACGGCGGCGGATCTGCAGCCCGTCGAAAAGGCTGCGTGGCAAGCGACGTTACTCCTATACGATCTGACTCACCTTGGCTCGCGCGCGAAGCAGATAGATCGGCGACATGAGCACGACGCCCGATCAGCTACCCAACGACATCGCTCCTAGCCTTCCGGGACACTCGAGATCTCGGCAGCGCGGCGGACGGCGGCTAACATTTCCGGTTTGATGAATACAAACAGATCCACTTCCTCGACAACTTGTTGTTTGGTGGATATGCGGGCCGCGTGACTCTGAAGCTCCTTCATTCCGGCTTCATAGTCCGCATCCGGCAAACGCGCGAGGAACGAGTCTGCGCGAAGAGATGACTTGAGAACGAAGTGCCTCCAGTTGCTTGCCACGACTTGCTTGACGATCTCATGAGCAGCAAACTTGAACCCCGCACTCTCAAACACGCTGCGCACGTCGCGTCGCTTCGGGAGCTCAGATTCGATCAGCAGATTCATCGTTGGAAAGAAATGTCGGTGAGGAAAGTCGGTCTCCTGCGTGCTGTTGCGCACGAACAGGTAGCCACCGTCGCGCAACACCCGCAGGCACTCCTTCACGATTAGGCCGGGATCGGCAAGGTGATGATACACCATCGACATGAAGACCACGTCAGTACTGTTGTCCCCGATAGGTAGGGCCTCCGCCGCCGCGCGAACGAAGCTGACGCGATCACTCGTCAGCTTCTGGCGGGCCTGGTCTAGCATCTTCTGCGATGGGTCGATGCCAACCGCATCGGCTGCAAATCGCTCGGCCAGCGGTTGGGTGAACCGTCCCGTCCCGCAGCCTACATCAACAATGAGACGGATCAGCCCTTGGGCGATGCGCGCCGACAGTAGATCCAGCCACTGGAGCAAGACCTCTGGCGCAAGCCTGCGCGCTTCGTCGTAGACAGTCGCAATGTTCGACTGATCGTAGTCCATCTCAGAAAATGGTCGTAGCGGTAAATGACTTTGCTACACGTTATCGCATTTCCGCCCCGAGGGCGTGCTTCTTTGCTCCGTTTAGTCCCGGTGCAAGGTACTGATCGCGGACGTTTAGCCGACCTGATCGCTTTTGGCTGACCAGAAAGCTCCACTCGCCGACGGCATGCATCCCGGGCCTGGCGATGCTTCTATTTCCGCAAACTGCTTCCACCTTTTGTCGATGGTTGGTCCACCTTTAGTCGAGACAAACGACGTCGGTGCGGCGCTCGATCTCGGTAGAATCAAGTCTTCTACGGCCGGCGTACGCTGCGCCTTGAAGAATTCGCGCGTCGCCTCGGGCCGTTCGTCCCAAGAGAGGAACGAGCGGACGATCGCCTCAATGTAGACAAGCGGCTTGATGCGCTGGGGGTGGCGCTGCGCCCATGCGAATCCAAGCGCCGATCCCCACGTGTAACATAAGGTTCACACAAGGTTTTTTGCTACAGCCTAAGGTTGAGGGCAAGTCTTTGGCAGGTTCGTCAGGCGTTCTACTGCCGGTAGCGGGGCGGTCCACCCGACGCCCTAAGGCGCCCTCCTCGATTAAGGAGCGGGGACCGGTACCGAGAAATCGCCCCAGAAACCGTAGGCACTTAAATCCCCAACCATGCCTTGAGCGCGGCGCTGCCTTGAGAACGGCGATAATCGGAATCGGATTTCGATATAGCACGAAGGCACAGGTTGGGTTTGCGCAAGACTTTGCCGGCTCGCCCCTTGGTCGGTCGGATCAAGCCGGAAACCGCACAGCGAACAGTAGGCCCAGCCATGTTCGGACACGTCGCGATCAAATGCGGTAAAGACCTGGCGAGCCTTCATTGAATGCCTTTCAGCGTCATACTCTGCAGGCGCCCACCCCAGAAGGCTCTCAGTGTATCGGCCAGATCGCGCGGGTTGTCCTCCTGGACGTTATGGCCCGCGCCCGCGATGTTGATCCATCGCCCGTCGGGGAATCGCGCGGTGAAGTCATGGGCAGCGTCTTCGGTGACGATAAGGCTTTCACCGCCCCTGGCCAGCAGGAACGGCGCAGCCATGTCGTGGACACGCGCCTCGAAGCCGGCGAGA
>Ga0306920_100011193_pt1 | contig 12093 bp, 10 predicted proteins | sample flu12Cox44000170_FD_204666 | JGI IMG/M metagenome (GOLD analysis project Ga0306920, IMG submission 204666) | Lab enrichment of tropical soil microbial communities from Luquillo Experimental Forest, Puerto Rico - flux4day.12C.oxic.44.000.170 (v2)... | ecosystem: Environmental > Terrestrial >...
CCACGAAGCCAAGAATGCTCGAAGCGTGTGCCATCCGCGGTTCCGTTTGTGGTCGCACATAGCTGCAATCCTTGTCAGAAGTCCCTCGAGCCCTGGCTATTTAGCCGCGTCCTTGTCTTTGACGGCTTTCTTAAGCTCGTTGACAATTTGGTGTGCGGCTTCCTTCGCCAGCACCTTGTCCTTCCACCGCGGCGACGCGCGCACGTGAATCTGCGGGCTCGCGACGACGCTTTGGTCGCTGCGCCGTTTTATGGTCGTGTCCACCTTCATGCTGCGCCAGCCGGCTGTAAATCCGATCAGGGCATCTTTCGCGACGCTGCCCTTCTTATATTCCGTGATGTTGCCTTCGATAACGATGGAAGACGGGGCGTCCGCGGCATCCACGACTTCGCCTTCCCCGAGGACCTGACCGAACAGCTTGGCCTTGGTCAACTCCGCGCGCAGCTCCGCGTAGAGATAGTCGGTAAACTCGGGCGACAGTTCGACCCCTTCGGCCCGCGCGAAATGCTTCGCTTCCACGGACTTGAACTGTGCTTCCTTGTCCTTGGCAAGCCCGGGCAGGGCCGCCACAACAAAAGCAACCACCATGGTCATGCGCATGAATCGCATTTCGAGTCTCCTTTCAGAATCCCTTCGCTGATCCTCAACCAATCGGTGTCCCAATGGGTTTGTCGGAGGCCGGCGGGGTCGTCGCCCGAGGCGCGTTGCTCTCGGGCGGCACATCCAGCGCCGTGATTGCATCCCGCAAGCTTTGGCCCCGCAAGAAATTCCGCAAGGCGTCGCCGAAAGCATTGTCGATGTCCTCCAGCACATGTTTCTGGATGTTCTTCTTGCGCAGCGCGACGCCCGCGATGGAGGTCCCCGCCGCGGAGACCTGTTGCGATTTGCCGGTCTTGGGATTTTTCACCACCACGGCCAGTTCCACCTTCCCGAAGAAATCCATCCCCGAGCTGTCGGTCAGCCCGAAGCGGAATAGGTAAACCGTCAGCAGGAAGTCGGCCGACTCCCGCTCCGGTGCCAGCATATCGGAGGACTTCAAGCAGTTTGACAACGCCTCTCGCGTGATTTCTACTGGCGTCCGGTCGAGGAAGATTCCGTTCCTCGGTTTGTAGACCAGCATCGGCTGGGCGTTGCCGGAGCGATCGGTCACGTCGGTTAGGAAGAATTTGAGCGGCCGCGCGAAAGCCTGGGGCTTTACCGGTTCGGTCAGTTCCACGTGAATGGTGTTGTCCGGCGTGGGTTTTGGCTCATCCGCGAACGCCACGCTAGCTTCCGCGGAAAGAGCCAGCAGCACTACCGTTCCGAAGCCAACAAGGACCCGCGAAACCATCGAGACGTTCCTCCGTTCCCCGGTTTTTTAAGACTGCTCGTTCATCTGCCGGGAGCACACCTTGTGGTTAGCTTTCTGAATTGCTGTGAGGCTACGCCGAACCGGATTGCTTGGCAAGCGACATGGAGCGACACGTTGCGACATCTGCTACCTGGCCAGGCGCCCCAGCCGGCAGTCAGCTGGATTGGTCTCCGGAGTCCTCTAGACGCGGTCTTGACCTTCCTGCCGCCACCCCCCAAAGTGCCGTCAGGAGGACCAATGCGCTTACGCCGGACAGCGCGTTGCCAAGATCCCGGTCCAGCGTGCGCACAAAATTTAACCTGATTCGGTTCCTGCCTGCGGGTAGGGGCAAAATCATCTGAGCCGTCCCGTCGGGAGAGTGTGGGGTCACAGATTGGCCATTCACCTCCACGCGCCAAGCCGGGTAATCTAGCAAGCGAATCGCCAACCGCAGCGGACCATCCGACGTCACGGTGAGTTCCTTTTTTTCCGCCGTCCATCGCACAATCCGAATTTCCGCCTCCGGTCGCGATTGCGCATCTTCCGCGGGCAGGATCTCGACCCGTGGCGCTTTGGCGGGCAGATCGGTGTGATCGTCGCTTAGCGGATCGTATTCGTCAGTTCCTTCAAACCCCTGGCCCCTTCGAATGGCATCCTCGAGCACGGGAATATCGTTGGAATCCCACCAGGCTTTGCGAACCAGGAATGTGGCCGTCCCGGCCGTTGCAACAATCACCGCGCTCATCCAGATCCAGCGCCCACGGGCCCTGGCCATCGCGGCGGCTCCGAAAAAGGCATAAGGCGCGGCAAGCATGCCCATCCACCGCCAGGGGAATTGGATGAAACGTAGTTTCGGCAGAAGCTCCCAGAGAATCGAGCTGGGACGGATCATCAGAATCACCGCGACGACGCCCAGCAGCACCATCACCGGCCAAAGTTTTCCCGCAGCTTGTCCGTCGTCCGCGTGCTTCGAAGCGCTCCTGGCCAGCAGCGCGGCGACCGCAGTTAGCACCATTAACACCAGGGCCACGCTCGAAGCGATCCAATTGAAGGCATTGTGTTCCGGATCTGCGATCGTGGTGTACAGAAAGTTTTGCGCCGGCTCGAGCCCGGAGGAGAGGGCCTGACCGATATTGACCCAGCGTTGCTCGTAGGCAGCCGGAACCAAATAGAATCCCGCCAGCCCGAATCCTAGCGCCAGAGCACAAGCGCCTCGCCACACCGGAGCGAAGGAATTTTCTCGAATCGCGGCCCACAGAAAAAGCACAGCCATGCTGTAGGTCGAGATTACGCCGGCGGGCGCGTTGGATAGCCATAGGCACGCAAAAAGGAAGGCAAAGATCGCGGTCATGCGGGAAGTCCGCCGGCCATTCCCGGTGAGACCGCCCAACTCGAGTGCTGCCCATAAAAGCATCGGCAGCAGCGCCCAGGCCAGTAGCTCGGCAAAATCGCTTCTCAAGTACACGACCAGCAGCGCGTAGGGATTGGCGGCGTAGCAGGCTGCGGCAAACAGTGCGACCGCGGAGGAAAGAAATCGCCGAGCCAGCGCGAACATGGAAATCCCCGCCAGCGTTTGCACCAAGACGATGAAGAGGCCGGGCACCGCGCCCCACGGCGCGACAAGCCCCAGCGCCGCCCCCAGCATCCACGAGAGCGGCGGATAAAAAATGAAGCGCGGCTCCCCAAAGCCGTTATTCGCCCACGCGGACCAGCGCGGATAAGCAATTCCTTCTCTCCACTGCCCCGCAACGTCCAGCCAGGAAGACGCGTGAAAGGCAATGTCGTGCCCCGATGCGTTTCCCCGCCAGAAAAACGGCGTGACGATGAGCAGGGCCGTTCCCAGGGAAACGCCAAAAGCGGAGAACCATCCCCGCCAACCTGCGCGCGCACCCGATTGGTTTGAACCCTGTAAAGGAAATGTCATTGTGTGTTCATGTCACAGTAACGGCAGCGGAAGCGCACCTCGGCGGTTGGAGCGGTGGTGTGCGCCCAGCCGGCAGTTGAGCGATAATACACGCGCGCATGAGCACCGCAAACACCACCGACGCCGCGCCCGAACCAATCATTGAGGCTCGTCAGCTGGAGAAGCACTATCCGCAGGCCGACGGCAGCCGCATCCAGGTCATTGCGCCCATTAATTTAGCGATTTATCCGGGACAAATCGTCGCATTGCTGGGGGCCTCGGGTTGCGGGAAATCCACGCTGATGCGTATGCTCACGGGCCTGTCTCCCTCGACCGGGGGCGCGGTTTACTGGCACGGCCAGCCGGTCGACGGAAGATTTCCGAACGTTTCCATCGTCTTCCAGAGCTTCGCGCTCTTTCCCTGGCTTACGGTGATTGAAAACGTCGAAGCTCCGCTCGAAGCTCGCGGCATCCCTGCGATCGAGCGTCACAAGAGAGCTTTGCGCATTCTCGACGCCGTCGGGCTGGACGGATTCGAGTCCGCTTATCCCAAGGAGCTTTCCGGGGGCATGAAGCAGCGCGTGGGCGTGGCCCGCGCTTTGGTTGTCGAGCCGGAAGTGCTCTTCATGGATGAGCCGTTTTCCGCGCTCGATGTGCTTACGGCGGAAACCCTGCGCGGCGAACTTCTCGAGCTCTGGCTCGACCACAAGATCCCCACGCGCGCCATGTTCATCGTCACACACAACATCGAGGAAGCCGTGGTTCTTGCGGATCGCATCATCGTCCTCGGCCGCAATCCCGCGCACATCCACGCCGATTTTGCGGTGGCCATTCCTCATCCTCGCGATCGCAAGAGCGTGGAGTTCCTCGAGCTTGTGGATTCCATTTATCGCGTGCTGACGCGGAGCGATCACAAAGATGCTTCGGCGCCGCCGCGCACCTACGTACCCGGGGTCGTTGCGAAGTCCAAGGCGGTCATGCTCCCGCACACGCGCCCCGGCGGAACGGCTGGGTTGCTGGAAATCCTCGTCGACCGCGGCGGGCGCGTGGACCTGCATCGCCTGTCTGAAGAACTCAGTATGGACTTGCAGTCTCTTTTGCCTACGATCGACACGGCGGTTCTCTTGGGCTTGCTTCGCGTCGAGGAGGGGGATGCCATCATCACGCCGGAAGGTTATGCCTTCGCCCAGGCCGACATTCAGGCCCGCAAAGCCATCTTCCGCAAGGCCGCCCTCGCAAACGTGCCTCTGCTCCGGCAAATGGAACAAGCCCTCAAGGCCAAGTCCAACCGCACGCTCAGCGAAGACTTTTTCCGCGATCTGCTCGATGAGCACTTCAGCACGGAAGAATCCCGCCGTCAGCTCGAAACCGCCATCCAGTGGGGACGCTACGCCGAGATTTTTGATTATGATTCGCAATCCGGCAAACTGACTCTCACCGAGCCGTGAGCCCACCGTGACTGCGCCTGCGCTTACTGCCGTTCGCTCAACACCGCTTCCTCCGGCCGCAAAGCGCCCGGCCGGTTCGCGCTGGGCCTGGTCTTTCCTGATCGATCTCGCTGTTTTTCTATTTGTATTCGCCGCCATTTTTGGGATCTACGCCATCGGCCGCACCTGGCTCGGTCCCGCCCATCCCGAGGCGCAGATTTCGCAGAACCCGCGCGCCCTTCCTCTTTATGCCCTGTACTCCCTGGTGCGCATGGTCATTGCCTACGCGCTCAGTCTCGTCTTTGCTTTGGCTTTCGGCTACGTCGCCGCCAGCTCGCGCCGCGCCGAAATGATCATGATTCCCCTGCTTGACATTTTGCAGTCCATCCCCGTGCTCAGCTTTCTTCCCGGAGTGATGCTGGCCATGGTGGCGCTTTTTCCGCACAGCCAGCTGGGCATCGAGCTCGGCTCCGTCCTGCTGATTTTCACCGGCCAGGCCTGGAATATCTCCTTCAGCTTTTACTCTTCGCTGAAAACCATTCCGCGCGATCTTCGCGAAGCGGCCATCATTTACCGTTTCGGCCGCTGGCAGCGCTTTGCCGAATTGGATCTTCCTTTCTCGACCATCGGCCTGGTCTGGAACTCCATGGTCTCGGTCGCCGGCGGCTGGTTTTTTCTGATGGCCTGCGAAATGTTCGTGCTTGGCAAACGGGACTTCCGTCTTCCCGGGCTTGGCTCCTTCCTGGAAACCGCAGCGAGCCACGGAGACACGCGCGCCATCCTGTGGGGTGTCGCGGCCATGATCGCAATCGTGGTTTTGCTGGATCAGTTGGTCTGGCGTCCGATCACCATTTGGGCGGACAAATTCAAATTCGAGCAGGTGGAGGGCTGTGGGCCGGCGCATCCCACGCTGTTGCATCTCATCGGACGCACTTCTCTCATCATTCGGCTATATCGCCGTATCTTTCATCCCCTGGTCAACCGGCTGACCGTTCTCTTCACGCTCGGCGCTCGCCGGGCCGCCGAATCCTTTGCCGCTCCAAAGCAGCATGGCCTCCGCCGCGGAATTGGCTACGTACTGATTGCGGGAGTTTTAGTTGGGCTAGCCTTGACCGTAGTCCACACCGTCCGTGCACTCTCCGACCTTCATGGTCAAGACTACGTCGAACTCGTTCGCAGCGCCGCGGTGACGTTCCTGCGCGTCAATTCCGCTCTGCTTCTGGGCGCTCTGTGGACCGTTCCTGTGGGCGTGGCCATTGGCTTCAGTCCGCGGCTTGCTCGCATTGCTCAGCCGCTTGTCCAGATAGTTGCCTCGGTCCCCGCCACGGCGCTGTTCCCCATCATTCTTTTGTTCTTCCTCCGCCTACCGGGCGGCATGGAGCTCGCGGCCATGCTGCTCATGCTCCTGGGCACGCAGTGGTACATCCTGTTCAACGTGATCGCCGGGGCCATGGCGATTCCCACCGACCTTAAGGAGGCTGCGCAAGTCTTTCGCTTCGGCTCCTGGGATCGCTGGCGTTTCCTGATCCTGCCCGGCATTTTTCCTTATCTGGTCACCGGCATGGTGACCGCTTCGGGCGGCGCGTGGAACGCCAGCATCATTGCCGAGTACTTCCACTTTCAGGGAAAGACCGTGTCCGCGCCGGGATTGGGCAGCACCATCAGCAGCGCGAGCGACGCTGGCCGCTTCGATATGTTGCTTGCTTCGACGCTCACCATGGCCATCATCGTCGTGCTCATCAACCGCCTGGTTTGGCGGCGCCTCTACCGCCTCGCGTCTTCCCGCTTCAAGCTCGAGACGTAGTGAACTTGCGACGCTGTCTTATCAACCGGGTAAAGCACCTCGCGAAAGCGCCACGGCAGACGAAATGAGTCTTGGACGAAGAGCACGGCCCCCCAGATCGTTTTACGTTCGCGTTGAATCTGAGTAACGAGCCAATTTGGGAACCCGCTTTGATGGAGGTTGCGTCTCTGCTCCGGGTTCGAACGCGAAACGTGATAGAGTAGGGCTCGTTCCAGTCTCACATTGCTGTTCAGAAACCGCTATGGCCGATACCCATTTTGGCGCGGGCGCCCGCGCCTCGGGCGACGAAGACTTTCTGCGCGCATTCGAAAACGTTTCCTTTCCCGCGGATCAGTTTCACCACCGGGAGCATCTGCGCGTCGCCTGGCTCTACTTGAAGGTTTGCGATGCCACGCGCGCCTCCGAGCGCATGTCCGCGGGCATCCGCCGCTTCGCTAGTCACCACGGCGCGACCGAGAAGTATCACCACACCCTTACTTTGTTCTGGATGCGGCTGGTTGCGGTGGCCCTTGTGGAAACCGGGGAAGGCTCGACGTTTGAAGAATTTCTTGCCGCCCATCCGGAACTCTCGGACAAGAATCTTCCATCCAAATACTATTCGCAGCCGCTGCTAGAAGGGCTGGCCGCGCGAGAGGGCTGGGTCGAACCCGACCTCCAGCCGCTTCCGCATTTACGGGTTTACCGCTGCTGTTGATTTCTTTTCTTCTTTTTTGGGCTGAGCCGGTTTCCCTTCTTCCGGCTTTTCGCCCCAGATGTATTGCCCGAACCACTTTTCATTTTCTTCCATGACCGCGCGCTGCTGCTTCGGCTTGGTGATGCCGTGCCCGAATCCCTTATAAACCACCATCTTCACGGGCACGCCGCGGTCTTCCAGCGCCTGCCGCAGTTCGTACCCATTGGGAATCGGCACGCGCCGGTCATTCTCGCCGTGCTGAATCAGCGTAGGCGTCCGTGCCTTCGCGAGGTTGCTGATGGGCGAGGTCTTCCAGTAAATCTCCGGGTCGTCCCACGGCGTTGCGTGGAGGTACTGCCGCGTGAAGGGCGTAATGTCGGTGTTCACATAGTAGGTGGTCCAGTCGGAAATTCCCGCGCCGACCGATACCGCTCTGAAGCGGTCGCTACAGGTGGCGATGTACGCAGAAATGTATCCACCCTCGCTCCAGCCCATCGCGCCGACGCTGTCCTTATCGACAAAACCTTTTGCCAGGAGCGAATCCACACCGGAAATTACGTCCGCATAGTCGCCGATGCCGAGATTCCGCACGTTCAAGGACCTGAACTTCTCGCCGTAGCCAGCCGAGCCTCGGTAATTTGGCCGCAGCACCAGCGCTCCTTTGGCCACAAAGCGCTCGATCGGATAGTAGCGGTCGGCGTTCACCACCGGCTGGTCCACTCCGGTCGGCCCGCCATGAATCACCACCAGCAGCGGATACTTTTTCTTGGCGTCGAAATCCGGCGGCGTGTAAAGCACTCCTTCGATGGTCGTTCCGTCCCCCGACTTCCAGGAAACCACTTCGCGGCGCGCCAGCGTGAATCCTTTGAGTTGCTCTCCCATCGCGGTCAGTTTCCTCGCCTGCCACGGCGCAACGCTCGTGGTGTAGATCTCCCCATACTGATTATCGAGTGCCGCACGATACGCTGCCGTTTTGTAGTCTTTCGAGAACGAAAAGCCAAATGCCACCATGCCCTCCGGCGCGCTTAGTCTCTCCACCGAGCCATTCGCTGGATTCAGCCGGAACAAATGAGCCGCCGTCTTCTGTGCCGCGCCAAAGTAAATCCCATCCGGTCCCCAACCGACGAGCGATGGATCTTCATCAAAAGATTCCGTCAGAATCTGCACCGCGCCCCCGTCGGCCGCGACCACCCCAATCCTTCCGTCGGTATAGAAGAAGTATTGCGATCCCGCCGCGGTTTCGAACGCGATTTTCGTCCCGTCCGGAGACCAGTGCGGATTTCGGTCCGGTCCCGGCGTGCTCACAATCTTTTTCACTGCCTTGTCGTTCACGCTGATGACGTGCAAATCTGCCGTGCCTATCGAAATCAAGTCCGGGTCCCTCTGCGCGCTGAAGGCGATGCGCGACCCGTCGGGCGACCAGGAAAAGTCCCCCACACTGAATTGGTCTCCCTCGGTCAGCCGCTTCGGCTCCGGCGCGGTCGGGCTTCCGCCCGAAAACTCGACGATCCAGAGATGGGTCATCTGATAGTCGCCATGCACTACGGAATACTCTCCGTACTTTTCTTTTCGGTCCTTCATAGCCTTGGTCTCGGGATCGGTCATGGCAAAGGCGATGCGTTTCGACTCCGGCGCCCATGCAAAAGCACTCACATCGTTTTCCACCTTCGTCAATTGCTGGGCTTCCCCTCCCTCCGCCGAAATCACATACAGTTGCTTCTTGCCTTCGGGCGTTGCTGGGATTTGCCCCGGCCGGTCAGAGAGAAACGCGATCCATTTGCCATCGGGCGACCACTCGGGATCCGTGCTGGACTTCTTTGCCGTTGTCAGCGTGTGGGTTTCTCCGCTCGCGACCTCCCCAATCCACAAATTCCGTTCGAACGCATTTTCCTCCCAGTTGGTTTTCTGCACTTCGTAAACCACCCGTTTCCCGTCGGGGGAGATCCTCGGGTTGAACGCGCTTTGCCATTCGAGAGACTGGTCGATGGTCGGCACGGTGGACGACGGCCCCGGGGCCTTCTTGGCCGGCTCCTGCGCCGCCAAGACCGCAAACACTCCGCCACACGCTACCCAAAAAGCCATCAAAGACACGTTTCGCATCTCCGCCTACCCCCATTCCTGCACAAAAAAGTCGTTCAGGATTTTTGGTTCCAGAAGAGAAATACGACAAGAAGTACGACAGCGATAATGGCAAATCCCAGGTAGACGTGCCATCCACTCAGTTCCTTTGCCGACACGATCGCCCCTAAAGCAGACAGAATCAGCAAAAGGGCGGCCTTGCCCTTGGTTAGTTTGTTCTGTTCGACCACTCGCGTTCCACTTGCCTCGCCGGGGCGCCCACTCTGCGTCCGGGCGAGGCCTTCTACCGGCCTTAAGTTCTCGCCAGCTCTCGGCTCAGGTAGATAATCTGCCCCACGTGATGATAGGCATGACCGGCGCAACGCAGGAAAATCTGAAAGCGGTTTTCCGCCTCAGGCTCGCGCTCCGCCGTGTACGCCTTGCCCCAATCTCCCTCTCTCTGCGTTTGAATTGTCTCGACGACCATGGCAATGGTCTTATCAAAGGCCTCGAGCGCCTCCTCCTTTGGTGGCGGATGCGGATCGCCAAACTCGCGGTCCCGGTCCCGCACGTACCCCGTTTCCGCGACGCGTGCACCGAGGTAATAACTCAGGTTGCCGGTCAAGTGCAGCACCAGGTGTCCCACGCTGTTTCCATACGGGTACGGTTTCTGCCAGAACTGTTCGTTACTCAGCGGGTCAACCCACTTGTGCAAATGTTCCGCGACATATTGGTAATACGCCGCCAGTCCATTTGCAACGGTCTCATTGAGCGCCGCCAAGCCACGCCTCCCCGCGCGAACCGTTGCCGATCGTGACCGAGACAATATCGCGCCCCGCGCAAAAGTCAAGCACTCCCCTTCCGCTCTTGTCCCTCGGCCTGTCCCCGCCCTGGGCGCAGAAAATGGACGTAAGGTTTTGGCCCCGGGTTACCGTTTCTCGACAGCTTTTCCGCACCTTTTTCCACATTTAGGGCCGGGGGAGACCTTTCGTACTATTGCGCCTGTTACTCCCTAATGAGGACACTAGCAACGGGATGGCTCGCTACTCTGCGTTTCTCGGTCGACGTGTGGAAGTGCAATATCGCGCCGGCGATATCCTGTTGCCTGCTTCAGGAATTTTCGTGGCCGATTCCGGCCGCTCCATTTTCCTCGAGCAAAGCTTTGAGCAACGCGGCAAGAACGGGCACTTCCGCTGGGAGATTCCCTATCAGTGTCTGGTCCGCATCGAGGAAAAACCGGACTCCGGCGCAAGCGCGAACGCAGCGCCGGTTCGTGCGAAACCTGCCTCTGCACCTGAAGCTCCCGTCTCTCCGAATGCTGGCAACAAGCCCCGCAGTGCGGCTTTGGCTGCCGCGGCTTCGTCTGGCGGCGCAACCGTCGTCCCCCTCAACGACGGCTCAAAAACCGCCTGAATTTCTGCCGGACTCCGCCGCCTGCTTCCGCTAAAGCAAAATTCAGCTACAATGATCTTTTTTTCGCGGCAAGTCGCCGGTGTCCGGAAGGCAACCGCCGTCGAGGAGGGCTCTCTTGAATCCCGCTACAAAACAGATCGGGCTCATCGGTCTCGGCCTGATGGGCCGACCCATGGGCATGAACCTCATCAAGGCCGGCTACGCCCTCACCGTTTGGAACCGCACGGCCTCGCGCGCCGATGAACTCGTCGCCGCCGGAGCCAAACTCGCGAAATCTCCCGAGGAAGTTGCCGCCGCGTGCGATTTCTTGCTTACCATTGTCAGCGACCCACCGGCCCTCGAAGAGGTGCTCTGGGGCAACCGCGGCGTCATGGGCTCGCTCAAGCGCGGCAGCATTTATGTGGACTCCAGCACCGTCTCCCCCGGGCTGGCTCGCAGAATTGCCACCGCTTGCTCCGAGCGCGGCGTGCGTTTCCTCGACGCCCCCGTCACCGGCGGGGACTGGGGCGCAAAAAAAGGCGAGCTGGTTTTTATGATTGGCGGCGATGGGGAAACTTTACGAGAAGCCGAGCCCGTCATACGTGTCATGGGCAAGAAACTGTTTCACCTCGGTCCGAACGGCGCCGGCCAAACCATCAAGCTGGCCATGAACCTCATCCTGGCTCTCCAGGTAGACGCCCTCGCCGAAGCCCTCGCGCTCACCAGTCGCGCCGGAATTCCCGGCGAAAAGCTCGTCGAGGTCATGCAGTCCAGCATGGCCCGTTCCGGCGTTCTGGACGTCAAAGCTCCCAATTTGCTCAAGGGCGAGTACGTCCCGAGCTTCCCTCTGCGCCTCATGCATAAGGACCTCGGTCTGGCGCTCGACCTCGCCAATCAGCTGGGCGTCGCTCTGCCGGCCACCGCCGCCGCCCGCGAAATCTACAGCGCGGTCAAGGGCGCCGCCAAGGAAGACCTCGACTATTCCGCGGTCATGAAATTCTGGCGGCGCTGAATCTTCCCGTCGGCTAGGAATCTCGGCCAAGCGTAAAGTGCAAGGTCACGAGCATGTCCACGGCCACCGGCCGCCCCTTGCCGGATCAAGCGTGGCGCCTGTACTTTGCCTCCCACGCGATAGGGCCCTTTGTGAACCACCGAAGTGGGCGGAGGCGGCGCCACCAGCAGGGTCTTCTCGAATTGCGACGCAAAATGCCGGTTCGGGTGCGGGCCGGATTGGGCAGAGAACTTTGGAGAGCGGGGCGGCGGGAGAAAGACTGGGTCAGCAGAACAAAAGGTTCTTTTCGACGGGTTGTCTCGGCTCGTTACGGGGCGCTCTGGTTCCCGGTCGAACTTCTCGGCCATTTCTGGTCGGCCCGGCCCGGGGCGCGGGCTCATTGCTAATATATCGTATTACGATGTAAATGTCGAGCCGCGGTCGGGATGGTTTTGCGAGCGCGCCGCTCGCTCGAAGCACTCTGTTAACCGGAGAAAAGAAAGGAGGTAGCGCAA
>Ga0306920_100011196_pt1 | contig 12093 bp, 8 predicted proteins | sample flu12Cox44000170_FD_204666 | JGI IMG/M metagenome (GOLD analysis project Ga0306920, IMG submission 204666) | Lab enrichment of tropical soil microbial communities from Luquillo Experimental Forest, Puerto Rico - flux4day.12C.oxic.44.000.170 (v2)... | ecosystem: Environmental > Terrestrial >...
GAAGTCGGCGAGGCGCTGTTGGAGAACACGAATCAGGAGCTCGTGGGAAAGCTGATCCTGATCGGAGAAGCCAGTGGTAGCGATGGCCTGAAGGCGGCGGAGGAAGTTCTGGTCGGTTTCGTGACGCTGGGCGATGGCGGCGAGTGAATAATCGTTGAGCTTATCGTTGTAACGATAATCACCGAACGCAGTGGCGCGCTGGGGGAAGTTGCGGAGGTCAGACTCGTACTGTTCCTCAAATAGGGCATTCTGAGCCGCGAGGCGGTCGGCAACAGGTTGGACGCCTTGGGCCCCTGTGGAATCCGCCAGAGCGACGATGAAAAAAAGGACTTCGTAATGCCGCATGAGCGCGATCCTAGCACAGGCAGGAAGTTCGTTGCACTATTCAGTGGCTGGCGGTGCATGTCCGATGAATCGGTCGGCCCATTTCAGAAAACATCTCATGTTGGGCGCGTCGGTGTGTCCGCCGTCGTGCTGCCGCCAGGCAAGTTGCCCGTCGAGCAGGCCGGCATTCACACCCGGCATCTTGGCGGTGTGGTAGTCCTCGGAGATGCCCAGCCCCTTTGCCCCGAGCAGGCTGAATACAGGGCTCGCGGCCACCGCCGCCATGAAGCTTCCCTGCTGGTCGAGCCACTTGGGGTCGCCCTTCTCCGGCAATCCGTAACTGATGAAAGTCAGGCGAGGCGCACACAGGGCGATGAGTTCGTGGGAGTCTACCGGCAGGTCGCCCGCATTCTTGCTGCCGAACACGGCGTCCGTCGCCCCATACTCCATGAAGTTGCCAGCCATCCAGTAGTATTCGCCGCCGGTGAGGTTCTCCACCGCTTCGCCAAAATTGCGGCGCAAGAGGGTGGCGCCGCTTTTGCCGGAGGAACCCACAAGGACCATGGCAAAGCGCTGGTCAAAGGCCATGGTGACAAGCGCTGCCTTTCCAAAGCGTGAGACGCCCTCGATGCCAACGTGCTTCGCATCCACGGCCGGGTCCGTTTCCAGATAGTCGAGTCCGCGTGCAGCACCCCAGGCCCAGGCGCGTAACGCACCCCAGTCGTCGGGCTTGCGAGGCTGGCCCTTGTTGACAAGCCCGATGATGCCCCTTGTGAGTCCGGCCCCTTCATCGGCCTGGATGCTGGCGGGATCGATGGTCGCAAAACCCCAGCCATCCGCGATGATTTGCCAGGTGGAGGGCGGGTCGCCGTCGGCGTTGAACTGCGGCATCTGGAAGGGCGGTGGAGTCTCCAGTTCATAGGCGGGATGCTGCTCGAAAACCTCGCGCAGCGAAGGATCCTGCCAGACCAGAAGGGTCTTCAGCGCCGCGTTGATGCGCTCCAGTTCGCCTGGCGACGGCTGGTTAGGCGCGGGAAAACCGCTCCGGCCGAACATCATCAGCACCGGAACCGGCCCCTTCGCATTCGCAGGCGTCACCAGAGTCATCCGGATATTCACGTCAATGAGAGGGTAAGCCGAATTGTCCACGTGGCCGATCACCTCTTTGGCGATGACGGGATTGAAGCCGATCCTCTCTTTGTCCGTTGCCGAGACGGACCACGTCACCTTCGGCACGTTCGCAGGCACGCGGCCGTAAACCTCGCGTTCGAAGTCTTCGACAATCTCGGGACGCCGCTCGTGCCACCACATGTCCGACGTCGTTACCTTTTCGCCGTTCTCGAGCGTCAGTGGATCGGGCAGGTTCGGAAACGGATTGGCCTTCGACTCATCGTAGTTGGCGTGATTTGGCGCTTTCTCGTTGCCGCTGGGACCTGGACGCAGTGTCTTGATTCCAAGCTGCTCCATCATGTTCTGATGATCCTGCTCGGCCGTGAAAGTGACGGGGCGAGGGGCGGCCTGCGGCTGGACGGAGCCGGTCTGGCCGAACAGGACGCTCGAAAACATAGCGCTGCTGCTTTGAAAAAATCCCTCACCCGGCTCTCCCGCTTCGCGTTATCGCCACCCTCTCCCCCGGGGAGAGGGTGCCCGAGGTACGAGGGCGGGTGAGGGGTCATTTTCATGGTTTCTGAGTGCCGCTAGGCGGTATGGCGGACTGCCAAATAAAAGCAGAATGCAGAAAACGAGGAGCGCCGGGCGTGCAAACCTCATTGAATCCTCCAGAATGCAAGGACCGTGGGTTAAGGGTTGAAATCCGCAAGGCGAACAGCGCCGGCCATGGCGCGATATCCCGCGGGCGAAGGATGAAGATGATCACCTGAGTCGTACGCCGGCAGAAGCACCTCGGGTTGTCGTGGGTTGCGAACCGCCTCGTCAAAATCAATTACCGCATCAAAAATGGCCGGGCGCCCGAATCCATTGATTCACGGCTGCTCGATCGGCTTCGCTCATGGGCCCGGGCTTGTAGCAAGTGGAGCCGGTGAACGGCGTAAGCGTTCCGCCAAAGACGCGAATGCCATGAGCGTGCGCGCGCTGTACAATCTGCACGTAGGCGCCGATGATGCTGCGCACAAGACCGTCATGCGCGGCTTGCAGCGTGCTGCCATGCAGACCGAAGGTGCCGATATCATTGATTCCTTCCTGAACGATCAGGTAGCGAACGCCGGCCTCGGCCAGCACATCGCGATCGAAGCGCGCCAGAGCGTTCGGGCCGAGGCCGTCGAGCAGCAGGCGGTTCCCGCCGATCCCCTCGTTGAGCACGCCGAGGTAGCGCCCGGGCATCGCGGCGCGCAGTCGGCGCGCAAGATCGTCAGGCCAGCGGTCGTTGCCGTTGGTTGTGGAGCCGTGCCCGTCGGTGATCGAATCGCCGAGCGTGACGATGGCTGTAACGCCGGGTGGCGCGCTCACGTCCACTCCGGCGATGTTGAACCAGTGTTCGAAGGTCATCGCGCCCGGCAGGTCCACGTCAGCCACATGGTCGCCGTGCACGAGGTAAGAGGTCGAGCGCGATCCCGGATGGCCGGTCTCAACCTCCGGCGGCTGGTCAATGTGGAAAGTGATGGCGAGATCGGACTGCGGCGCCACCATGAATGCAATGGGGTCAGAAACATATTCGGCGCCGGCGGGGATGGTGACGCCCCGGCGGCCGGAAAAGGTCAGCGGCCGGTCTGTCGAGGAGTCGATTCGGGGTGAAGCCGCCGAGGTCGGGCGAGCAATGTGCACCGACGTGAAATCGAGGGGCGCAGTCCCGAACGCGTTGGAGATGTGCACACGGAGAGCGTCTCCGCCGATCGAAAGGTGCACTACTTGGCGCAGGGTGGCATCGCGCAGATCGCCAGGCGCCAACGAGTTGCCCGCCTCCGGAACTTGCTCGGCGGTCGCCCATGATCCCACCCAGTTTGGCTCGCCCAGTGAGGGAAGGGCCAGGACTGCCTGAGCGTAAAATGCCACCCCCAGACCAATCTCCAATATTCCTCGCCGCCGCATGCTGGAATGTTCCCTTCCTGCTCAGGAACCAAAGAAGGGCGTCGACCTGCGTTCCTTCGCCACGGCAGTATACACAGACCAGCGGCTCGTTGGCAGCCACAATCCCGAACCAGAGAACCTGGCGCGCAGTCTGTAACTCCATAGTCCACCTTCATGATCAATTCTGCGTACCGCTTGTCGTTTGAAGACTCCGACGCACCTTGATGACACTACTCGCGAATTTCACACGGGTCTGCGGTGCACAGACAGGGGAGAACGAAGTTGGATCATCGCAGCCGAGAGTGCCTGTCGTCCTGGCCATTGGCTAGCTTCGTCGTTGAGGTCTTCGTCTGCCGATATCCTCCCACGGCTGTTGTCCGCAACTGCCAGACGTCTGCTTGGTCCATTTGTTCTGATACGTCCTGCCTTGATGCCGTATTGTGTCGCAGGATCCGTTATCCTTATCTCTGCGCTTGGCTTGGTGTTTCTCTGACTGCGGTTATGCCGCGGTCTCTAACTATGGTCTCGCTCCTTGCCTGAGATAGCGTCGGCATTTCGGCAAAAGCACGCATGTCGTGAGCGGGCACGATGATCAGCTCGGGCAGGCGCTCTTTGATCGCTATCATGCGCAGCAGGTTTTCGCGCGTGCCCTCCGCATCCGAATCCGAATTGCGGCTGAGCCAGGGCGCTCCTCGCGCAGCGTGATTCCTTCCAGCTGCCATACGAGGTCGCCAACAAACGCGTAGCGCGTTCCGTTGCGCAGCGTCACGAATATAATCACGCTCCCCGGAGTGTGACCTGGCGCGGGTACAACTACGATCGAGCCATCGCCGTAGACGTCGTGGCTTTGAGGAAATCCGAGGTAGGGGCCCCCTTCGAACCCATACTCCTCATATCGTATGCCGGTAAAGAGTCTGCAAAACCCAAAGCGATCACCTTTCCTAATGAACTCGCGTCCCGCGGCGTCACCCACACAGGCACGCCTGGAAAGTCAGGCAGGCCGCTCACGTGGTCCCAATGCGAACGGGGTCAGAAGAATGGCACGCAGCGATTTCTGGTCGTAGCCAGCAGCCCTTAGCTGGTCTGCGGCGGGCTGCCACAGACTGTAGAACGTGATCGCACGGAACATCAAAGGCATGGTGTGAAACTGCTCGGCGATGTTACGGCCAAAACCGGTATCGATGAGCAGGTCACCCTGTGGGTGCTTCACTAAAGTTCCGGCCATCGAAAAGTCGCGCCGCTCGAACAACGAGCCCCGCGATAACCGTAGGCCGCAACTCGATGGTTCACACCGGTCACCAAAGCGAAGACGGCCATCTCCTTTGGCGGGGTGACTGAGGGCAGGGTCCCCATGTAGGGTTTTGGCTTCGGCAAAGGCAACGGCGAAAATGTGCGCAGGAACGGCGCGAGCGGCACAAGAACCGCCGCAGCCGCAGCCGCGAGATAAATGCTCTTGTTTTTGATTGTTGTCTCCTTTTCGCTAGAATGTGTTCTCGCGCGACCTTCTCGACATACCCCTTCCTAAAAGCTGATCCAAATCTTCACGCGATTCTCGAGGCTCAAGGAGTAGCCATGCTTCGTGAAATTGCCAAAAGGCGAAGCGGCAACAGAGGGTTACACGGATAAATAAACAAGGGCGTGCCGCCGCACACCGGAGAGCCCTAGGTTTTCCCCACAGCAGGGCGGCAAGCCGCGCGACCCCGAATTACTAGTTTTTCAAACAGAGTGTCTGATCCCTCGGGACAGATCCCCGTATTTCCCCGTCCGCGCGCGCCAGAGGAGCGCGACGAGATCGAAAAACATCCGCACAGAGTCACGCAGGAAGTGGACCTTAGTGGCCGGGTTGTCGTCCCAGCGCACCGGCACCTCTACCACGCTTCCGCCACGACGCTCGATCAGTAACAGGAGCTCCGGGTCAAAACCAAAGCCGGTCACCTTCTGGCTCTCAAAGGCATGGCGTGTTGAATCACGACGAAACAGCTTCAGTCCGCACTGTGTGTCGCGAATTTTCAGGCCGGTAAACAGACGAACCAGCACGTTAAAGAAGCGTCCGGCGTATTCCCGACGCCAAGGTTGCCGCACTCCCACCAGGCTGCGATTTAGCGCTCGCGACGCCACGGCGGCGTCCGCTTGGGCCGATTCCAGCGCCGTCATCAGCTTGTCGGCTTCCTCGATCGGCCCTGACAGGTCAGCGTCAGTAAACAAAACAAAAGCTCCCTTGGCTTCCAGGACTCCGCGGCGCACGCTGAATCCCTTGCCACGATTGCGTGTGTTCGCGAGCATCCGGAACTCGGGCCAGCGCGCCGCCGCCGCGCGCAGAAGAGCGGCTGTGTTGTCCGTCGAGCCATCGTCAACCACGATCACTTCGGCGATAAAACGCTTCGATGCCAGGTATTTCTTGATCTTTTCGAGCGTCGTCCCAATCCTCTGCCCCTCGTTGTAAGCGGGGATGACGATGCTGAGAAAAACTTCGGCCGTGTGGCCAGCGAGTTCCACCGTCAGCTCCGAATTGGGCAGTTTCGCCCGTTTGACTCCGAACTGTCAATTGAGGAACTGCTAGCGGGCCTATCCGATTGGAGAGTGTGGTAATGAAAGCGCTGCTGTCATTCTCCGTCTCGGGGCTCGCGGTTCGGAGTTCGGGAGTTCCGACTCGCGACTCCCTCAGCCCCAGGAAAGGGCGCCGGTGAAGGAGGGAAAACTGCAAAGCGGCGTCAAGCCGCCGCACTCCAAGGCGGGCGGTAGGAATCACCAGCTAACCAGATCATCATGCAACTCGAGGGCCAGCCACCCATGCGCCGGGATGTTCTGAACCGGCAGCTCTTCCACCCACAGCGATATCTGCAGCAGCGCCTGCTTGCTGGGATCGAGACCCACAAAGGCGTGCTCCAGGGCTAGCTCGAAGATCCGCGCGAACGCCACTTGTACGTGTGAGCCTGTGGCCCAGGGATATTCCACCGGCTGCTCTCTTAGCCAGAGCGAGACGCGTTCTAACCCACTCCCCGACACTGACGCGTGCAGCCGGGCGTGGCTTTCCCCGTCGAAATTAATCCTCACTTCAAATTTTGGATGAGCGCTAATGAAGGCATCCTTTAGGTCCAGACGCAAGTAGATGGCCTTCTCGCCGTGCCCGTAGTAGAGCGCGTCGACAAACTGCGCAGCGCCGTGCAGCGACCCGGAGCGATAGTCGGGGGAATAGACTCCTGCGCCCAGCCATTCAAAGTAGGTGGTTACCATGCCGTCCACCTTAGGCTCGATGAGCGACGTGGGAGCCACATTAATGGCCCCGATGCGGGGCTTCTTGATCGGCAACGCCAATTCGTCCGGCGGCGAGCCGTGCAGCAGGCGATAAATGTTACTGAGGTGCTTGCGGTACAACAGGTCAAACTCTTCGTCATTGGCCGTGGAGTGCTCGGGCCCATACCACCAGTTCCAGTCGCTTCCCTCGGCCACCAAGAGTTCCTGCTGTGCCAACGACACCTCTTCCGGCTTTACGTCTGACCTGGCGGAGTTTCTAGCGAAGAAGTCGTGCGCGTCCTTCAGCAGCACCCAGGCCCGATTGTCCTCTTCCGCCCCGATCCAAACGTTGAAGTTGGCGTAAATCCAGGAGCCCGGCACGACGTGACGCAGGAGGCCAGGTTCGGTCACGTTCATCGCCTCGCTCGCCGTGACCGCCTTCAGGTTTGGATCAGCGGATAAACGGCCGTAGAAGCCCTTCAAAAACTCCCGGCCGTTGCCGGGGTAGAACTCCCATGCATTTTCGCCGTCCAGGATAATGGAGACGACAGCCGGCCGGTCTCCCACGTTGCGCCGCGCGGCATGGATGCGGCGGTGGAGATCGGCAGCCGCCCCATGAGGGTCCATGCGGGAATAGACGAAGCCAATGAGGTCCGACAGTTCGTGGTCACGGAAGAATATCTGGATTTCGCGCCGATCGGCAACGAAGCGGTGGGGACGGTAGAGCTCGTATGCCCCCGAAACATCGCCTTCACCGAAGCGGTGGAAGCCAATCTGCATCGTTCGGCCGAGCACGCCCTCATCTGTCGCTGCCCACTGAAACCCCTCCTCGGCGGCCATGCGCAGCATTTCGTCCGACACGCTCCCTTCGCTCGGCCAGAGGCCACGAGGCCGCCGGCCGAAAACCCGCTGGTGGTACTCGGCGGCTAGGCGCAACTGAGTACGCGCATCTTCCGGATGACGGAAGCGGGACGGCAGCTTAATGCCGGGGCTCGATTCCGCCGCAACGTCCGAGTCGCACAACAAGGGCAGAATGGGGTGATAAAAGGGGGAGGTGGAAATCTCGATTTGGCCGCGTTCTTCCGCCTGTCGATACTCTTGAAGTGTCGCTTGAACTAACTCGATTTCCTTATTGCGGAGAATGCGCTTATCCTCTTCACGGTATCCGCTTTGGCGGGAAACGAGTAGACGGATTTCGGAGTCGTTGCCCAGGTAGATTTCGTCGAACCAGGCGAGTTGAGAAAGCACCTGCAAGTCCAGCAGATCCTCTGGGGTGAACAAGGCGGCCATGGCCGTTCCCCGCTCCCAAGGCCTGGCTTTCTCATAGAGTTCGCGAAATCGAGGCAACCGATTGAGGAGGTTCTCCCGGTTCACTTGAAAGGCGAAGTGCAACAGGCGTTCACGCTCCTCAGGGCTGAAGTCCTTGACGTCCTTGAAGGCCAAGTGGTAGGCCTCTTCGTGGGCCACGTCCCGAGCGTAGTCCTCAAGCTGCTGGACCAGGGACGGAACCATATTGAAAGTGACATGGACGGCAGGAAAGTCCCGCAGGATCGCCACCATCCCGTAATAATCCTTGAGAGCGTGAAGCCGCACCCAAGGCATGGTGTATTCGTCCTCGGCAAGGTCTTTGTAGAAAGGTTGGTGCATGTGCCACAACAGCATGAGGTAAGTCTGAGCCATGACGGTCAGCATTCAGCTTTCAGCGGCTTTTAGCCTCCGAAACAACGAGACGAGCATTCGTTTCACTTCGATGACATCTGCCTTACACCTGGTTCGCAGTTGACAGTCGACAGTTGACAGTTCAACATCAAAAGGTATTGGCATTACGAACTATGGACCACATCGTGCCATACCGAATCTTTGACTGTGAACTGTTGACTGTGACTGTTAACTGAGGACTCTAGACTGTCGACTGAAGCTATGAGAATTCTCACGCGCTACATCCTCAAGGAGGTCCTCTCGCATTCGCTGCTGGGGCTGCTGATCTTTACCTTCGTCATTTACATCCCTTACATCAGCCGGCTGCTAGAGCTCGTCGCTCGCCATGATATTGCGCTTTCGAGTGTCATTACCCTTTTCCTGGCGCCCGTTCCGGGAATCCTGGTGCTCACGGTTCCTATGAGCGTGCTGGTCGGCACCTTGATCGGCCTGAGCCGCATGGCCGCTGACGGCGAGGTGATTGCGGCACGCGCCGCAGGCATAGCGCTCGGTCAGTTCGTGCGTCCCGTGATCATCTTCGCGGTCTTGGGCTGGGGAGTGACATCTCTTATGAGTCTTTACCTGGCCCCTCAGGCGGGTCTGAAGCTCAACCGCATGGAAGCACACCTCAAAACCAGCCAAGCCCCCTACGAGATCCAGCCCCGAGTATTCATCGAGCAATTCCCTAATTTCCTGATCTATCTGGAGGACGTCTCGGGATCGCATTACCGCTGGAAAGGAGTTTTCATCGTCGACTCCAGCCAGCGCGATTGGCCGAAGGTCACCTTAGCGGAAAGCGGTATCCTTGTCAACAACCCGGACACGCAGGAGCTCACCCTGCACCTGGAACGCGGTACCACCCACGAAATCGACCCGCAGCAACCTGGGCGTTATTCGGTGGCTTCGTTCAGCGCAACTGACATTCCCTTACCCGGGGCTGAGAGCAATGCCAACGGCCCGGAGCGGCGAGCGCCGGCCGTGCAGTCCCTTGGCGAACTCATCGAGAGCCTTCAGAATCCCTCCTCGGGTCTTCCGGGGACGGACGAACGCCGCGCCGCGCTGGTCGAGCTCAACTACCGCTTCGCTCTGCCAGTAGCTTCGCTGGCGTTGGCCCTGGTAGGGATTCCCCTCGGCCTGGTGACGCGCAAAGGCGGTAAACCAGTCGGCGTGATGCTGACCCTCCTTGCCGTCTTCGTCTACTACGTGATCATGGCTTTTGGCTTGAGCCTGGCAAAGCAGGGGCGGATAAGTCCCGCTCCCGGTTTGTGGGCGGCCAACATCATCGTGGCCCTGTTAGGTCTCGCGATGATGACCCGCCTCCCGCGAGTCCGGACGCACTTGCAGTTTGTGCTGGAATGGTTCGAGGCCGCGGCCCAGCGCTTCGAGCGCTGGCGGCAGCGCCGGATCCGACACGATCCGGAAAGCGCTTTGCTGCACCCCCGTACCCCGGGCAACCGCATCTTTCAGATACTCGACGTCTACGTGATCCGTGGCTGGGCGTTCCACTTCGTAGTTCTGCTCATTGCCTTCATCGGCATCTATATCGTGTTTGACTTCTTCCAGATTCTCACTGATGTGGTACGTAACCACGCTGGGCCGCGGCTAATCCTTACCTACTACCGCTATTTCTCTCCCCAGATTCTTTACACCATGCTCCCCCTCAGCATCCTGGTAGCGACCCTGGTGAACTTCAGCATCATGACCAAGACGAACCAGATCATCGCCATTAAGTCCGCAGGTATCAGTCTTTACCGCATCTCACTGCCGGTGCTATTCGTGGCGGCGCTGCTGAGCGCGGGCATGTTCGTACTGGGCGATGAGTATCTGCCGGAAACCAACCAGCGCCAAGACGCTCTGCGCAACCAGATCAAGGGCCGACCTGCGCAGACCCACTACCGGCCCGACCGACAGTGGATCTTCGGGGAGTCGAACCGCATGTACAACTACCGCTTCTTCGACCCCGACCGCAACGTGTTTGCCGACCTGTCGGTTTTTGAGTTCGGACAGCCCGGATTCCGGCTGACGCGCCGCATCTACGCTGCCCGAGCTTTCTGGGAACCCCATATCAATGGCTGGCTGCTGGAAAACGGCTGGACTCGCGACATTGCTGCTGACAAAGTGACCGCCTACGTGCCCTTTGCAGTGGCAACATTCAAAGAGCTCACGGAACATCCCTCTTACTTCAAGAAGGAGGTGAAGACCTCGGAGCAGATGAGTGCCTTGGAGTTGCGCCGCTATATCGACGAACTCAGCCAGAGCGGCTTCGATGTTGTCCGGCTGTCAGTTCAACTCTACCGTAAGTTCTCTTACCCCCTCATCGCTTTTGTCGTCACCCTCATCGCTATCCCCTTCTCCTTCAGCATGGGCCGCAAAGGCGCCCTGTCCAGCATGGCTCTTAGTATCGGCATCGCCATCCTCTACTGGTCCAGTTCCAGCCTCTTCGAAGCGATGGGTAACCTCAGTCAACTGCCACCCGCCGTGGCCGCCTGGTCGCCGGACGTGCTGTTTGGGTTGGCGGGAGTGTTCCTTCTGCTTCGCATGAAGACCTGAAGACGGCGAGTAGCGAATCACGAGGTAGCCATCCGTTTGCGCCGGTCGCTGGCGTTCATGTCGACGCCTCGACATCAAACAACGGAAAAGAGGCAAAAGGGAGAAGGGGCAGCGAGCGAGACATCGCTGCGATTTTCCGCGTCTTTGGCTTGCCCGGCTCACGTCGAATGCAACGTTTCGTGATGTGAAGGAAAGCCGGTTCGCCCCCTGGAATGTCGACGCGTCGACAAACGGGTGAAAAGACAAGAAGGAAGTGTTCGCCTTTGGGTTTCATGCCCGCTAGGTTATGTTTGAAATACTTAAAGTAGTACTTTAGACCGGAGAAGGTGGCCAGCGGATGAAAACTCGGTGTGCCGGTCAGAGGATAGTGCCTTGAAGCGGCCATACTCCAGTCGCTCCGAAACCAATGAGCCAGTCGATGCATCCATCTTGACGAAGGGTCGGGGTATCAAGTAAGTTCTTGTCTCTTAGGCATGGCTCCCAGGGCGTCCGCCTTGCCGTGTGAGGAAAGCCCGATTATGACGCTGGGGTACGGGGTCCTTGGATCGACCGAATCACCGGGCGGCACCTCACAAATACAGCTCTACCCGAATACAGCTTTACCCGAACTTGAACGCTGGGCACTGCACTCCAACACGAGGGGAATTCATGCCAAGTAAGGGTAAGAAGATCGTTCTGGCGGCTAGCAACTCTGAGTCCAGCGAGTACCTGCGCAGCACTTGGCGACAGATGCTCCTGGCCACACTCCCATCGCGTTACCTGCACCTGCCGCTTATCGACACGGATTGGTCCACCAGGAACGAGATCAATCCCGATGGGCAAGCCAAGTACGTTCCGCACGGACTGCGAATCATCGAGTCTCTTCTCTCGGCTCGATTCTCTCCCACAGATATTGCCGTTTGTTATCCGGACCAGCTTGAGCGGTTTGTGGGCGAGGACACCCGGGTGGTGGGCATTCATGCCCATAATCCCTTGGGGATCACCTTCGCCACCGATATCTACCCTGCTTTTTTCGGGAAGGAAGTCGAGCCTGTCAATGCCACCGAGTTTCGCAAGTTGATTCTGCATCCTGTTCTACAGCATCACAAAGCGCACCTGAAGATCATCGTCGGCGGGCCGGGAAGCTGGCAGATTGACAAGAAGAACCTGCAGGACGCGTGGCAGATCGACTGCGTCGTGGACGGCGAGGGCGAGGATATCGCTGTGTCCCTCTTCGAGGCCGCGCTCCGGGGCGAGCCTCTGCCCCGCCGAATCGAAACTCAG
>Ga0306920_100011197_pt1 | contig 12092 bp, 14 predicted proteins | sample flu12Cox44000170_FD_204666 | JGI IMG/M metagenome (GOLD analysis project Ga0306920, IMG submission 204666) | Lab enrichment of tropical soil microbial communities from Luquillo Experimental Forest, Puerto Rico - flux4day.12C.oxic.44.000.170 (v2)... | ecosystem: Environmental > Terrestrial >...
CTGAGATCATCGACCATGGCCGCACCGGGTATCTATGCCGGGACGAGGACGAGATGAGCGCCGCCGCCGCTCAGATAGGCGAGATCGACCGCCGGCAGTGCCGGGCCGCCGCCGAGCAGCGGTTCTCACTGGACCGGATGGCCGCCGACTACGAGCGGCTGTACCGGGCCATCCTGGAACATCCCGGCCGCGTTACGACGGGCCGGACCGGAACCGGCGCACCATGACCACGCCCTGGTCGGCCGGCGTGGCGCCGGCGGTCCCGGGGCTGCCCGGCACGGTGACCCTGGTGGAGGGCTCGACGTTCTGCATCAGCCAATCCAGCGGCGACATCCTGCCCGGCGAGCCGCAGGGGCTGTTCGTCCAGGACACCCGTGTCCTGTCCGGCTGGTCCCTCACTGTCGACGGCCGGCCTGCCGAGCCGCTGACCGTGCAGCGGGCCGACCCGTACGCCGCGGCGTTCCTCGGCCGCCTGCCGCCGCCGCCCGGCGCCCCCGCCGACGCCGCCATGCTGGTCGTCCGGCACCGCTACATCGGCGATGGCATGCGCGAGGACATCGCCATCCACAACACGGCGCGGCTACCGACGGCGGTGACGGTCACCCTCACCGCGGACGCTGACTTCGCCGACCTGTTCGAGGTCAAGGCCGGAATGGCGCAGTCAGCCGCCGCAGTCCAGGTCGCCGCCGCGGACTCGGCGCTGACCTTCGACGCCCGCCGGGAGCAACGCAGCCACGGTCTCCTGATCTCTGGTGACGGCAATCCCGTGGCCGCCCTCGGCGCTCTGTCCTGGCGTGCGGTGGTCCCTGCGCGCGGCGAATGGCTGGCCATCGTGGAAGTGGTGCCGGTCCGCGACGGGATCCCGATGAGGCTGCACCACCCGCGCGGCCAGCCGGTGGAGCACGCCGTGCCCGCACGCAGGCTCCGGGACTGGCGGCGCACCGCTCCCCGGGTCACCACGCCCGACCGAGACCTGGCCGCGGTGCTGCACCGCAGCGTCGAAGACATCGGGGCGCTGCGCATCTTCGACCCCGCCCACCCGGACCGGCCCGTGGTGGCCGCGGGGGCCCCATGGTTCATGGCCCTGTTCGGGCGCGACTCGCTGCTCACCTCCTGGATGCTGCTGCCCTGGGACGACAGCCTGGCCGCGGGCACGCTGCAGACCCTGGCCGACCGCCAGGGCCACGCCGTCGACCCGGCAACAGAAGAAGAACCGGGCCGGATCCTGCACGAGGTCCGGTTCGGCCCGGCCGCCGCCCTGACCCTCGGCGGGCGGAGCACCTACTACGGCACCGCCGACGCCACCCCCCTGTTCGTCATGCTGCTCGGCGAGCTGCGGCGGTGGGGCCGCCGCGGCGAACTCGCGCGGCACCTGCTGCGCCATGCCGACCGCGCCCTTGAGTGGATGCAGCGGTACGGCGACGCCGACAGCGACGGGTTCATCGAATACTCCCGCAAGACCCCGGCCGGCCTGGTCAACCAGGGCTGGAAGGACTCCGGGGACGGCATCAACTTCGCCGACGGCACGATCGCCGAGCCGCCCATCGCCCTGGCCGAGGTGCAAGGCTACGCCTACGCCGCCTACCGGGCCCGCGCCAAGTTCGCCCGGGAGGCAGGCGATTCGCCCGGCGCCCGGCACTGGGAGGCCACGGCCGCCCGGCTCAAGCGCGCGTTCAACCAGGCCTTCTGGCTGCCAGACAAGGGCTGGTACGCGGTCGCGCTCGACCGCGACAAGCGGCCCGTCGACGCGCTCACCTCCAACATCGGGCACTGCCTGTGGACCGGCATCGCCGACGCGGACAAGGCCGCCGCCGTCGCGGACCACCTGCTGTCCGCTGACATGTTCAGCGGCTGGGGGATTCGTACCCTGGCTGCGTCGATGGCCGCCTACAATCCGATGAGCTACCACAACGGCTCGGTCTGGCCGCACGACAACGCGCTGTGCGCGGCTGGGCTGATGCGGTACGGCTTCACCGCCCACGCGCAGCGAGTCGCCGAGGCCGTCGTCGGCGCCGCCGCGCACTTCGGCTACCGGCTACCGGAGCTGTTCTGCGGTTTCCCGCGCGACCGGTGCCCTGCCCCCATCCCGTACCCTGCGTCCTGCTCCCCTCAGGCCTGGGCGGCCGCAGCCCCTTTGCAGCTGCTCACCGGCCTGCTGCGGGTAACCCCCCAGCCCGGTGCCGCGCGCCTGTGGTGCGCCCCGGCCATCCCCGGCCGTTACCTTCCGCTCCAGATAGCCGGCCTACGGATCGGAAGCTCACGACTGACGATCGACGTCCGCGACGACGGCTGGCACCTGACCGGCCTCGAAGACACCGGATTCGAGCTCATCCGCCAGCCGCGCCACCGCAATCCGCCCACGCAGATGTGACTCCTTGCTCTGCCATGCGCTTATTGGCTCCGATCTTCGGGTGTCGCCGGGCGACCCAGGCCAGCGGCGGGTGCGGCGACACGTCAGGCCGCAGGAACCTCGTCGGCGCATGACAATCTCAGCGACGGGACTTCGGAATACCTGCGGGGTGACGAAGGACTCTGGCTGCCCGCATCGGGCCGGGGCAGCCTGAGGCCTATGAGGGAGCCAGAGTCAGATCCGGCTGCGAAGGCGCTGGATGGGCTGCGCCAGCTCGAGGCCCGGGTGGACGCGCTCGCCGAGGCGGTCGAGGTGCTCGCGCGCGGGCTTGAGGGCAGCCCGATAGCCGAGCCGGAAAACCATCCAGCCAGGGAAGCGGCCAGGCGGGCCCATGAGCTGCTGCTCCTGGCCAAGTCGGGGCGACGCGACGGGTAAGGCAACGGGCAGCCGCGCCCCCGCAGCGGGTCGAGGGAGGCTGCGATGATTAGTGGTGCGGATGTGGAGAAGCTGCGGAGCATACGCGCGCAGGGGCCGACCGTGCTCTCGCTGTACCTGCCGGTGCCCCTCGACCCTGCCGGAATCCGGAACCTGGCCGCCGAGGCCGGGGACCTGATGGCCAGCGTCGCCGTCGGCAACGTGAACGGCGCGAGCACCGCCGGGGTCAGCGACGCCGACCGCCAGGCGGTGCTCGACGCGCTGGCCGCGCAGGGGCGGGACTGGCTCGGCCACACGGTCGCGTTCTTCGCCTGCGACCAGCTGGGCCTGTTCGAGGCGCTACCGCTGCCCTGCCATCTCCCAGACCGCGCGGTCCTCGCCACCCGGGCGCATGTCCGGCCGCTGCTCGCGGCGCTACATAGGTGCCCGGACTACCGGGTCACGATCGCCGACCGCCGGCATTCCTGGGTCCTGTCGGTCAGCGGCAACCGGGTGGAAACCGTTGCCGACCAGTCCGAGGAGGGCCCGCGCAGCCCCGGCTTCGGCGGCTGGTACGGCCTGGAATCCCACCGGGTCCAGCAGCGCATCATCCAGCTGGGCCGCCATCATTACCGGGATACCGCGGCGATCCTGGCCCGCGCCGCCGACGCAGGCCGGCACGTGCCGCTGGTGATCGGAGGCCATCACGACAGCATCGCCGGCCTGCTGCAGGCGCTGCCGCCCGCCGTGCGGGCGGATTTCGCCGGGAGCTTCACCGCCGACCCGCACACCTTGACCCCGGCCAGGGTCCGGGAGTTGGCCAGCCCGGTCATCGAGGGCTGGGTGGCGCGCCGCGAGCGGGAACTGGCCGCGGAGATCCTCGGCGAGGCGCCGGGGCGGCTCGCCGCAGTCGGGCTGCCCGCGTGCCTGGCCGCGGTCAACGAGGGCGCCGTAGCCCACCTGCTGGTGGCCCACCAGGGCATGATCCCGGGATTCGCGTGCGGCCGCTGCGGCGCGCTGAGCACCGGCAGCGGCGAATGCCCGGACTGGGGCACGGCCGCCCGGGCAGTGCCGGACCTGCTGGAGGAGACGGTGCAGCAGGCCCTCGACGACCACGGGCAGGTGATGGTGATCCGCGACGCCCCGTTCATCATCGCCGCCAAGCTTCGCTTCCCGGTCACCACGGGAGAGAGCCGACGATGAGGAGGGCCGCCGAGACCGCCGCGGTGCGGATCGAGACCCACGGCCGGGTCCCGCAGGAATCGGCGGACCCGGCCGCCCTGCTCGTCCTCCCGGCGCACGGCACTGACGCCGGATGACCGCAGGCCCGGGACCACCTCCGCCGCAGGCCGGGGAGCCCAGCCGCGCGGCCACGCCGAGGGTTCGGCTGACGCTGCTGGGCGTGGGCGCGTTGAACTCTCCCCGGTTCGCCCCGGCCGGGCTGCTGGTCCGCTGCGGCGATGCGGCGGTGGCCATCGACGGCGGTCCCGGCGCCGAGCCGCCGGGAGCCGTGGATGGCTGGCTGGTCACCGACGAGCACGCCGAGTTGCGTGCGGCCCTGCGCCGCCTCGCCCGCGCCCGCGACAGGCCGGCCCCCGCCGTCGCGGAGCATGTCACCGGTACCCTGGCCGTGCGGCCGTTCCCGGTCGAGCACACCTCGCACCCCGCCTACGGCTACCGGATCAGCGCGGCAGGCCAGGTCGCCGTGTGGGCGCCGGAGTTCTGGCGCTTCCCGTGCTGGGCGGACCGGGCCGACCTGCTGTTCGCCGAGGCCGCCGGCTGGGACCGTCCGATCCGCTTCCGCGGCGGGGTCGGCGGCCACGCCTCGGTTGCCCAGGTCGCCGCCGAGGCAGCCCGCCGCGGCGTCCGCCGCCTGGTGTACGCGCACATCGGCCGACCCTCACTGCGGGCCATGGACGCCGGGCTGCAGCCGCCGTTCGGCGAATGGGGCGCCGAGGGCAGAACCTACACCATTGCGGGTTAGGGCGTGTTTGAAGCCTGGGCGTAGCCGCTCGTTGATCGCGGCGATGCGGCGGGGAGGTCTTTGCGCAGGAGACCGCCCTGGTCTCGGTAACCGAGCTTGGTCTTGTAGAAGTCAAGCGCTGTGTCGTTGGCAGATGTGGCGTCCAGCATGAGCCGCCGCATCCCCTGGGTGCGGGCGGCCTGCTCGGCCGCGTGCATCAGCAGGCTGCCGACTCCCTGGCCTCGGTGTCCATCCAGAACGGCTACCTCGACCGATGCTGTGGGAACGCTGCCCGTGCCGCTCCCGCACCCGCGCCGGGCAGGGCCATCACCTGGTCATCTGCCTGCCATGCGCCGCCGAAGGACGAGCCACAGCGGAAAATGTCCCCTACTGCCATTACCTGGGCTTTTGACCCGCCGTTCCGGATACTCGCGCGGGGCCAGGACCGATGACGATCTCCCGATGCCCGGCCATGCTCTCCTCCCGGGGCCCCAACCCGGGCGAGGGTAGCGGTATAACCGCTGACCGAGCCGAGCGCCATCGCGGCGCCCCACCCGCACCGCGAAGAGCCGAAAACCAGCATCGAGGCACCGGCCGCCGCATCGACCAGGACCTGCCCGGGTTCTGCGGCGCGCATCTGGGCACGGGTCGAGTCCGATGCAGACGTTGGACCAGCGCAGGCAGGACATATGACCCTACGTCGCCGCAGAAGGGCCGGTGTCCACTAGTTGGTGATGGAACATGGCACGAGCCGATCGGTTATCGGGCGGTAACGGGCGCGGACCGTGGGATCAACTTCCCCGCGCGTGAGCAGTGTTCGACTCACTGCCGTGCCACCATCGCCAAAAGAGGTGAGAGCGATGATCACGGCGGAATTCACGGAAGCCGAAGCGCAAGCGGTAGCCGACGCCGCACGGGCCTATATCGACGACGACTTCTATCCGGCGATTGATCTGGAAGCACTCAGGACGGCGTACAAGCAGCTGACTTGGACCATCGGCAATCAGAGCCTGAAGGGGTAATGAGCACGGCTACGCCCACGCCGGCTTACCTGCTCAGCACGCGCACTGTCCACGCGGCCAGGCCACCTCCCTACTCGCGGCGATCAGCAGTTCCTGGCGCCCAGCCTGGCCACCGTAGACCCCGGGTCAGCCTCAGCCCGGCGCCAACCGCGACCGGCCGCCTGGTCATGGCGATGATCTGGGACATCACCGGTGACCAGCCGCGCGCCGACCTGGCCGAGCTGGCCCGCGTCGCCGCCGCGGCAGAGCAGGCGCGCCGGGGCCAGGAGCTGCTGGACCGGGTGGCGACCGGCTTGTTCCAGGTCGGCCTGAGCCTGCAGGCCCCGGCCGATCTGCCGCACGAGGCGGTCATGCAGCAGATCGCCGGCGCCCTGGGCCGCTTGGACGAGACGATCCGCGACCACGTGTTCGCCGGCCAGCAGCAGCACGACGGGCGGCCTGACCCGGTGCCGGGAAATGGATCTGGGTGAGATCACGGCGCCGCGCCACCGGGCGGCTCAGGCGCCGGGGCGGCAGGCGGCCGGGAGCCGCCGCCGCCGGGGATGTCCTCACGCCAGGCGGTCAAGGAACGCCCCGGTCGTTGTCCTTGCGACGCGCCGCGCAATGGCCGGGTCCAGCCCGGTGCCCGGGTTCCCGGGCGGTGGCTGGTACACCCCCGGCCAGCGCCAGCGTGGTCGCATGCTCACCGTCGGGCGTGAGCGTGAGGCCAGCATCCAGGGCGGGGAACGCCTCCCCCGCCAGGGCTGATCGCCTGCCATCTGAGGGCCATACGGGCCGAATCACCAGATCCGGCCAGACCGAGTGAATATGCCGTGACCAGCCTGGACAGTCCCTGCGCGGAGCCTGGCGGGGCGAACTGGGCCAGGCGGGCCCTCCCCTCGCCGTAAGCACCCCGCAAGGCGCTCAGCAGCCGGCCAGCACGCGTGAGCGTCACCTGCCGGGGCCCGGGCATCGGTAAACCCGACCCCAGCTGCTTCCCCGCTGACGAACATCTGGCCAGTTAACCGATGCCCTACCCGCCACGCAAGGCCGAAGGTCCCGGCCACGACGCCGAACCTCACCAACGGCTGCAGGCCAAGGCCGGCGCGGCCCCCGGACCAACGGCCCTACCTGCGTTCGGTGATCCGAGTAAGGCTTGAGGTGAACGGAGCGAGCACGCGGAGCCGACCATGCGAACGATCGTCAAGGATGTCATGTCCACCCATCCGGTATCGGTGCGGCAGACGTCGCCGTTCAAGGAGCTGGCCGCCAGGTTCCGCGAGTTCCGGGTGAGCGGGTTTCCCGTGGTCGATGACGACGGGACGGTCGTCGGCGTCGTCTCCGCAGCCGACCTGCTGGCCAAGCGGGCCCTCGATGGTGGGTACGACGGCCTGCGCGGAATGATCACTGGCATCATGCACCGCAAGGCGCTGGAGAATGCGGGCGGGCTCACGGCGGGCGACCTGATGACCAGCCCGGCGGTGACCATCGCGCCGGACGACACGGTCGAGCAGGCCGCCCGGCTGATGTACACCCGCAGGCTCAGGCGGCTTCCGGTGGTCGACGCGGCCGGCCGGGTCGTCGGGATCATCAGCCGGACCGACGTGCTGGCCGTCTTTGACCGCCCCGATGAAGAGATCCGCCGGGAGATTACCGGCGAGGTGATCCCGCGCCTGTCGGAGCCGAGCTGGTACTCGGTCGTGGTGAAGGACGGCATCGTGACCTTGGAAGGCACCCCCGAGACCATCTCAATCGGACACGACGTCCTCGCCAGGGTCCGCCACGTCGAAGGCGTGGTGGCCGTGCGGGACCGCCTCGTCTACTCCCTGCCCCCGGCTTCTGCCACCCCGGCCCCCTGGCTCTAGTCGTACAGAGGCCTCCCAGCTGGTCGCATAAGTCGCCTCCCGGCCCGGCCGGGAGGTGGCCACCACCTGGCGCTTCCCGGTGATTCCTCCATGGGACCTCGGGCCCCCTGAAGGGGAGAAGTCCGACTCTATAGACACGAGCGCCGGCCGGGGATGCTTGGGCGATGAAGCCGAGATTTCCGCATGCGGGCGCGGGAGAGAACGCGCCGGAATCCGGCAGCACGGCGCCGCGCGAGCCAAGACTTCTCATCCGGCCGGAAAGCCGGGAGGACCGGGCCTGCTGCTGCCCGGCCCGGCCGGTGGTCCGGGCGATCATGCCGCCCACGCCTGAGCGGCGGCATTCGGTGGACCTGCTGTTGTGCGGCCATCATTACCGGGTCTCCCGCCCCGCCCTGGCCGCCGCCGGAGCAAGCATAGTCACCCTGTCAGGCAGCGAAGATGCCGCGGCGGCGCTCCTCGACGTGGGCACTGGGACCAGGCCGGCGTCTGATGCCCGCCGGCCACACCACGGAGAGTTACGATCTTGGCGGAACAGAGAACCGGGCGGTCGCGTTGGTGGGTACGCCTGCCGGGATTGTCCATTCGAGGTCCAGACGCAGCAGCCGGATTTCGCTGATCCGGTCCAAGTTCCTGCCCCCGGCGGCGCCGCCGGGCGCGGTCCGCCGCCCGCGCATGCTGGAGAAGCTGGCCTCGGGACGAGGGCGCGCGCTGACGTTGCTGTGCGCCCCGCCGGCTACGGCAAGACCACGCTAAGGCCGCCCGCGACCTTGTCCTGGTTCTGGAGGATTATCACCTCGGCGAATGCACGCCGGTGGCAGAGTCGATGGCCTTCTTCGTCGATTGCCGACCGCCCCGCCTCCAGCTGGTGCTTTCGGCACGATCGGATCCGCAACTGCCCCTCGGCCGCTGGCGGGCAAACGATCAGCTCGCCGAGATCCGCGCGGCACAGCTTCGCTTCGATGAAGAGGAGGTCACCGCGTTCTTCCACCACGTCGGCATCGGCGGCCTTTCCCCGGCTGAGCTGGCCACGCTGACGGCACGCACGGAAGGGTGGCCTGCGGTGCTGCGCCTGACCGCCATTATCCTGGGCGCTCAGGGCGACACGCGCGACTTCGTCCGCGCCTTCGCCGGCTGTACCCGGCAGGTCGCTGACCACCTCACCAGCGACGTCCTGCAGACCGTCAGTCCTGATCTTCGTGCCTTCTTGCTGCGGACCTCGGTCGTGCCGCGCCTGTGCGGGCCGCTTTGCGACGCGGTTACCGGCAGGGAGGCCTCGGGTGCCGTCCTGCGGGACCTCAGCCGTGCCGGACTGTTCATCGATCCGGTCGGCCTGGACGGACGCTGGTACCGGTATCACCAGCTGTCCGCCGAGGCGCTCCGCCTGGAACTGGAGGTCACCGAGCCCCTGCCACCTATGGGCAGGAACTGACCGAGCGGGAAGTCGTCGTGATCCGGCTCCTGGCGGTCGGGCTGTCGCTACGCGAAATCGCCGCGCAGTTGGACGTCTCGCACAACACGATCAAGACGCAGGTGCGAACGGCCTACCGCAAGCTGGGCGCAGGCACCCTGGTCCAGGCCCTGCACCAGGCCGCGAAGCTCGGCGTCCTCTAGCCCGCTCCCCGGGCCCTACGTACGCGCTCACCAGGGTGAACATCGTGACGTCGGATGCGCAGCCGCCTGGCACCCAGAATGATGGGCTCCATGGCAGGCTTGCCGTGCCGGATAGTCCTCAAAGGCGAACTCAGCGAGCGCTTCGAGGGGGCATTCGATGGGCTATCGCTTCGCTGTCACCCCGGGTTCACCGAGCTGAGCGGAACGCTCGCCGACCAATCTCAGCTGCAGAGCCTCCTCAACCGGCTCTTCGATCTCGGCCTGCCGGTCCTCAGCGTCCGCACCGGTCATGAATGCGCTCGCCTCGACCGCTCCAGTGGTTCACCATGACGCCCCCCGCAGCGCCGCAATCCCGAGGCTACCGCCGGGACACGCAGCGACCCAGGTTCGCTCATGAACACCGGCGCGGTAGCAATGCGATGCCGTACCGGCGAACGCCAGCGTGGCGATCGCCGCCGTCGGCAGCGCCAGCAGTGCTCGTTTCGTGGTGGGCCTTCCTCTAGACATTTCGGTTGACCTCATGACCGGCACCGTCGGCGCGAAGAGTCCCACGACCGGCAGGCATGGGATTCTGGTCCCTCTCATTGGCCTCCCGATCCGCCGCACGGATACCTCTTGGCCGTCGGGACCCGCCGGGCCGGGACGTTAGTCCCGCCAGCGGCAGGACCTTCGGCCCTGGACCGCCGTTGTCCTGGGGCAAGACAGTCGCACCGCGAGCCTGCGGGTGCCCCGAGCCCGAAAGGGTTCAGCCGATACCGGATAAAGGAGAGGCCACGGTATCCCGGCTGGGCGGTGAGTGCCCCCGCCGCCGCCTGATCGGGGTCATGGTGGCCCAGAAGATCACCCGCAGGCCGGCAATGCGTCCGTGGCCCGGCCTTGCGCGGGGCCACCTCCCGGCAGCCCTGGCTCCCGGGCCGGTCCATCAACTCAAGATCGGGGGTGATCCGGTGAGACGACTGCCCGCGGCGATGCCCAGCACCATCAGCGCAGCCGATCAACTGCGCCGCTCCGCCCGGCCGCCCGATGCCCGTCAGGCCGGTGACCTGCTGCTGACGTTGGCCGCTGTGGAATGCCATGCCAGCGTGAGCGGGCCCGCCCAGGTGCCCCCCGCACTGCTGCGTGACCTGGTCATCATCACCGCCAGGCTGGCCGGACGTGCCTGGCTGGAAGCCGACGCTGACAGTGCGGCTGCCTTCACTGCGCTGCAGGCCACCTGGCAGCCGCCGCCGCTGCCCGAACTTGACCAGATCCTCGCTCGCGTGCTGTCCGACCGGTTCCGCCTGTCCTCACCGACCGCAGCAGCCTAGGACTTGCGCGCACCTTCCTGCTCCGGGCCTGACCCGGAGCACGAAGGTTGCGAAAGGCCCGGATGCGGGAGCCAGTAGGTCTTGCGGGGTATGGACCAAGGACCCTGGGGAGGTGCGGTCACGTCCCGCCATCCTCAGAAGGAGAGCCGAAAAGGCCGTCATGTATGCGCCGGTGGTTCCGGCCTGCGAAACCCCCAACCACGGCCATAACACCGACTGGCCGGAATGGAGAACTAGCAGATGCCGCCCATATGGATTGGCCTGACGGTTGCGTTCGCCTCGGCGCTGGTCACCAACACGGCCTATTCGCTGGAGCATGACGCGGCGGCGGCGTTGCCGCCGCTGTCGCCGCGCCGGCCGTTGCGGTCGGCCAAGCTACTGCTCGGTGACCGGCGCTGGCTGGCCGCGTTCGGCGCCGAGACCGCTGGCTGGCTGATGTACGTGGCGGCGCTGCGGCTGGCGCCGCTGTCGCTGGTGCAGGCGGTGGCCGCGTCCGGGGTCGCAGTCCTGGCGTTCGCCACCGCGCGCGGGCACCCGTCCCGGCTGGCCCGGCGCGAGCAGGCCGCCGTCGTCCTGGCGGTCGCCGGGCTGACGCTGCTGGCGTTCTCGCTCGTCGGCACCACCGAGGCCGATCAGCGTCCGGCCGTCATCGGCGTCATCATCTGGCTGGCGGCGTGCGGCGGCGGGGCGGCGCTGCTGATCGCCGTGCCGACGCGTTTCGGCCGCGCCGCCTCGCTCGGCCTGGCCGCCGGGCTGCTGTTCGCCGACGGCGACATCTCCGCCAAGCTGGTCGGCTACGGCGGCTGGTGGCTGGTCGCGATCGGCACGCTCATCGTCGCCTATGCGGTGGGGACCAGCGTGCTGCAGTGGGCGTACCAGCGGGGCGACGCGCTGACGGCGGCGGGCATGGCGACGATGGCGACGAACGCGGTGCCGATTGCGGCCGGATTCGTGCTGTTCGGCGAGGCGCTGCCCAGCGGGACGCGAGCCGTCCTGCAGATCGCGGCGTTTGCCTGCCTGGTGGCGAGCGCAGTCGCGCTCGGGCACCAGCAGGCTCCGCAGGCCGATCAGCCGGCTCCGCGCGCTGACAGCATCGGGGAAGGGACCGCAGCGGAATCGGGCCGACACCCGGCACCATCGGGATCGTGATTGACACGCGCCACTTCCTGCACTACGCCGGGACCGCCAGCAGGCTCAGAGCCCAATGGCCCCTGCCCGGTCCGGCGAACAGGTCCTCCCAACCAGGACCTTGGCCTCCCCGCACAGGCCGGAAGGCCCTGGCCTCGTGGGTGGGGCCTGTGCGCTACTCGGAAGGCTTAGGCGGTCTTGGCCATTCAGATACGCGGGAGCATGGCGATCGCAACCGTAACTGAAGGGGTGGTGCATCATGTCGGGCGAACGTGAGACCCGGCCCCCGCGGCTCCCCCCGCGCTGGTTCGTCCGCTGCGCGTGGTTGGTGCACCGCGGTTTGTACCGCGTTACTGCTGGCCGGATCGGGTTGTGGCGTCCGAAGGGCAACCGCTGGGGCGCGATGCGGCTGACCGCCGCCGGGCGCCGTACCGGCCGGCGGCACTCCGTGAT
>Ga0306920_100011198_pt1 | contig 12091 bp, 12 predicted proteins | sample flu12Cox44000170_FD_204666 | JGI IMG/M metagenome (GOLD analysis project Ga0306920, IMG submission 204666) | Lab enrichment of tropical soil microbial communities from Luquillo Experimental Forest, Puerto Rico - flux4day.12C.oxic.44.000.170 (v2)... | ecosystem: Environmental > Terrestrial >...
CGCGAGTTCCTGTACGTCGTCGAAGGCGGCAGCTTCAGATTGCTCGAGACGGTAGACAAGGACAAAACCATCTTTCCGCCGGCCTGCAATTTTTCGGCCTAAGTGCGCGGAACCGTCGATCGATTCATGCTCCTGGGCGAAATAGCCGAGGCGCGCATGCCGAGCCGTGGGACCGCACCAGGTTCGCGCGATGTGGGAGTGGGGCGTGATTTTGGATCAGCAAAATCTTCGGTTTTGTCGCCCCGGCGAAAGCGCACCGCTTCGAAATCGGCCTGGAACAAACCAAGAGCCGGCCCAGTTGGACTGACAAAAGTTCGGTCGCAAATTTCGGCTCAATAGGCCTCAGCCAAACTCAGGCCCGGCGACGACGAACAGGTGTGCGGGGTCCCCGAATGGAGCGCGACGATTTAAGCCCATCCGCAGGAACGGTCGTTGCACCGAAAAGCCGCGCTGCTGGAGGTTGCGCATCAAGATATCGCGCCCGTCGATGAGATCAAGGAATACCGGCCCACTGACGCAGCCCAGGGCGGCATCGAGGAGAGTTTCGGCGACGTCTTCGTGGGTAGCAACAATCGGTCCAATCTGGGTGGCTATTCGACCAGGTCGCGCGAGCACAAAACTCGTACCGTCAAGACTCACAAAAGCGAATTGTGGCAGCCGACGGAATAAGCTTTCGATCAGAAACTTGCGCTTGGCGCCGAAGGCCGCTGCATCGATCGCTGTAACAGAAGGAATATCGCCGGCAGGCATCGCGCGAATGCCGACGGACGAATTGCCGCGACGCTCGCTGACGCCTTGCCAGCGGGACAGATTGAATATCCCCTCGAAACCGAGCGGACGGTAAATGCGTTCGCCGGCCGGAGTCGCGTCGAGCATCGATAGCAGGCCTCGTTGCGCAACGTCAGCACAGCACGCTTCCAGGATGCTCGTACCGATCCTTTCGCGGCGCCGCGACGCAGTCACCAGCACCATGCTGATCCAAGCAAAATGATCAGGATAGGGAAGAACGGCGCCGGACGCGACCGCGACGCCGTGAGCGGTCAAAAGTCCAAATATCGTACCGTGTCGCAGGAACAAAGCCCAATCTTCAATCGTCTGGTTCCAGCCGGCCTCGGACGAGAGCGCAACGCAATCGGCAGTGTGGGCCTCGGTGAGTCGGCTGAATCGCGAAACGTCAATAAACCCCATCGCGGACCTCAAAATGGGTCGGCTTGCTTAGACTTGGACGATCGTTCGCGACCCAGTCGGCATTCCTTCGAATCTTTGCTAGCAACTGTGGTGGGCTGTAGGGTTTCGGCACGTAATCGTCACAAGCTCAGCGCCAAAATGGTTTGACCTTGACCAAATTTGCGTACGCTTCCGTTGTCGCCATCATTGCGGCTTCCATCCGTGCGTCTTCGCGCCCTGTCAATAGCCCGGCGGCAAAGACGCGGCTGGGTTTCGCTCGCCGATGTCGGATACCCATTGCCGCTATGCGTTTCGCGTGCACGGAGATGTCGTTAAGATCACCAAGCCCATTCTGCAAGCGCTCGAGGGCAGAAAGGAATTGTTTACGTCGTTTCACCGCCCGCTTGGTCGTGAACAGTGTAGCGAAGAACTCTGCTGCATAGCGCAGCTTTTTCGTTTGGATGCGGAGTTCGTGCCGGCCGCGTGCGTCAAGCTTCCCGAGTGCCCTTCCTCTCTTACGAATCTTGCGCCAGCGTCGCGTCAATTGCTTCGAGGCGAATATCTCGATCGGGAGGTTTCCCTGCTCATGGATGAGATCGTCCTGAGGGCTCGTCCATACACCAGTCTGTAACCAGGCCGCGATATCAACTGTCAGCACGCGAAAGCGGGCCGACCGCACCGCATCTCGTGCACACGTTAAAGCAGCGTCGCGCCTCTCCGCGAACTCTCGGGAAAGTAATGGCATGCCGCGCCAGCGTCTGCCGCGCCTGCTCATGGGAGCCACGACCCGATTGACCAAAACCTCAAGCTCCCGCGCCGGCCCAAGCTCTCCAGCCAGCCATTTGAGTTCGGTTTTGATTGCTTCTGTTTGCGTATCGGGCAAAAGAGCGGAAAACAGAGACATGGCCGCGCGCAGCCGGCGTAAGCCGACGCGCATCTGATGTACGCCTTCGGGATCACCTTTAATGAGGGCCGCTTCGTTGTTGATGACCTGCTCTAGGCACGCGAGACCGATCATCTTGAAAGCGTCGCGTGCGCTTGTCCCGGCGGGCAGATCGACAGGCCCAGCGTTGACCGGCGAATCTTGTCCGCCGTCAATGAGTTCGTAGCCGCGCTCCGCTTTGCTTTTGACCGCAAGCCGCGCCGGAAGCGCTAGAGTAAGTTCGCGCGCCACATCGAAAAGCACCGCTGGTGTTCCTCGCTCGAGCTCAATCTCAATCTCACACAATCTTTGTGAGCGGGTACCGGTATCAATCGTGCCTCGATCGACGGCCAGCGCAATGGCACGATCATCGTCGACAAGCGGATAAACCGTTCGTCGTACCCGTGTCTCGAACAACGGTTTGAGGCGTCGACGCAACTTCTTACCGAGAAGTGATCCAGGTACGGTACCGTTAACCTGGTTCAGATCCGGCCGTTTCCCGGCAATTTCCGTCTCCCATTCGTCACGCTGAAAAAGTCCGGAATTGGTGTTGGATTTGATTGTTTGTGTATAGCGACGACCTTCCCGCCGCACCCTTAGCATCAGTCCTTTCTGGCGCAGTTTGTGTTTATCGGTGTCAAAATAAACCGAGACTTGAGATGCGCGTTTGGGCGCAGCCTTGACGGTCCGAAACAGCGGAATCTTTTTAATAGCGATTAGGGTAGCCGGCGCGAGCTCGAGCTTTACCTCAATTTCCTTATGGGACACCGGTGCGGTTCCGTGCATCGGCAATCTCGAAGATTGAGCATTAGATGACATTAAGGCGTGACGGTTGAAGGCGGCTAGTGGTCGATCGTAAATCCTACGCTGGGCAAAACCACAGAAAACTTTCGGCAAACCGCGTACAACTTTGCGAAACTCGCTGTGACGTTCACATGACCGGCGACTTTCTCAGCGCATGACGCCCCACGTTGCGTAAAAAGTGTTGCTCGTGCGGCAGACTCAGCCGCTCAATTGCTCTAGACAACGGCAACCACTCTACCGCCTTTATGTCTTCAGTGAGTGACTTAGCTACCTTCCTCGTCGTCTGCATTCGCCAGAAATGAGCAATCTTAGGGCCACCGCTGTTGAGATAAGAAATCACTCCAAGAAATTCGTATACGTGCACAGTGCAGCCGGTCTCCTCGGTAACCTCGCGTTTGGCAGCAGTTATTGGCTTTTCATTTGGTTTGATTTTACCTTTCGGCAAAACCCAGGCCTTGTCCCTTTTGCGTTGGACGATTGCGATGGCCGCTTTCGAATTACGCCGAACCACGATGCCACCAGCAGCTATAACGGGTGTCTGCCTCGATCTACCCATACTACTTTATAACCGCACGACGCGAACCGCGCCCGAGGTGCGAACGTCGACAACAATGTCCCTGTGTGAATCGAGGATTTCCCACACTGCAGGACGTTCTGTCATACAGATTTCAAAATGTCGCAAAATTGTTGCGTTGTGTTCCTCCGTCGAACAACTGGTGAGCGAAAGTAGTCGTTGCAGGAATGTTCGCAATCCCCATTTTGCATGCTTGAGTTGCGCTTATCTCGTTGCGTTTGCGTACCGGCCGCCTACATAAAGCCAATCCTCTAGCATAGTGCCGATAACGGCGGTGGCCCGCTTGGCGATGATGGTGGCGGTTTATGGACCTTGGCGAAACCGGTCGGATGGTGGTAGCGCTGGTGGAGACCGGCGCTTTTTGTATTATTGCTCTCGGCTCGCTGTGTGAGATCAATAATTGGTGGGAACGGCGACGCTTTGCCCGCCGTGATCGTGGCGCTGTCAAGCCCACTGTGCAGAAAAGCGCTACCCGCCTCGTCGATCATGGCAGTGATGGCGTGACGGAATTCCTCCAACACGCTTGGATCGACGGGCACGCACCCGGCACTTTCTATGTGGTGGGAACGGTGAATCTCGACACCCTCGCGATCGCGCCCCAACTGGCCGTTATAGATCGAGTCACCGGCAAGCCCAATGGCGTGGTGACGCTTACCCCGGCTACCGATGGCTTCCGGCGTGATCTCAAAATCGCCGTGGAGGATCGACCAGCCGTGCCCTCCTGATGTCAACCGATACTGTTTGCTGGCAATCTTTAAATGATCTCGGCCGAAAAACTCGCCGATCAAAGCAACCGACTGCCAGTGCCGATCAGTAAAAAGAGACGCCACAGCCCTGATTGCCGACGCGAGTCTCAAGGGACTGCTTGACGGCGGGCTTACCCGCCTTCGGAAAACTATAGTCCATCGTCGAGACGTTTCTTCGGGCGTACCCTGAATTGCGTCGAAGGCTCTTTCGCCTATCGGATCGTCGAGTTGTAGCGGATATCGCCCCCGACCTTTGCAAACCGCGGTGCGCGTTGAAGATGCCGGCATATTTGGAGCCAAGGATCGCAACGAGCGGCCAGCGCTTGATGTCCTGCTGAAGGCGGTTGCGCGCCGTGAGGTAGACGTGGTCGCGGCTTGGTCAGCGGATCGGCTGGGGCGTTGTCCTCGATACGTCCTCGTCGTAGTTCTTTCGGACCGTACCGGAATTTGAGCCGGCCCGCTGCTTGATCGCGTCCTCGATGTGCCGCAGATCACCATCGGCATATTGCTGTTGTTGTTTGGCATGCGCTGGCTGCGACAGTACGCAACATGATTGTGGCGGCCGCAGCGGCGTCGGGTGGCTGCTTTTGAATAAGGATGAAAGTAGCAGCCGTCATCGGCCAGGAGGCAGCACCCGGCTCGTTTGCCAAGATCACGCCATAGCCCGGTACAGAGTTCCAATCGGCGTTTGCGGCAGCGGCCTGGAACGCCTCGCTAGTGGGTGAAACGACCTTGCCGTCTTTGTTCTGTATCTTAGTGTAAACAAGCGGACATTTCCGTAGTTCCCTAAATCAGTGGCAACGCCTTACGTTCCGCAATTGTCGGCGTAGTATGCGTCAGGAAGGAAATTCAAGATGAGCGATTTAGAGTGGCAGTTGGCGCAAGCTGAAAAAACTTTGCCATTCGTCCCGCCGGGAGAATATGACCAAACGCGAGCGCAACTGGAGGAGATCAAAAGAAGCGATCCACATTCTAAAAGCTTGTCCTGAACTACAGCGAGTTCAATAACAAACTAGACGATCGCACGTTGCGCTCGGTCGCGCGACAAAATTCCTGTGGACTCCGTCGCTTTAGTGGGAGATTGGGGTGTCTGGCAGACCTTCCGCGGCCCCGCTAATACGCTCCCCCTGCAAAAAATAATGTACGGCGTCCGCGATAGTCGTTGCGTTATCGCCGATAGATTCAATGCTCTTTGCAGAGAAAAGAAGTTGAATCACAGACGGGCTCGTACTCGGGTCCGCCATCATATAAGTCAACAGCTCGCGGCAGACAGAGCTAAAGACCGAATCCATTCGATAGCCGGAAACCGATAAGTGCTCTGCTTTCGCGGTATCGGCAGCAACAACGAGACTATTGACCACGTCGCGAAGCCGGCGCAGTGCAGCGCGTGTTATTCGGCGCAGTCCCTGCGCCGGCCGCGGGGTGGTATGAACATTACTAAGCGCAATCGCGCGATTCACAATGCTTCTGGCGATGCCGCTAACTCGATTAAGCTCTATTGCCGTTTCCCATACGGCAATGATGAAGCGTAGATCCTGTGCGACCGGCTGCCGCCGTGCTATCAATAAAATTACATTTGCTTCTATGTCGCGACTCACGGTGGCAGTAGACTCATCAATGACGAGTACTGCTCTCACAAGCTTGTCATCGTTGCGAATGAGCGCCTCGACTGCATCTTTCAATTCTTTTTCTACCTGTTCATGCATTTCGGCGATCATGCGCGCCAAGTTGGCGAGATCGGCGTCAAAGGCCTTGACCGTGTGATCCGGCATTTTTCGCCTGTAACCCGTAATTCCTGTTAGCGCAATGAAAATTCGCGTAACGTTCAACGGAACTGCACTGCTGAATGACCAACTAGCCCGAAGCGCATGGCAGCAGCCCGCCAAGGTCATCAAACAAGTCAGAGCGCATTGTCCGCGATTGTCACATAAACTTCACACAAGAAAGCAAGTTTCAATTTATACAGACTAGTATCATATTTCACGAATGAACTTCGCTCTTACGCGGCGGCGGCTTTTCTCATGAGGACTGCTAGAACATCGCGCGGGTCGGCGCGGTCGCGATAGTCAACATCCGTGTACGCATAAACGATTGAGCCATCGCTATCGATGACATAGGTCGCCGATACCGGCAGCGCCCATTCGTTCGGCGTATCATTGCGCGCCGGAATATCCAAATTGAAACCGTGGTAGGCGTGCTTGAGCTCTTCAGTGAATTCGTAGACCAAGCCGAATGCGCGTCCCACCTTCTGGCCCACATCGCTGAGGACTTCGAAGGTAAGCGCGTTCTTCTCTGCGGTCGATACCGTGTCGTCGGGCTTCTCGGGGCTGATCGCAACCAGCGAAGCTCCCGCAGCCACGATCTGCGGAAGGATCTCCTGGTACGCCTTCAATTCAAGATTGCAATAAGGGCACCAACCGCCCCGATAGAAGGTGACGATCACGGGCCCCTTCTCAAGCAGCGTGCCGATATCCACCGTCGCACCCTTAGCGTTTTCCAGCACAATGGCCGGCGCGTGATCACCGACTTTCAACATGGTGCGGGCGATAGCGCCACTACGCAGCTGGTCGATATGACGCTGCATGATCGCCTGGCGTTCGGCCGGAACGCGCTGATACCAACCGGCTCGGTATTCGGCGAGTTGCTCTTTCAAGGACACCTGTGGGCTCTTGTTGGTCCGTGTTTAGGTGACGACAAAGATCCCTCAAGCCGCTTTCAGCAATTCCCGCACCTTCGGCCAGGGATCCGGCTCAAGATTTTTGAACGGCGCCGCATCGGCCTCGGTCATGCGATCGAAGATCGCGGCCTTGACCGACGGCCGCACGCGCATGCGTACCCACCATTCGGCGACGGCTGGGTAGCGCTCCCACATGCCGCTGAGCTTGAGGAGTTCGAGTCGCAGGATATAAGGAATCACCGCGCAGTCCGCATTGGAAAAGCCCTCGCCGGCCAGGTACGGGCCGCTCTTGAGCGAATCCGCCATCCACGACAACAGCTTTCGGTGATGCGCCAGCGCCTCGGCCACAAACTCCGAGTCAAGCCCGCGCTCGATGACGCTGCGCTTGTACTCGGCACGGCGTTTGAGCGGCGTCTTGTTGATTTCGGCTTGCCAGGCTTCGGGCGTCATTTTCAGGAAGGCCGGGCGAAACGCAGTCGCGAATGTAAGAATGGTGCAGGAGTTGTGCACATATTCGTCGATCAGCTTGTTGTACATGCGTACGCGGTGGCGCTGGCGCGGCGGCTTCGGCATCAGCGGCGGCTCGGGGAACGAGTCGTCGATGTAATAGAGGATCAGCGAGGATTCCGTGATCGGCACGCCTTCGTGGATCAGTGTCGGCACAACGCCATTCGGATTGAGCTTCAGATAGGCGGGCTCATATTGGTCTCCGCGCAGCGTCATGAGGTGATCCTTGGCCTTCTGCCCCTTCTCCTCTAGCGCGATGCGTACCTTCTGGGCGCAGACCGAATTGATGCTGTGATAAAGTTCAAGCATGCATCCTCCTTCTGATATTTGCGATCACGCCGCCAAGCGCGCGCGATCGTGCGACTGGCCGAAATCGACCGGCGTGCCTTTGGGGATGATCCCGGTCGGATTGACCCGCTTGATCGACCAGTAATTGATCACGTAGTAGCGCGGCTTCACCGTCGCCGCTACGCCAGGAACCTGGTAGAGCTCGCGCATGTAGTTCAGAAGATTGGGATAGTCGGCGATGCGCCGCTTGTTGCACTTGAACAGCGAAAAATAGGCAACGTCGAAGCGGACTAACGTCGGGAACAAGCGCCAATCGGCCTCGGTAATTTGCCGGCCGACGAGATAGCGCTGCCGTCCGAGCCGGACGTCAAGCTCGTCGAGCGTCGCGAACAGCGCATCGTAGGCCGCATCATAGGCTTGCTGCGTGCGCGCGAAGCCGCAGCGATAAACGCCGTTGTTGACGTTGCCATACACGAGATCATTGATGCGATCGATATCGGTCCGCAAAGCCGGCGGATAAAAATCGACATCATCACCCGCAATGCCTTTGAACTCACTGTTGAGCATGCGGATGATCTCAGACGATTCATTGTTGAGCACACGCTTGGACTTGCGATCCCAGAGCGTCGGCACCGTCACCTTGCCGGTGTGGAGCGGCTCGCTCGCCGTATACGCTTGGTGTAGGTGGTGGAATCCATTCACTAAATCGGGCGTGCAGTCCGGAAAGGCGGGATTGTTCTCGAAAGTCCAGCCCTGCTCCTTGAGGCCGGGAATCGCATAGGCGATTGTGATTGCGCCTTCAAGCTTCTTCAGCGCGCGATAGATTAGCGTGCGATGGGCCCAGGGGCACCCGTGGGCGACATAAAGGTGATAACGACCCGCTTCGGCTTTGAAACCGGACGACCCGTCCACGGTAATGTGGTCGCGGAATGAACTGTCAGCGCGACGGAAATCGCCGATGCGGCCGATCTCCTGAGGAAGTTCTTCATCGCGCCAAATGCCGTTGATCAGAACGCCCATCTCGGTTCCTCCGCCTTCACCGCAACGCTAGGGCCGAAAATAATTCGGAAAACGTCGAGCTCCAACTCTAGACATTTTGTATCATACGATACATAATGTCAATGGAGAGTCCAAAATTGACGCTCGCGCGCAAAGGCACTGCAGCGGGAAGACGAAATGGCGAGACCGAGGGAATTTGACGAAGTGACCGCGCTCGAGGCGGCGATCGACTGCTTCTGGCAGCGCGGCTATGAGGCGACGTCGGTCCGGGATCTTGCCGACAAAATGGGGATCTCGGCGCCGAGCCTCTACAACACTTACGGCGATAAGCATGCGCTGTATGCGCGAGCGCTTGAACATTATCTCGATCAGTCGGCGCGGGCGCTGATCAAGCGGCTTGAAGGCTCCCTGCCGCCGAAGCAGGCTGTTCGCAGTTTCATCGAGGAGATAATCAAGCATTCGGTGAACGACCGTGAACGGCGGGGCTGCTTTCTGATTAACTCGGCACTTGAGGTGGCACCTCACGATCGGGAGCTGCGTGCCTTTGTTGCCGGCCGCTTCGCTGAGATCGAAGCGTTTTTCTACCGATCAATCAAAAGGGCGCAATCCGAGAGGACTGTCCCTCGCAATCGCGCGCCTAAAGATTTGGCACGGCTATTGCTCGGCGTTCTGCTTGGCATTCGGATTCTCGCCCGCTCAAAGCCAGAAAGGGCCTTGCTCGAAGGCGTCGCGCGGCCCGCGCTTGCTCTTCTCGACTGAATTTTCAACCAGGAACGGACCGATGATCGACCTGTATTACTGGACCACGCCTAATGGCCACAAAATCACGATTTTTCTCGAAGAGGCCAAACTTGCCTACAAGATTGCCCCAGTAAACATCAGCCAGGGCGATCAGTTCAAACCAGAGTTCCTCGCGATCTCACCTAACAATCGTATCCCGGCGATTGTTGATCACGAGCCAAAGGATGGCGGCAAGCCAATCCCGGTGTTCGAATCAGGCGCGATCCTTCTTTATCTTGCCGAAAAGACCGGAAAATTCATGCGCGCCGATCTTCGCCGCAAGGTCGAGGTCACCCAGTGGTTGTTTTGGCAAATGGGCGGCCTCGGTCCGATGGCCGGTCAAAATCATCATTTCAGCCAGTATGCGCCGACAAAGATCCCATACGCGATCGACAGATATGTGAGCGAGACAAATCGCCTGTATGGCGTACTTAACAAGCGCCTCGCCGATCGCGCGTTCGTCGCTGGCGAGTATTCCATTGCGGACATGGCGACTTATCCTTGGATTGTTCCCCACGAGCGCCAAGGCCAGAACTTGCAGGACTTTCCGCATCTGAAGCGCTGGTTTGAGCGCATCAAGGCGAGGCCGGCGGTCGTTCGCGCCTATGCCAAGGCGAAAGAAATCAACACACAGCCGACTGTCACGGAGGAATCGAAACGAATACTTTTCGGACAGACGGCGACAGCAGTCGCGCGCTAAGGGGCATCCGTTCGTGAGGTTGCAACTGTACGATCTCGCCGGAGCGGAAATGGAACGCCGCTTCAGTCCCTACTGCTGGCGCACCAAGCTGGCGCTGATGCACAAAGGCCTGCCGTTCGATACGATCCCGTGGCGATTTAACGAAAAGAGCGTGATCGCTTTCTCAGGGCAGGGCCGTGTGCCGGTGCTCCGCGATGGCGATCGGGTCGTCTCCGATTCCTGGACGATTGCGACCTATCTTGAGGACGCCTATCCAGATCGTCCGTCACTGTTTCGTGGCGAGGGAGGCCGCACGGTCACCCGGTTTGTCAATGCCTGGGCGGATGGCGTTTTGGTCGGCGGGATCTTGCGTTTGGTCATCACCGACATCTTCGCGCATCTCGATCAGAAGGACCGCGCTTACTTTCGCGAGACGCGAGAAATGCGCCTCGGCGCGAAGCTGGAGAGGATCAGCGCTGATCGGGAAACGAATGTGCCAGCATTCCGCAAGACCTTGGAGCCGATTCGCACCGTGCTTGCAGCCCAGCCCTATTTGGGCGGTGAGATTCCGGCCTACGCCGATTATGCAGTTTTCGGCTGTTTCCAGTGGGCGCGATGCATCAGTTCATTCCCATTGCTGCTTAAGGACGACCCGGTGTGGATGTGGCGCGATCGGTTGCTTTCGGCATTTGGCGGATTTGCCGGCAAAGCACCTGGTTATCTGGTGTGATGTGTCCGATTGTCCGCGATGGCTAGGACCCCGCTCGCCGACAAGATCACGCATCATCACTCAATCGTTACTGACGCATCATCAATTCGCCGACCCGCGATCTCCCAGGAGGATGTCGTGGGCCACAAGCAGGTAACTATTGAGAGCTTGATTGCCGAAGGTGTAACAGACCTGGATAGATGTTCAACAGTGCGGGGAGGCTAACATTGATGGGCAGTCAGCTTGGTGGATGGCTCGCGTGACTGTCGCATTGTCAGACAGGGAAATTAGGCTTTTGACCGCATTGCAGTCGGCAGGTGCTTGCGGCTTGACCATAAGCGCGGGACGCAAGCGCGCCGGTATCGCTCGTCTGATACAAGCAAAATATGTAGCGAGACGTGCGACCAGTGAACGCTCTGGCTCCCTCAATTGCGGCGGCCCCCTGCATGGCCGTGAGGGCAGGTTTCTCCTGAAATACTTCCTAACCGAACGTCCGAAACGACGCGCCTATGAGGCTACTGTCGCGCAATCCTCACTCAAAGGGCGCAAGCTGTAGTTCGACCTCGAACGGATGGCGCACTCGTTTTTAGCGCGGCATCTCAGCTCATGCGTAGGCGCAAAACGGTACACTATTTCTTGCCGTGCTCCTCCATGTGGGCATTGCTGGCTTCCTCGGAGTGCTCTCTCGCGTGAAGCGCATGCCCCCCAGCCGTATGGGCATGATGTGCGGCTTTCTCGTGGTGTCCACTATCGTGATGCTTGGCCGCTTCGCCGTGATGGTGGGCAGCGTGGGTATGATGTTCTGCGGCCTTCCTATGGTGGTCGGCTGCTTCTTTCGACATGACTCTCTGATCTCCTTGTTATTGGCTGCTGCGATTCACGAATCGAATCGTAGTCATCGGAGTGTCACCGTGATGGCTCGCACATCTGTGACGTTGGTGCGAAGATTTTACGAAAGGCATCAGCTGTGACTTCGGTCACAGAAACAATCGGCGTCAGGAAGGTATCGGTTGCACTGCCGGAGACTCCTAATCAGGAGAGAATCATGTCATCGGTCCAGCTGCACGAAACACAAAGCCGATCTCAAGCACCACGACTACGGCGTTGTTCTTGCTCTTATCTGCATGGTGCTGGCGCTTGTAGTTGCCAGCGCAATTTTTGTGCCAGTGCCCGTTGGAGGTGAAATTAGCAACCAAATGTCGCTCGTCGGTCCTTGGCGCATTTTTTAAAGGCCGAGCG